>Ga0209376_1000405_pt1 | contig 47741 bp, 52 predicted proteins | sample GraSoiAngelo_134_FD_185891 | JGI IMG/M metagenome (GOLD analysis project Ga0209376, IMG submission 185891) | Grasslands soil microbial communities from the Angelo Coastal Reserve, California, USA - 14_0929_05_30cm (SPAdes) (version 2) | ecosystem: Environmental > Terrestrial > Soil > Grasslands ...
GCTCGCGCACACGAGCGCCGTCGATCAGCACCTCGCGCGCAACGCGCTGGCCGCCGTCCAGGCGGACGCGCTCGCGCGCTCGGGCGTCGCCGCGGCGGCCGTGTTCCTCACCGAGCGCGACCCGGATGCGATCGACTGGCCGCACGCGCCGTGGGCCCAGGGGTCGGGCCGCCAGCCGCTCGGCGCGGGCTGGGTCGAGGTGACGGTAGAGGACGAGGCGCGGCGTCTTTCCCTCGGCACCCCCGACCTGGCCGACGCGCTGCCGCGGCTGCTTCGGCTCCTCGGCCTCGACGACCCGGCGCTCCTGGACGCGCTCCTCGACTGGACCGACGCGGACGACGCGCCCCGGCCGCTCGGAGCCGAGCGGGCGTATTACCTGGGCCTCGCGCCGCCGTACGCGCCGCGGAACGGGCCGCTCGCCAGCGTCGGCGAGCTGGCCCTCGTGCGCGGCTTCGCGCGACCGGCCGTGGAGCGGCTGCGGCCGCACGTGACGGTCGCCGGCGAGGCGCGCGTGAATCCGAACACTGCGTCGCGGGAGGTCCTGCTCGCCGTCCTGGAGGATGCGGCGGCGGTCGAGCGCCTGCTCGCCGCCCGCGCGCAGGCGCCGATCGACCCCGAGAAGGACCTCGCTGCCCTCCTGCCCGGCGCGAAGCCCGAGGCGCTCGACACGCTCCGCGCCCGGCTCACCGCCCGCGGTGCCACCTACACGGTCCGTACGCTCGCCGGCGTCGGCGACCTCCAGCGCGCCGCGGAGGCGACCCTGTTCGCCCCCGCCGGCGCCTCGGCTGAAGTGACCGCCTGGCGCCCACTCCGCCCTTAGCTTATGGGCCGTTCGGCCTCGGAGCCAGCGGACCGTCCGTGACGGACGTCCTCAGACCCCGATACAGTCGAACCCTAGTGCGCGCGCGGCTCGCGCCTGCTGTGGATCGTGGGTGGCAAAGGAGAGTTCGGCAGCCCGCCGCTCGCGCCAGAGCAGTGCGCTGGCGAGATGAAGGGCGTCGAGCGTCTTCACCGGCGTCGCCATCGGCAGTGCCGCCCGTCCGAGCACGAGGCGTGTGAGGCGGATGCGATCGATCGTCCGTTCGATGGCGGCGAGCGCCGCGTGAAAGGCGCCGACCTGCTCGTCATCGAGCACACCGTCGAGCCGAAGGCGGTCGAGAACGCGCCGAGCCTCCACGCCGAGCAGCTCGCTCGCGCATGCTGCGTCCCACTTGCCCCAGATCGTGAGCGGATCCGCTTGTCCAAGCACTACCCGGAGCACGGTGCTCGTGTCCAGGTACACGGTCATCGGGCGTCGCGGTCCTCACGCAAAAGACGCACCACGTCGATCGGCCGTTTCGGCCGCACCCGTCGCACCTTCTTGAGGTCGGCGACGGGTCGGGACGCGGGGAGGACGTCGAAGCCTTCGTTCTCCTCGGGCTCGTACGGCACGAGCCGGGCGATGGGCGTGGTACGGTCGCAGACGAGGACAGATTCCCCTCGGCGAACCTCCGCGAGATATGCGCTCAGATGGGCCTTCAGATCGGACACCATGGCCCTTTTCATGGTCTTATCATGGTCTGATCTAGTCCTGAGATCAAGCGCCGGATCTCCCGAGGACGACGCTTGCCCTCGTACAAGCGAAGCACGTGATCCTCGTCCACGAGAGCCAGCGGCAGGCCCCATGGCCGGAGCTGGCGGGCGACCGCTGACGACCGGCCGCGCCGGGCCGCGCCCTGATGATCTCCGACGTCAGGCGACCGACCCTGCGCGCGCGACATGGGCGCGGTAGTACGTCACGCGCCCGAAGATCGTGACTCGATGGGCAACCTCCGTCGGATCTACGAAACCTGCGTTGCGCATGAGTGTGAGAATCCGGTCTTCCACGTTGTCCCGCAGGTGCGCGGTTCGGTGGAGCAGGCGCGCGATGAAGCCGTCCGAGCCCGCGTCAGCGCCTCCGAAGTCGAGCAGGTGCAAGGATCCACCCCCGACGAGCACCCGCCGTGTCTCGCGCAGTGTCTTCTCCTTCTCGGGTAGCTCGAGGTGGTGGAACATGAAGGCGGACAACACGCGATCGAACGACGCGTCCGCATGCGGAAGCTCGTCCGAGAACCCGCGGTCCAGCTGCACGGAGAGCGCGTCGCGCTCGGTTTTTCGCCGAGCGCGAGCCAGCGCCTTCCGGTCGGGATCGAGCCCGACGACTTCGGCGCCCGGATGGAGACGTTTGACGAGGATCGCCAGGTTCCCCGTGCCGCAACCGATCTCGAGCACCCGCTGGCTCGGCCGAATGTCGGCTTGGTCGACCAGCTGTCGGTGCAACGACTCGCCGCCCATCCACTTGCAGAAGGGGTCATAGAGGGGGAGCAGCCAATCGTGCCCGGCTGCCGGGATGAAGGTCCGTAGGGTCTCTTCCATGATCACGCTCCTCTCAGGAGTGTTCCGACGCGTCGTGCCTGAGGCAGCGCGGCGACGTGGAGCATGACGAACAGCGGCACGAAGTACGCCGGGACGAGCACGAGGGGCAAGCGGTTGAGCGCCCCCATGCTTACGGCCACGACGAGGTCCAGTATGCCGAGGACATTCCAGGTCATGAACGTCCAGCTCGTCGCGAAGCGTTCTTGTCCTATTTCACGCTCATCAACGGACCCCGGCCCGGGTGGCGCGGTCGAAGGTGGCGGGCGGTCGGATCGGGGACGAGGTCGAGCGCTTCGAGAGCCAGCACTCCGAGCAGAGGTTCCGAGCGCGCCGGCGCGCTCACCGCATCGAGCACTGCGACGCGTCCGTCGATTGCCACGAGCAGCGGAGCAACGATTGGGCGGCGCTCCCTGCGGCCGTCGGCGTACTCGACGCGGGCTTCGCCGATCTTTCGGAGGCCGAGGCGGCGGACGAGCGGGCTCGGCAGGTAGATCCGCGTCGCGCCCGTGTCGACGAGCATCTCCGCCGTAGCGGCGCGCGCTCGGTCTCCCAAGTTGCTCAGCTTCGCGCGCACGCGGATCTCGCCCATACGCCGCATAGCGTAGCCGAGCGCGTTCCGCACGCAAGGGCAGCCGAACGCAAGTCGCTCCGGCACCCCCGCTGCCGCGACGGACGCCGCGGCGCGCCCACGGCGTGCAGGGAGGGAGGAGGCGCCGCCGGCGGGGCCCCGGGGCTTCGCGCCACCCCGCCCTCCGCAGCTCCCGCGCGCGCGAGCAGCTTCGGGGGGACGCTGCAGCTCCGAGTCGGGCGTGGAGCGAGGGACGCGGGAGCGGCGGTGGCGCCCGTCCCACCTCCCCGCCGCGCGCTATGGCACGACCCGCGCCCGGATCTGCCTGAGCAGCGCCGCGTTGTCCGAGTGGCCCGTCATGCGCGCCGTCACCCGCCCGCGCAGCGGGCGGCCGAGCAGGTAGAAGTCGCCGAAGATGTCGAGGATCTTGTGGCGCACGAACTCGTCGGGAAACCGCAGCGGCGCATTCACCACGCCGTCGGGACCGACCAGGATGCAGTTGTTCAGCCGGCCGCCGCTCGCGAGCCCCATCTGCTCGAGCGTCTCGATCTCCTTGACGAAGCCGAACGTCCGGGCCGGCGCGATCTCGCGCCGGAAGGTGTCGACGTCGGTGAAGCGAAACTCGTAGGCCTGCCGCCCGATCGGCGGGGGGTAGTCGAGCGTGTAGTGCACCTCGAACGCATCAGCGGGCTCAATCGCGATGCCCTTCTCGCCATTCCCCTCGGGGCCGAGCGCGTAGACCCGGTCGATCACCAGCTCCTCCACCGTCGCGGGCTGCTCGACGAGCCCGCCCTCGTCGAGGAGCGCGCACAGCTCCAGCGCCGAGCCGTCGAGGATCGGCACCTCACCCTGCATCTTCACGAGGACGTTCGTGATCCCGTAGGCGTGGAACGCCGCCATCAGGTGCTCGACCGTCTTGGCCACCATGCCGCCGCGGGCGAGCGTGGTCGCGTAGTCGGTCGAGTCGACGTGGTCGATCAGCGCCGGCACCGTCTCGCCCGACGAGATGCTGCCGAAGAGGATGCCGCTGCCGGGCGGCAGGGGCTGCAGGATGAGGCCGGTGCGGACGCCCGTGTGCAGACCCTGCCCGTTCACGACGACGCTGCGGGCGATGGTTCGCTGGGGCAGGCGGCGGGCAGGCGCCACCGCCGTGGAGGCCGGGGTGCCGTCGCGCTCGACGGACACGTTCCCCTCGCCGAGCGCCCGGCTGACCACCTGGAGCAGCGCGTCCAGCTGGAAGGGCTTCTCGAGAAAATCGCACGCGCCCAGCCGGATCACGCGCACCGCGGTCTCGATCGTCCCGTGGCCCGAGATGACGATGATCGGCAGGCGCGGCGCGTGCGATCGCATGCGCTCGACCAGCTCGATGCCGTCCACCTCCGGCATCCACACGTCGACGATCGCCAGCCGGGGCTCGACGTGCTGGAGCAGCTCGAGCGCGCGGCGGCCATCGGCCGCCTCGACCACCTCGAACCCTTCATCGGCGAGGACACCGCGCAGCGTGCGGCGGATCTTCTCCTCGTCGTCGACCACCAGGATGGTCTCGGGCATCGCCGTTCCTCTCCTCCCTCACGCGCCGTAGGCGCCGAGCCGCGCGCGCGCGGCCAGCTGCGCGGCCTGCTGCCGGACCGGGAACTCCATGATGAACCGGCTGCCGCGCGGCAAGTTGTCGCGCGCCCGGATGAACCCGCTGTGGTCCGCCACGATGGCCGAGACGATCGCCAGGCCGAGGCCCGTCCCCTCGGGCTTGGTCGAGAAGTACGGCTCGAAGAGCCGCGCCTTCACCTCGGCCGTCATGCCGTCGCCGTTGTCGGCGATCTCGAGACGGACGATGCCGAGGCGGGAGACGTACGTCGTCTGGAGCTCGACGCGCCCGCGCTCGCCCGGCGCGACCGTCCGCCGGGCCGCGCAGGCGGCGACGGCGTTGTCGAGGACGTTGATGACGGCGCGCTTGACCCCCTCGCGGTCGAGCTCGAGCTCGGGCAGGCCCGGCTCGGGAGCGAACGCGAAGTCGATCTCGCGGTGCCCCTCGCGGAAGAGCACGAGCGCCTCCTCGACCACCGCGTTCAGGTCCTGCGGCGTGTGCTGGCCGGCCGGCATGCGGGCGAAGGTCGAGAACTCGTTCACCAGCGCCTTCAGCTCGTCGACCTGCTGGACGATGGTGCGCGTGCACTCGTCGAACACCGCGCCGCCGTCGCGGAGCTGCCCGGCATAGCGGCGGCGCAGGCGCTGGGCCGAGAGCTGGATCGGGGTCAGCGGGTTCTTGATCTCGTGCGCGATGCGGCGGGCGACCTCGCGCCAGGCTTCCATGCGCTGCACGCGCAGGAGATGGGTCACCTCCTCCAGGAAGAGGACCAGCCCCTGCGGGCTCCCCGCGTCGTCGAGGAGGCGGGTGCCGGTGAGGAGCACCGCCACGTCGTGGCCGTCGCGCCGGAGCCGCATCTGCCGCTCCACCGTCGCGCCCCCGTCGGACGGGACGTCGAGCCGGGGAAGCGGTGGGCCGAACGTGATGGCGTAGGGCGGCCCGTCCGTCCCGTTGGCCAGGAGGCCGGCGCTCAGCTGGCGGATCTCGGCATAGGGTTCGCCCGCGAGCACCTCGTCGAGCGGCCGCCAGATGCACGCGGCGGCGCGCACGCCGAGCAGCGTCTCGGCCGCCCGGTTGAGCGTCGTGATCCGGCCCTCCGCGTCGGTCGAGATGACCCCCGCCGTGATGTTGGCGAGCAGGATCTCGAGGTAGCGACGGCGCGAGTCGAGCTCCGTACGGCTCGTCTTCAGCTCGGCCGTCATGCGGTTGAAGGCAGTGACCAGCGTGCCGATCTCGTCGTGGCCCTCGCCGGGGATGCGCTGATCGAGGTCGCCCTGGGCGACCGCGCGCGTGCCCTCCGCCAGCCGCTGGATCGGCACCGTGATCCGGCGCGCGATGTAGAAGCCGACCCACGTGGCGGCAAAGAGGACGACGACCGTCGCGAGCCCGAGCGTGATCGTGTAGGCGGTCTTGATCGGCTGCCGCTGCACCTTCAGACGCAGGTACTCGTCGAAGGCGCGGCTGATCTCCTCGCGACGCTTGGCGACGCTGTTCGGCACGTAGGTGTCGACGACCACCACCGCCACCGCCCGGTCCCCCACCACCACGGGCGCCGCGGCGCGGATCATCTCGGCCTCGCCAACGGCGTCGACGACGGTCGCCTCCTGCCCGTGGCCCACGCGGCGGACGAGGTCGGACCACGGCGCCAGTCCGATCCCCCCGGGCAGCTCGCTCCGCCGGCTGCGCGCGACCGCCTGGCCGCGCGCGAACACCTCGACGACGTCGAGCTGGTACTCGGCACGGCGCTGGTCGACGAACCGCTTGAGCGTGTCGCGCCGTTCGGGCGCCAGCAGGCCTTCGGCGTGCAGGCGTTCGGCGAGCCCGCGGGCAAAGCCGAGTGCCGTCTCCCCCAGGCCGCGGTAGTAGGTCTGCGCGATCTCGCGCGAGCCGGCGAGCGAGCTTTCCACCTGCTCGTTGAACCAGCGCTCGATCGAGTTGCCCACGAACACGAGCGCGACGAGGAAGAGGAGCGTCGCCGGCAAGAGCGCCACTCCCACGAACGCGCCAACCAGCCGCGTGCGGAGATGGGAGCCCATGATGCGCCGCCGGCGCTCGAAGATGAGCTTCATGATGTTCCTGCCGACCAGGAAGACGAGCAGGATCAGTAGGATCATGTTCAGGTTGATGAGCACGACGAGCACGGCGTTGGTGCCGACCGAGCCCGTGCCCGGGGACTGCGGGAGATGGAACTCGAAGACCGCGAAGAGGACGACCGCGAGCGCGGTCGCGACGATGATCAGCCCTTCCAGGCGCCGCCGGCGCGACTCGGGCGTGGCCGCCTTTGCCGGCGACGAGTCGGACGGGGCGGGCATGGATCCGCGCGATGATAGGGGGAAGGGGAGGCGAAGGCAAGACCGCCCCTCCGGGCACAACACGGCAAAAAAGCTCGGGAAAATGCGTGAAATCCGGCGCCCGCCGCGCCGGGACGCGCGGCTTCGCTCCGGAGAGGCTACCGGCGCCAGAAGAGGTTCAGGATGAGGGTCAGGATGATGCTCACCACCAGGCAGGTGACGAGGGGGAAGTAGAAGGTGAACGTTCCGCGACGGATCAGGACGTCGCCGGGCAGGCGACCGAGCCACGGGATGCGGGGGGCGAGCACCAGGAGCACGCCGATCAGGACGGCCGCGGCACCGAGGACGATGAGAAACCGTCCGAGATCCTGCATGATGCGCAGCATGCCCCACGAGCCGGGCGGCGAAAAGCACCGGGCCACGGTGCGGGCCTCGTTCGACAAGCAGGCGGTGGAGTTCTCCGAGAGCCCGGTCATGACGGACGCCGCGGCGCTCGCGCGGCTCGTCGCATGGGCCGGGGTCGCCGGTTCGGAACGCGTGCTCGATGTCGCGTGCGGCCCCGGCCTGGTGGCCGCCGCCTTCGCGCCGCACGCGGCGAGCGTCGTCGGCGTGGACCTCACGCCCGCCATGCTCGCGCGCGGCAGGGCGATCGTGGGCGAGCGCGGCATCCGGAACGTCGCCTTCGTGATGGCGGACGTCGAGCGCCTGCCCTTCCCCGACCAATCCTTCGAGCGCGTCGTCTCGCGCCGCGCGTTCCATCACTTTCCCGATCCGGCGCCGGTTCTCACCGAGATGGCACGCGTCTGTGCGGCCGGCGGCGCGATCGTCATCGAGGATCAGGCGCCGCCGGCGGATGCGACCGCCGCCGACGCGATGACGGCGATCGACCGGCTGCGCGACCCATCGCACACGCGCGCCGTCGATCCGGGCGCGTGGACCGCGCTCTGCGCGGCGAACGGGCTCGCGCTCGAGCGTGTGTGGCTCTCGTCGCTCGAGCTCGAGTTCGACGAATGGATCACGCGCGCGCACCCGGCGGCGGCGGACGCGGCGCGGGCGCGGGAGATGCTGGAGTGCGCGGCTCGGGGAGAGATCCCCGGCCTGCACGCCTGGCACGCCGGCGGGGCGCTGCGGTTCACGGTGGGGCTGCAGCTCGTACGGGCGGCGAAGATGTCTTGAGTCAGAGCGGGCGGGTCAGCGGCGACCGGTCGTAGAGGGTGTCGAGCGAGAGGTCGGCACCGATGGAGGCGAGGTGCAGCGTCCCGCCGCGGGTCACCTGCAAGGTCTGCCAGGCATCACCCGGATCACGTCGGCGAAGCTCAATGCGGCGTTCCTGGTGCGAGACGAGCACGTACTCGCGGAGGTGCGGGATCTGCCGGTAGTGCGCGAACTTCTCGCCGGCGTCGTACGCTGCAGTGCTGTCGCTCAGAACCTCGATCAGCACGGTGGGATTCACCGCCGCGTTGGGATCCTCGGGATCGCGCTCGAGGTCGCCGCAGATCACCGTCGCATCGGGGTACGTGGCGAGGCCGGTCGCGCGGACCCGAACCCGGAGGTCGGAGGTGAACGTCGTGCATGGCCCGCCTACGAGCTGCCGGCTCAGCTCCGCGATGACCGCGGCCGCGAGCGCCGCGTGCTCGGGCGTCCCACCCGCCAGCGCGAGGATCTCCCCGTCGATGTACTCGTGCTTGGCGTCCGTCGCCTCCTCGAAGCGGCGATACTCGTCGTACGTGTACCGTGCGCGCTCCGCTGCGCGACGCATGGCGCCAGGTTACCACCGGGAAGGGGCTGGTCGCCACTCACCCCCGCTACAGCAGCTTCTGCTGCGCCGGCGGCGCGCCCGCCCGCCGCCCGAAGTGCGCGTACGCGAGCGCCGTGGCGACGCGCCCCTTCGGCGTGCGCGCGAGGAAGCCCTCCTGGATGAGGAAGGGCTCGTAGACGTCCTCAATCGTGTCGCGCTCCTCGCCGACGGCCGCGGCGAGCGTGTCGATCCCGACCGGCCCGCCGCTGAACTTGTCGACGATGGTGAGGAGGAGGGCGCGGTCCATCTTATCGAACCCCGCCTCGTCGACGTCGAGCAGGGCGAGCGCATCGCGCGCGACGGTCCGCGTGATCCTCCCCTGGGCACGCACCTCGGCGAAGTCGCGCACGCGGCGCAGCAGCCGGTTCGCGATGCGCGGCGTGCCGCGCGCACGGCCCGCGAGCTCGGCCCCACCGTCCTCGTCGAGGGCGACGCCGAGGATCGTCGCCGAGCGGCGGAGGATCTTCTGGAGATCCTCGCGCCCGTAAAAGTCGAGCCGGAACGTCGCGCCGAAGCGGTCGCGGAGCGCCGAGGTGAGGAGGCCCGCGCGCGTCGTGGCGCCGACCAGGCAGAAGGGCTTGAGCGGCAGCTTGATCGAGCGCGCGGTCGGCCCCTGGCCGACCACGAGGTCGAGCTGGAAGTCCTCCATCGCCGGGTAGAGCGTTTCCTCGACGACGTGGTTCAGGCGGTGGATCTCGTCGACGAAGAAGACCTGTCCACGCTCGAGGTTGGTGAGGATCGCCGCCAGGTCACCCGGCCGCTCGAGGACGGGACCGGCGGTCGGACGGATCGCGACCTCGAGCTCGTTGGCGATCACGTGCGCGAGCGACGTCTTGCCGAGGCCGGGCGGTCCGTAGAGCAGGACGTGGTCGAGGACGTCGCCGCGCGAGCGCGCGGCCGCGATCTGCACGCGCAGGTTCTCGCGGATCGACTCCTGGCCGATGTAGTCGTCGAGCGTGCGCGGCCGAAGCGGCGTCTCGACGACGAGGTCGTCCTCGACGGGCTCGGGCGCAACGGGGCTCGGCCAGCGGGCCATTATGCACTCAGCCCCTGCAGCGCGGCGCGGATCACCTCCTCGAGCGGCGCGCCGGCGCGGCCCGTCTGCTCGACGGCGCGCTCGGCCTCGGGCCGCTTGTAGCCGAGGTTGACGAGCGCCGAGACCGCCTCGTCGAGGATGCCGTCCGGGGCGGACCGGGCTCGCGTCGGCGCGCCGGCCGCCAGCGCGGCTGCCGGCTCGCGGCACTCGACGACGATCCGCTCGGCGTACTTCTTGCCGACGCCGGCGATCGTCTGCAGCCGGGCGGCGTCGCCGGCGGCGATCGTCCGAGCGAGCTCGGGAAGCGGCATCCCCGAGAGGACGACGAGCGCCGTGCGCGGGCCGAGCCCCTTCACCTTGCGCAGCAGATGGAAGAGGGCCCGCTCGCGCTCGGAGAGGAAGCCGATCAGCTCGATCGCATCCTCGCGCACCTCGGTATGGATGAGGAGCCGCACGGGAACGCCCGCGGGCGGGAGGTCGGTGAAGGTCTGCAGCGAGACGTGGACGGCATAGCCGACGCCGCCGACGTCGACCACGAGCCGCTCGGGGGACTTCTCGGCAAGCGTGCCGGCAAGCGCCGCGATCACCTCGTCGTCCCCTCGCGGGCGAGCGCGGTCGCGATGCGGCGCGCGAGCGGCGCGCGGTCCAGGTGGCAGAGCGCCAGGGCCAGCGCGTCGGCCGCATCGAGCGAGAGACGCGGCCCGACACCCAGGCGCGTTGCCACGCCGCGCCGGATGGACGACTTGTCGGCGCCGCCGTGGCCGACGGTGGCGAGCTTCACCTCGGCCGGCGTGTACTCGTGGAGGGCGGCTCCCGCAGCGGCCACGGCCGCGAGCACGGCGCCGCGCGCCTCGCCGAGACGGAGCGCGCTCTGCACGTTGCGCGCCACGAAGGCGCGCTCGACGGCCACCGCGCCGGGCGCCCATCTCCCGACCAGGCGGAGGCACTCGGCGTGGAGGCGCGCGAGCCGGGCCGCGGGCGCGCCGCGAGCGCCGAGCGCGATCGTCCCGCTCGCCACGTGGCGGAGCCCCACACCGCGCTCCTCCACCACCCCCCAGCCCGTCAGCCGGCTACCGGGGTCGATACCGAGCACCCGCAACCCCTCCCCTCCTCCCGTCACGCCGCCGACAGCCGCTCCAGCTCCTCCGCTGCGATGTCCATGTTCGAGGACACCGACTGGACGTCGTCGTGATCCTCGAGCGTCTCGAGCAGCCGCACCATCTGCTCGGCCGTCTTGCCGGAGATCGGCACCGTCGACTGGGGCATCATCGTGACCTCGGCCGACGCGAGCGCCACGCCCGCCTTCTCGAGCGCCGTCTTGACCGCCTCGAACCGGTCGGGCGCCGTGACCACCTCGAGGATGTCGCCGGATTCGCGGACGTCGTCCGCGCCCGCGTCGAGCGCCACCTCCATGACACGGTCCTCGTCGACGTTGGCGCGCTCCACCGTGACGAGCCCGCACTTCTGGAACATCCAGGCCACCGAGCCCGACGCGCCGAGGTTGCCGCCGAACTTCTGGAAGGCGCTGCGGACATCGGCGACGGTGCGATTACGGTTTTCGGTCAGCGCCTGGACGAGGATCGCGACGCCGCCTGGACCGTAGCCCTCGTAGGTCACCTCGTCGTAGGTGACGCCCTCGAGCTCACCCGTACCCTTCTTGATCGCTCGCTCGATGTTGTCGGTCGGCATGCTGTTCTGCCGGGCCGTCTGCACCGCGGTCCTGAGGCGCGGGTTGGCGTTGACGTCGCTCCCGCCCATGCGGGCGGCGACCGTTATCTCCTTGATCAACTTGGTGAACAGCTTCCCGCGCCGGGCATCCTTGAGAGCCTTCTTGTGCTTGATCGAGCTCCACTTGGAATGGCCGGACATCGGACCTGCCCGTCGTTACCACAAGGCCCCGGGTGAGTAAACGTGAAAGTTCCCGTGAGCTTGAGCCGGTGGAGCGCGCCCGACATAATGCCGCGCTGGGATGCGGAGGTCGTGGTGGGGTGGAGTGGTCGTGTCCCTGGTGGCGGGCTGCGCGCCGCTCCGCGGCGGACCGCCCGCGCCGCCGCCGATCGTCGACGGCGTCCAGGTGGGCGTGGCTTCCTGGTACGGCCCGGGGTTCCACGGCAACCGCACCGCCAACGGCGAGGTCTACGACCAGTACGAGCTGACCGCGGCTCATCCCTCCCTGCCGCTCGGGACCCGCGTCATGGTGACCAACCTCGCGAACGGCCGCTCGGTCGACGTCCGCATCAACGACCGTGGCCCCTTCGTCGACGGGCGCGCAATCGACCTCTCCTACGCCGCGGCGCGTGTGCTGCGCATGGTCGGGCCGGGCACGGCGCGCGTGCGTATCGAGGTGCTCGCATCCTCGACGCGCGTGGCCGAGCGAAGTGCCACACTGGTGCCGCCGCCCCCGCGCGACCTGCCTGCCGTCCGCTACCTCGTGCAGGTCGCGTCGCTGTCGGACTCCGCGCGGGCCGAGCATCTCCGTCGCGTCCTCGGGACCCGCTTTCCGGACGCGCACGTCGCCCCGCTCGAGACAACCGAGAGCCGCTACTACCGGGTGGTGATCGGCCCCTATCCCCTCCGGGTCGTCGCCGTGGCGCGCGGCGAGATGGTCAACCGCCTCGGGTACCCGGCGGTGATCACCGAAGACTCGGGCCCATGAGCCGTGCCACCGCGCTGCTCGCCGTCGCGTTCGCCGCCGGCTGTGTCCGCGGCCGGCTCGTGCACGAGGGGCAGGTCAACGCGAGCGCGCTCGCCGCAGTGGTGCACGACCTTCCCGCCGTCCGGGGCCTCGACTTCCTCCGTCCCGTCCCGGCCGTGGCGCTCCGGCCCGACGACGTCGCCGCCTGGGTCCGCCGCGACATCGACCTCTCGTACCCGGGGGACGACCTCGACCGCGTCTCGATGGTCTACGAGCGTCTGGGGCTCCTGCCCGCGGGCGTCACGCTGCGAGCGGTGCTCGAGGAGCTCTACCGCGGACAGATCGCCGCCTTCTACGACCCGCGCTCGAAGCAGCTCGTCCTCGCGACCGAGGCGCTCGGCGTGGGCGGGCTCGGCGTGCGGCTCTTCTCGCTGCTCACCGGCCGCGACCTGGTCGGCGAGCTGCTCGTCGCGCACGAGCTCACCCATGCCCTCCAGGATCAGCGCTGGGGGCTCCCCACCGAGCCGGAGCCGCTGGCCGACGCCCACGGCGACCGGCTGCTGGCCCGCCGCGCGCTCCTCGAGGGCGACGCGACACTCGCCGGCTTCGCCTACGTGCAGCGCGGCACACCGACGCGCGAGACGATCGACGACATCGAGCGACGCCTCCACGGCATCGCGCCGACGCTGGCGGCGGAGTATCCGCGGGTGCCCGAGATCATCCGTGCCTCGCTCGCCTTCCAGTACGACGCGGGGACGGCGTTCACCGGCTGGGCGCTCGCCGAGGGCGGGTGGAGCGAGGTGGACAGGGTCGAGGCGGATCCCCCGGCGTCGACCGAGCAGGTCCTCCACCCCGCACGGTACTTCGGCGTGCGCGACCGGCCGATCGAGATCACGCTCCGGGGCACGGAGGAGATGGAGGCGGCGGGCTGGCACCGCATCCTCGAGGACACGCTCGGCGAGCTCACCATCCGCGTCCTGGCCCGCCGGGGCCTCACCGAGGACCGCGCGCGCGGCGTCGCCGACGGCTGGGGCGGCGACCGCCTGCGGGCGCTCGTACGTGGCGACGAGCTCCTCCTCGTGTGGGTGACCGCGTGGGACGGCCCGCCCGACGCCATCGAGTTCTTCGAGGCCATGCCCGACGTGATGCCCGCGGCGCGCGTCGAGCGGCGTGGCGAGCGGGTGCTGGTGCTGATCGGGCCGCCGGCCGTCCTCGACGGGCTTTCGGCGCGGGTCTGGAACCGGACCACGTCGGCGCGCGGCGGGTGAGCGGAGGTCTTGCCAACGCGGCCCCCGCTCCATATGAGGCGCCCATGGGGAGCGGGGGACGGGTTTCGCTCGTGGGCCCCGCGGGCGAGCTCAGGCCGCCCGGCCAGGTCGCCAGGGAGCTCGGGAAGGGACGTGCCACCGACGTGGTGCTGCTCGACGGGCATCTCTTCGGCACCATCCCGACGTACGCGCGCCTGCTCTGTCGCCAGCTCGCGAGCGTCAAACGTCCGTGGGTGGTGCAGGCCGACGCCGCAGCGCTCGACCGGGCGCTCCTCCGTCTGGCGCGGCAGAGCGGCTGCCGCGGGCTCGTCGTCGGCCCGGACCCGGACCCGATGCGGCGCACGCCGGACGGAACCGTCGAGCCCGATCGGCTGCGGGCCGCTGCCACGGACCTCCGGCGCATCCGGCGGGCCGGGCTCCTCTCCGTCGTGCACCTGAGCCTCGGGCGCCCCGGCGACGACGCGGGCGTGTTCGGGCGCGCCGTCTGGCTCTGCAAGGCGGGCCGGGTCGCGTTCCCGCGGCTCACCGGACCCGCAGACGACACCGCGGCCTCGGGACTCGGCCCCGACGAGGTCCAGCGAGGCCTCGAGTGGGCACGCCGTGCCCTGCACACCCATCGCGCCATCTGGCGGCGTACAGGCAGGATCGACGCCGCGGGCCGGGTCGCGCTCGTCGCCAGCTACCAGGCGCGCCGCGCGATCCTCGCGAAGCCGCGCGTCGAGGCGACGGCGGCGATGCGGCTGGCGCGCGCGCTCGCGCGTCCGATCCGTATCCGCGAGCGGGTGGCGTTCGTCTCGACGCTCGTCGGTGCCGTGCATGCCGGCGGCGGCCAGGTGCGCAACGCCTGGCTCCGGGTGCGTACCAGGCGCGACGAGACGCTCGCGGCGCTCGTCATCCGGCTCGAGGGCACGCTCGACGCGCACGCCGCGCGCACGCTCGTCGCCCGGGTCCGCCGCGCGATCGGCCGCACGCAGGAGCGCATCGTCATCGACCTGGGGGGGCTCGAGCGCGTGTCGTCGACGGTGCTGACGCGCTTCCTCGAAGAGCACGCGGCGGACATCGAGGCGCTCCGCGGCCGCCTCGCCTTCCGCAACCTCCGGCCGGCCCTCGATGCCGTCCGGCGCAACCTGCATGGCATGCTGCCCAACGCGGCGCTCCTCGAGCACGCGCTCGAGGAGGCACGGTAACGATCGCTCGCCCCTGGATCGACTTCTTCGGTGGGTATGGCTCGGTCGAAGCCCGCCTGCTCGAGCAATGGCTTCGCGACGGGCGTCGGCCGCGACCGCCCTTGCGCACGGAGCGTCCGTGCTGACCTCCGACCGCGAGCACTTCACTACGCTGGCGAAGGTTTCCAGGCTTCGTCTGGCGGCGTGAGGCAGACCTACCCGACCGCCCCTGCCTCGACCAGGGCCGCGATCTGCGCCGCGTCGTAGCCGAGCTCACCGAGGACGCTGGCCCGATCCGCGCCCAGGAGCGGCGCGGGACGCCCGAGGGTCGCGGGCGTCGCCTCGAGGTGGATGAAGGGGCCGACGACCTGGAGCGGCCCGAGCGTCGGATGCGACAGCGCGCCGAGGCACCCGCTCGCACGAAGCCACGGGGCGCCGAAGATCTCGGCCGCCGCGAGCGCCGGTGCTGCGGGCACGCCGGCCGCGGCGAGCCGTGCGAGCGCGTCGGCGCGCGGCGACCCGGCGAGCACCTGCGCGAGCGCGCCGGCGGCGGGTCCGTCCGGCGGATCGTCGAGCGTGAGCGGGATGCCGGCCAGACGGCCGAGGGCCGCGGTCTCCGCCGCGGAGCCCGCCGCGACGCACAGCCAGCCGTCGAGGCAGGCGTACAGCCGGTGGCTGGCGGCGGGTCCGAGGTAGTCGCGCCCGCCGCGTGTGTCCGGCGGCCGCCCGGGAAAGAGGATCATCTGCGCCGCCTGCGCCGCGAAGGCCGTCCGGAAGAGGCTCACGTCGACATGCTGGCCGCGCCCGGTCCGCTCGCGGGCCACGAGCGCCGCGACGGTGGCGAGCGCGCCGAGCGCGCCGGCGGAGTAGTCGTTGTAGGCGATCATGTGCAGCACGGGCGCGTCGTCGCCGCCCTGGGCCACCGTGAGGCCCGAGCGCGCCTGGAAGATCGGGTCGAAGCCGGGGAGCGCGGCGAGCGGTCCGGAGGAGCCGTAGCCCGTGATCGAGGTGTGCACCAGCCGCGGATTCAGGCGCGCGAGCCGATCCCGGCCGATGTCGAGCCGCTCCATGACGCCGGGGCGGAAGTTGTCGACCACGACGTCGGCCGCGCGGACGAGGTCGAGGAAGGCTTCGCGACCCGCGGCACGCTTCAGGTCGAGCACGAGGGAGCGCTTGCCGCGGTTCCAGCCGACGAAGCCGAAGAGCTGGAAGCGGAAGGGATCGCCGCCGGGCGCCTCGATCTTCACGACGTCGGCGCCGAGCTCGGCGAGCAGCAGCGGACAGAAGGGGCCGGCGATGAAGCTCGTGAGATCGAGCACCCGGATGCCCTCGAGGCAGGCGCGCGGTCCGTCGCCGGAGCTGGCGCGGAAGCGACGCCGCCAGCCGGGCGCCTCGGCCAGGACCGCGGCGGTGTCGCCGCCCGGCAGCGGCGCCGGACGCGGCGGCGGCGCGGGCGTGTCGGAGAACACGACGGGCGCCGCCGGCTGCCACGTCGGCCCGAGCACCGGATCCTCGACGGGCACGGCCAGGCCGAGGGCGCGCGCCTCGGGGTCGCGGAGGAAGTCCGCGCGGCTGCCGACCGCGCCGCAGGGCACGTCGGCCGCGCGCAGCGCCTCGACCCAGGCGACGGTCGAGCGTGTGGCGAACACCGGCTCGAGCTCGGCCCGCACCAGCGCCCGCACGTCGGCGTCGAAGAACGTCATCGGCTCGCCCTGCAGGTGCGGATGGGCGAGGAGGTCCAGGCGATTGAGCGCCGTGAGCAGCTTGGTCCAGAACGCCTGGGTGAGCGCGCCGACGAAGAGCCAGCCGTCGGCCGTCGGGTAGAGCCCGTAGGTGGGATAGACGCCGCGCGGGTCGCCGCCCAGCGAGAGCGAGCCCCGGTGGCCCGCGCCCGACACGAAGGTCCCGCTGTTGAGCGCGAGTGCCCCGCACACGCCGCTCACGTCGACCGCCTGCCCGGGGGCGCCACGGTGGCGCGCGAAGAACGCCGCGCTCACGCCGAGCGCGGCGAGGATTCCCGTCATGTAGCCGATCATCGGCGTGACCAGCCACACAGGACGCCGCGACCACGACCACTGGAGCGCCTGGACGCCGGTGGCGGCCGCCAGGAGCGATTCCTCGGGCGGCAGGCGGGAGTCCGTACGGCCCCAGGCGGACACGCGGCAGCGGACGAGATCGGGATCCGGGTCCGGTGGCGGGACGGAGTCGTCGGTCAGCACCGCATCGACATGCCCGAGCAGCGCCCGCCAGCCGGACGCGTCGAGCGCGATCGAACGCTTGCCGCGGGCGAGGACGTGCTCGCCCGGTGTCTGGCGGGCGACACCCGCCGTCTCGACCTTCACCACCTCGGCGCCGATCTCGCTCAGGAGAAATCCCGCGTAGGTCGCGGCGAGCGAGCCGGCGCGTTCCAGCACGCGAAGGCCGGCGAGCGGTGGGGCCTCGGGCATGGCGGCGAAGAAAACGTGCTGCCGGGGGGTTGTCAACGAGCGTCGATCTCGGGACGGTGAACCGTCGGCGCGGGACGGCTAAGCTGCCCTCATGCGGAACCCCTACCTGGTCGGGACGAAGATCTACCTCCGGCCGCTCGAGGAGGATGACGCGGCGGTTTGCCACCCCTGGCTCAACGACCCCGAGGTGTGGCGCACGCTCGCCGTCCGCGGCCGGCCGAACACCGAGGCGCGGTCGCGCGAGTACATCCGCGCGCTCGACCCGACGCGCGATCAGGTCTTCGCCATCGTGACGCGCGAGGACGAGCAGTACGTCGGCAACTGCGGGCTGCACGCGATCGACGCCGTCGACCGGCATGCCACGCTCGGCATCGTGATCGGCCGCAAGGAATGCTGGGGACGCGGCTTCGGCACCGAGGCGCTCCGCCTGCTCTGCCGTCACGCCTTCGAGACACTCAACCTCCACAAGGTCTGCCTCGCCAGCTACGCGCTCAACGAACGAGCGCTCCGCATGTATGCGCGCGTCGGCTTTCAAGTGGAGGGCCGGCGCCGCGAGCAGGTGTTCATCGAGGGACGCTGGGTGGACGAGGTCGTGCTCGGGCTGCTCGCCGGCGAGCTCCGGCCGCCGCCGGGGTGAACGCCCCCGGCGCGCCGGGCCACGTGCCGACGGCCGGTCGAAGGCCCTCTTGTTTCGGGATCTCTCGTTCGATATACAATTCGTATGTCGAAGATGATAGCAGTCCGGATGGACGAGGGGCTGCTCGGCCGTCTGGATCGCGAACGGAGCCGGCGAAGGATCACGCGGGCACGAGCGATTCATGAGGCGGTCGCGGACTGGGTGGCCCGCCAGCGGTTGGCCGAGGCCGTGCGAGAGGAAGCCGAGGCGTACGCGCGCCACCCCGTTGCCGATCACGAGTTCGGGCCGGTGCTCGGGGCGCAGCGGTGGCCGAAGTAGCGCGAGGCGAGATCTGGCACTTCGCTTTCCCCCGGCCCGACCGGCGGCGGCCCGTCCTCGTGCTCACGCGCCAGGACATGATCGGGCGTCTCTCCACCGTGACGGTCGCACCACTCACCACGACCATCCGTGGCGTCGCGAGCGAGGTCGTGGTCGGTACGGAGGTCGGCCTCAAACAACCTTCGGCCATCAACCTGCATCACGTGGCGACGGTGCCGCGCGCGGGGCTGCGTAGCTACATCGGCACCGTCCCCGCGGAGGGCATGCAGCGCGTGCGTGACGCCTTGCTCTTCGCGCTCGGATTCGCCGGACCGAAAGGCGGCTGAAGAGGTGCGCCGGCGACCTCCAGCCGCCGCCGGGGTGAGGGAGCCCCGGCGGCGTCGCCGCTATCAGTCAGTCGAAGTTGCGGACGTGCTTCCAGCCGTGGTCCCGCCCATGACACCAGCCGTGGTGCCGCCGTCCGAAGACGACGGGTGCCGGCGCGTAGTAGCCCGGGGAGTAGTACGTCGGGCGGTAGAAGACGGGCGGCGGAACGGGACCCGCGGCCACCACGGCGAAGCCCGGGAGCCCGATGGCGATCGACACGTGGGCGGCGGCGGGCGCGGGGGCCGCGAGCGCCATGCCGGCGAGCGCGGCCGCAGCAGCGATCAGCTTTCTCATCTCTTCCGACCTCCTTGCCGCGCACGAACACGCGATCCCGCGGTCGGTTGCGCGCACGGCAGAGGCCCGGGCGGACGCTCAGCGTCGAACCTACGCTCAGCCGCTGCGTTTCGTCGAGTCCGCGAGCCAGGCGAGGTAGGGCGCGGAGCCGGCGCCGATCGGCAGCGCGATCACCTCGGGGACCTCGTAGGAGTGGAGCGCCCGCACGCGCTGCTCGACGAGGGCGAAGTCGGCCAAGCGCGCCTTGGCCAGCAGCAGGTGCTCGGTCGCGTCGTCGATGTTGCCTGCCCACCGGAAGAGCGAGCGGATCGGCCCGAGCACGTTCACGCAAGCGGCGAGCCGCTCCTCGACGAGCGTCTGCGCGATGTGCGCCGCCTCGTCGGCGGTCGCGGTCGTGACGAGGACCACGACGAACTCTCCCCCGGTCATGCGGGCCTCCCTTCGATCGGCGACTCGCGGCCCGGCGGGCGGAGCCGATCGAGGATCGCCGCGTAGTCGACTGCGGCGCGGGTGGGCGGCCCCGCGGGCGTCCGGCGCGCCTTGCGGCGGCGACGGAGCCGCCGGAAGGCGTCCCGCATGCGGCGCCAGCGTGACCGTGCCCGCGCCTCCGCCGACAACACGCCCGCGGCGCGCAGCTCCGCTCCCATCCGCTCGGCGATGTTCAGCGACACGGCGGCCCGACGGACGAGATCGCCGAGCGAGTTCTCCAGGCCGCGGGCGGTGTATCCCGAGCGCTCGACGAGCGTGCGGCCGACCGCGGCGACGTCCTCGACATCGAGATGGCCGTCGGCGCCGAGGACGACCGCGGTCTGGAAGTAATTGAAGGTCGGGACGACGCGCGGGCCGAAGAGCCGGAACGTGGCGGGGGGCGTGCGCCGCTCGAGGTTGATGAAGATCCGGTCGACGGCATCCGGCCCCGCCACCCTGGCGGCAAGCGCGACGACCTGGTCGACGAGCCGCGCGTCGACCCCGATCCGGCGGAGGATCGGGACCAGCCGGTCCACGGCGAGACGTCCCGCCAGCACGTCGGCGTAGAGCGAGTAGATGAGAGAATCGGACTCCCAGTCGTCGCCGAAGAGCAGCTCCCGGGCGTCGGCAGGCGCGTCGAGCCGCCCGCGCAACAGCTCGACCAGCTTGAAGCCGACGTGCTCGCGCAAGTTGCGGAGCTTCCCGCGCTTCAGCTGGGCCAGCTGGTCCTTGAACACGATGCCGTCGTAGGGAATGCCGTCGAGGGCGAGCTTCTCGCGGATCGCCTTGCCGATCTGGGGCGGGCTCGCCGAGATGAAGTAGACCAGCGCCTCCCGGCCGTGGCGCTCGGCCGCCCGCTTGATCGCCTTGATCAGCGCGGCGACCCCCGGCACCTCCACCTTGTCCTCGGCGCGCTCGAAGGCCGTACGCAGCAGCTGGCGGAGCGAATCGAACTCGCTGCGGAGGTACGTCTTGTCGAGGTCCCAGCGGCAGATGACCGGCGCGAGCGCCGGCCGCTGCGCCCGGTGGATTCGGAGCGGGCTCATCGGAGTGCGGCAACCGCCTCGGCGATCTCGGCCGGCACCCGGTCGCGCACCGCCTTGGCAGCCACCTTGACCGCGTTGGCCACGGCGCGGGCGTTCGAGCGGCCGTGGCACTTGATGAAGAGGTTCTCGAAGCCGAGGATCGGCGCCCCTCCGTATTGCGTGTAGTCGGTGAGCTGGCGCAGGCGCTCGATGCCACGCGCGAGGAGGGCGAGGCCGATGCGCCAGCTGAGCCGGCGTCTCGCCGCGGCGCTCGCCACGTCGGTGAACACATCGGCGATGCCCTCGACGAGCCTCAGCACCACGTTGCCGAGCAGGCCTTCGCACACGACCACATCGGCTCGCCCGCGCGCCAGGTCGTTTCCCTCGACGTTGCCGACGAAGTTGAGCGCCGGCATCCTTCTCAGGCGGCGGTAGGCCGCCACGAGGGTCTCGCCGCCCTTCGTCCCCTCGACGCCCATGTTGAGGAGTGCGACGCGCGGGCTCGGCACCTTGGAGATGCGCCGCGCGTAGGCGCTGCCCATGAGCGCGAACTGCACGAGCTCCTCCGACTCGCAGCGGATGGTGGCCCCGACGTCGAGCATGAGCGCCAGCGGGTCCTGGCCGGTATACTCGGTGTGCCGCGGGTAGACGCTGGCGAGCGCCGCGCGGCGAATGCCCTTGAGCAGCCGGAAGTACCGGGCGCAGGTGAGCACGCAGGCGGCGGTGTTGCCCGCCGAGATCATCGCGTCGGCCCGGCCCTCGGCGACCGCCCGCGCGGCCACCAGGAGCGAGGCGTCGCGCCGGTTCTTCACGGCCTCGTGCGGATCCTCGTCCATGCCGATCGCGTCCCGGCAGTCGACGATCGAGATGTGCTCCGGATTGTAGGGCACGGTCTCGAGAATTTCCTGGATGCGGCGCTCGTCGCCCACCAGCAGGCACTCGATGTCCGTCTCGAGCGAGGCCCGCGCCACGCCCTTCACGATCTCTCCGGGCGCGTGGTCGCCTCCCATGGCGTCGATCGCGATGGTCGGCATCGGCTAGGCGATCTCCCGTCGCAGGCGCTCGCGCAGCGCGGCGGCGTCGACGCGGTATTTGAACGCCTTGCGGCCGTTCACCAGGAGGACCGGCACCTGGTCGCCGTACGCCGCCGCGAGCGCCGGGTCCCCGTCGACGTCGACCTCGTCCACCTGGAGCGGCAGCTCGCGGCCGACCGCGGCGACGACCGCCCGCATGTCGTCGCAGAGGTGGCAGCCGTGCCGGCTGTAGAGGGTGACCCGGACCATCGGCTCTGGCGGAGGCGGTTGACTCCCGAAGGACCCTCAAGTACAGACGATGGCTCGGCGCGGCAAGACCTTCGCGCCGCTCTTCCTCTATGATCTACGCCGTCATCCGCACCGGGGGGAAGCAATACCGCGTGGCCCCGGGCGACATGCTGCGCATCGAGCGGCTCCCGGGCGAAGTGGGCGCGAGCGTCGAGTTCGAGGAGGTGCTGCTCGCGGCCGCCGACGGAGCGATCCGCATCGGCACGCCGCTCGTCGAGGGCGTCCGGGTCCACGCCGAGATCGTCGGGCAGGGGCGCGCGCGGAAGATCCTCGTCTTCAAGAAGAAGCGGCGAAAGAACTACCGGCGTCGCCGTGGCCACCGGCAGGCGATCACGACGGTGCGGGTGACGGAGATCACCTGATGGCGCACAAGAAGGGGCAAGGCAGCACCCGGAACGGTCGCGACAGCGCGGGACAGCGCCGCGGCGTCAAGCTCTTCGCCGGCGAGACCGTGCGGGCCGGGAACATCCTCGTGCGGCAGTGCGGCACCCACGTGCACCCCGGGCCGAACGTCGGCATGGGGCGCGACTACACGCTCTTCGCGCTGGTCGACGGCGTCGTGCAGTACGAGCGGTTCGGCAAGGATCGCCGCCGCGCGCGCATCGTCCCGGCGGCGCCGCAGGCGTAGCGGTTCACCGTCCTCACTCGGCATCGTGAAAGATGATGCCGAGGCTCAGGCGCTCGCCCGAGTGGAGGCGGCTCACGCCGTGGCGCACGGTGACGCGGAACCAGCCGCGCGCCCCCTTCACCGGACGGTGCCGGTTCGGGAAGATCACCGCCTCGCCGCGCGCGAGGATGATGACCGCGCCCCGCGACTGCGCGCGCGGCCGCTGCTCGACGAGCAGGATCTCGCCGCCGGCGTAGTCGACGCCGACCTGACTCAGCACGCACGTCACCTGGAGCGGAAAGGCAAGCGCGCCGTAGAGGTCCTGGTGGAGGCAGTTGTAGCCGCCGGTCTCGTAGCGGAGCAGGAGGGGCGTCGGCCGCGTCTGCCCGTGTACCGCGCAGCGTGCGAGGTAGGTGGCGAGGTCCGGTGGATAGCGCTCGGCCGAGCCGAGCGCTTCCATCCAGCGATTGGCGACGGGCGCGAGTCGGCGGTAGAGCGCCGTGCGCAGGGCCGCCACCGGCTCCGGAAGCGGCGCCGCGAAATACTTGTACTCGCCGACACCGAAGCGATAACGCGCCATGTCGATCCGGCTCCGGAACCGCCGCTCGTCGGCGAACAGGCGGCCGAGCGCCGCGCATTCCTCGGCCTCGAGCAGCGGGGGCGTGGTGGCGTAGCCCTGCTCGTCGAGGGCGGCCTCGATCGCGGGCCAATCGAGGCCCGCCATCCGCGCGGGGATCGACCGGGTCTTTTCCAGTGCACAGCTCAGGGCCGCCGATGGGAATGAAAGCCCGGATCGCCGGCCCCCTCGAGCGGCAAGCCGAGGTCATTGGGACGCAACACGTAGCACCCGAAGCGCGGGTACTCGTAGGCGTCGACGAGGTCGAATCCGGCGGTCTTGAACATCGCCTTCACACAGCTCGGAGTGAAGCACCAGAACCAGTTGACGTAGGTGCGCCCGCCCTGGAACTCGGCCGTTTTCCCGGTGCGGTAGACACTCGTCGAAAGAGCCTTTAGAACCTTCTGCCGCTCGGTCGGATCGAGGAAGGGAAGGTAGATCGCCGAGTGCGGCAGATCACGTTCGGGGATCGTCGGCACGCCGATGATGGCCGCTTCTCCACACACCCGCCTCAGCTGCAGGAGCGCGGCAACCGGATTCGGCATGTGATGCAGGACGCTGACGCAGAAGACGATGTCGAAGGTCCCGACCTGCACCGGAAACGAGGGCGCGTTCAGATCACCTCGTATGAAGCCGACGCGATTGCCGAGCGCCGTATTCCGCGCGTGGAACTCCGGCGTGGCCTCATTCACGTCGAAGCCCACCACGCGCGGCGAGCCATTCTCGGCTGCGTAGAAGGCGTACTCGCCGTGGATGGCCCAGAGGCATCCGACGTCGATGAAGCTCTTGCCCGCGCACAGATGGGCGATGATGTCCCGGTAACGGTCCTCGAGCCTCGGCCGGGTGCGTTCGGGGAGCCTCCCACCGAACAGCTGTGCGAGCTTCATCGGCCCTCCTGTGTTCGAGGTGCCGGGAGTAGGCCAGAGCACCCTTGGAGTCAAGTTGAGCAGACCGTCATGTACCCATGGACGAACGCCGCATCGTGGTAGTGGGCGCTGGGCCCGCCGGCGCCGCCCTCGCCTACCTCCTCGCACGGCGCGGGATCGCCGTCACGCTCCTCGAACGCCACACCGACTTCGCGCGCGAGTTTCGCGGCGAGGCGCTCATGCCGAGCGGCGTCGACGCGTTCGTCCAGATGGGGCTCGGCGCCCAGCTCGACGGCCTCCCGCAGACGCACGTGCGCCGGCTCGAAGTCTACCGCGGCGCGCGCTGTCTCCTGCGCGTCTCGATCTCCGACTTCGGCATCGAGGGCCCGCGCATCGTCTCGCAGCCGGCGATCCTCGAGATGCTCGTGGCCGAGGCGGGCCGCTTCCCGACGTTCCGCCTCGAGCGTGGCGCGACCGCGCGCGACCTCGTGCGCGAGGGCGGGCGCGTCGTCGGCGTTCGCGCCGAGTCGACCGCCGGCTCGCACGAGGTCCGCGGCGACCTCGTGGTCGGGGCCGACGGGCGCGCCTCGGTCCTCCGGGTCCGCGCCGGCCTGCACGAGGAACGCACGCCGCAGCACTTCGACGTCGTCTGGTGCAAGGTGCCGCTGCCGGCCTTCGCGCGCGAGGGAACGGCGCGGGCCTATCTCGGCCGCGGCCACGCCGCGCTCGCCTTTCCGGCGTACGACGGGCGGCTCCAGGTCGGCTGGATCATCGAGAAGGGCTCCTTCGGCGAGCTGCGCCGGCGCGGGGTCGACGGCTGGCTCGCGGCGATGGCGGCCCACGTCTCCCCCGACTTCCAGGCGCACCTCGAGGCGCACCGCGCCGAGGTGACTCACCCCTTCCTCCTCGACGTGGTGTGCGACCGTCTGGTTCGCTGGACCGCCCCCGGCCTCCTGCTCCTCGGCGACGCCGCCCACCCGATGTCTCCGGTCGGCGGCCAGGGCATCAACATCGCGCTGCGCGACGCGCTCGTGGCCGCCAACCACCTCTGCCCGGTGCTGCTCGGCGGGGGCGGGGCCGCGGAGATCGACGCGGCGGCGCGTGCGGTCCAGGAGGAGCGGCTGCCCGAGGTCGCCACCATCCAGCAGGCGCAGCAGGGCCCGCCGGCGGTGCTCTTCGGCCGGGCGTGGTGGAACCGGCTCCTCGTCGACGCCCTGCTCCCGGTGCTGGTGCGGACGGGCGTGGCCCGCCGGGCCTTTGCGGCGCTCTTTCGGCGTTTCGCCGCCGGGGTCGCTCCGGTTCGGCTCCAGGCCTGATCGCCTGTGGAGGGCGCCAGGGCCATCCGCTAGCATGCCCGCGAGCGGCGATGAAGTTCGTGGACGAGGTCATGATTCGGGTCGAGGCCGGCGACGGGGGCAACGGCTGCGCGAGCTTCCGGCGCGAGAAGTACGTGCCGCGCGGGGGCCCCAGCGGCGGCGACGGCGGCGACGGCGGCTCCGTCGTCTTGACCGTCGACCCCGGGCTCGCGACCTTGCTCGACCTCGCCTACCCCCAGACGCTGCGCGCGGGGCGCGGCGAGCACGGACGCGGCAAAGAGCAGCACGGGAAGCGCGGCGCCGACCTGGTCCTCCGTGTGCCGGCCGGTACGCTCGTCTACGACGCCGATGGCGGCGAGCTCCTCGGCGACCTCCGCGCTGCGGGCGAGCCGCTGGTGGTGGCGCGCGGCGGGCGCGGCGGGCGCGGCAACGTGCACTTCGCGACCTCGACCAACCAGGCCCCCCGGCGCGCCGAGCCCGGCACGCCGGGAGCCCAACGCAACCTTCGACTCGAGCTGCGCGTGCTGGCGGACGCGGGTCTCCTCGGGTTCCCGAACGTCGGGAAATCGACCCTCATCCGCGCCGTCTCCGCGGCGCGGCCGCGGGTGGCGGACTTCCCCTTCACGACGCTCGTACCGCATCTCGGCGTGGTGCGCGTCGACGACGACACGAGCTTCGTCCTCGCCGACGTGCCGGGCCTGATCCCCGGCGCGCACGCGGGACAGGGTCTCGGCACGCGCTTCCTCCGCCACCTCGCGCGCACCGCCGTCCTCGTCCACCTGCTCGACGTTTCGGGACTCACCGGGCGCGACCCCGTCGCCGACTACGACGCGATCAACCGCGAGCTCGAGCTCACCAGCCCGCGGCTCGCGGCGAAGCCGCAGATCGTGGTCGCCGGGAAGCTCGACCTCGCCGAGACGCGCGCCCGCTTGCCCGCCGTGCGGGACGCGTTCGCGGGGCGCGGGATCAGCCTGCATGCGGTGTCGGGCGCCACGGGCGAAGGGACGGCGGCGCTGACGAGCGTCGTCGCCGAGGCCGTGCGCCGGGCGCGCGCGAGCGGAGAAACCGCCGCCGCCGCGGCCACGGCGCCATGAGCCAGCTCGTCCAGAAGGCACGGCTGCTCGGCCGGGCGCGGCGCGCCGTCATCAAGGTGGGCAGCAACGTGCTCGCCGGCCCGAGCGGGCTGCGGGGAGAGCGGGTGCGGACGATCGCCGCCGAGATCGCGGGGCTGGTCGGCGGCGGCCGGCAGATCGTCGTCGTCAGCTCGGGGGCCGTGGCCACCGGTGCCCCGCGGCTCGGGCCGCGCCGGAGCCGCATCGAGTGGCGGCAGGCGGCGGCCGCCGTCGGTCAGATCGGCCTCATGGCAGCGTACGAGCGCGCCTTCGAGACGCACGGCCGCCACGTGGCCCAGGTGCTGCTCACGCACGCCGACCTGGCCGACCGCCGGCGCTATCTCAACGCGCGGCACACGCTGCGGACGCTCCTCGACCTCGGCATCGTGCCGATCGTCAACGAGAACGACACCGTGGCGGTGGAGGAGCTGCGCTTCGGCGACAACGACAACCTCTCGGCGCTGACCGCCTCCCTCATCGAGGCCGACCTCCTCGTCATCCTGAGCGACGTCGGCGGCGTGTACACCACGGACCCCGCGCTCGATCCCGCCGCCGTCCTCGTGCCCCTCGCCACCGCCGACGACTCCCTGGTCGCGCGCGCGGCCGGACCGGCGCGAACGAACGTCGGGACCGGCGGCATGGCGTCCAAGCTCGAGGCCGCGCGCAAGGCGGCCGCCGCGGGCATTCCCACGATCATCGCCGACGGCGGCCGCGAGGGCGCGCTCGCCAAGGTCTTCGACCCGGCCGTGGAGACGGGCACGCTCATCCTGGCCGAGGACGACCCGCTCGCGCGGCGCAAGCACTGGATCGCCTACGCCCTCAAGCCGGCGGGCGCGCTGCACGTCGACGAGGGCGCGGAGCGAGCCGTGCGCAAGGGCGGCCGCAGCCTCCTCCCTTCGGGTGTGCGCGCCGTCGCGGGCAGCTTCGGCGTGGGTGACTGCGTCAGCTGCGTCGGCCCCGGCGGGCAGGAGTTCGCGCGCGGCCTCGTGAACTACAGCGCCGCGGAGATCGAGCGCCTGAAAGGCGCACACACCCGCGACATCGAGCGGCTGCTCGGCTACAAGGGCAGCGACGAGGTGATCCACCGCGACGACCTCGTCCTGGTGGCGCCCCCGGAGACCGTCGGCTAGACTCCGCCGTCGATGGAGGCCCGGCCGTCATCGAACGTGGAAGCGCGCGTCGAGGCGCTGACGTCGGGGGCGCGGGCGGCGGCGCGTGCCCTGGCCGCGGCGCCGGCGCGCGCCAGGGACACGGCCCTCGGCGAGGCGGCCGCGCGGCTGCGCCGTGCGGAGGCGGCGCTCCTCGAGGCCAATCATGGCGACGTCGAGCGCGCGCGGGCGGCGGGCGAGAGCGCGGCCTTCGTCGACCGCCTGACCCTCACGCCCGCTCGCATCGAGGCCATGGCGCGCGGCCTCGAGGAGATCGCCGCGCTGCCCGACCCGGTCGGCGAGACGATCGCCGCGTGGCGGCGCCCGAACGGGCTCGAGATCGCGCAGGTCCGCGTCCCGATCGGCGTGGTGCTGACCATCTACGAGTCGCGCCCGAACGTGACCGCGGACTCGGCGGCGCTCTGTCTGAAGACCGCCAACGCCGTCCTCCTGAAGGGCGGCTCCGAGGCGCAGGCGACGAACGCCGCGATCGCCGACACGCTGCGCGGCGCGGTGGAGGCGGCGGGGCTCCCGCCGGCCGCCGTCCAGCTCGTCGACGGCGGGCGGGAGGTGGTGCGCGGGCTGCTCGGCCGTGACGACCGGATCGACGTGGTGATCGCCCGCGGCGGCGAGCAGCTGAAACGGATCATCCTCGAGGAGAGCCGCATCCCGGTGATCAAGCACTTCGAGGGTATCTGCCACCTCTACGTCGACGCGAGCGCCGATCTCGCGATGGCGGAGCGCATCTGCCTCAATGCGAAGGTGCAGCGTCCGAGCGTGTGCAACGCGATCGAGAACCTCCTCGTCCACGAGCGAGTCGCCCCGCGCTTCCTCCCTGGCATGGTGGCCGCGCTCCGCGCGAACCGCTGCGAGGTGCGCGGCGATCCGGCGACGCGCGCGATCGTGCCCGACGTCGTGGCCGCGAGCGACGCGGACTGGGATACCGAGTACCTCGACCTCATCCTGAGCGTCGCTGTCGTCCCCTCGCTCGACGCGGCGCTCGCCTTCATCGCCCGCCACTCCACCGCGCTCGCGGAGGCGATCGTGACCGAGGACCTGACCGCCGCGCGCCGCTTCCTCGGCGAGGTGGACTCCGCGGCCGTCTTCGTCAACGCCTCGACCCGTTTCACCGACGGCTACGAGTTCGGCTTCGGCGCCGAGGTCGGCATCAGCACGAACCGGCTGCACGCGCGCGGCCCCATGGGCCTCCGCGAGCTCACCACCTACAAGTATCGGGTGATCGGCAGCGGCCAGGTCCGTAGCTAGTCCGTGGGTGAGGATGCCGGGCGGGATCGGGATATTCGGCGGCACCTTCGACCCGATCCACCTGGGTCATCTGCGCGGCGCGGAAGAGGTGCGCGAGGCCCTGGCGCTCGACGAGGTGCGCTTCGTGCCCGCCGCCGCGCCGCCGCATCGACGCGGCGCGCCGCTGGCACCGGCCAACCATCGCTACCGCATGGTGGAGCTCGGGATCGCCGACGTCCCGGGCTTCCGCAGCTGGGACGTCGAGCTCGCGCGCCCGGGCCCGTCCTACTCGGTCGACACGCTGCGCGCGGTGCGGGCGGAGGTGGGGACGGCCGTGCGGGTGGCGTTCGTCCTCGGGTTCGACGCCTTCCGCGACTTCGAGACCTGGAAGGAGCACGCGACGCTGTTCACACTCTGCGACGTCGTCGTCATGACGCGCCCGCCGTGGCCTCAGGACTTGTCCTTAGAGGATATTCCCCTTGCGGCTCGGAAGGCCTTCCGGTACGATTCCGGCAGTGAGGCGTTCCTTCACGAGTCGGGGCACGTGCTGAGCCTTCAGCGCATCACCAGCCTCGATATCTCGGCCACCGCCATCCGCGCTCGCGTCGCAGCCCATCGATCGATCCGCTTCCTCGTTCCGTGTGCGGTAGAGCGCTACATCGCCGAGCACCGGCTCTACCGGCAGGAGGACGGCGCGCGTTGACGCCGCTGCCCGGCTGGGAGCGGGCGCTCGCCTGCACCCGCGCGGCCCTCGACCGCAAGGCCTACGATCTGGTCGTGCTCGAGGTGGGCCGGAAGTCCTCGATCGCCGACTACTTCGTCATCTGCAGCGGGCGGTCGGACACGCAGGTCCAAGCGATCGTGGACGGGATCGACGAGGAGCTCGGCCGCAGCGGCGTGCGGCCGCTCGCCGTCGAGGGGATGCCGCGCGCCCAGTGGGCGCTGATGGACTACGGCGATGTCGTGGTCCACGTCTTCTACGTGCCGGTGCGGGAATTCTACGACCTCGAACGGCTGTGGATCCGCGCCCCGCGCGTCGAGCTGCCCGAGCCGTTCCAGAGCCAGGCCCGCGCGAGATAACTCATCTGGGGGCCCGTGCGGTGCTCGCTCGGCTTCGCCTCGCTGCGCTCCTCCGATGCCCCCAGACCCCGCGCAGCTCGCGGCGAAGCCGCTCGCTGCTTCGCTGGCGGGGGGTGCTCGCTCGGCTTCGCCTCGCTCCGCTTGTCGGTTCCGGCTGAGTCGTGACGCGCTGGCTGGTGGCGATTGCGGTGGCGTTGCTCGTGATCGGCGCGGGCTACGTCGTGTTCCTGAACGGGGAGCCCACCGTCGTGCGGCTGACGCCGGGGCGGTCGTTGCGGGCGCCGCTGGCGGGGGTGCTGCTGGGGGCGTTCGCGGCAGGGGGCACGGTCGTCGGGCTCCTTGCGGCGGGGAGCGCCGGCGTCCGCGGCTGGCGGGGCTGGCGCGCACGGCGGCGGGCGCAGCGCGACGCGCGGCGCGCGGAGGCGACGGCCCGGGCGCGCGACCTCCTCTGGCACGGGGACTCGGGGCAGGCTCGAACGGAGCTCCTGCGGGGCGAGAGCGGCGCGCCCGCCGACGTGCCGAGCCTCGCGCTTCTCGCGGAGAGCTATCTCCAGGAGGGGGATTCGAGTGCCGCGCGCAAGGTGATCGACGAGGGACTCGTGCGCGTCGGCTTCGATCCCCACCTTCTCGACCTCCTCGCCGAGGCCTGCGAGCGCGGCGGCGACCTGCGGGCCGCCGCCGAGGCGCTCGAGCGGGCGCGCCTCACGCAGCCGGAGAGCCGGCGGCTTGGGCGCCGCCTCCTTGACCTCTACGCCGCGGCGGGGCGATGGCCGGAGGCCCTCTCCATCCAGGCACAGCTCCTGCTGCGCGTCCGACAGCCGGCCGCCCTCGCCCGCGAGCAGCAGATGATGCGCGGCCTCCGCTACCAGGCGGCGCTCGCCGAGCCCGATCCCCGGCGTGCCGCGCGGCTTCTCGTCGCGCTGGCGCGCGAGGATCCGAGGTTCGTGCCCGCCTGGGTGAGCGCCGGCGATCTTCTCGCCCGCGCGGGCCGGACCCTGGCCGCCCGGCGCGTCTGGGAGCGCGGCGCGCGCCACCGCCCGGCCGCGGTGCTGCTCGAGCGCATCGAGCGTGCGAACGCCGCCGAGCGGCGTCCCGAACGCACCGCGCGGGTCTACCGGCGGCTCCTCCGACGCCACCCCCGTGCCGCCCCCCTGCCCCTGCTCTTCGCCCGCTTCCTCATCCTGCACGACCGCTTCGAGGAGGCCGGCGAGGTGCTGCGCGGGCTCCCCGATCCCGCCGCCGGGAACGCGTTCGCCCACCTCCTGTGGGGCGAGCTCCACCGCCGCCAAGGTCATCACGATCAGGCCTCGGCCGCCTTCGCACAGGCCGCCGGACCGCAGCTCGCCGGCGCGTCGTCGTTCCGCTGCGCAGCGTGTCTGGAGCCCGCCGACGCCTGGCAGGGCTACTGTCCGGCGTGCCGGCGCTGGGACACGCTGCGCGCAGACGCCGAGCTGGCGGTCGAGGCCGCCAACCGGCCGGCGGCGGTCGCTACTTCGTCGGGATGATCTGACCGCGGATCTCGCCGCTCGGATTGTCCATGGTATGGACGTTGAGGTACGTCATGCCCCGTTTGAGGTCCTTCTTGTTTGCCTTGGGCAAAGTGACACAGAGGTTCTTCGGGCTGCCGGCCGGGCTGAGCGCGACGATGATGGCAGCCGGCGCCCCGGGCGCGGCCGGCCCATGGACGTGGGCCGCCGTCTCGGCGGTGCGGGTGATACCTGTGTAGGTGATCGAGTAGCAGAGCGCGAGCGTCTTATCGTCGAAGGTGAGGAAGGCCACTCCGAAGGCGTTGCTGGTGGTCGGCGGGGTCTCCTGGCCGCCGTTGAGCACCGCGACGAAGTTCCTGGTACCCGCCGGAGCCGGCGCGGCGTAGAGGCCGCCGAGCAGGGCCGCGGCAAGAAAAGCTCTCACGTAGCGTAATTGCATCTTCACTCCTCCTCTCGGCTGGGGACGTCTGAGGGGCCGGCTGGGTTAAGCCATTCCCGCACGGGCCCGTCAACCCGGGCGCCGCTCCAGCCTCACGCCGCCGCGCGGGTCCCGAAGAGGTGGGCGTGCATGCCGGCCAGGCTCGCGAGGTCGTGCACGTCGCGCGCGAAGTTCGGGACGTACACGACCGGCACGCCGCGGGCCAGGCCGGCACGGAACTGCTCGATGCGCAGCGACTCGCCGCGCGCCAGCACCTGGTAGTCGACGAAGTTGGCGGCCAGCTCCCGGGCCTCCGGGGCGCCGACGATGCGGGCAACCGTGTCCGCAACCTGCTCCACGTCCTCCGGACCGATCTCGTCCCGGCTGCGCCCGCGGCGAGCCGGACGGAACTCGGCGTGCACGCGGTTCAGCACCACGCCCTTGAGCGGCATGCGGAGCCCGGCCATCCTGCTCGAGAGGTACTCGGCGTCGCCCAGCACCTGCTCCTCGGGGCTCGAGACGAGCACGAAGGCCGTGCCCGGCGCGCGCAGGATCTCGTGGGCGCGGTCGATGCGCGTCTGGAAGTTCTCGAACAGCCCGCTCATGCTCGAGAAGAAATCCGATATCTCGGCGAGCGCCGCGATGCCGGTCGCCTGCTCGAGCCGGCGGAGCAGGAAGCCCGCCGTGCGGTTCATGGCGCGCAGCGCCGACCAGCCCGCCGAGAAGTACGGGCGCACGAACCACTTGATGATCTTGCGGTCGAGGAAGTCGGCGATCCGCCGCGGGGCTTCCAGGAAATCCAGGGCGTGGCGCGTCGGCGGGGTGTCGACCACGATCAGGTCGTAGCGCCCGCTCTCGGCCAGCGCGCAGAGCTGCTCGATCGCCATGTACTCGTACGAGCCGGCGAAGCTCTGCGAGAGGTGCTGGTAGAAGTGGTTGGTGAGGATGCGGTCGCGGGCCTCAGGCGGCGCGTGCCGCTCGACGAGCGCGTCCCAGGCGCCCTTCTGGTCGAGCATCATCGCGGCGAGCGTGCCCTTCGGGACGAGGCCCTGGGCGCGGAAGTGCTCGGCGGGGATGTCCCGCTCCCCGCTGCCGAGCGACTCGAGGCCGAGCGAGCTGGCGAGCCGGCGGGCCGGGTCGATGGTCAGCACCACCGCGCGCCTCCCCTCGAGCGCGCCCCAGAGCGCGAGCGAGGCGGCCACCGTGGTCTTGCCGACGCCGCCGCTCCCGGCCGAGATGACGATCTGGTGGCGGGCGACGAGCTCGCCGAGCGTCATGGCCCGACCGCCGAAACCGCCGCCCGCTCCGCGCCCGCCGCCTCGAGCTCGCGCGACAGCCGCTCGAGCTCGGCGCGGTCGAACTCCTCGACGAAGAGGAAGGGCAGCTCGACGATCGGCACGTCGCGAATGGCGGCCCGCAGGCGGGCGAGATGGGCGGCGTTGATGTCGGACCAGCCGCTCTCCTCGGCGGCCCGCTCGCACACCGCGCGCACGAGCGCGCGCTCCTCGGGGCCTGCCCGCTTCGCCGCCTCCCGCAGCGCCGCGAGCACGGCGGGAGAGAAGCGGCGATGGTGGACCCGGTTCACGATCACGGAGCCGACCGGCATGGCGAGCGGGCCCACGAGCTGCGCGTGCGTCTCGAGCGTCTCGGCGACCGGCATCTCCTCGGCCAGGGTCACGAGGTGCACGGCCGTCGTGCGCGGGTCGCGCAGCAGCTCGACCACCTTCGCGGCCTCGCGCTGCACGAGCCCGGCGCCGAAGGTGTCGCGCGCGGCCTGCGGCATGCGGAGATACTGCAGGCTGTGCCCCGTGGCGGGCGCGTCGACCACCACGGCGTCCCATGCCGGCCGCCCGCCCTCCAGCCGCGTCGTCTCGTACCAGATCTTGCCGACGGTCATGAGCTCCTTCAGACCGGGCGCCGCCGCCACGAAGTACTGGTAGATGCGGCTCGAGAAGACCGTGGCGAGGAGCCGCTTCACGGGGATGATGAGCCCCAGGTACTCCTCGAGCGCGGCGCGGCCCTCGACGGCGACGACGGAGAGGCCGGGCGCGACCGGCGTGGGCGCTCCCGTCGCGCCGCTCGCGCCGAGCAGCGCCGAGAGCCGCCGGGCGTCGTCGACCTCGACCGCGAGCGTGCGCCGGCCGCGGCGCGTGAGGAGCCGCGCCAACGCGGCGGCGACCGTCGTCTTGCCGACGCCTCCCTTGCCGACGACGAAGTGCAGCCGGCGGTCGAGCGTGGCGCCGAGCATGGCTAGGCGGCGCGCCGGAAGACGAGCGAGACGTTCGTGCCGCCGAACCCGAACGAATTGGAGAGCGCGGCGTCCACCCGCATGCGCCGCGCCTCGTGAGGGACGTAGTCGAGGTCGCAGGCCGGGTCGGGCTCGTCGAGGTTGATGGTGGGCGGAACGAGGCCGCGCATGAGCGCCAGCACGGTGTAGGCCGCCTCGACGGTGCCGGCCGCGCCCAGGAGATGACCGGTCATCGACTTCGTGGAGCTCACGGCGACCCGCGCCGCATGCGCGCCGAACACCTTGTGGATGGCGCGCGTCTCGGCCGCGTCGTTGTACGGGGTGCCGGTGCCGTGGGCATTCACGTAGCCGACCTCGTCGGGCCGCACGCCGGCGTCGGCGAGCGCGAGCGCCATGCACTGCGCGGCCCCCTCCCCCTCCGGCGCCGGCTGCGTCATGTGGTACGCGTCGCAGTTGGCGCCGTAGCCGACGACCTCCGCGTAGACGCGCGCGCCGCGCCGCCGCGCGTGCTCGAGCTCCTCGAGGACGAGGACGCCCGCCCCCTCCGCGATGACGAAGCCGTCGCGACGCGCGTCGAAGGGGCGGCTCGCCCGTTCGGGCTCGTCGTTGAAGCTCGTCGCGAGCGCGCGCATCGCGCTGAAGCCGCCGACGCCCATCAGACATATCGGCGCCTCGGCGCCGCCCGCGAGCATGACGTCCTGGCGGCCGTCGCGGATCAGCATCACGCACTCGCCGATGGCATGCGCGCCGGAGGCGCAGGCGCTCGTCGTCGCGTAGTTCGGGCCACGCGCGTCGATGCGGAGCGCGATCTGGCCCGAGGCCATGTTCGGGATGAGCTTCGGGATGAAGAAGGGCGACACGCGGCGGAGGTTGCCGGCCGCGAAGAGGAGATAGGCGTCCTCGAGGCTCGCGATGCCCCCCATGCCGACGCCCACGATCACGCCGGTCCGCTCGGGCGCCGGGACGGGCGCCGGCAGCCCGGCGTCGTCGACCGCCATCTGCGCCGCCGCGAGCGCGTACTGGATGAAGATGTCCATCTTCTTCAAGTCCTTGCGTTCGATGTAGCGCTCGGGCTCGAAGTCCCGCACCTCGCCGGCGACGCGCGCCGGCAGACCCGACGCGTTGAAGCGCGTGATCGGCCCGACGCCGGAGCGGCCGGCGACGAGCTTTCCCCAGTTCGCCTCGATCCCGCACCCCAGCGGGGTGACGAGGCCGAGCCCGGTCACGGCGACCCGCCGGCGCGAGTGGTTCATCGCGCTCAAGAGACGCACGATAGGAAGGGGGGGCGAGGGTGTCAAGGATGCGCGGCGAGCGTGCCGATCCCGGCGGCCCAGAGGACGACGTAGGTCGCCGCCGTCGCGGCGGCCAACGTGCCGGCGAGCACGTCGGCGCGGCCGGCGCGCGCGCGCAGGTAGGTCGTGCGCGGCCGCCCGGAGTTGAAGCCGCGCAGCTCGAGCGCCATCGCCATGCGGTCGGCGCGCCGGAGCGCGCCGATCAGCACGGGCACGATGATCGGCACGAAGCGGCGGAGCCGCGCCACCAGGCCGCCGCGACCGAACTCGAGCCCGCGACAGCGCTGCGCCTGCACGACGCTCAGGGCGGCGTCGAAGAAGACCGGCACCAGGCGAAAGGAGAGCGTCAGCGTGAAGCCGATCGTGTAGGGCAGGCCGAGCCGGCCGAGCCCGTACGCCACCTCCTCGACGCGCGTCGTGCTCAGGAAGAGGATGCCGGTGGCAAGGAAGGTGGCGAGCCGGATCGCGGTCGAGAGACCGTAGAGGAAGCCGGCGTACGTCGGCACGAGCATCGACTGGTAGAAGAACGTCCAGACGACGAGCGTGAAGGAGAAGACGAGGAGGAACATCACCCGGAGCCGCCGCACGTTCGAGAGCGCACCGGCGACGGCGAGCAGCACGACGATCGCCGCGGCGAGGGGCACGAGGAGGAGCGGCCGGTCGACCATGAAGGCCGCGACGACGAAGGCGGCCAGGAGGCCGAGCTTGGTGACCGGGTGCAGGCGGTGGAGCGCGCTCGGCGCCGCAACGTAGAGGGTGAGCGGCACGGCGTCAGGCGCCCCGCCCGATCCAGGCGACCAGCTCCGCGACGGACAGGGGGGTGCAGCCGAGGAGCCGTCCGAGGCGCGTCACCTCCGGCGGCCGGAAGGCGGCCTCGGCCGCCAGGCGCTCGTCGGCCAGGAAGGGGCGCAGCGGGCCGTCGTACCGCAGCCGCCCGCCCTGGAGCAGCACCACGCGCCGCGCGTGCTCGGCGATCACCCAGGGCGTGTGCGTGATGATGATGATCGTCCGGCCCGCGGCGTGGAGGCGGTCGAGCAGGGCGAGCATGCGCTCCTGCTCGCGGAAGTCGAGGCCCGTCGTCGGCTCGTCGAGGACGAGGACGTCCGGGCGGAGCGCGAGGATCGTCGCCACCGCGAGGCGCTGCCGGGCACCCTTGTCGAGCAGGAAGGGGTCGGCGTCGTGCTCGTGGAGCTCGACGGCGGCGAGCGCCTCCAAGACGCGTGCCTCGACCTCGGCGGCGGGAAGGCCGAGGTTCCGGGGCCCGAAGGCCACCTCCTCGGCGACCGTCGCCGCGAACAGCTGATGGTCCGGGTCCTGGAAGACGTAGCCGACCCGCTGGGCGAGCGTCTCGAGCGGCAGGCCGGCCACGTCGCGTCCCTCGAGCGTCACCCGCCCCTCGGTGGGTGCGAGGAGCCCGTTCAGGTGCTTGGCGAGCGTCGTCTTGCCGGAGCCGTTGGGCCCGACGAGGGCGATGAACTCGCCGCGTCCGATCGCGAGACTCACGTCGGCGAGCGCCCGCCGGCCGTCTGGGTAGCAGTGGCCGAGTCCCCGGATCTCGATGATGACCGCGGGCCCGGCAGAAGGCGGCGCGGGCTCGTCGGGGACGACGGGCAGGAGCCCACGGGCCCGCAGCCGTTCGGCGGCAGTGGCCACGTCGAGCGGAGGCTCGGCGAGGCCGAGCGCCGCGAAGACGCGGCAGACGTCGAGAGGCCGCACGCCCGCGGCGAGACATCCCTCGACGTCCGCGAGGAGCGCCGCCGGTGGCCCGTTTGCCACGATGCGGCCGTCGCGCAGGAGGAGGAGCAGGTCGGCGCCGGCCGCGGCCGCCGTGTCGTGCTCGATCAACACGAGCGACAGCCCGTCGGCCCGCAGCCTCCCGAGCACGTCGAACACCTCGGCGCGTCCGGTCGGGTCGAGGTCGGTGGTCGGCTCGTCGAGCACCATGATGGGCGGGCGGAGCGCGAGCAGCCCGGCGATCGCGAGCCGCTGCTTCTCGCCACCCGAGAGCGTCGTCGGATCGCGTCCCTCGAAGCCCGCAAGCCCGACGGCGGCGAGCGCCCGCGCCACGCGCTCCGGCATCAATCCGGGTGCCACGCCCGTGTGCTCCAGGCCGAAGACGATCTCCTGGGTCACGTCGGTCGAGAAGAGCTGGGCCTCGAAGTCCTGGAAGACCATCCCGATCGTGCCGGCCAGCGCACCGACGCGGGCGCCCTCGATCGACTGCCCGAGCAGGCGGACCTCGCCGCGGAGGTCGGCGGGCAGGAAGCAGGGCACGAGGCGGGTGAGGCAGCGGGCGAGCGTCGACTTGCCCGCCCCGGTCGCGCCCATGACGACGGCGAGGGCGCCGGCCGGCACGTCGCACGTCACCCCGTCGAGGGCCGGGCGCGTCGCGCCCGCATACGTGCAGCCGAGGTCCCGGACCGTGACGGCGGAGACGGCGCCGATCACAGGAGGGCCAGGCCGCCGACGGCGAGGCCGAGGAGCGGGAGGAGCCCGAGGCCGACTTCGAGGCGGCGGCTCGCGGTCGCGTAGGCCGCCCACGGCGCCACCCACCGCCCGCCGGCGATCAGCTCCCCCGCCGCGAAGGCGGCCCCCGTGCCGACGACGACGAGCGCCGCCCCGAGCGCAGTCCGCCAGCGCGGGGGCGGAAGGCGAGGGCCGAGGAGGTCCCGGTAGAGGAGCCGCGCGCGCTGCACCCGGGGATAGAGCACGGCGAGCAGGAAGGGGGCCAGCACCACCGCCACCACGAGGTTGTTCACGAGCACGACCGTGCCGAGGACGGTGAACGGGTGAAACCCGAGGAGGTGCAGCCCCCAGCCGACGACCGCGGCGCAGAGCGTGGCGGCGAGCGCGATGACGGCGAGCAGGCCGGCCGCGACGAGCGGCCCCCGCGGCACGGGCGGCAGGTCCGTCACCGCCTCCCAGAGCGCATAGGGGACGAGGCCGTAGAGGAGGTTCGCGAGAAAGCCGAAGAGGTCGCCCGGCCCGAGGCCGCCGAAGAAGTCGCCGATCAGGTTCCCGAACGCCGCTCCCCAGGCGGCGGCCGGGCCGAAGAGGAACGAGCACACGACCGGAATCGCGTTGGCCGGCCTGAACTCGGTGATCCCGGGGATCAGGGGGACGACCTTGAAGGGAATGAGGATCGCCGCATAGAGGGCGGCACAGATCGCCGTCAGGACGACCATGCGGGTATTCCCCCACATGCGAAAGAGTTCGCTCAAGGTGCCTGCCTTGCGGTCGCCGCTGCGTTATACTCGCCCCCGGGACCGGTCAAGCATGGTGCGCGTTCGATGGACCCCTCTCCGCGTGGAGCTCGCCGCCAGCACGTTGCTGGTCGGCGCGGCCGCGGCGTGGAGCGCGGTCCGCGGGCTCGGGCTCGCCACGGCGGCGGAGCCGACTGTCGACGCCGTGCTCGTCGGGGTCGGCGCTGGACTCGCGCTCGCGGTCACGTTGCCGCTGGTCACCGCGCCGTGGGCGCGGCGGATCTTCCTCCTGCGCGGCCTCAGACGCGCGTGGGACGCCCTCGAGTCGGGCATCGGGCCCGGCCTCGGCGTCGTCGAGATCCTCGTGCTCGCCCTCGGCTCGGCGGTCTCGGAGGAAGCGTTCTTCCGCGGCGCGGTGCAGCGCGAGTTCGGGGTGGCGGCGGCGAGCGTCTTCTTCGGCCTCCTCCATCCGCTCGGCGCGGCCTACATCGTGTGGGCCACGGTCGTCGGGGCGGGGCTCGGCGCGCTCGCCATCACGACCGGAGGCCTGGTCGCCCCCATCGCGGCACACGGCACCTACAACCTGCTCGCGCTCACGTACCTGCGCCGCCGCTCGACCCGGCCCGACACCCGTTCCTGACGCGCGGCCGGTCCGTAATTTGACTGCAAGGACCGGTTCCACTACCGTCCCCGCGTGTTGCCGCACCGCGTGCTGGCCGTGCTGGCCGTCGCCATCGTGGCGTTCGGCTGCGCGGGCAAGAAACGGCTGGTCCCGTCCGAGAAGCTCTGGAGCGAAGGCAACTCGGCCTTCCACGACGAGGCCTGGGAGGTCGCGATCGAGCGATACAAGGCGCTCCTCGACCAGCACCCGTTCGACGCGAACGCCGAGGAGGCCGAGCTGAAGATCGGGCAGGCACACTACTTCGCCGGGCACTACGCCGAGGCGCTCGCCGCCTTCGCCGACTTCGAGCGCATGCACCCGACCAGCCCGCAGCTGCCCGCCGTCGAGTATCATCTCGGCATGGCGTACCTGGCGCAGGCGAGCACGAGCGACCGCGACCAGCAGGCATCCGCCAGCGCCCACACCTACTTCCAGAACCTGGTCGACCGCTTTCCCACGAGCCAGTGGGCGGAGAAGGCTCGCCTCAGGCTCCGGGAGTGCCGCGAGGCAATCGCGATGCACGAGGCGGGCATCGCCCAGTACTACCTCAGGCACGGCAACATGAAGGCCGCCGAGGCGCGCCTGCGGAGCCTCCTCGCCGACTACCCGGACACCGACGCCACCGCGCAGGCCCTGTACGCGTTCGCGCAGACCTACGCCAAGCGGAAGGAGCCCGAGGACACCACGCTCGCGCTCGCAACCCTCGCCCACCACCACCCCGAGGGACCACTGGCCGCCGACGCCCGCCGCCGGCTCGGGCCGGAGCTCTCGGCGTTCGACGGCGACGACCCGCTTCCCCGACTCGTGCAGCGGCTCGACGAGCTGCAGGGAAGAGCCGACCGCCAGCAGCTCCCGCGCGCGGTGTCCGCGTACCCCGACAACGGCCCGGCCACGCAGTCGCCGTACTAGGAACGCGACCCAAGACATCTTGGGTCGCGGAGCGGAGGCGAGGGTGTTGCGCCTTCGTCACGCGCGACCGCCGTGCCGCGGCTGGCGAAGCCAGCGCGGCAGAACAGGCACGCGCGGTCGCAGGGTCTCGCGGCGAGGGTGGGGGCTCGTTGCGTTCGCAACTGGGCCTGTTCGCGCGGCTGCGGAACCGCGCGTGTTCGTTCGCCGCGCTGGCTTCGCCAGCCGCGGCAGGGCAGTCGGGCGTGATCCGGACGGAACACGCTCGCGTCCGGTTCGCGACCCAAGATGTCTTGGGTCGCGCCCCTAGCGCGGCGGCGCACATTGACACAGTCGGACCTTTCGGGTTACGTCCCATCCGGGAGAGAAGGAAAAACATAGCCTTATCCAGAGTGGCGGAGGGCCCGGCCCGGCGAAGCCACAGCAACCGGTCCTTTGGGACGCTGGTGCTAATTCCGACGCATCGCTCGCAAGAGCCTGCGGAAGATAAGGTTCGCACGCTGGTAAGCCCCTTTCCTCTGGGAAGGGGTTTTTTGTTGCCATGCTCGTGCACCATGAATCGGATCTCGACTTCGCCGCCCGGCGCGTTCTCGTCGTCGGCGTCGGCGGGCTCGGATCGTCGGCGGCTCTCGCCCTCGCCCATGCGGAGGTGGGGACGCTCGGACTGATGGATCCGGACCCGGTCGAGGTGTCGAACCTGCATCGCCAGCTGCTCTACGATTCCGCGGACGTCGGGCGGCCGAAGGTGACCGTCGCGGCCGAGCAGCTCCGACGGCTCATGCCCGGCCTGCACGTCGAGAGCCGGCGCGAGCGATTCGGCCCGCACCAGGCCGCCGTCCTGCGCGGCTTCGACTGTGTCGTCGACGGCACCGACACGGTGGCCGCCAAGTTCGCGCTGAGCGACGCGGCGGTGGCGGCTCGTGTGCCCCTCGTCCACGCCGGGGTGCTCGGCTTCGTCGCGCAGCTCATGACCGTCGTCCCGGGGGAGAGCGCGTGCTACCGCTGCGTCTTCGAGGAGCCGCCGCCGCCCGACGAGGTGCCGAGCTGCCAGGAAGCGGGCGTCCTCGGACCCGTCGTCGCGCTTGCCGGCGCCCTGCAGGCCGCCGAAGCCATCCGCCTGCTCGGCTGGGGGGCTCCGGCCTGGGCGAACCGGCTCCTCAGGATCGACGCCTGGACGGGGCGCTGGCGGACCGTGCCGCTGGCGCCGAACCCGCGCTGCGCCGCCTGCGCGGCGCTCTCGCCGCTCGCCGCGCCCACCGCGAATGCCGGAAGGAGTGAAGGTCCATGAGCTACGTCACGGGTTTGCGTTGCCGCGAGTGCGGCGGCGAGACCCCGGTCGCGCCGCTGCACGTCTGCGAGACGTGCTTCGGTCCCCTCGAGGTCGTCTACGACTACGCCGCCGTCCGGCGCGTGCTCACCCACCAGCTGATCGCGTCCCGACCGCGGAACCTCTGGCGCTACCGCGAGCTCCTGCCGATCGAAGGTGAGCCGCAGGCGGGGCTGCATTCGGGATTCACGCCGCTCGTGCGAGCCGACCGCCTGGGCGCCGCGCTCGGGGTCCGCGAGCTCTGGGTGAAGGACGATTCCGTCAACCACCCGACCTTCTCGTACAAGGACCGCGTCGTGTCGGTGGCGATCTCGAAGGCGATCGAGTTCGGGTTCGACACCGTCTCCTGCGCGTCCACCGGGAACCTCGCCAACTCCGTGTCGGCGCACGCGGCGCGCGCCGGCCTCGCCTGCTACATCTTCATCCCCGACGACCTGGAGCAGGGCAAGGTCATCGGCTCGACCATCTACGGGCCGCGGGCGATCGCGGTCCACGGCAACTACGACGACGTCAACCGCCTGTGCAGCGAGATCGCCGACAAGTACGGCTGGGCCTTCGTCAACATCAACATGCGGCCGTACTACACGGAGGGTGCGAAGACGTACGGCTTCGAGATCGCCGAGCAGCTCGGCTGGCGCCTGCCGCGGCACGTCGTGGTGCCGACGGCCGGCGGCACGATCCTGCCGAAGGTCGCCAAGGCGTTCCACGAGCTCCTCGACCTCGGGCTCGCCGACGGCGACTTCAAGATCTACACCGCCCAGGCGGCCGGCTGCGCGCCGGTGGTCCAGGCGCTCCACAGGGGCACGGAGCTGATCGCGCCGGTCAAGCCGGCCACCATCGCCAAGTCGATCGCCATCGGCAACCCGGCCGACGGGTTCTACGTCTTGAAGGCGGTGCGGGAGTCCGGCGGCTGGGGGGAGGCGGTCACCGACGAGGAGATCGTGGAGGGCATCCGCCTCCTCGCCCGCACGGAGGGGATCTTCACCGAGCCCGCCGGCGGGACGACCGTCGCGGTCACGAAGAAGCTCATCGAGCAGGGTCGCATTCCGCGCGACGAATCGATCGTCGTGTGCATCACGGGTAACGGCTACAAGACGCTCGAGGCGGTGCTCGACAGCGTCGCGCAGCCGTCTCGCATCGCGGCCCGCCTGGCGGACTTCGATGCCCTCTATGCGCGGCTCAACGGCGGGCAGGAGGCGAACGCGGTTTAGGGGCCCGGTCCGTCTGGCAACCGAAAGGAGGAACGGTCATCATGGCCCACGTGAGGATCCCGACGCCGCTGCGGAAGTACACCGCGGGCGCCGAAGCGGTCGAGGCGGAAGGGGCGACGGTCGCCGCGCTGGTCGACGACCTCGAGCGACGCTACCCCGGCATCCGGGAGCGGATCTGCGACGAGAAGGGCGAGGTGCGGCGCTTCGTCAACCTCTTCGTGAACGGCGAGGACATCCGCTTCCTCAAGCAGCTCGCCACGCCGGTCAAAGCGGGCGACGAGGTGTCGATCGTCCCGGCGATCGCGGGAGGCGCCTAGCGGCGGAGGATGACGTCCGTCGCCGCCCTCGCTCGCCCGACGGCGCCGACGGAGGGGCCGCTCGCGGCCCTCTCCGTCGCCCCCCTGGTCGGCAACACGCCGCTGGTCGAGATCCGCCACGTGCGGGACGGCGTCGCCCCCGGGGTGAGCATGTGGGCGAAGCTCGAGGGGTTCAACCCGGGGGGCTCGGTGAAGGACCGCCCGGCGCTCAAGATGATCGAGGACGGCCTGGCGTGCGGTCGGCTGGTGCCGGGCAAGACGATCATGGACTCGACATCGGGCAACACGGGCATCGCGCTCGCCATGGTGGGCGCGGCGCTGGGCTATCCGGTGAAGCTCGTCATGCCCGGCAACGTCAGCCTCGAGCGCAAGCGGGTGGTGGCCGCCTTCGGCGCCGACGTCGTCTACAGCGACCCGCTCGAGGGCTCCGACGGCGCGATCCGCCTCTGCCGGAAGATACTCGCCGAGGATCCCGACCGCTACTTCAAGCCCGACCAGTACAACAACCCGGCCAACGTCCAGGCCCACTACGAGACGACCGGCCCCGAGATCTGGCGGCAGACCGAGGGAGCCGTCACGCACTTCATCGCCGGCATCGGCACGGGCGGCACGATCATGGGGACCGGCCGCTATCTGAAGGAGCAGAACCCCGCCGTGCAGATCGTTGCCGCCGAGCCGGACGACGCCTTCCACGGCCTCGAAGGGCTCAAGCACATGGCGTCGTCGATCGTGCCCGGCATCTACCACGAGCAGGAGCTCGACCTGAAGCTCGGCATCTCCACGGAGGACGCCTACGCCATGGTCTACCGGCTCGGCCGGGAGGAGGGGCTGCTCGTCGGCCAGTCGTGCGGCGCGGCGCAGGTGGCCGCGCTCCGGGTGGCGCGCTCGCTGCGCGAGGGGACGGTCGTCGTGCTGTTCGCGGACTTCGGCGACCGCTACCTCTCGACCAACCTGTGGCTCGGCTGGCGCCCCGTCGAGGAGCCCGCATGAAGCGTGGGACACCGGCGGCCAAGAGCGGGAAGATACGCGAGAAGTTCTACCTCACGTACCCGAAACGGCTCGTCCGCGAGCCGCTCATCTACTGGTGCAGCCGCAAGTTCGAGGTGGTGACGAACATCCGCAGCGCGAGCGTCGGCGAGGACATCGGCATCATCGCCCTCGAGCTCGACGGCACGCGCGAGGCGATCGACGGCGCCGTCGCGTGGTTTCGCGAGCAGGGCGTCACCGTCGAGCCGATCGAGAAGAACGTGATCGAATGACGCTCCCCACCGACGTGCTGACGGACGCGCACATCGACCGCTACAGCCGCCAGATCATCCTCCCCGAGGTCGGCGGCCGCGGCCAGGCGCGGCTGCTCGCGGCACGCGTCCTGCTCGCCGGCGGCGACCAGGCCGCGCGCTCGGCCGCGACGCTGCTCGGGCGCGCCGGCGTCGGAGCCCTCGATCTACTGGACGGTCCGGCCGAGCTTCCCGAGCTGTCGCCCGACTGCCGCCTCGCTCGTCACGCCGGGGGCCCGGCGCTCCCCGACGCCTCGGTGGTGGTGGACCTCACCGGCGACCCCGCGTCCGCCGCGAGGCTCGGCCGGCACGCGGCACGGGCAGGCCGTCCTTTCGTGATCGGCGTCCGGCGCGACGCGCGGGGCGTCGTCACGACGCTCGTCGGGCGGCCGTGCGGCGCGTGCGTCCCCGCCGCCACCCTCTCCATCGGCGACGCCGCGCCTGCCACGCCCGCCCTCGCCGCCTCCCTGGCGCTCGCGGTCGGCGCGCTCGCCGCGAGCGAGGCGCTCGCGCTCCTCCTCGGCGCCGCGAACGCCGGTCGGAGCCAGCATCTCGACGTCGCCGCGGGCACGTGCGTCGCGCTCGCGCTGCCCCGCGGCGCCGGGTGTGTGCTCTGCGGGGGCACCGCGTGAGCCTCGACGTCCACCCCGCGTACCTGAAGCTCGAGGTCGCCGCGCGGGGCGTCATCCTCGACCCGAGCGTCCGCGCCCGCACCGCCCTCCTCCGCCCGACCACCGGGGCCGACGCCGTGGCACGGTCGCTCGACCTCGTGCTGCCGGACGACGTGTGGGTGAGCGCGTCGGTCGAGGAGCGGGCGACCGCCGGGTCGCCCTTCCGTCTGCTCGCCGACGGCGAGCGCCTTTTCCTCGCGCGCCGCAACCCCGACGGCGCCGAAAGCCTCCGCATCGAGATCCGCGCCGTTCCGCAGCCACGCTTCTACGAGCGGCACACGACACGCGGCACGCCGATGTGGCGCGTCGCGGCCGTGCACGGCAGCCACCTCGTGATCAACCCGGCTGGCGCCTGCGGCTTCAGCCTGCGCGGCGCACCGTGCCGCTTCTGCGTGGAAGGCGCCCGGGCGACGGCGGAGCGCGACGCCGCGGCCCCGGTCGAGGAGGTGCTCGAGGTGATCCGCGCGGCCTTCGACGAGGGCGCCGCCGAGTTCGTCTACTTCAACAGCGGCTTCTTCGACGCCGAGGACGGCGGCATCGGCTTTCTCGCGCCGTACATCGACGCGGTCCGGCGCCACTTCGACACGTTGATCGCGACGCAGGTCCACCCACCGCGCGACAACCACTGGATCGATCGGACCTACGCCATGGGCGTCGACGCGCTCAGCTACAACCTCGAGATCTTCGACGAGGACGTGCTGAAGCGGCACTGCGTCGGGCGCGCGCGCTACATCGGCCGCGAGCGGTACCTCGAGGCGCTGGGCTACGCGGCCCAGGTGTTTCCGAGCGGCACCGTCTGGAGCGACCTGGTGGTCGGGGTCGAGCCGGCCGCTTCGACCATGCGCGGGATCGACGCGCTCACCGCCATGGCGGTCGTCCCGGTCGTGGCCGTGTTCCGCACCCCGGAGGCGGCCGGACCGCGCATGGCGCTCGACGCGTCCGGGGTGACGCCGGTCCTCGCGCACCTCTACCGCGCCGTGAAGGAGCGCCGCATCAACATGGGCTGGATGCGGGACCTGACGCTCGGCATCACGCCGCTCGAGGCGCGCCACTTCGCCGGCGCCGATGCGCGCCTCGCCGTGGCGGTCCAGCAGCTCACGCGGTCCCGTCTGGGTGCGCTCGCCGCACGCAGCCTCGCCCGCTTCCGCCGCCGGCTGCGGGTCCGGCGGGTGAGCGAGTCCTTCGACTCCTCGCACCTCTAGTGGCGCTCCCGCAGCCATCGCGCGCGGAGATCCTGATCGACACCCGGCCGCTGTGGCGCATCCTCGCCGAGCGCACCTACCGGCCGATCGTGCTGTCCGTCGGCCTGGCGGCCTACCTCGCGATCCGCGCCATGCCCCCGCCCGAGGGCCTGTCGCCCGCGGGGCAGAGGGCGCTCGCCATCTTCGTCCTCTGTCTCGTCTACTGGGTGACGAGCGTGCTGCCGCTCATGGTGACGAGCCTGCTCGCCATGGTGCTGCTGCCGACGACGGACGTCATCTCGACCAAGGAGACCTACGCGCTGTTCGGCAACGAGGCGGTGTTCTTCATCCTCGGCGCCTTCATCCTCGCCGCCGCACTCATCAAGTGCGGGCTCTCGTCGCGCATGGCGATCGCCGTCCTGCGCCGCTTCGGTCACACGCCCCGCACGCTCCTCCTCTCCCTCTTCCTGATGAATGCCTTCATGTCGTTCTTCATGTCGGAGCACGCGGTCGCGGCGATGACCTTCCCGATCACGCTCGAGATCGCGCGCGTGCTGCGCCTGCCGCGGCAGGGCAGCAACTACGGCCGCGCCCTCTTCCTCGCCATGGCGTGGGGCACCCAGATCGGCGGCATCGCGACCCTGCTCGGCGGCGGGCGCGCGCCGCTCGCCATCGGCATGCTGCGCGAGACCACGGGGCAGAGCTACAGCTTCGCCCAATGGACGCTCGCCGCATGGCCGATCGTGGCCATCCTGCTCGTGGCGGGCTGGCAGGTGATCGTGCGCTTCTTCCCCATCGACATCGACTCGGTGCGCGACGCCGATGTGGTGATCGCGGAGAAGATGCTGCGCATGGGGCGGCCCTCGGCACGCGAGAAGTCGATCGGGCTGATCATGGTGACGACGCTCGTCGCCTGGATCGTGGGTGGCGAGGAGTTCGGGCTCGCCAACATCGCGCTCGGCGGCGTGGTCGTGATCTTCCTCCTCCGCCTCCTCACGTGGTCCGACCTCGAGCAGTACGTGAACTGGGGCATCCTCCTCATGTACGGGGGGGCGATTGCGCTGGGCTCGGCGATGACGCGCTCGGGCGCCTCGGGCTGGATCGCAAGCGTCACGGTGAGCCGCTGGGCGCAGAGCCCCTTCCAGGTGCTCGCCCTCATCTCCGCGATCGGCATCCTCCTGACCGAGGCGATGAGCCACTCGGCGGTGGTGGCGCTGCTCATGCCGGTGGCGCTCGGCATCGCCCAGCAGTTCGGGATCGACCCGCGCGTCATGGCGCCGGCGGTGGCGCTCCCCTCCGGCCTGGCCTTCACGTTGCCGGTCGGCACGCCGGGCAATGCCATCGCTTACTCCTCGGGCTACCTCCGGCTCCGCGACATGCTCGTCCCGGGCTTCGTGCTGGTCGCCATCGCGTGGCTCGCTTTCAACCTGACCGCGGTCTACTACTGGCCGCTGATCGGCATCGGCGCGGGCCGCTGATTCGTTTGCATCTCTTCGGCCCTGCCCTTAGGCTGGAGCGATGACCCACGACCGAGTCGAGGATGCCATCGCGCCGCACGGCGGCGTGCTCGTCGATCGCGAGGCCGCGGAGGTCGAGCGCGCTCGGTGGGAGCGTGAGGCGGCGCGTCTCCCCGCGATCCGGCTCGACCGCCGGGCGCTCTCCGACCTCGAGATGATCGTGATCGGCGGCTTCAGCCCGCTCGACGGCTTCATGGGCGAGGCCGACCACGCGAGCGTCGTCGATCGCATGCGGCTGGCGAGCGGGGTCGTCTGGACGATCCCGGTGACGCTCGGCGTGGGGGCGGACCAGGCGCGGCGGCTCGCCGTGGGCGCCGACGTCGCGCTCCAGGACGAGGCGGGCACGACGCTCGCCATCCTCCATCTGCGAGAGACCTACCGGCCCGACAAGCGGCGGGAGGTCACGTCGGTCTACGG
>Ga0209376_1000406_pt1 | contig 47739 bp, 42 predicted proteins | sample GraSoiAngelo_134_FD_185891 | JGI IMG/M metagenome (GOLD analysis project Ga0209376, IMG submission 185891) | Grasslands soil microbial communities from the Angelo Coastal Reserve, California, USA - 14_0929_05_30cm (SPAdes) (version 2) | ecosystem: Environmental > Terrestrial > Soil > Grasslands ...
CGACTACTTTCCCATCTGGCCCAGCGTCGTGACCACGGCCTGCACGAGGTTCGTGTCGACCAGCGCCCCGGCCCTCGCCGTGATCTCCGCCACCGCGGCGTCCGGGTGGCCGCCGTGAAAGTAGTCGCGCATCCAGAACTTGCCCGAGAAGAGCACGGCGCCGATCTGTTCGTGCGCGAGCGCGGCGAGCACGGCGCCGGCTTCGTTGAGCACGGCCGGCACCGTGCGGTCGGCGTGGACGCTCACACCGGGCGCCTCGCCGAAGGTGAACGCCACGACACGCCAGCCCTGGCGTCGTGCCTGGCCCGCCATCCGGGCCGGCAGAACGCCGGCGCCGCACATCAGGCCGAGTGACCGCTCCACGGAAGGTTGTTCGCGTCCGCCTCGGGGCGGCCGTCCCGGATCATTCGCTCGATCTCGAGGGCCATCGCGAGCGATCTTAGATCTTCGGCCTCGGCCAGGACCATCGCCTCGCCCGTGCGCGCCCGCCGGACGGCGCGGACCAGATGGAGGATTTCGAGCTTGAGGGGATTGTCCTTGTGCACCTGCACGTGCTCCACGAAGGAGGCGCGCCGGTAGCGGATCGATTCGCGGTTGAGCGTGTACTCCTGCGCCGCGCGACGGTGGATCCGGATGTCCTGTTCCGAGTAGTCGAGGACCACGTACGCGTCCGGCTGCGTGATGGCCAGCGTCCGGATCTTCTCCTCGGTGGCCCGGCTGGCGGTGATGAGCGCGATCGTTCCCGACTCGAAGCCGACCTGGACGTTCGCGATGTCGATGACGCCGGAGTTGACCGAGGTGCCCATCGCGGCGAGGCGCCGCGGCGGCGAGTCGACCAGCGACAGGACGATGTCGAGGTCGTGGATCATCAGGTCCATGACCACGCTGTCCTTCTGCACGCGCGGCGCGAACGGGCCCAGGCGCCGCGATTCGATGAGGATCGGGTGCTCGACGATCTTCTTCAGCTCCTGCACGGCGCCGTTGAACCGCTCGACGTGCCCCACGTGCAGGACGGCGCCGCTGCGCCGCGCGATCGCGAACAGCTCGCGGGCCTCTTCGACGGTGGGCGCGATCGGCTTCTCGACCAGGACGCCGATACCGGCCTCCAGCAGGTCGGCCGCGACCGGGAAGTGCTGCTCGGTGGGTACCGCGACGCTGACGATGTCGACCAGGCCGATCAGGTCGCGATGGTCGACCAGCGCGCGGGTGTCGTAGGGAGCCGCGACCTTGGCCGCGCGCGACCGGTCGACGTCGACGACGCCGGCCAGCTCGATGTCCCACAGCTCCGCGTACGCGAGCAGGTGATACTGCCCCATGTGCCCCGCGCCCACCACGCCAGCCCGTAGCTTCCGGTCGTCGGACCCCATCACACTCTCTCGCTCTCGGGACGCGCGACCGTTTGCTCATTGTCGCCGGCGAATCGACCCGCCCGCCGACCGCCGCCGCAGATTCCGCGCCGCGCGCCCGCGATGAAGTCGAGCAGGCGGGTCAGCGGCGGCGACGGGGGCAGCTCGCTGCGGATCCGCTCGACGGCGCGCCGCGGGGTGAGCGCGCTGCGATAGAGCAGCCGGTAGGCGTCCTGCAGCAGGCGGCGATCGGCCTCGGCCATGCCGGCGCGCCGGAGCCCGATGTGGTTGATGCCGTACGCGACGGCGGGATTGCCATCCGCCCGCACGTAGGGCGGTACGTCGGCGTTGAGCTTGGAGTGGCCGCCCACATAGGCGTACGCGCCGACCCGGGTGAACGGCACGAGCCCGCTGAGGCCCCCGAACGTCGCGCGCTCGCCGATCTCGCAGTGTCCGGCGATGCCGGCGTAGTTGATGATGATCGCGCCGTCGCCGATGCGACAATCGTGCGCCACGTGGCTCATCCCCATCAGCAGGCAGCCGTCGCCGATCTCGGTCCATCCGTCCGGCCGGGTCGCGCGGTGGATCGTGACGTACTCGCGGATGTCGGTGTCGGCGCCGATCCGGACGCCGCTCGGCGTGCCCTCCTGAAACTTGAGGTCCTGCGGCCGGCCGCCCAGCACCGAGCCGTGGCCCACCTTCGCGCGGTCGCCGATCTCCACGCGGCCCTCGAGCACGCAGTGATGGCCGATCTCCACGTCGGCGCCCAGCGTCACCTCGGCACCGACGACCGAGAAGGCGCCCACCCGAACCCGCGGGTGAAGGACCGCCTTCGGGTCTACGAGCGCCGTCGGATGCACGCCGTCAGGCTTGCTCATCCACCGCCTCCGCGGGGCCGGCCTCGGACGCCTCGATCCCGAGGCGGCGCTCGAGCCGCTCGAGACGCCGCTCCGCGGTACGGAGCCGACGGACCATGTCCGGCAGCTGCTTCTGGGCGACCATGATGCGCTTGGTCTGTCCCATCGGAAGCGCGGGCGTCCCGAGGCGCCGCTCGCCGGCGGGGACGTCTGACGACACACCCGCCTGGGCGCCGAGCACCGCGCCGTCGCCGATCGTCAGGTGATCCGCGAACCCGACCTGCCCCGCCGCCACGACGCCGCGCCCGAGCCGGCACGAGCCCGAGATCCCGACCTGGGCGACGATGATCGAGTGCTCGCCGATCTCGACGTTGTGGCCGACCTGGACGAGGTTGTCGATCTTGGTCCCCTGACGGATGACGGTCCGGCCCAGCGTCGCCCGGTCGATCGTCGTGTTGGCGCCGATCTCGACGTCGTCCTCGATGATCACGCCGCCGACCTGCGGGATCTTGCGGTGCGCGCTTCCGTCGAAGGCATAGCCGAAGCCGTCACCGCCGATCACCGCGCCGGGGTGCACGATGACGCGACGACCGAGATGCACGCCCTCGCACAGCACGACCCGCGGGTGCAACAGGCACCCCTCCCCCACCTCGACGCCGGGGCCGACGTAGGTGAGCGGATGGACCCAAACATTCGCGCCGATGACGGCGCCGGCGCCGATCACCGCGAGGGCGCCGATCGCCGCGCTCGGATCGACGCGCGCGTCGCTCGCCACGATCGCGGCTGGATCGACGCCGGGGCGCGCGGGCGCGGGGGGATGGAAGACGGTCAGCAGGGCGATGAGCGCCTGCGCGGGAGCGCCCGAGCGCAGCAGCGGGCCGCGTAACCCCGAGGCGTCGTTGGACACCAGGAAGGCGCCGGCCCGCGAGGCTTCCGCAGCGGCGCGGTAGCGGGTATCGATCATGAACGAGATTTGCTCGGGCCCCGCGGTCTCCAGCGGCGCCACGCTGGTGACCCGGCGATTCGGATCGCCATCGAGCGTCGCGCTGAGCGCCTTGGCGAGCTCGCCGAGCGTGAACCCGGCTGGCTTGACCATGGGTGCTACGGCTTCGGCGGGGACGCGCCCGGGGCGACCGGTCCCTTCGCCCCCGGCTGCTGATCGTACGCGCGGATGATCTCGTCGGTCAGATCCGCCTCGTTCGAGGCGTAGAGGACCGAGGCGCCCCGCTTCTCCACGATGAGGTAGCAGCCGCGCTCCTTGCCGACGCGGTCGATGACGCCAGACAGGTCCTGGAGGACGCGCTGGAGGAGGAGCTGCTCCTTCTTCTCGAGCTCCTTCTGGTAGTCGTCCATCAGCCGGCTGGCGTCGCGACGCTTGCGCTCGAACTGCTCCTGCTTGTCCCGCCGGGCGTCGGCCGCCATCAGCGGTCCCTTCTTCTCGAGCTCGTCCCGCAGCTTCTCGAGCTCGACGCGCTTGGCGTCCATCTCGCGCTGCATTCCCGTCTTCTCGCGCTCGAGCTGGTCGCGCGCGGCCACACCGGCCGCCGACCGCGCCAGCACCCGCTGCACGTCGATGAACGCGATCCGGACCCCTCCGCAATTCGCCGGCGCCTGGGCGCCGACCGGAGCCGCGGTCGCGCCGAGCAGCGCCGCCGCCGAGACGAGCGCGACGTTCAGCAGGACCTTCGACATCTTCATCCAACCCCTCCTAGAACGGCGACCCGACCGAGAAGTGGAACGCCCCGAAGCCTTCGCCCGGCTTCCGGTCGAGATTGATCCCGTAGTCGACTCGAATCGGCCCGAACGGCGACTGCCATCGTATACCCCCGCCGGCCGCCTTGCGAAGATCCGTCGCGTCGAACTCGGTGCTGAATCCGTAGACGTTGCCGATGTCGAAGAACCCCGCGATCCGGAAGGCGAACGGGAGCGGGATGATGTACTCGACGTTGCCGAGCAGCTCGCTGGTGCCCCCGGTCTTGAACCCGCCCGAGTCCTTGGGTGAGAGGCTGTGGAACTTGAAGCTCCGGATGGAGTTCGGACCGCCGAGATAGAAGCGCTCGAAGATCGGCAGCGGATCGTTGGACCAGCCGAAGCCGTACCCGGCCTCGGCACGCGTCGCGATGATGTGGTCGAACCAGATCGGCTTGAAATAGGTCTGCAACCCGGTCAGCTTGACAAATCTAGAGTCACCGCCGAGCCCGGCGAAGTCGGCGTTGAGCGACGTCTGCCCCCCCCTGGTCGGGGCCGCGACCAGGTCCCGGCTGTCGCGCGTCAGCGCGGCGCCGATCGCCGACGTCACGCTGACCCCTTCTTGGGACTTCAGGTCGGGCGACGCGCTATCGGAGATCTTCGTGATGTCGTCGCGCGACACCCGGTACCCGACCTGCCAGCGCCAGAACTCCTCGAACGGATGGCTCATGCGGAGATTCAGACCAGTCGCGTCGTAGTCGTATTCGCTGTACTGCCGGATGCTCTTGTAGATGTCGAAGCCGGCCGCCAAGGGCCGGTCGAACAGCCACGGCTCGGTGAAGCTGACGGTGCCCTGCTGCGAGTTAGCGCCGGCGCGGATCCGGATCGCCGCCTCCCAGCCCCGACCCAGGAAGTTCCGCTGGGCCAGGTCGATCGTGCCGACCAGGGAGTCGACCGACGAGTAGCCGCCGCCGATGCTGAAGATGCCGGTCGGTCGCTCCACGACCTCGACGTTCACGATGATCTTGGTCTTGTCGGCGCCGGGCTGGGTCGTGACGTTCACGCTGTCGAAGTAGCCCAGGTTCACGAGCTTCTGCCGGGCGCGGTCCCGTTTCTGGAGCGTGTAGAGCTCGCCCTCGCGGAGCGGGAGCTCGCGGCGCAGGATCTTGTCCTGGCTGCGCACGTTGCCGTTGATGTTGATGCGCTCGACGTACACCTCGGGGCCTTCGGTGACCTCGAACGTCATGTTGATCAGGCTGCTCGCCGCGTTCTGGTCGCGCTTGGGGTTGACGTCGGCCGAGGCGCGGCCGATCGTGCTGTACAGATTCAGGATCCCCTGGGTGCTCTCGCGGACCTTGCTCACCGAGAAGACGTCACCGGGCTTGAGCTTGATCTGGCGGGAGATCTCGCGCTCCGGCAGCAGCGTGACGCCGGTGACGTTCACGTCCCCGACCTTGAACTGTGGCCCCTCGACCACCGTGATCGTGATCGTCACGCGCGCTTTCTCTCGATCGATCGCGATGTCGTGCGAGTCGACTCGGGACTGGATGTACCCGTGGTCGTTGTACAGGGCGACGATCCGGTCGATGTCGAGGTCGAGCCGCTGGCGCTGAACCTTGCCACGCAGGATGAAGTACTGCCGCTCCCGCGTCTCCATCGCGTCCTTGATTTGGGCGTCGGTGAGGCCCTGGTTGCCTCGGAACACGATCTTTTCGATCGTGATCTGGCGCCCCTCGGCGATGCTGAAGACCAGCCGCACGTCGCCGTCGCTGAACTTCTCGACGTTCGGCGTGATCTGGACCTCGAAGTACCCTTCGTCCTCGTAGTAATCGCGGAGCTTCTCGACCGCGCGCTGCACGTCGACCGGGTTGTAGACGCTGCCCAGCTTGATGTCGATCTTGTCCTGCAGGGTGTCCCGGTCGCTCTTCTTGTTGCCGGCGAAATCCAGGTCGCGGACGAAGGGGCGCTCGAACACCACGAACGTCACCCTCACCCCGCCCTCGAAGTCGTCGACCCGCACCTGGACGTCGTCGAAGAAGCCGAGGCTGAAGATGGCCTTGATGTCGTCCTGCAGGACCGTCGGGTTGAAGGGCGAGCCGATGGCGGCCTTGACGCGTCCCAAGATCACGGCTTCCTGGACGCGCCGGTTCCCCTCCACGTGGAGGTCCTTGATGACGATGGTGGGTTGCGGCGACTGCTGAGCTTTGGCGCTGGGGGAGACGAGGAGACCGACGGTCAGGACGGCAAGAGTCGCCAGACACACTCGCCCCGCCGTCGTCACCGGGCTCTCAGGCGCGTGAGGACGGCGTGCTAGTGCTCTGCAAGCTCGAGCGGCGCGTCGGCGGCCTGCGCTTCGCGGAAGGTGAAGTTCGCCCCCTCGATGTCGACCTCGATGCGGGCGCTCTCCGCGACCTGGCCACGCACGATCGCCTCGGCCAGGGGATCCTCGATGTGCTTCTGGATCGTGCGCCGCAACTGCCGCGCGCCATACGTCTGGTCGTACCCCTTCTCGACCAACGCCGCTTCGGCCGCCGGCGTCAGCACGAGCTCGATACCCTTCTCGCTGAGCTGCTTGTTGATCCGACCGATCATCAAGCGAATGATCTCTCTGATGTGATCGAGCGACAGGGCGTGGAACACGATGATGTCGTCGATGCGGTTCAGGAACTCCGGCCGGAAGGCCCGCTTCATCTCCTCGAGCACGCGCTCCTTCATCTTGTCGTACGAGGCCTCGTCGGACTCCTGCAGGAACCCGGGCGACACCCGCTTGCCGATCAGGCTGGTACCCAGGTTCGAGGTCATGATGAGTATCGTGTTCTTGAAGTCCACGACGTGACCCAGTGAGTCGGTGAGCCGCCCGTCGTCGAGGACCTGGAGCATCATGTTGAACACGTCAGGATGCGCCTTCTCGATCTCGTCGAACAGCACCACCGAGTACGGCCGGCGGCGGACCTTCTCGGTCAGGAACCCGCCCTCCTCGTAGCCGACGTAGCCGGGAGGGGCGCCCAGCAGGCGCGACACCGAGAACTTCTCCATGTACTCGGACATGTCGACGCGGATCAGGGCGTTCTCGTCACCGAACAGGTACTCGGCGAGCGCCCGGGCGAGCTCGGTCTTGCCGACACCGGTCGGCCCCAGGAACACGAAGGAGCCGACGGGGCGCTTGGCGTCCTTGAGGCCCGCGCGGGACCGCCGGATCGCTCGCGCGACCGCCGCGACGGCGTCGTTCTGGCCGATGATCCGGTCGTGCAGCGCTTCTTCCATGCGGGCGAGCTTCGCGGATTCCTTCTCCTCGAGCTTGGCGAGCGGGATACCGGTCCAGCGGGACACGATGAACTCGATGTCCTCTTCCTCGACCGTCTGGGTGCCCTTCCCCTTGTTCTTCTCCCAATCGCGCTTCAGCTCTTCTTCCCGATGGCGGAGCACTTTCTCCTTCTCCCGGAGCGAGGCCGCCTTCTCGAACTCCTGCGCCTCGAGGTACATGTCCTTCTCGCGGATCACGCGCTCGAGCTCCTTCTCGATCTCCTTGAGCTCGGGCGGCGCCGTCAACGCCATCAGCCGGGTGCGCGACGAGGCCTCGTCGATCACGTCGATGGCCTTGTCGGGGAGCTGGCGATCCGTGATGTAGCGGTCGGCCAGCTGCACCGCCGCCGAGATCGCCCGCTCGGTGATCTTGACCCGGTGGTGCGCCTCGTACTTGTGGCGCAGGCCGCGGATGATCTCGATCGCCTGCGGCACCGTCGGAGCCTTGACGATGACCGGCTGGAAGCGCCGCTCGAGGGCGCCGTCCTTCTCGATGTATTTCCGGTACTCGTCGAGGGTCGTCGCGCCGATCGTCTGGATCTCGCCCCGCGAGAGGGCGGGCTTGAGCATGTTCGAGGCATCGATCGCGCCCTCGGCCGCGCCGGCGCCGATGAGCGTGTGGAGCTCGTCCAGGAACAGGACGACGTTCTCCGACTGCCGGATCTCCTTCATGACCGCCTTGAGTCGCTCCTCGAACTGGCCGCGATACTTCGTCCCGGCCACCAGGGCACCCAGGTCGAGCTGCAGGAGGCGCTTGTTCACAAGCACATCGGGCACGTCGTGGCTGATGATCTTCTGGGCGAGGCCCTCGACGATCGCGGTCTTGCCCACACCCGGCTCACCGATGAGCACGGGGTTGTTCTTGGTGCGGCGGGCCAGGATCTGAATGACGCGCTCGATCTCCTGCTCGCGTCCGATGACCGGATCGAGCTTGCTCTCCCGGGCCAACTGCGTCAGATCACGCGCGAACTCGTCGAGTACTGGCGTCTGCGACCGCTTCTTGGGTCGGGGGTAGTACTGATCGCCGAGCAGGGCCAGCGTCTCCTGCCGGACCTCGTCGAGCCGGGCGCCGAGCGATTCGAGGATCTTCGCGGCGATCGACTGCCCTTCCTTCATGAGCCCTAGGAGGAGGTGCTCGGTCCCGATGTAGTTGTGGCCGAGCTGACGCGCTTCTTCGATCGAGAGCTCGAGAACCCGCTTGGCCTGAGGAGTGAACGGAACTTCGCCGAAGGTGAGCGTTTTGGGGAATCCCGCCAGGGCGCGTTCGACTTCCGCCTTCACCGTCTCGAGCCGGAGCCCGAGACGCTGCAGGACCGCCGTCGCGATCCCTTCGCCGTCTCGTATCAATCCGAGGAGGACGTGCTCCGTTCCGACGAAGTCGTGACGGAAGCGGCCTGCTTCCTCCCGTGCGAGGATGATGACTCGGCGTGCCCGCTCGGTGAACCGTTCAAACACTGTTCCCCACCTTTTTTCAGGCCGCGGAGATGCGAATTTCCCTTTCGACGACGCCTAGTTACCGGACTGCGACTTCAGTATAGCCCACCGCTCCTGGGCCCGCTAGACTTTTTCTAACTCTGCGAAACACTTACCCGATCGCGCTCGAGTCCCCCAAGGACCTCCCGCGCTCTGCCGTCGACGAGGCGATACCCCCGCTCGGCTTTCCGCGCGAGATCCGAGTTGTGGGTCGCGACGAGGAACGCGAGGCCTCGCTCGGCCTGAAGCCGGAGGAAGAGATCGTAGATCACCTCACTCGTCTTCGGGTCGAGATTGCCCGTGGGCTCGTCGGCGAGGATGATCCTGGGCCCGTTGATGAGCGCCCGCGCGATCGCCACGCGCTGCTGCTCGCCTCCCGAGAGCTCTCCTGGGAGATGATTCAACCGATCACTGAGCCCGACCTCGACGAGGGCCGCCGTCGCCCGCTCCCGGACCTCGCCCGTAGGCCGGCGCTCGATCAGCCCGGGGATCATCGCGTTCTCGAGTGCGGTCATGTCGCCGAGCAGGTTGTAGAACTGGAAGACGAATCCCACGTCCTGGCGACGATAACGGGCCAGCCCCGCTTCGCCTCGGCCCGCGAGGTCCTCGCCCGCGAAGAGGACCCGCCCTGCGGTCGGATGGTCGAGCCCTCCGAGCAGGTGCAGCAGCGTCGATTTCCCGACCCCGGAGGCGCCGATCAGCGTGACGAACTCGCCCGCGCCCACCGTGACGCTAGCGCCCCGGAGCACGCGCACAACTTCTGACCCGCTCCGGTACTCCTTCTCGAGCTCCTCGCCCACCAGGAGTGGAGCTGAACCGTCACTCATAGCGGAGGACATCGACCGGCACGAGCGATCCGGCCCGCCTGGCCGGGATGATCGTCGCCAGGAACGAGAGGATCAGGGTCGACCCGACCACCATCAATCCGTCGAAGAGCGTCAGCCGCATCGGCAGGTAGTCGATCTGATACACGTCAGCGGCGAGCCCGATGATCTTGTACGTGTTCTGCGCCCAGATGAGCGTGAAGCCGACGGCGGCCCCGGCGGCGGTGCCGGCGACGCCGATGATCATGCCGACGGCGAAGAACACGAGAGTGATCGATCGCCCCGATGCGCCGACGGCCTTCAGGATCCCGATCTCCTTGTGCTTTTCGGCGACGAGAAGAACGAGGTGGCCGATGATCGCGAACGCCGCGACGAGCACGATGATGGTCACCACGACGAAGAGCGCGTATTTCTCCAGCTGGAGTGCCGCGAACAGACTCCGGTTCATCTCCATCCAGTCGCGAACCCAGAAACGGAAGCCTAGCAATTTGGCGACGGCCAGCCCGACGACCTTAGCGTCGAACGGGTCCTTCAGCTTGACCTCGATGCCCGTGACACCGGCGATCCCCGCGAACTCCTGCGCGGCCGGCAGGCTCAGATAGGCCATCGACGAGTCGTATTCGTGCATGCCGATCTCGATCATGCCGGCGACGATGTAGCGGCGCATCTTGGGCACCATGCCGACCGCCGTCAGCGCGCCCTCCGGTGAGATCACCGTCACCGGGTCGCCCGGCAGCACGCCGAGTGAGCGCGCCAGCTCCCGCCCCAGGAGGATCATCGGCGCGCCCTCGACCAGCGGCTCGAGGGAGCCGCCGCGGAGCTGGGAGCGGACATCGGCGAGGACGGCCGGCGTGTTCAGATCGACGCCCCGGATGAGACCGCCGCGCGCGCCGCCCGTCGCCGTGGTGAAGAGGACCTGCTGGTGCACGAAGGGGGTGGCCGAGCGAACGCCGGCGACTTTCTGAATCTGTCCCGCGACGGCGTCCGCGCCCACGAGCCCCTGCCCGCCGCTCTGGAACACGAGCAGATGCGGGCTGCCGGCGATGATCTTGTCCCGGATCCCGTCCTGGAATCCCGTCATCACGGCGAGCACGACGATCAGGGCGCCGACACCGAGGAAGACGCCTCCCACGCCGATCCAGGCGAAGAGCGACAGGTTCGTCCGCTGCCCGCGGGACCTGAGATATCGCAGCCCCAAGAAGAGCTCGAACGGCAATCCCTGCCTCATCGCTCCGTCCCTCCTTCGTCTGCGGCGCGGCCGCCCTCGGGGCGCAGCAAGGGGAACAGGATCACCTCGCGGATCGACGGCTGGTTGGCGAACAGCATGAGCAGCCGATCGATGCCGATCCCCTCGCCGGCCGCGGGAGGCATCCCCTGCTCCAGCGCACGCACGTAGTCCTCGTCGAGCCAGTGCGCCTCCTCGTCACCGCGCTCCAGCAGCTGCGCCTGTTCGCGGAACCGCGCGAGCTGGTCGATCGGATCGTTCAGCTCACTGTACGCGTTGGCGAGCTCGCGCCGGCCGACGAAGAGCTCGAAACGGTCGACGAGCGCGGCATTGTCTCGCTTGCGCTTGGCCAGCGGCGAGAGCTCGATGGGGAAGTCGATCACGAACGTCGGCTGCACGAGCGTGGGCTCGACGAGCGTCTCGAAGACGTCCTTCCAGAGCTCCCACGGGGCCCCGCCGTGTGGCGTGAGCCCCTTGCCGGCCGCCGCACGCGCCACGGCGGCGGCGTCGGTGGCCGGCGTCACCGTCATCCCCAGCGCCTGGGAGATTCCCTCGAAGAACCCGAGGCGCCGCCACGGTGGCGTCAAGCTGATGGCGTGCTCACCCCACTGGAGTGCGTGCGTGCCGAGGAGCGATTGCGCGAGCTCCGTGAACAGCGCCTCGGTCAGCTCCATGAGGTCCGTGTAGTCGGCGTACGCCTGATAGAACTCGAGCGTCGTGAACTCGGGGTTGTGCTGCGTCGACACGCCCTCGTTCCGGAAGTTGCGGTTGATCTCGTACACCCGCTCGAGGCCGCCGACGACCAGGCGCTTCAGGTAGAGCTCGGGCGCGATGCGCAGATAGAGCTCCATGTCGAGGGCGTTGTGATGCGTCTTGAACGGGCGCGCGATCGCGCCACCGGGGATCGGCTGCATCATCGGCGTCTCGACCTCCAGGAACCCGCGGGCGTCGAGGAACTTGCGGATGCCGCCGATCAGGCGCGCGCGGAGCTGGAAGATCGCGCGCGTCTCGGTGTTGACGACCAGGTCGACGTAGCGCTGCCGGTAGCGGGTCTCGACGTCCTTCAGGCCGTGCCACTTCTCTGGCAGCGGGCGGAGTGACTTCGCGAGGAACGTGAACGCCTTGACGGCGACGGTCAGCTCGCCCGTCCGGGTCCTGAACATCTCGCCGGTTACGCCGATGAAGTCGCCGGTGTCCAGATCGACGAAGCGAGCGTACTCGTCGCCGAGCGCGTCAGCCCGCGCGTAGAGCTGGATCCGGCCGGTCTGGTCCATGAGGTGCGCGAAGCACGTCTTGCCGTGATGGCGCAGAGCCACGAGACGACCGGCGAGGCTCACGGCGCCGAAGCCCTTGAGCTCTTCGTCCACGGCGTTGCCGAGTCGATCGGCGAGCCCGCGGGCCCAGTGGGTCACCGGGTAGCGGCCGCCGAACGGGTCGATCCCGCGACGCCGCAGCGCCTCGAGCTTTTCCCGGCGCTGGCGAATCTGTTCGTTCTCGTCGTCGAGGGTCATTGTCCTCGCGCCCAGAGCAGGTACGCCTTGATGAACATGTCGAGCTCGCCATCCATCACGGCCTCGACGTTCCCCACCTCGAGCCCGGTTCGGTGGTCCTTGATCAGCTGATAGGGATGAAACGTGTAGGAACGGATCTGGCTGCCGAACGCGCTCTCCTTCTTCTGGCCGCTCAATTCGGCCAGCGCCTCGCGTTGCTTCTTCTCCGCGATCTCGTAGAGCCGCGCCTTGAGAATGCGCAGCGCGGTATCGCGATTCCGGAGCTGCGAGCGCTCGTTCTGACACTGGACGACGATCCCGGTCGGCAGGTGCGTGATGCGCACGGCCGAGTCCGCGGTGTTGACGCCCTGCCCGCCCGGGCCTGAGGCGCGGAAGACGTCCACCCGGATCTCATCTTCCCGGACGTTGACCTCGACGTCGTCGACCTCGGGAACGACCGCCAGCGAGGCGAAGCTCGTCTGCCGGCGACGCGAGGCGTCGAACGGGGAGATCCGCACGAGCCGATGCACGCCCATCTCGCCGCGCAGGTACCCGAACGCGTACTCGCCCGACACCTCGACGGTCGCCGACTTGATGCCGGCCTCGTCACCGGGGAGCAGGTCGACCACCTCGGCCTTCAGGCCCGCCCGCTCGCACCACCGCAGGTACATGCGCAGGAGCATCTGCGCCCAGTCCTGCGACTCGGTGCCCCCGGCGCCCGGGTGGATGGACACGATCGCGGCCTTCGTGTCGTGGGGACCCGAGAGCATGATCTTGAGCTCGAATTCCTCGAGGTCCTTCCGGAGGCTCGCGATCCCGTCGGCGATCTCGGCGTCGAGGCTGCCGTCGGCCGCCTCTTCGGCCAGCTCGAGGGCCACCCCGAGGTCTTCGGCCTTCTTGGAGAGCTCCGTTACCCGCGTGACGAGGCGGGTAAGCTCCGTCCGCTCGCGGATGACTTCTTGGGCGTGGCGGTTGTCTTCCCAGAACGACGGTTTGGCCGTCTCGGTGTCGAGCGTGGCGATCCGCTGCTCCTTCGCCGGGACGTCAAAGATGCCCCCTGAGCTCGGTCACGCGGCCCGTGAGATCGGTGATGTCGCGCTTGAAGTCACCCGGCATCAGGCGGCACGACTCCGCGCCCGCACGGCCAGCGCGGCGGCGGTCACGCACAGGGCCAGATAGGCGAGCCAGTCGCCGAAGCGGGTGTAGACGGTCTCGCCGGAGCGGAGGAACACGCGCTCGGTCATCGTGCTGCGCTCGAAGAGGGAGATGCGCCTGACGATCTGACCCGTGGGCGCGATGAACGCCGACACCCCCGTGTTCGCGGCACGAACCACGGTGACGCGGTGCTCGACGGCGCGGAACGGGTACATGGCCAGATGCTGCCACGGCCCGCTGGTGCGACCAAACCATCCGTCGTTGGTCATGTTCACGATCAGCCGCGCGCCACCCTTCACGAAGTCACGGACGAGCTCAGGGAAGATGCCCTCGTAACAGATCACGACGCCGAACGGGGCTGGCGGGCCCGGGAAGACGCTGGTCTTGGAGCCCGGCTCGAGATCGGCAATGAACTCGGCCCAGCCCCTGACGAATCCGATCATTCCCGACAGCGGCACGAATTCTCCGAATGGAACGAGGTGGATCTTATCATACCTGCCCGCGATCCCCCGTTCGGTCACCAGAAACGCGCTGTTACGGAGCCTCGGTACAGGGGCTCCATCAGCGTCGATCGACCCCACCAGCAGGGGGACACCAAGCGAGCTCGAGAGGCTGCCCAGGGCGCGGAGCATCTCGGTGTCGCGGCGGAGCACCGTGGGCAACGCCGTCTCGGGCCACACGATCAGATCGGGCCGCTGGGCGCCGGCTCGCTGCGTGAGCGAGAAGTAGATCGCGACGGTGGTCGCCGCGTGACCGGGCTCGAACTTCAGCGGCTGCTCGATCGAGGGCTGCATGACGGCCACCGTGGCTTCAGCTGGCGAAGCCGGCGCGGCGAGACGCCACGCGCCGAACGCCAACGTGCCCAGTACGACCACCGACGCGACCGCGAGCCCGCCGATCGCGCCGCGCCAGGATAGGACGAGGACCCCGGCGAGCGCGGCGTTCACCGCGACGATCACCAGTGAGACGCCGTAGACTCCGGCGAGCTCCGCGATCTGAATGACGTTGAGGTGCAGGTACTGCGAATAGCCGAGCAGGCCCCAGGGAAATCCCCCGAGAAGGTGGCCGCGGATCCACTCCCCGGCCACCCAGAGGAACGGCGCGGCGGCCAGGGCTCCGATGATCGAGCGCTGCGCCAGCCACGACACGCCGGCGCAGAACGCGCCGACGTACAGTCCGCAGTACCCGGCGATCGCGAGCGTCGGCAGCCACGTCAGGGGCCACGGGATCGTGCTGTAGGTCCTCAAGGTGAAGTCCAGCCAGCGCAGCAGCACCAGGAAGAAGACGGTTCCGAAGAACCAGCCCCACGCGAATCCGTCTCGGACCGGGCGGCGTACCGCCGCCACGAGGAGCGGCGTCAAGGCGAGCCAGACCGTGCCCTCCCAGTCGGTGCGGGGAAACGCCAGCGCCAGGCCGAGAGCGGTCACGAAGAGCACTGCCGCGAGGGACAGCGATGGTCGCCGGATCAGGAACCCCACTCGAGCCGATCGGCGAGGAACCTCGGTAATCCTCCGTCGAGGATCTTCTGTCGCGCCGCCTCCAGGTCGTACACGACGCGTCGGATGGCGACCGTTCCCGCCTCGGCGTCCCAGATCGCGTACGCCGCGCGCGGATCACGATCACGCGGCTGGCCAACGCTGCCCACGTTGACGATGTAGCGGCGCCCGCGCACGAACTCGAGATCGACCGGGCCCGAGAGGTGCTCGGGTCCCGTGGAACCCAACGACCAGGCGCCCGGCAAATGGGAGTGGCCAATGAAGCATAGCCGCGTGGCGAACGCCGGGAACGCGTCGAACCCGTCCTGGGCGGTTACGAGGTACTCCCACTCGTCCGGACGGTCCGGCGACGCGTGGACGAGCGTGGCATCGCCGACCTCCACCACCAGGGGAAGCCCGCCGAGGTACGCTCGATGGTCATCGCCGAGGCGCTCTCGGGTCCATTCGGCGGCCGCCCGCGCGTGCGGGTTGAACCAGTCGAGGCCGAGAAGCCCGGCGACGGCGTGGTCGTGATTGCCGCACGTGATCCTTTGAGCCCGCTCGGCCACGATCTCGACGCACGCGAGCGGGTCGGCGCCGTAACCGACGAGGTCGCCGAGCGAGAGCACCGCGTCGGTGCGCGGCGCCGCGTCGGCGAGGACGGCCTGGAGCGCTTCCAGGTTGCCGTGAATGTCGGAGAGCACCGCGTACCGCACGCCTCACTCAGATCGTGGGGCGAAGTTCTTTGTGCACCCGGTCGAGGACCCCGTTGATGAATCGGCTCGAATCCTTCGTGCCGAACTTCTTGGCGATCTCGATGGCCTCGTTGATCGCGACCTTCGGCGGCACCTCCCCCGTCCACAGGAGCTCGAAGGCGGCGAGACGGAGGATGTTGCGATCGACGACGGACATCCGCTCCAGATCCCAATGTTCGGCGAACTGGGAGAGCACCTGGTCAATCTTGGCCTGGTTGGTCTTAGTCCCGCGCACCAGGGCGTCGGCGAACGCTCGGGTGTCGGCGTCCACGGGGTGTCGCTCCCAGAATTCGGCGCCGTGCCGCGAGGGATCGGCCTCGCTGTGCAGGTCGAGCTGGTAAAGGAACTGGAGAGCGACCTCGCGCGACTTCCTGCGCTTGCTCATTTATCGAGTGCTGGGAGGACGGCTAGAATTCATTTTATCGAGCGCCTGCAGAACGGCTTGAACCGCGGGTGGCCTGAGAGGGATGCGTGTGGCTCCGACCCGCCCGTTCAGCCCCGTTACGGCTATTTCGATTTTTGCCGTTTTTCCCTCGGAGGGAGCGGATCCAGTCGGCCATGTGCAGTGCCGCCTCGGCGGCTTCCTCACCTCGGTTGCCGACGTCGCCGCCCGCGCGGGCCCACGCTTGCTCCTCGGAGAGGGCGGTGATGAGCCCGAAGGTGGTGGGGATGCCCGTGGCAAGCGCAACCTGACGGATGCCGGAGGCCGCCTCACGCGCGACGTGCTCGAAATGCGGCGTCTGGCCACGGATCACGACGCCCACGCAGACGATCCCCGCGAAGCCTCCGGTCCGAGCCAGATGATTTGCCGCCAGCGGGAGCTCGAACGAGCCTGGGACCCAATGGAGCTCGACAGCGTCTTTGCCGAGCCCCGCCGACTGGAACGCTTCCCGGGCGCCGCTGACCAGGCGCTGGGTGATGCGCTCGTTGAAACGCGACGCGACGATCGCGAACCTGGGCGATGCGGGACGTACCGCTGCCCGGCGGAGCTTGGGAGCGCGACCGGCCATCTCAGTCCGGAAGTGACGACAACAGGTGCCCGAGCTTGTCGCGCTTGGTGCTGAGATACTTCCGGTTGGTCTCCGTCGCCGGGATCTCGATCGGGACGCGCTCGGCGATGTGAAGACCGTAGCCCTCGAGGCCGACGATCTTCTTCGGATTGTTGGTCAGGAGCCTGAGGTTCTTGACCCCGAGGTCGACCAGGATCTGGGCTCCGATGCCGTAGTCGCGGAGATCGGCGTGGAAGCCGAGCGCGGCGTTGGCCTCGACGGTGTCCTTGCCTTCGTCCTGAAGCTCGTAGGCGCGCATCTTGTTGAGGAGCCCGATGCCGCGCCCCTCCTGCCGCATGTAGACGAACACTCCACGCCCCTCTGACTGGATGATCCCCAGCGCTTTCTCGAGCTGGAGCCCGCAGTCGCACCGGCGTGAGTGGAAGACGTCGCCGGTGAGGCACTCGGAGTGCACGCGGACGAGCACGGGGGAGTCGCCGTTCACCGATCCCATGACTAGGGCCAGCGGCACGCGACTGTCGACCGTCGTGTCGTACGCAATCGCGCTGAACTCGCCGAAGTCGGTGGGCAGCTTCGTCGTCGCGATTCGCCGCACTAGCTTTTCCTTGTGAATTCGATACTCGATGAGGTCACGGATGGTGATCATCTTGAGGCCGTGCGACCGCGCGAGCTCGGTCAGGTGCGGGACCCGCGCCATGCCGCCATCCTCGTCGAGGACCTCGCAGATGACTCCGGCTGGGTAGCACCCCGCCAGCCGGGCGAGGTCGATGGCAGCCTCCGTGTGACCCGCCCGACGGAGCACGCCGCCGCCCATCGCCCTGAGCGGCAGGATGTGGCCCGGGCGCGTCAGGTCGTCGGCACGCATCAGGGGATCGACCAGCGTGCGGATCGTCACGGCGCGGTCGTAGGCGGAGGTCCCCGTCGTGACGCCCCGACGGGCGTCCACGGTGACGGTGAACGCGGTGCCCATCGGGGCGGTATTGTCCGAAACCATCATCGAGATCTTGAGCTCGTCCAGGCGCTCGCCGAGCAGCGGGACACAGATCAGCCCTCGGCCGTACTTCGCCATGAAGTTGATCGCTTCCGGGCTCACCTGGTCGGCCGCCATCACGAGATCGCCCTCGTTCTCGCGGTCCTCGTCGTCCACGACGAGCAGGATGCGTCCCTGCCGGATCTCCTCGATGCCCTCCTCGATCGTCGCGAACCCGGTCATCCCGGTCATGTCGTCCCCCTGAGCGCTAGCGACCTCATCAGGTACTTCCCGATCACGTCCACCTCGATGTTCGCCGCCTGGCCCGACCTGAGCCTGCCCAGCGTCGTCACCGCCAGCGTGTGCGGGATCAGCATCACCTCGAAGCTCAGATCGCTCAGCGCCGCCACTGTCAGACTCACGCCGTCGACGGCGACCGACCCCTGGGGAATCAGGAGCGGCTCGAGGTCACGGCTCGGGAGCGTGATCCGCACCCGCGCCGTTGATTCTACACGGGTTACGGCGTCCACGGTTCCCACACCGTCGACGTGGCCCAGGACGAGGTGCCCGCCCAGGGCGCCGCCGAAGCGCAGGGGTCGCTCCAGGTTTACGGCGTCTCCCGGACCCAGGGCGGAGAGCGCGGTGCGGGTGAGAGTTTCCGGACCGACCTCGAAGACGAAGCCGTCGGGCTTTTTCTCGACGACGGTCAGGCACACGCCGTTGACCGCGATGCTGCCGCCGACCTCGACCCCTTCGATCGTCGACGAGGCGCCGATCGACAGCGTCGCGACGCGCCCGTTTCGCTCGAGCGTCCGGACCGATCCGACCTCTTCCACGATCCCGGTGAACATCAGGCCTCTCGCCCCTCGCGCACCACGTCCGCCTCGATCAAGAGGTCGTCGCCCACCGGCGTGGCGGTCAGGCTCCCGAGCTTCACAGCGCTCTTGAGCTCCCGCCCACCGCCGCCGACCACGGGGGTCGCCTGACGCCCGCCGACGAGCAGCGGCGCCACGTAGACGGCCACGCGATCGACGAGGCCCGCGTCGAGAAACGACGCGTGAACCTCGCCTCCACCCTCGACCAGCACGGCGCGGACCTCTCGCGCGAAGAGCTCCGCCAGGAGCGATTCCAGGCTCACGCGGCCGTCGGTGGTCCGGCAGCGTACGACCGAGGCGCCCGCGGTGGCCAGCCCGCGCGTGCGCTCGTCGGGGGCGTTGGCGCCGACGACGATCACGGCACGCTCCGGGGCGCCAGCGCCGATGAGGCGCGCCTCGCGCGGGGTCCGGGCCGCGGTGTCCAGCACCACCCGGAGCGGCTCGCGCGGCCACGGGCGATCGAGCCGAACGGTGAGCTCTGGATCGTCCCGCAGCACCGTCCCCACCCCGACGACGATCGCGTCCGACTCGCTCCGGAGCCGATGGGCGCTCCGTCGCGCGGCCTCACCGGTAATCCACTTGGACGCCCCGTGGAGATCGGCGATCTTGCCGTCGAGCGTCATCGCGGCCTTCAGCGTGACGTGAGGCCGTCGCGCGCGCATGGCGGTCAGGAAGACGCGGTTCTGGCGCTCCGCATCGACCGCACCTACACCCGTGACGACCTCCACCCCGGCCTCGCGGAGGATCGCGATGCCGCGCCCGGACACGAGCGGGTTCGGGTCGGTGAGCGCGGCGACCACGCGTGTTACACCAGCCTCGACGACGGCGACAGCACAGGGAGATGTGCGGCCGTGGTGCGAGCACGGCTCGAGCGTGACATAGATAGTGGCGCCGCGCGCCCGGGCGCCGGCGGCCCGGAGGGCCTCCACCTCCGCGTGCGGGCCCCCGGCCTTGGCGTGGAACCCCTCGCCGACCACCTCGCCCGCGGGCGTGACAACGACCGCGCCGACCATCGGGTTCGGTAGCGTGAGGCCGCGCCCATGCTCGGCCAGCTCGATGGCCCGGCGCATGAAGCGCTCGGTCGTCTCCGCGTCGCTCACGCCTCGGCCACTAGCGCGTCCACGAACGCCTTGGGGTCGAACGGCTGGAGGTCCTCGACGTGCTCTCCGAGACCGATCAGCTTGATCGGGATCTTCAGCTCACGGACGATGCGGAAAACGATTCCACCCTTGGCCGTGCCATCGAGCTTGGTCAGGCACATGCCGGTGAGCCCGATCGTCTCGTGGAACATGCGCGCCTGGGCGAATCCGTTCTGGCCGGTCGGCGCGTCGAGGACCATCAGCGTCTCGTGCGGCGCGCCGGGCAGCTGGCGCTCGATCACGCGGCGAACCTTCGCCAGCTCGTCCATGAGGTTCGACTTCGTGTGCAGCCGGCCGGCGGTGTCGATGATGAGCGTGTCCACGCCCCGGGCGGTGGCGGCTTTGACCGCATCGAACACGACGGCACCGGGATCGGAACCGGCGGCCTGGTGGATTACCTCGACCTCGACGCGCTCCCCCCAGCGCTCGAGCTGCTCGATCGCCGCGGCGCGAAAGGTGTCGGCGGCCGCGAGAAGGACCTGCTTCCCCGAGCCCTTCAATGAGGCGGCCAGCTTGCCCGCCGTCGTCGTCTTCCCGGAGCCGTTCACGCCGAGCAGCAGAATGACGGCGGGACGGTGATCGAGGTTGAGCGGCTGAGCGGCCGGCGCCAGCGTGTCGGCGAGGAAGCGGCGGAAGAGCGGCCTCAGCTGGCGCGCGCCGGTGACCGTTCCGAACATCATTTCTTCGCGCGCCCGGTTGGTGAAATCGGCGGCGATCATGGCACCGAGGTCGGCGGCGATCAGCAGCTCCTCCAGCTCCCCGAGCAGCGCGTCGTCGATCGGACGATCGGTCTCCAGCACGGCGCCCAGACCGCCCGACAGGTATTCCTGCGACCGCTTGAGTCCCTCGCGGAAGCGCTCGCCGAAGGCGGAAAAGAGCTTCACGGCGGTTCCGACGGAAGCACCAGGCGCGTGATGACGGCGCCGCTGGCGCCGAGACGCGGGATCGGGCGGCCGTTGAGCTCGAGGGTCACGCCGCCGGCATTGCCGATCGAGAGTACGAACGGGTAGTTCGACACCCACTCGCGCACCTCGTTAGCCGGGATCGTCTCCTCGATGGTCCGCCCGTCCTCGGTCCGCACACGCATCCACGTCGTCTCGGTTGTGCGGGCCACGAGCCGATAGGAGGATGCCGGGCTGGCGGCGGCCTGCGGGATCGCCGGAGCGCTCGCTGCGACGGCCGGGGTGGCGACGCTTGGGGGTGGAGTTCCGCCAGGTTGGGTGTCCATCGACGGCTTTGCCGGCGGCGGTGGGCTGGGCGCCGGCGGCTCGACCACCGGGCTCGGCTCGGGCGAAGCTTCCGTGGACGGCGGAGGAGCTGAAGCGACCGGCGAGCGTTGTCCCACGCCCGTCTCCTGTCCGGACTTGAAGGCAACGGCGAAGGCGAAGAGTGCGACGCCCAGGACTACCAGCAGGGCGAAGCTGACCAGCACGGCGCCGTGGCCGCGCGGCGTTCCCGGCGGCTCAGCAGCGGCCGTGTGGACGCGGGGAGCGGGCGTCGGCGACGGTAGCGGCGCCGGGGCCGCGGGACGTCCTTCGTTCGACCGCGGGTCGTACAGCGCGAGCGCCTCGTCAGGCGCGACGCCGAGCACCTGGCAGTAGGCGCGGATGAATCCCTTCGTGAAGACGGGGGCCGGCAGCGCAGCGAGGTCGTCCGCCTCGAGGGCTTCGAGGTGTCGGTAGAGCACGCGAGTCGCCCGGGCGAGCTCTTCGAGCGACACACCCTGCTGCCCCCGAAGATTCCGCAGATAGGAGCCAACCGCCGACATGAAACGAGCGTAGCCTATCCGGCCTGCTTGTTCATCCCCTTACTGCGCGTTCAGGTTGACCGAGACGAGCTTCGAGAGGCCGGGCTCCTCCATCGTGACGCCGTAGAGCACGTCCGCGGCCTCCATCGTCTTGCGGTTGTGCGTGATCACCAGGAACTGTGTCTGGCCGGTCAGCTCCCGCAGCACGCGCAGGAACCGATGGATGTTGGCATCGTCGAGCGGGGCGTCCACCTCGTCCAGCACGCAGAAGGGGCTCGGCCGGAAGTAAAAGATCGCGAACAGCAACGCCAAGCCCGTGAGGGCACGCTCTCCGCCGGAGAGGAGCGTCACCGCCTGGAGCCGCTTGCCGCGCGGCTGGGCCATGAGCTCGACGCCGGTGTCGAGCGGGTCGCCACCTTCCTCGGCTTCGACCAGTCGGAGCTCGGCGCGGCCGCCCTCGAACAGTCGCTCGAAGAGGCGGCCGAAGTGGCCGTTGATCTCGTCGAAGGCCTGCGCGAACCGGTCCTGGGCCGTTCGCGTCATGCCGCGGAGCGCCTTGTCCAGGTCCTTGATCGACGCGGTGAGGTCGTCGTGCTGGGCGCGCAGGAAGGTCAGGCGTTCGTCGAGCTCGCGGTACTCGTCGTCGGCGACCAGGTTCACCGGACCGATGGCGACGAGGCGTTCCTCGATCTCGGCGACCCGCTCCCGCGCCGGGCCGAGGTCGCGCGCCGGATCGTGGCTCGCGAGCAGCGCGGCGGTGTCGACCCCGTACACTCGCCACACCTCCTGCCCGAGCTCCTCGCGGCGCACGCGACACTCGGTCGCACGGATGTCGATCTCGTGGGCGGCCGCGACCATCTTCGCGAGCTCGCTGTCGGCGCCGCGCGCTTCGTGCTCCACGGCCCGGACCTCACTGGCGAGCCCTTCGTGGAGCTCGTTCGCGCGTCGTGCCTCGGCGTCGATGCGGTCGCGCTCGGCCGCGACGTCACGGGCCCCCACGTCGGTGCGCTCCCGCTCGTCGGCCAGCCACGTCGTGCGCTCCGCGAGCTGGGTCTGGCGCTGCTCGGCCTGGGCGAGGCGCCCGACCAGATCGCGCTCGATCTCGTCGAGCCGCGCGAGTTCCCGGCCCAGGGCCTCGACGCGCTCGGACGCCGACGCGAGGTCGACGCGGCACGCGGTGAGCTCGGCGGCGCGCACGGCCTCGCTGGCCTGCGCGGTCTCGATCGCCTCGCGCACGCGGGCGACGGCGGCGTCGAGCACGCTCTCCGCGTCGCGCGCCACCGCGATGCGTTGCGTGAGCCGCGCCAGCGTCGCCCCGGTCTCTTCGGATTCGCGGGCGATCTGCCCCGACTCGAGCTCGATCGTCTCCACGTGACGGCTCACCCGGTCGTGCTCCTGCACCGCCCGCTCGAGGTCCTTCTCGCCGGCGAGCCGGTCGGCCAGACGCGCCTGCACCGACTGCCGGAGCCCGGTAATGCGCTCGCGGAGGCTCGCTAGCCCGGACGAGAGCGTCGTGACACCGATCTGTCCCGCCTCCACGGCCGCCGCGAGCCGCCCAACCTCCGCCTCGAGCTCGCGCAGCTGCCGCTTGCGAGCCAGCAGCGATTGCTCGGCGGCGCTCGCCGCCTGCGCGCCGCCGCCGTGGAGCCGTCCGGTCGGGCCGAGGACTTCGCCTTCCGGCGTGACGTACGTCGCGACCACGCCGTTCCGGCGCCACAACGCCTCGGCCTCGTCGAGATGAGCGACGACCGCCACCTGCGCCAGCAGATGATGGACGAGGCCGGCCGCGGACGCGGTCACGCTCCGGGTGACCCAACGGGCGCCGTTGTCGTCCGGCACGGGCGCGAACGTCGCCGGCAGGTACTCGAGCGGCAGGAACGTCGCGGACCCGAGCGCGTGCTCACGCAGGTAGGCGACGGCCGCCCGCGCGTGCTCGAACCGCTCGACGACCACCCACTGAAGCCGCTCGCCCAGCACCGCCTCGACGGCGCGCTCCATGCCGGGCGGGACCTCGAGCAGGTCCGCGACGGTGCCGACCACGCCGTGCAGCCCGGCGCTCCGCCCGTCTGCGAAGACCGCGCGGACGCCGGCCCCGTAGCCCTCGCGGACTCGGTCCAGCTCCAGGAGCGCCTCGAAGCTCGACCCCCGCGCCGCCAGCTCGACGCGCGCGTCGGCGAGGTGCACCTCGGCCTCGGTCAGCCGCCGCGTCGCACTCGCCTCCTCCACCGAGAGGCGCTGACGCTCTTCCTCGAGCGAGCCGAACTCCGCCGCTGCCCGGTCACGCGCGGCGGTCAACACGACGCGCTCGGTCACGAGCTGTCCGGCCTCCGCCCGCGCCTGCGCCAGCTCCGCGGCCAGCCGCTCCGCGCGCCGCGCCAGCTGCACCTCGCGCTCGCGCAGCTCGCCGGCGCTCCGCATGAGGTCGACGCGCTCCGACGCGAGCCGCGTCTGCTCGAGCCGCAGCGCCTCTGCGTGGTCGCGCTCCAGGGCCAGCGCGGCGCGCTGGCGCTCGACAGTGGACTCGAGGTCCGCCGCCGTCTGCCGACGCTCGGCGACGAGCTGCTCGGCGTCGCGGAGCGCGACGTGGGCGCTGTCGCGCTCACCCACGATCGAGGACTGGCGCTCGCGGATGGTCCCGATCTCTTCGTCCAGGCGCACGGTCTCCTCGCCGAGCTCGCGGATCTGGACGCCCATCTGCTCGCGGCGCTCGAGGAGCCGCTCGAGCTCGCCCTGGACCTTCGAGACTGATTGCCGCAGGTCGGAGAGGCGGTGCTCGCTCTCCTGGAGAGCTTCGCGGGATCGGGCCTCGCGGGCCGCCAGCGACGCGATGCGCGCCTGCAGGGACTGCTCGGCGTCGCGGAGACGCTCGAGCTCGTCGCCGAGACGCTGGCCCTCGGCGGTGAGCGCGGCATAGTCCGACGCCACCATTCCCATGGCCAGGTCGCGCTTCTCGGTCTGGAGCGCCTTGTACTGCTGCGCCTTGCGCGCCTGCCGCTCGAGCGAGCCGAGCTGCCGCTTCACCTCGTCCATCACGTCGCGCACGCGCACGAGGTTCTGGCGGGCGGCGTCGAGCTTGCCCTGGGTCTCGTTGCGTTGCTGTTTGTATCGCGCGATCCCGGCCGCTTCCTCGATGAACACGCGCCGCTCGTGCGGCTTCGCGGTGAGGACGTGATTGAGCTTCTCCTGATCCATCACCGAGTACGCACGCGGGTTCGCGCCGGTGCCGGCGAAGAGGTCGAGGATGTCGCGCAGGCGGGAGGCGTTCTTGTTGAGGAAGTACTCGCTCTCCCCGGTGCGGTAGAGGCGCCGGCTCACCGCGACCTCGGTCCACGGCACCGACAGCACACCGTCGTTGCTGAAGGTCAGCTCGGCTTCGGCGAAGCCCACCGGCTTCCGCGACGCAGAGCCGTGGAAGATCAAGTCTTCCATGCGCTGGCCGCGCAGCGATTTCGCGCTCTGCTCGCCGAGCGCCCAGCGGACCGACTCCGAGATGTTGCTCTTGCCGCATCCGTTGGGACCGACGATCGCGGTGATTCCGGCGGTGACCTTGACGGTGGTTTTTTCGGCGAACGATTTGAAGCCGTGAAGCGAGATGGACTCGAGGCGCATGAAGTTTTCTAGCACGGCATCCCCTCAACAACCAAAGAAAAAAGCACTAGCGGTGGGGGTACCCCGGAGCGAAAACCCTAAATGTCGCCCTTCTTCAGCCCTTCAGATAGTGGCACTTCTTGTACTTCTTACCCGATCCGCAATAACAGGGATCGTTGCGGCCGAGCTTCTCACCTGTCGCCGAGCGGGGCGCCGCCGGGGCGCGCGGCGCCGGGGCGGCGGCGCGAGCCGGCTCGCCGGCCACCTCACCGCGCGACTCGCGCGCGTCGGCCCACGCCGTGATCGCCGGCAGCTCCATCGGCGTGTCGCGGACGATCTGCACCTTGAACAGGCGCTCGATCACCGCGCTCTTGACGCGCTCAAACATGTCCTCGAAGAGATCGAACGCCTCTTTCTTGTACTCGGTGAGCGGGTCGCGCTGACCGTAGCCCCGCAACCCGATGCCTTCCTTGAGATGATCGATCGACAGCAGGTGGTCCTTCCACTGCGTGTCGAGGACGATCAGCATTTCGTGCCGCTCGAGGGCCATCAGGAGGTCGGGGCCGAGCTCACGTTCGCGATCCACGAAGCGCGCCTTGATCGCGCCCTGCACGAGCTCGTCGAGGCCGGCGCGAGAAGTCACCTCGGCGTACTGGGTCGGCGAGATCCGCACGTCGAATTGACGATGGAGCGCTTCCGTGAGAGCCCCGAGGTCCCAGTCCTCCGGATGCGTGTCCTTCGCCGCGTGGCTGTCGAGCGTGCCTTCCGTGAGCTCGCCGATCCACTCCTCGATCCTCTCGGCCTGGCTCTCGCCCTCGAGGATCTGTCGGCGCATTCCGTAGATGACCTCGCGCTGCTTGTTCATCACGTCGTCGTACTCGAGCAGGTGCTTGCGGATCTCGAAGTTGTGCGTCTCGACGCGCTTCTGCGCGGTGGCGATCGCCCGCGTCACCAGCTTGTGCTCGATCGGCTCGCCCTCCTCCATACCGAGCCGCTCCATGATCCGCTCGACGCGCTGCGAGCCGAAGATCCGGAGCAGGTCGTCCTGGAGCGAGAGGTAGAAGCGTGAGGAGCCCGGGTCGCCCTGGCGCCCCGAGCGCCCGCGGAGCTGGTTGTCGACGCGCCGGGCCTCGTGGCGCTCGGTGCCCACGATGTGGAGCCCGCCGCGCTCGACCACCCGGGCGTGCTCGGGCTCGGTGATCCGCCGGGCTTCGGCCAGCGCGACCGTCCGCTCGGCTTCGGCGGCGGTGACCGGGTCCAGCCCTTTCTTGCGGAGGATCTCCTTGGACAAGAAATCGGGGTTGCCGCCCAGCAAGATGTCGGTCCCACGGCCGGCCATGTTGGTGGCGATCGTGACTGCGCTTTCGCGCCCGGCCTGGGCGACGATCTCGGCCTCGCGCTCGTGGTACTTCGCGTTGAGGACCTCGTGGCGGATCCCGCGCTTCTTGAGCAGGCTCGAGAGCGTCTCCGACTTCTCGATCGAGACGGTGCCGACGAGGACCGGCTGGCCCGTCTTGTTGCGCTCGATGATGTCCTCGACCACAGCGTTGAACTTCTCCCGCTCGGTCTTGTACACGACGTCCGGATTGTTGACGCGGATCAGCGTGCGGTTCGTGGGGATCACCGTCACGCCGAGCTTGTAGATCTTGCCGAACTCTTCCGCCTCGGTCTCGGCGGTGCCGGTCATACCGGCGAGCTTGTCGTACATGCGAAAGTAGTTCTGGAAGGTGATCGTCGCCAGCGTCTGGTTCTCCCGCTCGATCCGCACGCCCTCCTTGGCCTCGACCGCCTGGTGGAGACCGTCGGACCAGCGGCGTCCCGGCATCTGGCGGCCAGTGAACTCGTCGATGATCACGACCTGCCCGTCCTTGATGATGTAGTCGACGTCGCGCTTGAAGAGCGCGTGGGCGCGGAGTCCCTGCTGGATGTGGTGGAGGGCGGTCATGTGGCGCGGATCGTAGAGGTTGTCGACGTTCAGCAGCCGCTCGCAGCTGGCAATGCCCTCCTCGGTCAGCGCCACCGCCCGTGCCTTCTCGTCGACGATGAAGTCCCCCTTCATCTCGGCCTCGATCTCCGAGAGCTTCCCCTCGACGATCGTGGCCGCGCGACGCAGCTTCGGGATGATCCGATCGATCTTGAAGTAGAGGTCGGTCGACTCGTCGGCGGGCCCGGAGATGATCAGCGGTGTCCGCGCCTCATCGATCAGGATCGAGTCCACCTCGTCGACGATCGCGTAGTGGAGCTCGCGCTGCACCAGCTCCTCGAGCGTGAAACGCATGTTGTCGCGAAGGTAATCGAAGCCGAACTCGTTGTTGGTCCCGTAGGTGACGTCGGCCCGATAGGCTTCCTGGCGCGTGCACGGCCGCAGCGACGTCAGGCGGATATCCGATGTCACGTACGCCGGGTCGTACAGAAACGACGCCTCGTGCTGGATCACGCCGACGGAGAGTCCGAGCGCCTGGTAGATGGGGCCCATCCACTGCGCGTCGCGCTTGGCCAGATAGTCGTTGACGGTGACGATGTGGACGCCGCGCCCGGTCAGCGCGTTCAGATACGCCGGCAGCGTCGCCACGAGCGTCTTGCCCTCGCCGGTCGCCATCTCGGCGATTGTTCCGGCGTGGAGCACCATGCCACCGATCAGCTGGACGTCGAAGTGCCGCATGCCGACCGTGCGGCGCGCCGCCTCACGGCAGACGGCGAACGCCTCACTCAGGACCTCGTCGACGGTCTCACTCCCGGCGAGCCGCTTCCTGAACTCGTCGGACTTCGCGCGGAGCCCCGCTTCGTCGAGCGGCTGCAGCGACGGTTCGAAAGCGTTGATGGCGACAACGGTCGGCATCATCCGCTTGACGTCGCGCTCGTGCTTGGTGCCGAAGATCTTCTTCAGCAGAGCGTCGATCATGACGAGGTCATTATACAGGGCGCGATCGCGGAGCCGGCCAACCCAGGAGCTCGCGCGCGTGGCCGCGCGCGGTGCCGGTGACCCGCTCGCCGGCGACCATTCGCGCGATCTCCTCGACGCGCGCGTCTCCGGTCAGGACGTCGGCGCTGACGCGTGTTCGGCCGCCGCGCACGCCCTTGGACACCCGTACGTGGTGCGCCGCGCGCGCCGCAATCGGCGCCAGATGCGTCACGCACAGGACCTGGCGCCCCTCCGAGGCCGTCGCCAGCTTCTGGGCGACCACGGCAGCGACGCGCCCACCGATGCCGGAGTCGACCTCGTCGAAGACCATCGTGGGCACGCGATCGGCACGCGTGAGCACGGCCTTGAGGGCCAGCATCGTCCGCGAGAGCTCTCCCCCCGACGCGACCCGCGCCAGCGGCCGCAGGTCCTCGCCCGGGTTCGTCGAAAGCCGGAACTCGGCGCGGTCGAGACCGTGCGGCCCAACCTCCTCACTCGGTGCGCGCTCGACGGCGATCTTGAAGCGGGCGCGGTCCATCCCGAGCTGTCGCAGCTCTCGCTCGGCGCGCGTGGCAAAGCGCTCGGCGGCGGCCTGCCGCCGGTCCGCGAGCGCCACCGCCGTCTCCCTGAGCTCGGCGCGCAGCTCGCCGAGCATCCGCTCCTGCTCGGCGAGGACTTCGTCGTGGCGGCCGAGGCGCTCCAGCTCTCCCGCCACCTGCTCGCGAAGCGCGAGCATCGCCTCCTCGCTGTCGCCGTACTTGCGCTTGAGCCGTGTGATGGCGTCCAGGCGCTCGTCCACCGCCTCGAGCCGGCCGGGCGCCACCGAAACGCTCTCGCCCAGCGCCCGGACCGCCGCGAGCGCATCCTCGACCAGCGCCCCCGCCCCGTCCAGCGTGTCGGCCGGCGCCGCGAACGCCGGATCCAGCCGCCCCAGATCGCGGAGGAGCCGGGCAGCGCGATGGAGGCGGCTCGTCGCCGAGTCCTCGTCGTCGTGGAGCAGCCGTCCCACCTCGCCCAGCCCGGTCGTGAGCCGCTCGGCGTACTGGAGTCGCCGCCGCTCCGTCCGAAGCTCCTCCTCCTCGCCTGCGCGAAGGCGCGCGCCGTCGAGCTCCGAAAGCTGAAACCGGAGCAGGTCTTCACGCTGGACTCGGTCGCGCTCGGTCGCTCGCGTGCGCTCCGCCTCGGCTCGAGCCACCCGGTACTTGGCGAACAGATCGGCCACGCGGTCCAGTAGCTCCTCGGCGTCGGCGAAGCGGTCGAGGAGCTCGAGCTGGCGGGCGGGCTCGAGCAAGCGCTGGTGCTCATGCTGGCCGTGGACCTCGACGAGGTGGTCGCCGAGACGCTCCAGTAATCCCACGGTCACCGGTGAGTCGTTGACGAACGCCCGGTGGCGCCCCGAGCGCGCCAGCTCGCGCCGCAGGACGAGCTGGCCCTCGTCGAGGGCGAGCCCAGCGTCGTGGAGGACGGCGGCGGCGGAACTGCCAGGCTCCACCTCGAAGAGAGCTTCGACGGTCGCGGTCTCGGAATCGCCGCGGATGACGTCAGTCTGGGCGCGAGCACCGCGGACGAGGAGGATCGCGTCGATGAGCATCGACTTGCCGGCACCGGTCTCCCCCGTGAGCACGTTGAGCCCGGGACTGAACGACGCGCTCACGGAATCGATGACGGCGAAGTTGCGGATCCGGATCTCACGGAGCATCGCTCAGATGCTAGGTCAACGGCCCAACGACCTCAAGAAGTATCTGAGCGAATACGTCGCTAACGCTCGCCCCACTTGAGTTTGGTGCGGAGGACCGAGAAGAAGTCCTTGTGCGGGAAATGAACGAGACGGATGCGCGCGGCGCCTTTGCGCACCTCGACGGTATCGCGTTCCTTGAGACCCACGCCGATCTGGCCGTCCATCGTGGCCATGACCTCCTGGTCCGCGAGCAGGGTGACCTCGATCCGATCCGTCCCCGGGAGCACGATCGGGCGGTCGGTGAGCGTATGCGAGCAGATCGGGGTCAGGACCACCGCGTCCATCGTCGGAAACAGGATCGGGCCGCCGGCCGACAGCGAATAGGCCGTCGAGCCCGTGGGCGTGGCGATGATCAGGCCATCGGCCCGATATGCGGTCGCGTGACGCCCCTCGACCGACACGGAAAGGTCGATGATGCGACTCATCGCCGCCTTCATGATGGCCACGTCGTTGAAGGCACCGTATTCCCCGAGGCACTGACCCTGCCGGAAGATGCGAACCGCCAGCAGCATCCTCTCGTCGATGGCCATGCGGCCAGTCAGCAACGCCTCGAGGGCCGGGAACATCTCGTCGAGTGTCGTCGCGGTCAGGAAGCCGAGCCCACCCAGGTTCACGCCGAGCAGCGGTACGCCGAGGTCGCCGACGGCGCGAGCCATCGAGAGAAGCGTCCCGTCGCCACCGAGCACGATGATGAGGTCGACCTGCGACGCCAACTCTTGCTTGCTGGCCGAGGCGACGGACACGTCCGGCAGGAGGCTCGCGGTCTCCTTCTCGATCACCGCGCTCAACCCGCGGGCGGCGAGCCAGGGCAGCAGCCGGTGGATCACCGCTTCGGCCTTGACGCCGCCGGGCTTGGCGACGATGCCGACGCGCGTCACGCCAGGGCTTCGACGCTCCGGCTGATCAGCGACTCGAGATCGCTGGCGGTACGGCCGTGCGTGGAGAAGTGCAGGAAGAACTCGTGATTGCCCTTAGGACCGCGGAGGGGCGAGGCGGTGACACCGAGGACGTGCCAGCCGCGAAGCACCGCGTACCGTGCCAGGCGCTGCACCGCGGCGCGATGCTGAGCCGGATCGCGAACGACACCGCCCTTGGCCACGTGCTCGCGGCCGACTTCGAACTGCGGCTTCACGAGGGCGATCACTTCGCCGCGCGGGGCGAGGACGCCGAAGACCGAGGGCAGGATCTTCTCGAGCGAGATGAAGGAGACGTCGATGACCGCGAGCGTCGGCTGATCACCAAACACCCGCGGGTCCAGCGCGCGCGCATTGGTATGCTCCATGACGACCACGCGCTGGTCGGCACGCAGCCGTGGATCGAGCTGACCGGTTCCGACGTCGATCGCGTACACGCGCGCGGCGCCGCGCTGCAGCAGGCAGTCGGTGAACCCGCCGGTGGAAGCGCCGACGTCCATGCACACGCGCCCGGGAATCTTGGCCTGGAAGGAATCAAGTGCGTGGACGAGCTTCTCTCCGCCACGGCTGACGTACGGCTCGCGCGCCCGCACCTCGATCGTCGCCGTGGTCGACACCAACGCACCCGCCTTGTCGACACGCTGGCCGTCTACGAACACGTCGCCCGCGAGGATGTGGCGGGCAGCCTTCTCACGACTCTCCAGCAGGCCCTTGTCGACAAGGACCCGGTCGATCCTGACCCGCGGCGCCGGGCGCTTCGTTCCCATGCGGGTCATTATAGGCGACCCCCTCGACGGGGCCGTATCAGAAACAGCAGGACCATCCCCGCCAGGAAGCCCCCGATGTGGGCAAACCACGCCGTGCCACCAGTCGCGCCGCCGGATCCCGATACGCTGAATGTGACGAGGCCGTTGACGAACTGGACCACGATCCAGAGCCCCAACACGATCATCGCGGGCCAGCGGACGATCCGCACGAAGAAGCCGAAGATCAGGAGGATCAGCACGCTCGCGTAAGGGAACAGCAGGAGATAAGCCCCCAGTACGCCCGACACCGCGCCGCTGGCGCCGATCATCGGGATCCGCGACGTGGGGTGGACAACCATCTGCGCCAGCGCCGCGGCGGTGCCGGCCAGGAGATAGAACACCAGGAAACGCGCGTGGCCCAGCGTGTCCTCGACGTTGTCGCCGAAGATCCACAGGTAGAGCATGTTGCCGGCGATGTGAAAGAGACCTCCGTGCAGGAACATCGAGGTGGAGATCGTCACGACCGGGGGCGGAAACTCACCAGGCACCGGACAGTTCCCCGTGACGCGGCAAGGTATGGCGCCGAACTCGAAGACGAACGCCTCCGACGCGCGCGGGTCACCGTTCATGCCGATCGAGGTCTGATAGAGAAAGGCGAGCACATTCAACCCGATCAGCGTGATCGTGACGAACGGGACGCTGTGGCTCGGAATGTCGTCCCTGAGCGGAATCATCGACGGCTGGGTTGGAGCACGATGATGGTCGGGCGGGTCAACAGCCGTTCGGCGGCCTTCGCGAGATCCGCAACCGTCACCGCCTCGATCGCGCGGGCGTAGCGCTCGGGGAAATCCCATCCGGCGCCGACGATCTCGAAGAAGGCCAGGTCCCGCGCCTGGCGCCCGTTGGTCCTGCGTTCCATCGAGAGCTGTCCCAGGACGTAGGCCTTGGCGCGCGCCAGCTCGTCGGCGGTGATGGGAGAAGAACGGACGCGCTCGAGCTCCTGCACTACGCCTGCCTCCGCCGCCGCCAGGCTCTCGGGAGCGGTCCCCAGATACGCTACGAAAAACGTCGGCCCCACGCGAAACGGCAAGGGCAGCACGCCCGTGGAGTACGCGAGCCCGCGGCGATCGCGCAGCTCGACGAAGAGGCGGCCGGCCATGCCGCCCCCGAGCGCCGCGCCGAGCACCCGCGCCACGGGGTATAGCGGGTCCAACAGGCCCGGACCGAGGTAGCCGACCATGATCTGCGCCTGTTGGGCGGGGCGCTCGACGACGCGACGCTGCCCGGTGGCGGCGGACGCGGGCGGCTCTTCGACCGCGGTCCGACCGGAGCGGGCGAGGCGGCCAAAGAGCCGCTCGGCGGCCTTCACGACCCTCTCGCGCTCGATCTTGCCGCTGACCGAGAGCACCATCTGCTCCGGACGGTAGATCGCGCGATAGTGAGCGAGCAGGTCTTCGCGCGTGAGTCGCTCGAGGTTCTCCTTGAGGCCGAGGTGGTATCGCCCGTAGGGGTGCGGCCCGTAGAGATCCTGGCTCAGGCTGTCCAAGCTGAACGAGAAGGGCGAGTCCGCCCGAGACTTCAGCTGACCGAGGAGCAGGCGACGCTCTCTCTCGATCTCCTGGGGCGGTAGCGCTGGCTCCAGCGCAACCTCGGCGATCATCGCGAGCAGCGTCTCCCAGTGGCGCCCGAGCGCCTGGCCTCGCAGTTCGGCTGACTCAACTTCGCCGCCCCCGTCGAGGCCACCTCCGATATCTTCGGACGCTTCGGCCAACTGCACGAACGTCCGTTTGATGGTGCCGCGCAGCAAGACGCGCTGCAGGAAATTCGTGATCCCAGCCGTCAGGGGCGTCTCGAAGTGCGATCCGGCTCTCACCTGCAGCGACACCGCGACTACGTCGATCGCCGGGTTCTCGCGCACGAGCAGGACGATGCCATTGGAGAGAGCGTGCCGCGTGACGGTCGGCTCCTGTGCCGCCGCTCCCTTCACCCCTAGGGCTAGGACGAGCAGGCCAGAAGCCAGGAGTGGGCCGAGGCGGCTCATCGGGCTTGCGGGACGAACGCGAGGCGGCCGTAGCGCTCGGGATCGAGATAGCGGCGCGCCGCGAGACGCACCTGATCGGCAGTGACGGACCGCAATCGGTCGAGGTATGCGAGCTCTTCGCTGAGCCGCCACACCGTCTCGGCCTGACCCAGACGGCGAGCGCGACCCTCGGCGGTCTCGCTCGAAAACGCGTGCTCCGCCTCGGCTCGGGTGACGGCCCGGCGCAGCTCCGCCTCCGTGACTCCGTTCTCGCGGATCCTTTGGATCTCGGCCAGAATTTCAGCCTCGGTACGCGCGAGGTTCGCGGGCTCGAGCTGCGCGGTGACGGTGACGATGCCGCCGGCCTCGAGCGCGGCATAGTCGCTGCTGACCGAGTTGACCAGCGCGAGCCGTTCCCGGAGCGATTGGGGAAGTCGCGACGACCTCGACTGCCCCAGGATCGAGACCAGCAAGTCCACGGCGGGCGTGTCAGCGTGGTCGAGCTTCGGGCCGAGCCATCCGACACCGAGGTACGCCAGCGCTTCCGGCCGCTGAACCTCCAGCCTCTTCGGGACGAGGCTCCCCACGGTCGAACCTGGCAAACGCTCGAGTCCGCTTCGCGGCAGCCGTCCCAGCGTGCGCTCAGCCGTCCTGAGCACCTCGGCCGCGTTGACAGGTCCGACGACGACCAACGCGAACGACTCAGGAACGTAGTGGCGGCGGTAGAAGGCCAGCAGCGTGTCACGGGTCAGCTTCTGGATGATATCCGCAGTGCCTAGCACCGGACGGCCATAAGGGTGGCGGTCGAACACGACGCCCCAGAGCTGCCGACTCAGGTGTCGTCCAGGTGTGTCCTCGCTCAGCCGCATTTCCTCGAGCACGACCTTCTTTTCTAGCTCGAGCTCGGTCTCATCGAGGATCGAGTTCACGCCGATGTCGGCGAGCATCTCGATAGTCGCTAGGACTCGTTGCGACGGGAGAACGGCGTGGTAGAAGGTGAAGTCGAGCGAGGTTCCGGCATTCATCCTTCCCCCAAGGCCTTCGACATCGCGATCGACAAAGCCCTTGGGGCGCGTCGTCGTGCCCTTGAAAAGCATGTGTTCGAGGTAGTGGGCTAGGCCCAGTTCGGACGCGGCCTCGTCGCGTCCTCCGGCGCGCACCCAGAGCTGAACCGCAGCCGTATCGCTCGAGCGAAAGTCCTGGACGATGACGCGCGCCCCGTTCGAGAGGACGTGTCGGATCGGAGCGCGAGCGACCTCGGTGGGGGGAGCCGAGCGCGTGACGCCACAGGCACTCAGGAGAAAAATGACGAAGAGGACAGGCCAGACGCCTCGCGCCGGGGACATACGGTGAGTCAGGCTACCATACCCAGCCGGCGGGCAGAATGTCGGACCCCTGACGGCGAGCGAACAGGGCACAACGCCAGCCACATAGAGCCATCTGACTTGTAACTAACTGCACCAGCGTATGTTTTATCATCGTCGCCCGATGGCATCTCCGTTGCTGTAAGACCGATCAAGATTTGGGGCTCAAGTTCAACCTCAGCGCCGAGGGGGTGAAAGAGGGGCCGGTAGCCGGTTCGGGGACAACGGTTAGAAGGACAATTTCAACAACACGAGAGGAACGGGAAAAGGTGATGAAGAGATTCTTCGCAGCAGTCATGAGCGTAGCGGTGTTCGCGGCGCTGGCGCCTGTCGCCGACGCGCAGTCGCAGTGCCCGGCTGAGGTTAGCCAAGCTCAAGCGATGCTCCAGAAGGTTTCCAAGGCGCAGGATGTTCAGGCGCCTCGGTCGTTGGCCGGTGCCCGCCAGGATGTTCAAGCGCCGCGTAGTGGCCAAGACACGCAGGCCCCGCGCAGTGGCCAGGATGTTCAGGCGCCGCGCAGCGGCCAGGACACGCAGGCTCCGCGCAGCGGTCAAGATATCCAGGCGCCTCGGTCCCTAGCGGGCGCCCGCCAGGATGTTCAGGCGCCGCGCGGTGGCCAGGACACGCAGGCCCCGCGCAGTGGTCAAGACACCCAGGCGCCGCGTAGCGGCCAGGATGTTCAGGCACCGCGTAGCGGCCAGGATACGCAGGCCCCGCGCAGCGGTCAGGACACCCAGGCGCCGCGTAGCGGCCAGGATGTTCAGGCACCGCGTAGCGGCCAGGACACGCAGGCCCCGCGCAGCGGTCAGGACACCCAGGCGCCGCGTAGTAGTGCTGTTCAGCAAGCCCCGCGTAGTGGTCAGGATGTTCAGGCGCCGCGCAGCGGCCAGGACACGCAGGCCCCGCGCAGCGGTCAGGACACCCAGGCGCCGCGTAGTAGTGCTGTTCAGCAAGCCCCGCGTAGTGGTCAGGACGTTCAGGCGCCGCGCAGCGGCCAGGACACACAGGCCCCGCGCGGTCAGGACACACAGGCTCCGCGTGCGGTCGCGGGCGCAAAGGCTTCGAGCGGTGACGCTGCGAAGCTGGTCCGTGAGGCTGAGGCAGCTTGCAAGGCCGGGAACATGGGCGCCGCCAAGGCGAAGGCCATCGAGGCGATGTCGATCCTGAAGTAAGAACGGGTCTCCACGAAGACCGAAAGGCTCCAGGGACCTTCCCTGGAGCCTTCGTTTTGTAGTCTCCTGAGGTTTAGAATTCGAATCGTGTGCAAGCACACCGCGCTGGCCGCTCTCCTCGCGTTCTCCGGCGTCGCCAACGCCGCGGAGCTCTCAGTCCAGGAAGCGCTGCTTCGCGCCAAACCGGCTGTCGCGCTCGTCATGTCGGAAGTCACGTCCGAGGTCGTGCTGACGTGTCCGTCCGGTGGCGCTCAACGCGTCGTGCCCATTCCGTTTCGCGAAACAGGTACCGGCTGGTTCATCAGTCCGAGCGGCTGGATGATCACGAATGCCCACGTGGTCGCCACCACGCAACAGCCGCAGCGGTGGATCGCCGACCAGCAAGGCGAGAGGGCTGCGCGTCAAGCGTGCGGTGACGACCTCGGACGTCAGGCGCTGGCCGCTATCCTCGCGCGGGCCAAGGTCAAGCTCGAGCCGTCGCTGTACGTGCTCCTCTCGAATGGCGTCCGGTTGCCGGCGACGGTGGCCAAGTACAATCCGCCCGCCGCCGCGACCATGTCGGGCCGCGATCTCGCGCTCCTGAAGCTCGAGGCCGCCGACATGCCAACGCTCGTGCTGGGCGACTCGTCGAACGCGAAGCTGGGCGACAAACTCCACATTCTCGGCTTTCCCGGCGTCGTGCTCAGCCACGAGCTGTTGAACGCGTCGAACAAGGTCGAAGCGTCGGTGACGAATGGCGCGATCTCCGGGTTCAAGCAGGACATCACCAACCAGCCCGTGATCCAGACCGACGCGCCGGCGGCGGGCGGCAACAGCGGAGGGCCCGCCGTCGGCATGCTGGGCGAGGTCCTCGGAGTCCTCACGTTCGTCACCACGGAGTCGGGCGGGCGAGGCGAGATCGTCCAGGGATTCAACTTTGTGATTCCGTCGTCGGCAGTGCGCGACTTCATCAAGGGCACCGAGGTCCCGCTCGACGAGAAGAGCCGATTCAACGTCGCGTGGCACGCTGGCCTCGCGGACTATTTCGCGGGCAACTACTCGCGCGCCGAGAAGAGCTTCACCGAAGCCAACCGGCTCCTCCCCGAACTTCCCGATGTCCGCCGGCTGATGGCGGAAGCGAAGAATCCACCGCCCCGCCCGTTCCCGTGGGCGACCGGTGCCGTGGTCGTGACGGTGGTGAGTCTCGGCGCAGCGGGCGCCGTGCTGGCGACACGCTGGAAGCGCAACCGATATCGGATCCGCCCCTCAGAGGTGCTCCGGCTCATCGAGACTTCACGGGAGAAGCCGATCATCCTGGACGTGCGCGACGCCGCGACGTACATGAAAAGTCCCGTCAAGATCCCGGAATCACGCCACGTCGCGCCGGACGAGCTCGAGGCCGGCAAGCTCCGCGAGATTGAACGGGACCGTACGGTCGTGGCGTACTGCACCTGACCGGACGAAGCGACTAGCGCCCGGGTGGCGCTCCGGCTACGAGCGTTGGGCTACAAGGACGTGCGGATCCTGAAAGGCGGGCTCGGCAGCTGGGCGAACGCCGGGCTGCCGCTCGAGCCAAAGACTTCGACCGCCTGACCTCAGCCGGCCAGGAAGTGCACGTGGACGTGATTCACGACCTGCCCACCCCCAGGCCCGCAGTTCACCCGTAGACGATAGCCTCGCTCGCCGAATCCCTTGGCTTCGCCGACTGTGCGGGCGGCCAAGAGGCAACGGCCGAGGAGCTCGGCGTCCTGCCGCTCCATCGTCAAGATCGAGTCGATGTGGCGCTTGGGCACGATGAGGACGTGGACCGGCGCCTTGGGGTAGATGTCCTTGAACGCAAGGACGGCGTCGTCCTCGTACTCGACGTCCGCGTGGCTCTGGCGCGCGACGATGCGGCAGAAGACGCAGTCCCTCACGAGGCTCCTCCCCGAGCGCCTGCTATAATAGCCCGGCTCGCATCAGGATTCGGAAGGGAGCGCGGATGGGAACGTGTCCGAAGTGCAAGATGAAGATTCGCAAGAACGGCAATCACGTCAAGCTCGGCTCGACTTGGTATCACAAGGCCTGCCCGCGTCGTCCGGCGGCCGCCAAGGCCTGAGCGGACCTCCTCCGGCTACTGGCTCAGCGTGCGGTCGCCTCGTGGAGTCCGACGGGGCGCTTGATGTATCGCCCGCCGGGCTGATCGCGCACCGCGCCGTCCTGGAACACGATCCGGCCACGTAGCAGCGTGTGCGTCGGCCAGCCGCGTACCCGCGTTCCGGCGAACGGCGTGAAGTCTTGCGCCGAGCAGGTAGTGGCCGCGACGACCTCGGGAAAGATCGTCCGATACGGACCGCTCTTGTTGAGGTAGTTCTGGCCGGTGCGGAAGTAGCTCACGACCGTGGTCACGCCGCCGGCGAGTGCGGACGCGGTCTCGCTCTCGGCGTCGAGCGCCAGATCGCGATAGATCCCGATGTGGAAGTGCGAGTCCACCGCGCCCGGCAGCACGAGTCGATCGCGCGCGTCGACGACGACGGTCGCGTCGGTGGAGGCGATCGAATCGGTGAGGGCGGCGATACAGCCGTCGCGGATACCGACGTCGCAGCGCACGGCCCTCAAGTAGGGAAAGACGACGGTGCCGTCGAGGACGGCGGTATCGTAGCGGGGCATCTGCGGACTAACGGCGGTCGACTGTCTTCAGTGGACGCTGAGCGCCGTCCTGATCACCACGATGAAGTCGACGACGAGCGCCGCAACGAGGATCAGCGATCCGATGTTCAGCCAGAGTCCGACTCCGTTGCCGTTCATTGGCGTGCCCTCCTCTGCGAGTTGTCGGCGGGACCGTATCATACTCACCACACATCGACAAAGATTCACGGAAGGAGAGGGCGATGAGACTCCTGGGACATATCGCGCTGGTCACCGGCGCTCAGCAGGGCATCGGTCGCGCCATCGCGCTGGCCTTCGCCCGCGAAGGCGCCGACGTGGGGATCAACTACCTCGACGACCGCGGAGCGGCCGAACAGCTGGCCCAGGAGATCCGCACCACCGGGCGGCGCGCGGTGCTCGTGCCGGGTGACGTTGCGCGGCCGGCGACCGGTCAGGAGATCGTCGCGCCGCTGGTGAGGGAGCTCGGTGGCGTCGACGTCCTGGTCAACAACGCCGGCGTGTACCCGCGTGTCGCGTTCCTCGAGATGCGCGAGAGCGACTGGGACCTAGTCCTCGACGTGAACCTCAAGGGCGGCTTCTTCTGCGCGCAAGCGGCGGCGCGGGCGATGATCGCCGGCGGACGGCACGGCTCGATCATCAACCTGGCGTCACAGGCGATCCGCGGCGCCGTGCGCGGCGTGCACTACTCGGCGAGCAAGGGCGGCGTCGTGGCGATGACGCGCGCGATGGCGCTCGAGCTCGCGCCGCATCGCATCCGCGTGAACGCGATCGCGCCTGGACTCACCGACACCGCGCAGCCGCGCTACGGCAACAGCGAGGAGGAGCTGGCGGCGATGGCCCGCGCGGTTCCGCTCGGCCGCATGGCGCACCCAGACGACATCGCGGACGTCGCAGTGTTTCTCGCGAGTGAGAATTCGCGCTACGTGACCGGGCAGACTTTGCACGCAAACGGAGGCTCGTACATGCCGTGATCGATCGGTAATTTCTACGTCGTGTCCGCTCACGAACGCTCGAACGTCGAGCGTGATCCAGCGCGGCACGCACGACGACTGCGCGTCTGTCGATTGGATTGCGTGCCATCGGAGAAGTCGTCGCCGTTTCGGATATTTACACGCGCTCTCGACATCGCAGTCCTGATTGGCATCGCAGGTGCAACCCCTACGTGATTTCAGGGAAGACCTCCTTCTCGACAAGGCAAACCCGCCGCGAGGCGGGGACGCAAAGTCACGGGTCAGGACGGGCCTGACGGCTGGACTGCCGTAGAAGGGGTGTCCGGTCACCCCGGCGAAATTGGTGGTCTCCCTACAAGGAGACCACGATGTTCTCGCAACGCGCGTGCGCCGTCGCCTGTCTTGCCCTCGGCCTGCTGAGCGCGGCGCTCCTGCTGCCGGCACGACTGGCCTCGGCCGGGATCCTGGACGCGTCGTGGATCGCTCCGACGACGAATATCGATGGCAGTCCACTGACCGACCTAGCGTCCTACCGCGTTTACTACGGCACCTCGAACTCTCCTTGCCCGGCATCGTCGTCCTTCTCGGTCGCGTCTGCGACCGCGAGCCCGCCGTCGAATCAGGCCGTGAGCTTGCGGCTCACGGGTCTCGCGCCCGGAACGCAGTACTTCGTGTCGGTGAGCGCCGTCGACGCGAACGGCAACCAGAGCGCGTGCTCGTCCGCCGCGAGCGCCGTCGCCCGCAGTGACTTCGCCGTGAGTCCGACCGGCTCGGTGAACTTCGGAAACGTGAGCCTCGGAAGCTTCGTCGAGCAGACCTACACCGTGTCGAACGTCGCGGGCGGCACCGTGTCCGGCAGCGCATCCGTCCCGTTGCCGTTCACGATCGTCTCGGGGAGCCCGTTCTCGATCACCGGAGCCGGCGCGACGCAGCCGGTAAAGGTGCGGTTCACTCCGGCGACGACCACGACCGTGAGCGCGACGATAAGCTTCACCGCGAACAGCGGGACCATCGCCGGCATCGTGACCGGCCTTGGCGTCGCGACCACCGCGGATACGACGAAGCCGACGATCGCGGTGACGTCACCGACGTCCGGGCCCGCGTACACGACCGCGAGCTCCTCCCTCACTCTGCAGGGGACGGCGTCGGACAACGTCGGCGTGACCCAGGTGACCTGGACGAACAGCCGGGGCGGCTCCGGAACCGCGACCGGGAGCACGAGCTGGACCGCGAGCGGGGTCGCCCTGCAGTCCGGATCGAACGTGCTCACGGTCACCGCGCGTGACGCGGCCGGGAACACCGGAACCGCGAGCATCACCGCGACCTATGACAACACGCCGCCCAGCGTCAGCATCACCGCGCCCGCCGTCGGCGCGACGGTCGTCGGAACGGTCAACGTGACGGCGAACGCCTCGGACAACGTCAGCGTGGCCGGCGTTCAATTCTTGCTCGACGGCGTCGCGCTCGGCGCGGAGCAGACGAGCGGGCCGTTCTCCCTGGCTTGGACGTCCGGGAGTGCGGCCGACGGCGCCCACACGCTCTCGGCGCGCGCCCGTGACGCCGTGGGCAACACGACGGTCGCGGCGAACGTGGCGGTGACCGTGTCGAATGCGCCGAGCAGCCCTCCGCAGCCCTCGCCGAGCGGGCTCGTCGCCGCGTACTCCTTCCGCGAAGGCGCCGGCACCGTCGTCACCGACGCCTCCGGCAACGGCAACACGGGCTCGCTCGGCAGCGGGGTCACCTGGACCGCCGCCGGGCGCTTCGGCAGCGCCCTCGCCTTCAACGGCGCCAGCTTCGTGACCATTCCGGCGGCCGCCGCGCTGAACCTCACGACGGCCATGACACTCGAGGCGTGGGTCTATCCCACCGGCAAGCTCTACAGGTGGAACGCGGTCCTCGTGAAGGAGCAGCCCGGCGAGTTCCTCTACGCGCTCTACTCCGGCTCGTCGTCGCACCGACGGCCCTACGTCTACTTCAACACCTCGTCGACTTCCGCCGGGGAGCACGGCGCTTCCGGCACCAAGTGGCTACCCTTCAATGCGTGGTCGCACCTCGCCGGCACCTACGACGGCGCCTCGTTGAAGCTCTACGTCAACGGCCAGCTCGTCCGCAGTCAGGCCGTCCGCGGCCCGATCGCGACCTCGACCGGCCCCTTGCGCATCGGGGGCAACAGCATCTGGAACCAATACTTCCAGGGGCGCATTGACGAAGTCCGGATCTACAACCGCGCGCGCTCGCAGAGCGAGATTCAGGTCGACATGAACACCGCGGTCGGGGGGCTGTGATCGTTCGTGAGGGAACTAGTCGATGGGGTGGATGAGTAGTCATCCCTCCGACCCTGAGCGCGCGCGGGCCTCTTCTCGCCTGGATTATCCGGAATCGAGCGGTCTCAGCCGCCTTACGAGCTCGTAGAGCGCGCTCTTGCCACCCTGATAGCCGGCAAGCCGGAGGCGACTCAGGACTTTGGCGCTCGAGAGGTCGGGATCCTCGCGCAGCCACTGCCCGATCAAAGATTCGTACAGCACCAGCTTGGAGTGTGGCCCGACACCGCGGCGTGGTGGCGTGCGCGCATGATCTCCCACGGGTCTCACGTGAGATGAGTCCGCATGGCAGGACTCGACGGCAAGACTCATACCGAAATCGAATTTCCACAGAGATTCAACGATCCTGCGGCGCTGGCGAGAAGCGAGCCTCTGGCGCCTGTGACCGGCCAGCTAATTTTTGCGCAAAGGAGTTCACTTCAGGGGAAACTTTTCGACGCGCCGATTCCCGAGCCAATATCCGGAACGGTGATTTCCGGAGGTTCTTCGGGCGCCTCATCGCCGGGCGATTCGAATGATCATTTCTTGATCGAGCGATACAACCTCTATGTCGCTCGGCGTGGGGGGCTCTTCCGTGGACGAGTGCGCCACGAACCGTATCCGCTTCGTCGGGCCACGGTGGTGCACATGTCCCAGACGATGCTGAACGCGGCGAGTCTCCCCACACCGACCGATGCGCCGTTCAGCCACTATTCACGGGGGTAGACGTCGACATCTTTTGGTTCGAACGACTAGGCGCTTCCGCGAGCGAGCAGCGGAGCAGGCGCCGAGCGACCTCGGTCGCCGCGCCGTAGACGAGGTGGAGCGCGAATTCTTCCCCTTCCTTTGCGACGGGCCGACGGGTCGGCGGCTCGGCCAGGCCGAGCGCCGGCACCGCGATGACGTGCGCGCCGAGCCAGACGGCAATGCCGAAGGGTAGACCGAGGGCCGCGGTTACTCTCGGTACGACCTCCGCGACGGCGCCGTAGAGCGCGCCGACCGACGCGCCGAACACGTAGTGGACGGCGGAGCCGGCACGCGCCTTCTGGTCATCGGTGAGCCTGTGACCCACCAGGCTCGTGACCGCGGACGCGACCTTGACGGTGGAATCGTCTGGTTGCTCGGTCGCCGGAGTCCGCGATTTCGGGATCCGGTCGTCGAGGAGTCGATGGACGAGGCTCATCGCGCCGGTCGCGAGCAGGCCGCCGACCAGGCCGAGCACCGCGCCGCGCGCCAGGTTGCCGGTGTTCATGGCTCGATCGAGATGCACAGTGGATTTTACTCTTCTACTTCCACGGTCGCGCACGCCGTTGGATGTTCAGGCATGCTGGACTCCAGAACCTACGTGACTGAACAACGGGAGAGGGCGATCACGATCCGCGGCGCTGGAACGCTGGCAGCACGCCTCCTGCTCGTCCTCGTTCAGGCGAGTTCTTGCGCTCCGCTGAAGAATTCGGAGCCACCCCGCGCCGAAACTCCGCCGTCTCGCGAGGTACAACAGCCTCCCCCTGCTCCTCCGGTCGAGCAGCCTCAACCGACGCCGACGGAGCCTCCGCCGACGGCGACGGAGCAAGCGAAGCCGGCCCAACCGCCCCAGCCGAAGGCGGCAGAGCCGTCTCAGGCGAAGCCGGCGGCGCCGGCTCGACCGAAGCCCCCAGAGCCGCCTAGGCCGAGAGAGAGCGCAGCCGCGCTGCCCTCGGGGCAGGAGCGAGCCGCGATCCACGACCTGACCTCGCTCGAGAAGCGACTGCGCGACACCAGTGCGATCGGCGTGTTCACCAAGCTGTCGCTCAAGAACGAGGTCGACGACCTGCTGGAGCGATTCCGTACCTTCCACGAGGGGCGGGGCGGGACGACCCTCGCCAAGCTCCGGGAGAACTACGATCTTCTGGTTCTCAAGGTGGTGGCGCTCCTGCAAGACAAGGACTCAGCGCTCGCTCGAGACATTTCCACGTCGCGCGAAGCGCTCTGGGATCTTCTGAAGGATCCAGTCAAGTTCAAGACCCTCTGACTCGACGGGAGGAGAAGATGATCAATCGCACGCAGGTCTGGGCTGCGATTCTGTCGGCCATCGCCCTGTTCGCCGGCCCCTCGCCGGCCGCGGATGACCCGGCGGTGCTCAAGGATCTGACGGCGGTCATCGCGCTGCAGGGTCAGCCGTGTGGGCAGGTGGTCAGCGCCGCCAAGCAGGGCGACAACGACTACGTCGCCGCCTGCCAGGATGGAAGCCGCTACCACGTGTTCGTCAACGCACAGGGCAGGGTCGTCGTGCAAAAGCAGTAAGCGTCTAGGCTCGGTCCTCGATCCACATCTTCGCCACCTTGATGGCGTAGTCGTCGGCATCCCGCGCAGTTTCGAACGTCACGCTGAGCAATGCGACCACGTCGTGCGTGTAAAACCTCCCGCCTTCGAACACGCCCACCAGGGCCTTGGGACACCACCGATTGCCGCGCGCTTTGAAGGATTGCGACTCGATCCGCCATCCGTTGTGCTGGACCACACTCATGGGGCGCCCTCCTGGGCGGGCTCCGTGCAGCCCGGATGCCAAGCGCTGTCGCATCGGGACGAGGATTTGAAAATTAGGAAATTAGCCGGAGGTCGACCGGATACGTGAGGCTGCTCCGCACACGCTGGATCGATCGACGAGTCGCGCAGCGGATCACATCCGACAGTCGAGCGCCTTTGCGTTGACGTCGCGGACAGGTCGCGGGCTTCGGCCCGGCGAAGGACGAGGCCGGCGAGGGGCGGACCGGGCGGACGCTGTCCTTACGGCAGCCCGCGGACGGCGGCGCGGAGCTCATTCAGGTGGACGGCCTTGATGACGGTGAGCCCCGACGCAACGGTGGGATCCGTGTACGTTGGCGCCGTCCCACCGACCGCCTGGTAGGCCTCGTTCAGCGCCCTCCGGAGCTCGGTGACGTGGACCCCCAGGACTCCAGTGCTCGTGGCGGCCGTCCAGGCGAACGGCATCAGCCCGCGGGCCGTACGGACACTATCGATGGCCGCTCGAAGCTCCGCGAAATGGGCCGCCCGGACGATTGTGCCTTGCGCCACGAGTGGATCGTCGGTGAAGGTGAAGGCGATGGTCAGCGTCGCTGTCATCGTCGCGATCCCGATGGTGCCGATGGTGTCTCGAGCCGTGACGGTCAGCACGTTCAAGCCGAGCTGGAGGGGGATGCCGCTGGCCGTCCACTTCGTGGTCCCCTCCGCCGTCCCGCTGCCGCCACGACTGTTCGACCACGTCACCTGGGTCACCCCGAGATTGGCGGACGCCGTTCCGGCAAGCGTGATTGGAGAGCTGCTCGTGGTATAGGGCGTAGGGTATCGAGGCGAGGTGATGGTCACGGTCGGCGGCGTTGTGACCGGCAGATCGATCCCGACGCCGGTCACCAAACGCGAGATGTCGTCTCCGGCGGCCGTGAAGGTCACGTTCACGATCGCGGCCGCAACTGTGGTGGGAGTAAAGCGCACCGTGACGGTCTGGGTCGCCCCGGCTCCACTGAGCGTGAACGGGCTCCCTGACACGACGCTGAAGGGCGCGACGGTCGACACCGCCCCCGAGATCGCACCGGCGCGCGTGCTCTGCACGGTGAAGGTTCGATCCGCGAAGCTTCCGACGTTGACGCTCCCGAAACTCGCGCTACCGATCGGGCTCACGGTCACCGAGCCTTGGGCGACGGCACCGGCGACGGGCGAGCAGGTGCTCTCGTGGCCGATCAGATCCACGGCGGTCACTGAAACATTGTAGACGGTGCCGATGGTCAGCCCCGTGAGCCTGAAGCTCACCGTCGTGTTGGGCTCCGGGCTCAACGTCGGCGACGCTACCTGAAAGAAGGCAGTTCCGGGACAGGGAGTCGGCCCCGGACTGTAATAGACGCGATAGAACGCCAGAGTCGTCAACGGGCTTCCATCGGTATTCGTGGTCGGGGCGATCCACGAGGCATCGAGGACGCCCGCGTGGCTAGGGCCTGCCAAGAGGAGTACTCCGCCGAGTGCCAGACCGATAGCGCGAAGCCATCGGACAAACGTCGAACGACCGCCAGCGTTACGCCAACTTCTCGGCATGCGTCGCTTGCATCCCCGGAGCGAAGAGTGCGCTGCGCACGCGGGCAACGGGCAGGAACGGCAATCGCTCGCTGACCGGACTGGGATCCCCGGCGAATCCCACGCGCTGTCGCGGGCTGCTAGTGGAGCTGACTACTCATTGCGTCGGCGAGTCAGAAGACGACGGGACCAAGGAGACGAAACGCAGCGAAGATACCCAGAATGCGTTCTCACGCCGCGGACGCTATCGCAAAGCCGGTGCCAAACGTCTGGTCAGGGATAAACCTCACAACACATGCGGTGAACCGCAGACTTCGCCGACACCATCGGCAGTGAAGTCGATGGCCGCGCTGTCACGAGACGGACACCGATGACGGTAAGTGTCTGTATTCTGGGCGTCACGAGGCGCGTGGGCGCGGGACCGCGCGGGCGTCCAGCTCGAGCCGGGCTCTACGCCGAGTTGCGAAGCGCTCCGAAACCGTCAGGGGGACCGCCGAGCTGGTGATCGACGCCATCCGCGCCAGTGGCCTCTGCGGTACGAGATTCGCGCACGTCCGCGCGTGGGCGACGATCGACTCTCTTAGATCGCCTCCGCAGTCGCGGCAGAGATAGCAGTCGTCGCCGATCTTGGTCCCGAGCTGCTCGGGTGTGTACGTTCGGTGGCACGTCCCGCAGAGTGCCACCGGATGGTCCGGACACAACGCGAAGAGCAACGATCTGAGTCGAATGAACACCAACACGACGTGCGCATCGTTGTCCTCGAACGACGAGCCTGTCAAGCCGGGCAGCGAAATAGTTCGGTGGAAGATGTGGATTCTGGTGGATAACTCCAGCACCGCCGCACCCTCTTCTTCATCTTTCTCGACGGATGCCTCTATCCCTGTCGGCGAGGACTTTTCCACCGGGCGCCAAGCCCGCTGTTGCGCGAGCTTCGAGAAATGTGATTCGTTCGTCACCACCGACGAGGTGCATCGTTGACGAAGAAGTTCAATCGAGGGTCGTACGATCCGATTGCCGTCGCGAAGGCCGAGCTCCGGCGCGAGGCGATTGCACGCCGCGATGCGCTGCCGGCGGCTGAGCGTCAGCTCGCGGCAGAGACCATCGCGGCCCGCGAGTTCCCGATCGCGGTCGCGTCTGGCAGGGTCGTGTCCGGCTATTTCCCGATGAAGAGCGAGATCAGCCCGATTCCCCTGCTGCGCAAGCTTGCCGCCTTGGGAGCCCAGCTCGCGCTCCCGGTGGTCGCCGGAAAGCGCAAGCCGCTAATCATGCGGGCCTGGAGTCCGGGCGACCCGCTGGTCGCTGGCGTGTGGGGCATCCGCGAGCCCGGCCCCGAGGCATCGGAGGTAGAGCCCGACGTCGTGATCGTGCCGCTGCTCGCGTTCGATCGCCGCGGCCACCGTATCGGCTATGGCGCCGGCTACTACGACCTGACGGTCGCGAAGCTGCGGGAGAAGAAGCCGGTGGTCGCGGCCGGCATCGCCCTCGCGGCCCAGGAAATCGCCGCCGTGCCTACCACCCCCAGCGACGTCCGCCTCGATCTCGTGCTAACCGAGCGTGAACTGATCGACTGTCGCGCAGCCTGAGAAGCCCGCGCATCCTGTTCTACGGCCCAGATCAGGACCATGCTGTTGGAGTATTTGGGGAACTGGCGCGCGATGGCGCGCTGAGGGATTGTCGAGGCACGCGACCTATTGCGTGCGGTGCTCGTCAATCGCCGGATTTTCACGCCCGTGACGCGACCAGCGGAACTGCCAGCACGCACGGGCCCCGGCCGGAAGCCGCGGTTCACCTACGAGGCCCCAACGGAACGCGATCGAACTTCCAGAATTCAACTAGCGGGAATCCGTGGGATAAGGCAGTATCCAAGGTCCTGGGCGCAAGGGGGCGACGGGCGGTGATCCGGGACCCAGCCTACGGCTGGGATGGGAGGGAGTCGCAATGAGCGTACCCAAAGAGATCGGGCATATCGTCCTCAACGTGACCGACGTCGAGCGGTCCACCAGGTTCTACCGCGACGTGGTGGGGTTCCAGGTGTCCCGG
>Ga0209376_1000408_pt1 | contig 47715 bp, 40 predicted proteins | sample GraSoiAngelo_134_FD_185891 | JGI IMG/M metagenome (GOLD analysis project Ga0209376, IMG submission 185891) | Grasslands soil microbial communities from the Angelo Coastal Reserve, California, USA - 14_0929_05_30cm (SPAdes) (version 2) | ecosystem: Environmental > Terrestrial > Soil > Grasslands ...
GCGGCTGGAGCAGATGGAGCGCCGCCGTCAACGGCCGCCGCATCAGCCCGGCCGCGCCGCGGGCCGGCACGTTCGGGAATGCAGCGCGGGCCGCGCTCAGACAGGCTTGAGCGATGGGCGGCAGCACGGCGCCGAGCAACAACAGGAGGACGAGCTTCAGCGGGCTCCAGTGGATGCTCAACGCGGCCAGCCCGGCCAGGATCGCAATCATCAGATGCCACTCGGGCGTCTGCGACAGCGACGCGAGCAGGCTCGGCGCGGGCTGGTAGAGCGACTGATACGCCGCAACGCCCCAGACACCGTGGTAGATGCGCGCCCGGCGCCAGCCGAGCGCGCGGGTGAGCCCGTTCCCGTAGATGCGGCCGGCCCAGCGGATGTGGCCCGAGCCGTTGTATTTCTCGGGCCACTTGCGCTCCAGCATCGCCTCGGCCCGGCCGTACCCGACCTGCTGCTTCCAGTAGGCGCGCACGGAATTCCGCCGGTGGTGCCAGACCATGGCGGCCGGGCTGAAGCCGAGCGTCCAGCCCCGCTGCTGCAGCCGCCAGCATACGTCCACGTCATCACCGGCGGTGCGAAACTGCGGATCGAACCCGCCGATGGCCTCGAGGCTGGTTTTCCGGAACGCCATGTTGCAGCCGGGGATGTGCTCCGCCTCGTGATCGGACAGGAGGACATGCACGGGACCGCCCGGCGCCCGCGCCACGCACTCCGCGATCAGTCCGTCCCCCGGCGGCGCGAGGTTCGGTCCGCCCACCGCCGCGTGCGAGGTGCTCATGAACGTGGCCGCGAGATAGGTGAGCCACTCCGGGTCGGGGTAGGCGTCGTCGTCGATGTAGGCGACGATCTCTCCCGTGGACGCTTCGAGCCCCGTGTTGCGCGCGCTCGCCAGGCCGCGGTTCCCGGTCCGGATGAGCCGGCAGTCGTACTGCCGCGCGACGGCGGCCGTCGTGTCGGTGGAGCCGTCGTCCACGACGATGACCTCGTAGTCGGGGTAGGCGAGCTGCTTGAGCCCCTCGAGGCAGTCGCGGATCGTGCGCGACCCGTTGCACGTGCAGACGACGACGGACACGCGAGGCCAGGCGAGGGCCGGGGCGAACGGCACGTCCGCGAAGGCCTGGCGCACGGCGCGCAGTGCCGGCTTGGGCCGCCGGTTCCGGCGCGTGAGGCCGAAGGCCCAGTCGTCCACGTCGGCTCCGGCGCGGTACCACTCGTCGGTCCAGGCGTACACGAACGCCCCGGCGCACCCCGCCGCGAACGCGCTGCGCACCTGCCAGTCGAGCGTGCGCGCCTGGACGGGCTCGCCGTTCCGCCGGCTGTCGAGCCCGATCTCGCTCATCACGAGCGGGCGCTCGCCCGCATGGGTCTGCAGCCGGGCGAGGTAGGCGCGCAGCCGCTCCTGCGTCTCGAGATAGACGTTGTAGCAGACGAGGTCCAAGAAATCGAGCTGTAGATACTCGGTGGACGGATAGTTGACGTACGTGACGAGGCTGCCCGGCGCGTCGGCCTTGGCGGCGCGGTACAGCCGTTCGAGGTAGCGCTCGACCCGGCGGCGGCCGAACCAGCGCGCCACGGACGCCGGGATCTCGTTGCCGATCGCATAGCACAGGACGGCTGGGTGGCCGGCGCACGCGCGCACGCCGGCGCGTACCACCTCCTCGATGTCGGCAGCGTCCTTGCTCCCGTCGGCGAGGAACCCGATGTAGCGCTCGACCGGCAGGCCGATCATGGCGCGCAGCCGGTGGCGTTGCGCGGCGTCGAGCAGCCAGCGCGGCGGCACGGTATAGGTGCGGATGGCGTTGATCCCGTTCGCCGCCATGAGCGCGAAGTCCCGCTCGACGACCTCGGGCTCGGGGACCTCGCCGCCGTCGGCGCGCGGGCGAAACGTCCCGTAGGTGACGCCGCGGACGTAGAACTTCTCGTCGCCGGCGAAGAGGAACTTGCCTCGAACGGTCGGCGGGTACGCCGCAGTCACGGGCGGCGCGGCCGGTGTCGTCGGCGCCGGGGGAAGGTGATCCGCGCGCAACGGGGCCGAGGCGCTCGCGGCGGACGGGGTCGTGGCGGCCGCCGTCGGTGGCCGTACGGGCGCAGAGCCCCCACAGACGCCCAGGTTGACGGGACCCGGTGTCATCGGACCCGCCCGGCCCCGGGAACCGCTGCCCCTCCGTGTCGGTTCTCGAATGGCTGGCTTCACAGCCGGGGCGCGCAAAGCGCCTCCCAAGAAAGCATTTCGTGTCCAGACAGCGAGGTATCAAACCCGACGATCCTTGGAGCGAATGGTTCCCCGCAATACCCTCGTCGCATGAAAACTCGGGCTTTGACTGCCGGAAACCACGTGAAGCGGTCGGATGAGCGCGGCGGTCCCGTCGTCTTGGTGAATGATCCGCAAGCTGGTCACTCCCCTAGGTCGCAATGCCGCACGCTGTCACGCCGTCGCGGACAGGCTTCGGCGGGTCCGCACCTCGGGATTCTTCCCCCCGTCGGCTCGAGACTTTACCCGATGTACTCGGAGGGACCCTGCGAGTCAGCCTTGTTTGGCCAAATGACCTGCGCGTGGGCAGGCGCGCCCGTCATGGCAGCGCTTCGGGCACGTCCGGGCCCCGTGCCGGTTGTCACGTCGTCCTTGACACGCGCGTCACCGGCGCCGTATCTGCCTCGCGGTTCGGCGCGCCGGAGAGGCGCATCGGCGGTGCGCCCTCGCGCGGAAGAGAGTAGACTCGAGCAGCGCAATGAACGTCCTCGGCATGATCGCCTTCGGCAAGAACCCGGGTGCGTGTCTGCTCCGGGACGGCCGGCTCGTCGCCTTCGCCGAGGAGGAGCGCTTCACCCGCTTCAAGGGCTCGCACGGCTTCTTTCCGGGACGGTCGGTCGAGTACTGCCTGCAGGAGGCGGGCCTCGGGCTCGGCGACGTGGACCGGATCGCGTTCGCCTGGGACGCCGGGAAGTACCCCTACCACATGCTCGCCTCGCTCGCGCGGCAGTTCGTCAAGTACCGCGTGGCGGCCGCACGCGCCTACCATCACGAGAGCAACGGCACGCGGGGCAGCATGCTCTCGGCGGCGACGAACGTCCTCAAGTACACGCCCGGCATGCTGCGCGACGAGATCCGGCTCGGGCTGCGCGCGCAGGGGCTCAAGGGCGACGTCCCGCCGATCGAGTTCGTGTCGCATCACCTCTGCCACGCCTACTCGACCTACTTCTGCAGCCCGTTCCGCGAGGCGCTGGTGCTCACGCTGGACGGGTCGGGCGAGGACAACTGCACGCAGCTCGCCGTCGGCCGCGGCGACACGCTCACCGTCAAGGAGACCGTCCTCATCCCCCACTCGCTCGGCTGGTTCTACGCCGCCTTCACCGCCTACCTCGGGTTCATCCCCTACCGCGACGAGGGCAAGCTCATGGGGCTCGCGGCACTCGGGGAGGAGCGGCGGGCGAACAACCCGTGGCCCGAGCGGCTGTCGAAGATCCTGCGCGTGACGCGCGACGGCTATGAGGTCGACCCGACCTTCACGAAGTTCGGCGGCCACTACTTCGCCGACCGCTTCACCGATGCTCTCGTCAAGCTGGTCACGGGGTTCGACCCCACGCTCGAGCCGGTCGCCTACGGCGAGAAGATCCAGCAGGGTGGCGCCGCGGTGAGCAAGTACCTCGACCCGCGCTACGTCGACCTCGCCTGGGGCGTGCAGGAGAAGCTCGAAGAGGCCGCGAAGGCGATGGTCACCCGGGCGGTCAAGGAGTACGGCATCCGTAACCTCTGCATCGCCGGCGGCGTCGGCCTCAACTGCAAGATGAACGGCGAGCTCCTGCAGGCGACTCCGGTCGAGCGCATCTTCGTCCAGCCCGCCTCGAACGACGCCGGGACGTCCATCGGCGCCGCCATGATCGTCGCCCAGGCGCACGGCGATCGCATCTGGAACGAGCTCGAGAACGTCTACTACGGGCCGGGGTTCTCGAACGCCGACATCCGCCAGGCGCTCGACGGCTGCAAGGTGCCGTACGAGGAGGCGAGCGACATCGTGCGCCGCACCGCGGACGACATCGCCGCGGGCAAGATCGTCGGCTGGTTCCAGGGACGCATGGAGTTCGGCGCACGCGCGCTCGGCGGCCGCTCGATCCTCGCCAACCCGGTCTTCCCCGGGATCAAGGACAAGGTGAACGGCCAGGTGAAGTACCGCGAGAGCTGGCGGCCCTTCTGTCCCTCGCTGGTGGACGGCGCCAAGGACGAGTACCTCGAGGGCGCGGCCGAGGCGCCGTTCATGATCGTCGCCTTCCCGGTGAAACCCGACAAGCGCAGCCTGATCCCGTCCGCGGTGCACGTCGACGGCACGGTGCGGCCGCAGACCGTGACCGAGCATGCCAACCCGCGCTTCCACGAGCTCCTGTCCGAGGTCGGGAGACGGACGGGTCACCCGGTGGTGATGAACACGTCGTTCAACGTGCGCGGCGAGCCGATCATCTGCACGCCGCTCGATGCCGTCCGCTGCTTCTACTCGACCGGCCTCGACACGCTCGCGATCGGCGACTTCGTGCTCACGAAGCGCTAGCGGCGCCCTCGTGGCACAATGAAGGGATGCATCGGCTCACGGGATGAACGGCCGGATGATTGGGCCGGCGGTGTCGTTGGTTTGCACCGACGCGGCCCGGACCACCTGGATCGGGTTCGGCACGCTTCGGATTGGCTCGCCGGTGTCGAGGCGGAAGGCCCAGATCTCGTCGCTCGGGTCGAAGAGTCGGTCGAAGTCTGCGTTAGACCGTTCTTGGCAGGCTCCAGCACCAGCACGCGGGACGGATTCCACCACCGCCCGAGGACGGCCACCTGCCGCAGCCCCCGCGCCCGCGCCGCCTCGGCGATCCGGGCGGGCGGGAGATAGCGCGGGTTCGTCCCCACCAGCACCTTCCCACCGGCTCTCAGGTGCGCCGGCGCCTCGGCGAGGAAGCGGGTGATGAGCTCGTCGCCGCGCGGGCCGCCGCTGCTCGCCGAGCGCGCGCCGGCCGGCGTCAAGCCCTCGTAGGCGCCGGCCCGCGCGAGGGTCTCGTAGGTGCCCTCGGGGAGGTAGGGCGGGTTGATGAAGATCACGTCGAAGCGCTCGGGTACGTTCTGGAAGAGGTCGCCCTGGACGACCGCCACCTCGCCCACGCGCGAGCGGGCGTTGCGTGCGGCGTGCGCCCGGGCGCTCGCGACGAACTCGGGGCACACCTCGGTGGCGGTCACCCGCAGCGGGCGGCGCGCGAGGTGGAGGCTCAGGATCGCGACCGGGCCGGTGCCGACCTCGAGGACCGCCTGCCCGTCCCGGACGTGGGTCGCGAGCGCGCGGCGCAGCGCGAGCGTGGTCAGGTCCCAGAGCAGGTACTCGGCCGGTCGCTCGACCGTCACGCCGAAGAGCCAGCGCGCGACCGTCGGCGAGGTGCGCAGCCACCGGCCGGCCACGAAGGCTGCCCGCCCGAGCGCGCCACGCGGTCCTCGGGAGCTCACCCCCGCGCCGGGCCGGGCTCGGTCCGCGCCGTCTCCCAGGTCGCCTTCCGCTCACCGCGGAGCAGCGATCGGACGGCCAGCAGCGGGGCGAGGTTGATCACGCAGAAGTAGAACGGGACGGTGAGCCCGGGCGGCGACAGCTGGCGCCGCTCGAGCGCCCACCCGAGGGCCGCCAGCGCGTAGAACGCCAGCTGCGCGCCGAAGACGGCGCGGAACAGCGGCCGGTCGAGGAGGATCGCGTTCGCCACGAAGAGCAGGATGAGGAAGAGCGGCACCGACCAGCGCAGCAGGCGGTGCGACAGCACCTGCAGGCAGAACCACGGATGGCGCAGCGGGTTGAAGAAGTCGCGCAGGTACCACTTGCCGCGCAGGCCGCGCGCGATCACCCGCGCGCGCCGCTCGAGCTCCTCGCGGATCGTGGTCGACTCGGCCGGCTCGTACACGACGGCGTCGTCCTCCACCACCGCCCGGTAGCCCTGCTGCACGACCTTCACGGTCTGCACCACGTCGCCGATGAGATCGGGCGCGAGCGGCGTGTAGAGCCGGCGCCGGAGCGCATGGCAGCAGCCGGCGGCGCCGAGGATCGAGTGGAAGCGGCTTTCCTGCCGCCGCACGAAGCTCTCGTAGCTCCAGTACGCCGCCCGCCCTTTCACCACGCCCGCGTTCACCTCGAGGCCGTGGATCACGCTGCCCGTCACGAGGCCCACCTCGGGGTCGGCGAAGTTCGCCACCAGCGCCCGGAGGCTCGGCGGCCGATAGACGGTGGTGGCGTCGGAGAAGACGATGATCTCGCCCGTCGCCACCTCCGCGACGGCGCGGTTCTGCGCGATCGTCTTCCCCTGGCGGCCCGCGGCGAGGAGCGTCACCCGGTCGCCGAACGTCTCGCGCACGATCGCGTCCGTCCGGTCCGTCGAGCCGTCCGATGCGACGATGATCTCGAGCTTCTCGGCCGGGTAGTCGAGGGCGAGCGTGTTCCGCAGCTTGGCGGCGATGGACGCCTCCTCGTTGTAGGCGGCGATGATGAACGAGACGGTCGGCAGCTCGGGGCCCTTGCGCACCGGTCGCGGGCGCAGCCGTGCCAGCACGAAGACGAGACACGGGTAGCCCGCGTAGACGTAGACGAGCAACCCGACCATCGTCCAGAAGACCGCCAGGGCCATCGGGAAGAGTAAGCGTCGGGTTCAGCAGAAACGCAAGCCGAGGCGCACGGCGGCCGCCGCGCGTCCGAGAAGCTGACGCGCCCGAGGATCGGCACGCCGACCGCCTCAAAGTCGGGCAATCCGCCGTTCTCGCGTGTTGGCCGGCTTTTTCCGCTTGTCCTAAGACCGACGTCGACGGTGGTTTGGCCGCGGCGGTGTCGTATAAGGGCCCCCGGGAGACGTTACGCCCCATGACGAGCGAACACTTCGAAGTGCTGGTCGTCGGCGCCGGCATCTCCGGCATCGGCGCCGGCTACCATCTGCAGACCAGCTGTCCCGCTCGGACGTATGCCATCCTCGAAGCGCGCGACGACATCGGCGGCACCTGGGACCTGTTCCGCTATCCCGGCATCCGCTCGGACTCCGACATGTTCACCTTGGGATACTCCTTCAAGCCCTGGACGGGTCGCAAGGCCATCGCCGACGGGTGGTCGATCCTCGAGTATCTTCGCGAGACCGCAAGAGAGCATGGGATCGATCGGAAGATCAGGTTTGGACACCGCGTCAAGCGGGCGTCGTGGTCGACGGAAGAGGCACGGTGGACCGTCGACGTGGAGCGAGGCGAACGGAAGGAGGTGGTACGCTTCACCTGCAACTTCCTCTTCATGTGCAGCGGCTATTTCAACTATGCGGACGGCTACACGCCCGAGTTCCTCGGCACCGAGCGGTTCGCAGGGCGCATCGTTCACCCGCAGAAGTGGACCGAGGACGTCGACTACGACGGCAAGCGCGTGGTCGTGATCGGCAGCGGAGCGACGGCCGTGACGCTCGTCCCGGAGCTGGCGAAGAAGGCCGCGCACGTGACGATGTTGCAGCGCTCACCGACGTACATCATCGCCCTGCCGGCGGAGGACAGAATCGCGAGCTGGCTGCGCCGTCACCTGCCTGGCCGCGTCGCCTACGGCATCACACGTTGGAAGAACGTGCTGCTCGCCCTGTGGTTCTACCGGTTCTGCCGGCGTCACCCGCAGCGCGCCAGGGCGCTCATCGCCAAGTGGCTGAGAAACGAGCTCGGCCCCGGCTACGACGTCGGCACGCACTTCAACCCCCGCTACAACCCGTGGGAGCAGCGACTCTGCCTGGTGCCGGACGGCGATCTCTTCCAAACCATGCGGCACGGCCGCGCGTCCGTGGTGACCGACCGGATCGAGGCGTTCACGGAAAAGGGCCTGAAGTTGCGCTCGGGTGCCGAGCTCGAGGCCGATCTCATCGTGACGGCCACCGGACTGAACCTCCTGCTGCTGGGCGGGCTGGAGGCCAGCGTGGACGGCGTGCGCGTCGATTTCGCGAAGACCTTCAACTACAAGGGCATGATGTTCAGCGACGTGCCGAACCTGGCGCTGGCGGTGGGCTACACGAACGCTTCGTGGACGCTCAAGGCCGAGCTGATCTGCCGGTACGTCTGCCGGCTGCTCACCCACATGGCGAAGACGGGGGCCCGGCAGTGCACGCCGCGACTACGCGACCCCAGCCTCGAGCAGGCGCCCTTCATCGACCTCACGTCCGGCTACGTTCAGCGGGCGATCCACATGTTCCCGAAGCAGGGCTCGAAGACGCCGTGGAAGCTCCACCAGAACTACGCGCTCGATCTCATGATGCTGCAGCGCGGGAAGGTCGACGACGGCGTGATGGAGTTTTCCAATCCGGCGATCTCCGTCGCGCGCCCCGCGGAAGCCGCGGGTGCGGTGGGGGCCCGAGCATCCGGGCAATGGGTATCGCCGCCCGAAGCCGGTGCGCGATCCGCCGGACACGTGGCGGACCGAAGATCGAGCCGTTGGGCGAGGTCCCCAGGTGGGTGACAGATCGAGGCGGGCGTCGCGGGGCAGGGGCATCATTGCCCCTCCGGTCCCTTCAGTTCCTCACGCGAGTCCCGTACAATGCTCTCGGGCCGACACGGGCGAACCGCATGGAGATCCGACACTTCCTTTTTGAGCGTATCACGCTCGATCCCGAGAAATGCTTCGGGAAGCCCTGCGTCCGAGGGCTCCGGATGCCCGTGGCCTCCATCCTGGGGTACCTGAGCTCTGGGATGACCGTGGAGGAGATTCTCGCAGAGTGGCCGGAACTCGAGCGCGAGGACATCCAGCAGGCGCTCGGTTATGCGGCGTGGGCCATGGAGGAGCGGGTCGTGCCCCGCGAGACGGCCGCGGGGAAGTGAAGTTCCTCCTCAACGTCAACACGCCGCGTGTCCTTGGCCGCAGGCTACTCGCCGAGGGGCACGCGTGCCGGCACGCCGCGGACGTCGGCCTCGGGCGCGCTCCGGACGAGGCGATCGTCCGGGAGGCACGTGCCAACGGCGAGGTCATCCTCACGAACGACCTGGACTACGGCCACCTGCTCGCGTTCTCCGGCCTCGAAACTCCTTCCGTTGTCATCTTTCGCCTCCGTCATACTCACCCGAGCGTCCTCCATCGCCGGCTCGTGGAGAGCTGGGCAGAGATCGAGCACGCTTTGGAACGTGGCGCGATCGTCAGCATCGAGGACGCAGTTCTCCGTATCCGGCCGCTCCCCATCGTGCGCGGCGACTGAACCGGCTTCGTGCTGGCTGCAACCAGCCAACGGCCATGACCGCGCGGCAAGCGATGGCCGGCGACGTTCTCAACCGCCTGCTCGCTCTTCGGCCTCACGCACCAGCGCGAGCAGCTCGTCGATGCGCTCGGCATTCGACGCGCCCGCCGCCCGCGCCCGCTCGAGACGGAGCCGCGCGCCACGGAGGTCGCCCGCCTCGAGCCGCGCGAGGGCGGCGTCGCCGAGCGCGGCCTCGGCCTCGCGCGCGGCGCGCGCGCGCTCCTCCGGTGAGGCGTCGCCGCCGTCCTGGGCGGCGAGCGCCCGGGCGACGCGAGCCTGGTGCGCCGCGTCCTCGTAGCGGTAGCTCTTCCAGAGGGCGCGGCGGAGGTCGCCGCGCGCGGCCGCCTCGTCGGGCGCGAGCCGGGACACCGTCTCGTAGAACGGCACGGCGAGGTCGGGGAGCCCGACGAGCTCGAAGAGCCGTGCGACGCTCTCCGCGGCCGGGCGGCTGCCGCCGTCCGCGGCCACCGCCGCCGCGAAGTAGTCGAGTGCGGTCCGCGGGACGCCGGCGTCGAGCTGGCAGACGAGGCCCGGCACGAAGGGCAGGCCCGCCTCCTGCATCACGAGCCCGAGCGCGTGGAGACACTCCGGCGTCTCGATGCCGCGGTCGACGGCGGCGAGCGCGCGCTCCCGGGTCCCGGCCGTGAGGTCGGGCGCGGCGTCGAGCCCCGCGCGCAGCAGGTCGGCCGCCACCCCGCCGCGGCCGAGCCGGCGCTCGATCTCGGCCGCGACGAGCCAGGCCCGTACGAGCTTCGGTTCCTGCTCGCGCGCCTCGGCGAGCACGGCGAGCGCCGCCGAGTGCTGCTCCGCCCAGACGAGGATCTCGGCGAGCGCGACTGCGGCCTCGGCCTCCCCGGCGTCGGCGGCGGCGCGCAGGCTCTTGGCGGCGGCCGGCACGGTGACCGCCGCCGAGGCGAGGCCGCGCACGGCGGCCAGGTGGGCGGTCATGCCCCACGCCAAGGGGACGTCGGCGGCAACGTCCCGGCGGACGATCCCCGCCTCGACCGCGGCCGAGAGCGCGGCCATCCGGGCGCGCAGCGTGTGGCGCTCGCGGACCGCTTGCGCGCCGTTGGCCGCGACGCGCGCGCGCTCCGCGTCCGCGCGGACGTAGTGCGCCACCTGCGGGACCAGGTCGTCGGGCCCGTAGACGGCGAGGTGCTCGCCGGGTGTGAACAGGTCGAGGAGCCCGTTGTCGATGCGCTCGGTCACGAGGAGGGCGCCGCAGGCCATGGCCTCGAAGACGCGGAAGTTGAGGTCGCCGAGGATCGCCTCGTTGAGCACGATCTTCGACGACGCGAACACCGCCGCCATCTCCTCCCACGAGAGCCGCGTTCCCACCGACTCGCCGAAGGTGGCGAGGCCGAAGCGCCGGCGCAGGCACTCCACGACGGCGGCGCGCTTCGGCCGGGTGGCCGGATCGACCGTGCCGACGAAGACGAGGTCGTGGACGCGCCTCAGCCCGCGCTCGTGGAACACCCGCTCATCCGCGCCCCAGGGCAGCCAGCGGGCGGGAACACCGGCGGCGGCAAAGAGCGGCACGTAGTCCTTCTGCGCGACGAGGACGAGGTCGAAGAGCCGCGCGTAGTGCCGCTGCCAGAAGAAATTCACGTGCACGTCGATGGCGTAGTAGAGGCGCGGGGCGGGGACGTCCTCCAGGCCGAAGGGAAGCGCCTGCGGCCCGAGCATGTCGGCGACGAGCAGCAGGTCGGGCGGGGCGGGGAGACACCGCCACAGGACGCGCACGTCGAACGGCACGCCCGCCGCGGCGAGCGCCGGATATTCCTCGAAGGCGGCGATCACCTCGTGGCCGAGCGCACGCAGCGGCTCTACCAGATGAGCGTTGCCGACGTGGAGGATGCGCACGCGGGCGGGTGGGGCAATTTCCGTTCCGCGGCGGCGCACGCCAACGGCGGCAGTTCGGTTCCTCGCACGCGGCAGGAATTGCCGCAGCCGGCTGGCGCCGACCTGTCGGCGGCGGGGCGAGGACGCTGGCACGAGCCGTGCACCGCGCGCCGGGTCCCGCATGTCTCACCTCGAGGAGAACCTGCGCGCGCTGGCCGCGCGCCATCCGCGCCTGGCGGCCGAGATCGCTGCCGCGGCGCCGCTGCCGTCGCTTCCCGAGCCGACGCCGGCGGGCGACCCGACCCTCACCGCGGACGGCGTCCTCCTCCACAGTCGCCATGACCCGCGTCGCGAGGCGGCGCGCTGGGCAGAGGCGCAGCGCGAGCGCCTCGGCGAACGGGCGGACGCGACGGCCGTCGTCCTCGGGCTCGGTCTCGGCTACCACCTGGAGGCGCTTGCCGCCGCCTGGCCGGGGCCGATCGTCGTCGTCGAATCCGACCGGGCGCTCTGGCGGACGGCGCTCGCGGCACGCGACCTGCGGGCGGTCCTCGCCCGCGTCACCGTGGCCGAGGAGCCGCTCGCCGAGGAGGCGATCGACGCCTGGGGCGTCCCGGTCGTTCTCCCGCACGCGCCCTCCGTGCTGCGTGGCCAGGGGCTGCGGGCGCTCGGCGAGTCGATTGCCGGCCGCGCCGCGCTGCGCGGTCTCCGCCTCCGCATCCTCGTCGTCTCGCCCCTCGCCGGAGGCTCCCATCCGATGGCGGGGCACTGCGCGCGGGCGCTGACCGAGCTCGGCCACGCCGTCCGGCTCCTCGACCTCTCGCCCTTCGCGCGGGGGATGGAGGCGATCCCGGGCTTCACGCCGCGCCGGGCGGCGCGCGGCGCGGTCGAGCAGGCCTACATGCGGTTTCTCGGCAGCGGCGTCCTCGCCGCGGTCGAGGCGGAGAAGCCCGACCTCGTGCTCGCGCTCGCGCAGGCGCCGCTCGACGCCGCGGTGCTCGCCGAGATCGGCCGCCGCGGCGTGCTCCGCGCCTTCTGGTTCGTCGAGGACCACCGGCTCCTCACCTACTGGCAGAACGTGATCGGCGAGTACGACTACTTCTTCGCGATCCAGCAGGGTGCCTTCCTCGACGAGGCCGCCGGCCGCTCGGCGGCACGGGTCGCCTACCTGCCGTGTGCCGCCGACCCGGCCGTGCATCGGCCGCTCGCGCTCACGGCCGCCGAGCGCGCGGCACTCGGCGCGCCGGTGGCCTTCCTCGGTGCCGGCTACCGCAACCGCCGGATCGCCTTCCGCCCGCTCCTCGACCTCGGGCTCAAGATCTGGGGCACCGAGTGGGCCGGGGCCGGCCAGGTCGAGGCCGCCGTGCAGCGCGACGGCGCGCGCATCTCCACCGAGGACTCGGTGCGCATCTTCAACGCCACGCGGGTGAACCTGAACCTCCACTCCTCGACCTACGTCGACGGCGTCGACCCGCGCGGCGACTTCGTGAACCCGCGCACCTTCGAGCTCGCTGCCGCCGGCGCGTTTCAGCTCGTCGACCGGCGCACGCTCCTGCCGCCGCTCCTTCGCCCGGACGAGGAGGTGGCGACGTTCACCGACGCCGCCGAGCTGCACGACCTCGTGCGCCACTACCTCGCCCACCCCGAGGAGCGCGCCTGGCTCGCGGCCACGGGCCGTACCCGAGTGCTCGCCGAGCACACCTATCGCCACCGCATGCAGCGCCTGCTCGAGACCATCGCGGCGGGCGACCACGAGCGGCTCGGCGCGCGGCCGCGCGAGGAGACGGCGGCCGACGCCGCCCGGCGCGAGGGCGACACGCCGCTCGGGGCCGTTCTGCGGCGGCTCTCGCCGGCGACGCCCTTCACGCTCGACGGCGTCGTGCAGGGCCTGCTGCACCGCACCGGCGATCTCTCCGACCCCGAGGCGATCCTCCTCTTCCTCCACCAGTTCGACGAGCTCTACGTGCGGGAGCAGCGCGCATGAGGAAGATCCTCGTCGTCAATCTCACCCGCTTCGGCGACCTCCTGCAGACCTCGCCCACGATCGTCGGGCTGCGCGAGAACCATCCCGACGCCGAGCTGGTCGCGCTGGTCGAGCGGAACTTCGCCGACGTGGCGCGCGGGCTGCCGGCCGTCGACCGGGTGTGGGAGCTCGACCTCGACCGGCTGGGACGCATGCTGATCGGCGAGACCGGCGACGGCCTCCGCGCCGCCTACCGGCTCGTCGACGACACCGTTAAGGCTCTCCGGGACGAACGCTTCGACCTGGCGCTCAACTACTCGAGCTCGAAGATGAGCGCCGTGCTGCTGCGCCTGATCGGGGCGCCCGATACGCGCGGCTGGACGATGAGCGCCGACGGGCATCGGCTGATCGCGCATCCCTGGTCGCGGCTCTTTGCCGCGAGCTGCCTCCACCGCCGCCAGGCGCCGTTCAACCTGGTCGACTACTACAAGCGGGTGGCGGGCGTCGCCGCCGGACCCGAGCGGCTCTTCTTCGAGGTTCCCGCCGACGCGCGGCGCTGGGCCGCGGATTTCCTCGCGGGGGCCGGCGCGCCCCCGGGAGCGCCCCTCGTCGCCTTCCAGCTCGGCGCGAGCCGTCCGGTCAGGCGCTGGCCCGCCGCCCATTTCGTCGCGCTCGCCCGCGCCCTGCATGCCGCGATCGGCGCCCGCTTCCTCCTCTGCGGCGGAGGTGGCGACCGTCCCGTCGCCAACGAGATCGCGGCGGCGCTCGGCTCGCTCGCCATCGACGCCTGCGGGCGGAGCTCGATCGCCGGGCTCGGCGCGCTCCTCGAGCGCGCCGACGTGCTGGTGACGGGGGACACGGGGCCCATGCACATGGCGGTGGCCGTCGGCACGCCCGTGGTGGCGCTCTTCTTCGGCCCGGCGCTGCCCTTCGACACCGGGCCGTACGCCGCCGACCACGTCTGCCTGCACGCCGAGGTGGCGTGCGCGCCGTGCGACCACAACGTCACCTGCCTCGAGCCCTTCTGCCGCGACACGCTCGCGCCCGCGGCGGTGGCCGAGGCGGTGCTCGCGCGGCGGGCCGGAGACTGGCAGGCGCTGGCCGCCGCCGCCGCGCGCTGGCCCGCGATCGCGTGGTATCGGACCGGGTTCGACGCCGAGGGCCTCGCCGACGTCAGCTTGCTCGGCGCGCGGCCGCCCGGCCGCGCCGAGGGGCTGCGCCGCGCCTACCGGGCGCTCTGGAAGGCGGTGCTCGAGGGGACGGCGCCGCGCCCGGCATCGGCCGCGCTCCCGCGTGACGCAGCCGTCCTGCGCGAGGTCGCGCGGCTCGCGGCCGAGGGCGCCGGCAGGGCGCTGGGCGTCGAAGCGCTCGCCGCGGACGCCGGCGACCTCGAGGCGCTCGAGGTGGCCGCCCGGCGGCTCGAGGAGCTCGACGCCCGGCTCTTCCGCCTGGGGGCGATGCACGAGGCGGCGGCCCTCCTCGTGCAGGTGTTCCGCTTCGAGACGGAGAACCTCGAGGGTGAAGACGTGGGCGCGCTCGCGCGGGCGACGCGCGTCGTGCACGAGGAGCTCGCGGCGCGCGCCCGGCTCCTCGCCGAGATGCTGGAGCCGGCGGGCGCGGTGCGGCCGGCGATGTCACAGGGAGGCGATCATGCGAGTGTCGGTTGACGGGAACGAGATCGAGCTGCCGGGCGCGGTAAGCCTGGCCGAGCTGGTGGAAGCACTTCAGCCGCTCATCGACCCGGCGCGGGTGGTGACGCGGATCGAGGTGGACGGCACGCCTGCCGATCCCACCGACCGTGCGGCACTCGCGGCGCGCCGGCTCACCGGCCGCGAGTCGATCGCCGTCGGCAGCGAGACGCCGAGCGAGTTCGCGGCGAGCCGGCGGAAGGAGATCGCGGGCCATCTGCACCGCGTGGCGGACCGCCTGGCCGCGGCGGCCAGCGGCCTCGCCGCGGGCGAGACCGTGGCAGCGAATCGGCTGCTCGCGAGCGCCACGCGGGACCTGGCCCTCGTGCTCGAGCTCGATCACCAGGTGGCCGTGCTCGAGGCGGGCGTGCCCGCCTGCGGCGCGCTGGTGGCGGCCGTCGACCGCGTCGGTCCGCTTCTCGCCGCCGCCGAGCGCGAGCGGCGCTGGGCGGAGGTGGCCGAGCTGCTCTCGCAGGAGCTCGTGCCGCTGCTCCGCGCTGGAGCCGTGTAGTCAAGCTTCTGGCCCGTCGTGTCAGGACGCTTGCTCTGCACCTGCAGCAAGTGCCCGTGCGGCAACATTTGCCCCGTGGCACATCGCTTGCTCCCCAGCGCCGCGTGCGACGGGTGAACGGTGTTGGGTGGTGCTGGCTGGCGGTCGTGGTGGCGGCGTTGACGGGAACGGCCAGGGGGGAGGACCCGTTGCCGGGCGATGCGAGCGGGGGACGGGGTGAACCCCCGCCCCCCCTCGCGGCGCCCGAGCTGACGCGCGTGAACGGCGCACCCTTCGTGTGGCCGGCGCTCGATGCGGCGCTCTACGCCGGTGCCGGGCCGTTTCGCGAGGCGGTGGCGGCCTGGCGCGAGCAGGGCGCTCGGCCGGCGCGCTCGCTCCCGCCTGCCAACTCGCCGGCGGCGCTCTACCTCGCGGCCGACTTCGCCTACCTCGCCGCCGCCGCCGGCGCGGGCGACTACCTCGCCGCGGTCACGGGCTACGAGCGCGCGCTGCGCGAGGCACCGGACTTCCCGGACGCCGCGCGCGGGCGCTTCATGCTCGGACAGGCGAACCTGCTGCTCGGCTTCGGACCCGAGGCGGGAGCGGCGTTTGCTGATCTCGTTCGCCACGATCCGCAGAGCCCCCTCGCGGGCGACGCACGGCTCGGCCAGGCGGCGGCGCTCCGACTGCGGCGCCGTCCCACGGAGGCGCGACGCCTGCTCGACGCGGTGCTCGCCGAAGCGAGCGGGGCGCTCCTCTGCCGCGCGCGCGGCGAGGAGGTGGCCGAGGCCCGTGCGGCCGGCTCGCCCGCCGAGGCCGCCCGAGCCTATCGCCGCCTCGTGGCCGTGTGCCCCGCTGCGCTACAGGATCCGGTCACGCGCGGTGACTACGCCGAGGCACTCGCCGCCGCGGGCGATCGCGACGCGGCGCAGGCGGTGCTCGCCGCCGCGCCGCCTCCCGGCGACCCGCGTCTCGACCTGCTCGCCGGCCGGCTCGCCGCCGACGCCGGCGACGTCGAGGCGGCCCGTACGGCTTACGAGCGCGTGCTCGGCAAGCGCGCCTCGGATGCCGTCGTGACCGAGGCGAAGATGCGGCTCGCCCTCCTCGACGCCGCCGGCGACCCCGCGCGTGCGACCGCGGCCCTCCTCGGACTCGCGGGCGAGGCCCAGACCCCCGCGCTGCGCGCCGCGCTCCTCGGCACGGCGGCCGACACCGCGGCGCGCGCCGGCCGCTTCGAGGAGGCGCTCGGGCTGCTCGAGCGCGCCGCGACGCTCGGGCCCGAGGGCGCGGCGCAGGCGGACGGGCGGCGCGCCGAGATCCTCGGTCGCTGGGTCGCCGCGCTCGGCGGCGCCGACGATGCGGCGGGCGTCGCGGCCGTCTATGCGGCCTACGCCACGGACATCGACGCGGCCGCCGCCCCCGAGGACGCGCTCGCGATTGCGCGCGCGCTCGGCCGGCTCGGACTCCACCCGAGCGCGGTGCGCCTGCTCGAGCTCGCCCGCGAGCGGAGCGCCTCGCGACCCGAGGTCGAGGTCGCGCTCGCGGAGGAGACGCTCGCCGCGGGCGACGTGGCGGCGGCTCGCACCGTCGCGCGGCGGCTCCTCGCGGGCCGGCTTCCCGCCGAGCTGCTGCCCAGGGCGCGCGCGGTTGCCGCCCGCGCCGCGCTCGCCACGGGTGACGTCGCGGCGGCGGCCGAGCTGGCCTCCGGCACGATGGACGCCGGCCTCGAGGCCGACGTCGGGCGCGCGCTCGTGGCGGGAGGAAATCCGGCTGCGGCGTGCGCGCTGGTCGCGCCGGCCGTGGTCGATCGGGAAGCACCCGCGCGCGTGCTGCTCGTGGCGGGCGCCGCCGCCGCGGCCGAGGGCGTCTGGGATGCCGCCTCCGAAGCCTACGACCGCGCGCTGGGCGCCGGGGACGGGACGGAGCGCCTCGAGGCGGCCGCCGGGCTCGCCCGCCTGGCGCTCGCTCGCGGCGACCGCACCGCGGCCCGCAGCGCCCTCGCGCGTGCCGGTGATCTCAAGGATGCGCTCGTCCGCCGCGCCGCCAGCGCCGCGGACCGGAGCCTCGCCGTGCCATGAGCGGGAGCGAAGGATATCGATGAGCATGATGGCCGTACCCACCGCGCCGGAGGAGCTGCATGGCCTGGCGCGCGCCTTCGACGGCTTCACCGCCGCGACGGCACGCCTCGAGCACGAGTACGCCACGCTGCGCGCCCGCCTCGCGCGCCTGACCGCCGAGCTCGAGGAGAAGAACCGCCTGCTCGCCGAGAGCCTCGAGCGCGAGCGGCGGCTCGAGGCCGAGGCGCTCCGCCAGAGCCGGCTCGCCGCGATGGGCGAGATGGCCGCCATGCTGGCGCACGAGATCCGCAACCCCCTCGGGGCGATGGAGCTGTTCACGGGTCTCCTGCTGGACGACCTGCGCGACCGGCCCGACACGGTCCGTCTCGCGCGCCAGGTGGCGAGCGGCATCGCCGACCTCAATCATCTGGTCACCAACCTGCTCGAGTTCACCCGCACGCACGTCCCACGCCGGCAGCGCGTCGACTGCTGCGCGCTCGCCGAGGAGACGCTGCGCTACATGGCCGACCTCGTCGCCGCGCACGCGGTCGCGGTCGAGCGGCGGTACGCGGCGCCGGCGGTGCACGCGGTCGCCGACCCGCATCTCCTCCGCCCCGTGCTGCTGAACCTGATGCGCAACGCGGCGCAGGCGATGCCCACGGGCGGGACGCTGACCGTCGCGGTCGAGCCGGGCGTGGCCGGCACGCGGCTGACCGTCGCCGACACGGGGCCGGGCATCTCCCCGGGCGCGGAGGCCGACATCTTCCGGCCGTTCTTCACCACGCGCGCGAAGGGGACGGGGCTCGGTCTGGCGGTCGTCCAGGAGCTGGTGGGCGCGATGGGCGGCACGCTCGCGGTCGCGAGCGAGCCCGGTCGCGGCGCGGCCTTCACGGTGGTCCTGCCCGCAGAGGAGGGGGGGAACGGAGCATGAGATCGGTCCTCATCGTCGACGACGAGCCGGGCATGCGTGCCGGGCTCTCGGAGGTGCTCGGCCGCGGCGGCTTCGCCGTCGAGCAGGCGGCGAGCGCCGAGGAGGCGCTGGCGCGGCTCGTGGAGCGCGGCGGGCAAAGCGGGCAAAGCGGTCAAAGCGGTATAGATCTGCTGGTCACCGACCTCCGCCTCCCCGGCATCAGCGGCCTCGAGCTGATCCGCGCCGCCCGCCAGGCCGGTAGCCAGATGCCGGCGATCGTCATCACCGCGCACGGCACGGTCGAGGACGCCGTGGCGGCCATGAAGCTCGGCGCCTTCGACTTCCTGACCAAGCCCTTCTCGCCGGCCGACCTGCTGCACCTCGCCGTGCGCGCGGCGGGCGAGCGGCCGGCGCCGGAGGCCGGGAACGGGCGCGCGAAGGGCGGCGAGGGCGCCGCGCCCCGGCGCCGTCCGATCATCACGCGCGACCCCGCGCTGCAGCGCGTCCTGACCGTCGCCGAGAGCGTGGCCTCGAGCCGGGCGCCGGTGCTGATCCAGGGCGAGAGCGGCACGGGCAAGGAGCTGCTCGCCCGGTACGTCCACGAGAGCGGCTGCCGGCGCGGCAAGCCCTTCGTCGCCGTCAACTGCGCGGCGCTGCCGCGCGACCTCCTGGAGAGCGAGCTCTTCGGGCACGAGCGCGGCGCGTTCACCGGCGCCATCACGCGCAAGACCGGCAAGTTCGAGCTCGCCAGCGGCGGCACGATCCTGCTCGACGAGATCAGCGAGATGGAGCTCGGCCTCCAGGCGAAGCTCCTGCGCGTGCTCCAGGAGTACGAGGTGGACCGCGTCGGGGGCAGCGCGCCGGTGCCCGTGGACGTCCGGGTGGTCGCGACGACCAACCGCCGGCTCGCCGAGATGGTCGACCGCGGCCGCTTCCGCGAGGACCTCTACTACCGGCTGACGGTGATCCCGCTGGTGCTCCCGCCGCTGCGCGAGCGGCCGGGCGACATCGACCTCCTCGCCGATCACTTCCTCGAGCGCTTCTCGGGCGCCCGGGCGCTCCGGCTCGCGCCCGAGGCGCGCGAGGCGCTCAAGGCGCGGCCCTGGCCGGGGAACGTGCGCGAGCTCGAGAACGCGCTCGAGCGCGCCGGGCTCCTCGCCCGTTCCGAGGTGGTGACCCGCGAGGACCTCGACGACCGCGACGCCGGGGTGCCGCGGCTCGCGCTCGGCGACCTCGCCGGACTCACGGTCCGCGAGATGGAGCGGCGGCTCATCTTCGACACGCTCAAGCGCACCCAGAACAACCGCACCCAGGCGGCGCGGCTCCTCGGCATCAGCATCCGAACGCTGCGCAACAAGCTGGCCGAGTACCGCCAGCGGGGTGAACTGCCGGCCGAGGCGCCGGCGGAGACCTGAGGGAGACCATGCCGAACATCCTCTTCGACCCGACGATCGAGGGCCTGGCCCGGACGCTCACGCTGCACCAGCAACGCCACGAGGTCCTCGCTTCGAACCTGGCCAACGTCGAGACCCCGGGCTACCGCGCCCGCGAGCTCGACTTCCAGGACGTCCTCAAGGAGGCCTTCGAAGAAACCACCGGGGGGGGTGGCGAGCGCGCCGAAGGGCGCGCTTCGATGGAACGCGCTTCGACGGTCGTCGAGGACAAGACGGCGCCCCGCCGCGCCGACGGGAACACGGTGGACATGGACATGCAGATGGCGAAGCTCAACGCCAACGGCACCAGCTACCTTGCCCTGGCACGCATCCTCGGGCGCCGCGTCGCGCTCCTGCGCCAGGCAATCGACGGGACACGCTGATGGACCTCACGGGAACGCTGGCCATCTCGGGGAGCGCGCTCAGCGCCGAGCGGCTCCGGCTCGACACCATCGCCTCCAACCTGGCGAACGCCTCCACCACGCGGACGCCGGAAGGCGGGCCGTACCGGCGGCGGAACGTCGTCTTCGCCGCGGAGCCGCTCGAGAACGACTTCGGCGAGACGCTCGCGTCGCTGGCCGAGCAGGGCGCGCACGAGGGCGTGACGGTCACCGACGTGGTCGAGGACCGCACGCCGCCGCGCATGGTCTTCGATCCGAGCCACCCCGACGCCAACGCCGACGGCTACGTCGCCTATCCGAACGTCGACCCGATGGCGGAGACCATCGACCTGATGGCGGCGACGCGCGCCTACGAGGCCAACGTCCAGGTCGTGAATGCCACCCGCCGGATGGCGGAAGCCGCGCTCGGAATCGGCGGCTGAGGGGGAGAGCGATCATGGATGTCACGCGCATCGGCACCCCGGCGGCTCCGGCGCCCGACGCCGCCGCCGGCAGCACGGGCGGCGCGCCGGGGCAGGCGTCGTTCGGCAAGGTCCTCAAGGACTCGCTCGCCCAGGTGAACCACCTCCAGCACGAGGCCGACGGCGCCATCCGCGAGCTGGCGAGCGGCGGCACGGCGACGCTCCACGACACGATGCTGGCGATCGAGAAGGCCGAGCTGTCCTTCCGCCTGATGATGCAGGTGCGGAACAAGATCGTCGAGGCGTACCAGGAAGTCCTCCGCATGCAGGTGTAGTGGATGGGCGCGCGGCTCGAGAGACTGTGGAGCCAGCTGGCGGCGTTCTTCCTCGCCCAGCCGCCGGCGCGGCGGGTGGCGATCGGCGCGGTCGGCCTGCTCTCGATGGCGGCGGTGCTCGGGCTCGCCTGGTGGGCCCAGCGGCCGCTCTACCGGCCGCTGTTCACGAACCTCTCCGAGCGCGATGCCTCGGCGATCGTCGAGGCGCTCAAGACGGAGAAGGTGCCCTTCGAGCTCGAGGACGGCGGCCGGGCGGTGCTCGTGCCCGCCGAGCACCAGTACGAGCTCCGGCTCACGCTCGCCAGCCGCGGCCTGCCCGAAGGGGGCGGGGTCGGCTTCGAGATCTTCGACAAGCAGACGCTCGGCCAGACCGACTTCCTCCAGCGGCTCAACTACCAGCGCGCGCTCCAGGGCGAGCTCGGCCGCACGATCGGCCAGCTCGGCGGCGTCGAGGCGGCGCGCGTGCACCTGGCGCTGCCCGAGCGCTCGCTGTTCGTCGCCGAGGATCGGCGGCCCTCGGCCTCGGTGGTGGTGAAGCTCGTGCAGGGGCGGACGCTGTCCGCCGCGCAGATCGACGGCATCGTGCACCTCGTGGCGGCGAGCGTCGAGGGCCTCCAGCCCGAGGCCGTGACCGTCGTCGACGAGGCGGGGCGCATCCTCACCTCGGACCGGCGCGGCGCCGAGGCCGCCGGCACGTCCAACGCGCCCCTCGAGATCCAGCAGTCGGTCGAGCGCGGCGCCGAGGAGCGGATCGAGAGCATGCTCGGGGCCATAGTGGGGCGCGACAAGGTGGTCGCGCGCGTCGCCGCGAGCCTCGACTTCTCGCGCGTCGAGCGGACGGAAGAGACCTACGACCCGGACCGCACCGCCGTCCGCACCCAGCACACGACGCGCGAGGAGACGATCGGCGCGAAGACGCCGGGCGGCGCGCCGGGCGTGCAGGCGAACCTGACCAACGACCCGGCGGCGGCCGCGGGTCCCGAAGGACCGAAATCGGAGCGGCGCGACGAGAGCCAGAGCTACGAGGTCTCGAAGGTGGTCTCCCGCACCGTCGCGCCCGTCGGCGCGGTCAAGCAGCTGTCGGTCGCCGTGCTGATCGACGGCACGTACAGCGAAGGGGAGGGGGGCAAGCGCGTCTTCAATGCGCGTCCGTCGGATGAGATGGACCGGCTGCGCGAGCTGGTGAAGAGCGCCGTCGGCTTCTCGGAGAGCCGGGGCGACAAGATCGAGGTCGCGAGCGTCCCGTTCCAGAGCGAGCCGCCGCCCGTGGCCGAGGGCACGCTCGGCCCGCTCAGCCGCTGGGCGCCGGCCATGGTGACGCGGCTCCTCGGGGTCGTCTTCGCGGCCGCCATGCTGCTCTACGTCGTCCGGCCCGTCGTGCTCGGCGTCGCGGCGCGGCTCCCGGCGGCGCCGGGCGGCCGCGGCGCGCTCGGGGGCATGGACGCCGCCGTCGCCCAGCTCACGCAGGAGAACCTGGCGCTCACCCAGCAGCACCCCGAGCGGGCCGCCCAGCTCGTCCGCGAGTGGCTCCGCGTGGGCGGTCCCGAGGCCTAGCCGGTGGCCGAGCCCGCGACGCTCCCGGCGCCGCGCCTCGCCGTCCCGCGCGATGGGGCGGAGAAGGCGGCGATCCTTCTCCTGACGCTCGGCGTGGAGGCCGCGGCGCGCGTCTTCCGCCACCTGAGCGAGCAGGAGGTGCGGCAGCTCTCGACGGCCATCTCGCGGCTGCGCTCGATCCCGCGCGAGCAGGCGGCCCGCGTGCACGAGGAGGCCTGGCGATGGCTCACCAGCCGCGAGGGCTTCCTGGTCGACGGCGAGCGCTTTGCGCGCGACCTCGCCTCGGGCGGCAAGCCGGGGGCCGCGCTGGCGCGGGAGGATCCGCTCGGGCCCGGGCGCCCCGACGGGCTCGCGACCAGCCTCGGGGACGTCGCGCCCGCCGCGCTGGCGCAGCTCCTCGCCCACGAGCATCCGCAGGTGATCGCCTTCGTCATCGCGCACCTCGAGCCGCGCCACGCGGCCGAGGTCCTGGGCGCGCTGCCGGAGGCGCTCGGGGCCGACATCATCCACCGCATCGCGGACCTGCAGAGCGTCTCGGACGACATGCTGGGCGAGGTGCGCGAGATCCTCCAGGTGCAGGTCGAGGGACTCGGCCGGGTCGGCAAGGCGAGCGAGCTCAAAGGGCCGAAGCTCGCCGCCGAGATCCTGAACACGGCCGACAAGGAGCTCGAGAGCCGCATCTTCGCGCAGCTCGAGGCCGAGGTGCCCGAGGTCGCCGAGAACATCCGCAACCTCATGTTCACCTTCGAGGACCTCATCCGGCTCGACAACCGCGGCATGCAGGTGGTGCTGAAGGAGGTCCCGCGCGAGGACCTGATGCTGGCGCTCAAGACCGCGAGCCCGGCCATGCGCGACAAGATCTTCGGCAACATCTCGCAGCGCGCCGCCGAGATCCTGAAGGAGGACATGGGCAGCATGGGCCCCGTGCGCCTGAAGGACGTCGAGAAGGCGCAGGCGAACATCGTGGGCATCGTCCGCCGGCTCGAGGAGGAGCAGAAGATCACCCTCGGCGGCAGCGGGGAGGACGCGCTTGTCTGAGTCCGAGTTCGCGCCCTTCGCCGGCCCGCGAGCGGACGCCGTGGGCTTCCGGCCGCTGCTGGCCGGGCGCGCGGCGATCCCCGACCCCGAGCCGGTCGAGACCGCGACGGCCGCCGAGCCGAGCGACGAGCTCCGCCGCGCCTTCCAGGCGGGCTACGACCTCGGCCGCGAGGAGGCGACGGGCCAGCTCGCGACCGTCGCCGAGTCGCTCGTCAAGTCCCTCGAGGAGCTCGCCGCCTTCCGCGGGGGGCTGCGCGAGCGCTACGAGCGCGAGCTGCTCGAGCTGGCGCTCGGCGTGGCGCGGAAGATCGTCCAGCAGGAGCTGGCCGAGCGGCCGGAGATCTGGCTCGGTCTCATCCGCGCCGCCGTGCGGCGCGTCGTCGACCGCGAGCGGATCACGGTCCGCGTGCCCCCGCGGCTCCTCGCCTTCCTGCGCGACGCGCTGCCGGAGCTGAGAGCATCGCTCGACGCCGTCAAGGAGCTCGACCTGGTCGAGGACCCGAGCCTGCCGGCGGGGGGCTGCATCATCGAGAGCCGCTTCGGCGAGGTGAACCTCGGCGTCGAGGCGCAGCTCGAGGCCGTCGAGCGGGCGCTCGTCCGGGTCGACGAGGGGTGAGGGAGGGGTGAGCATGCTGCCGCCCGCCGCCGACCTCGACTTCTCGCGCGCCCGCCGCCGGCTCCGCGAGCTCGACGCGGTGCGCGTGAGCGGACGGGTGACCGACGTGATCGGGCTCGTCGTCGAGGCGAGCGGCCCGGGCGCGCCCGTGGGCTCGCTCTGCCGCATCTCGACGCGCGACCAGGGCGGCATCTTCGCCGAGGTGGTCGGCTTCCGGACCGGCCGCGTGCTGCTCATGCCGCTCGGCGACCTCGCCGGCGTGGCGCCGGGGAGCCAGGTGCTGCTGGTGCGCGAGCGGCCGCTGGTCGGCGTCGGGGACGCGTTTCGCGGCCGCATCGTCGACGGCCTCGGGCGGCCGCTCGACGGCCGCGGCCCGATCGAGCACGACGCCGTCTACCCGCTCTACGGGGACCGCATGAACCCGCTCGACCGCCGCCCGATCCGCGAGCCGCTCGACCTCGGCATCCGGGCGGTCAACGCGCTCCTCACCTGCGGCCGCGGCCAGCGGCTCGGCATCTTCGCGGGCTCCGGCGTCGGCAAGAGCGCGCTGCTCGGCATGATGGCGCGCTACACGCGCGCCGACGTGAACGTGATCGCGCTGGTGGGCGAGCGCGGACGAGAAGTCCGCGAGTTCGTCGAGCGGGACCTCGGCGCCGGGCTCGAGCACTCCGTCGTGGTGGCCGCCACCTCCGATCAGCCGCCGCTGGTCCGCCTGCACGGCGCGTTCCTCGCCGTCGCCCTCGCCGAGCACTTCCGCGACCAGGGTCGCGACGTGCTCCTCATGATGGACTCGCTCACCCGGGTCGCGATGGCGCAGCGCGAGGTCGGGCTCTCGGTGGGCGAGCCGCCGTCGACGCGCGGCTACACGCCGTCGGTGTTCGCCGTCCTGCCGCGGCTCCTCGAGCGCGCCGGGCAAGGACCCGAGGGCAGCATCACGGGGCTCTACACGGTGCTCGTCGAGGGCGACGACCTGAACGAGCCGGTCGCGGACGCCGCGCGCTCGCTGCTCGACGGGCACGTCGTCCTCTCCCGCCGGCTGGCGAGCGAGGGGCACTATCCCGCCGTCGACGTGCTCGCGAGCCTGTCGCGGACCATGATCGACGTGGTCGGAGCGGATCAGCAGGCGCAGGCCGGCCGCGTGCGCGCGTGGCTCGCGACCCACCGCGAGGCCGAGGACCTGATCCAGATCGGGGCGTATGCCCGGGGCTCGAGCCAGGCGATCGACGAAGCCATCGCCTGGCGGCCGCTGATCGCGGCCTTCCTGCGCCAGCCCCTCGACCAGCGCGCCTCGTTCGAGGAGAGCGTGGCGGCGCTGGCGGGCCTCGCGGGCGAGTGATGGCGGCCCCCTTCCGCCTGGCCCGCGTGCTCGGCCTGCGCACCCGGCTCCGCGAGCGGGCGCAAGAGGAGATGCGCGCGGCCGCCGCGACGCTCGCCGCCGCCCGTGAGCGCGTCGCCGCCGCGCGCGCCGCACAGGCAGCCGTGCGCGGCGCAGAGGAGGGGGCGGCCGCGTCCGGTCTCACCGGCGCCGAGCTCGCGCGCTTCCGGGCCTACGAGCAGGGCATGGCGCTCAGCGAGGCCGCGCTCGTCGAGGACAGCGCCCGCCTCGCGGACGACCTCGGCCGTTGCCGGACCGCGCTCGTCGAGCGGCGGCGCGAGGAGCGGCAGCTCGAACGGCTGCGCGAGCGGGCCGAGGAACGACATCGGCTGGTCGAGGAGAGAGCCGCGGCGGCGTTGCTGGACGATCTGGCACGGAGGTAGCCATGCGCGTGATCAAGGCACTCGTCCTCATCGGGCTCGGCTTCAAGGTGATGGTGCTGGGCCTCTGGTGGTGGGACAGCGTGGCGCACGCCGAGCGCCCGGCGAAGGCGCCGGAGGCGGCGGAGAGCGCAAGCGCCATCGTGCCCGGTGACCTGCTCGCGCGGAGCCGTGGCTTTCGCGATCTCCTCGACGCGGTCCGCCAGCGCGGTGCCGAGCTCGACGAGCGCGAGCAGGCCATCAAGGCCCGCACGGCGGCCCTCGACGCCCTCGAGAAGACGGTGGCCGAGGAGGTCGCGCGTCTCGAAGGGCTGGTCGGCAAAGGCGCGGCACCGGCGGCGGTCGAGGCCGGGGCGCCGGCGCCGGCGCTCGATGCGGGCGTGGCCGTGGGAGTCACCAAGATCTACGAGTCGATGAAGGCGGAGGAGGCGGCCCCGATCCTCGATCGCCTCGACGATGCCACGGCCAAGGCGATCCTCGCCCGCATGAAGGAGAAGCAGATCGGCGCCATCCTCGCGGCGATGAACCGCGACCGGGCCGTGGCGCTCACCAAGGCGCTGGCCGCCGGCTCGTAGCGCCCCGGCCGTTTGTGCCCGGCCGGTCGAACCTTGCCGGCCGGCGCCCGTGACGAGGTCCGCAGCGCGGGGCCGGTGCCGTGGCACCTCGCTTGCTCCCGCGTTCTCCACGATGGACGTCGCGGCGATTCTGCAGGCGCTCCTCGGGGCGGGCGCTCCGACGGGGCTTCCGGGAGCGGCCGGGGCCGCCGGCACGCTGGAGGCGAGCTTCGCCGCGCTGTTCGCGGCCGCGTCGGGGACCGATCGGCCGGCGGCTGCTGAGCCTCCCGACGATCATTCGGCGCCCGGGGCGGACCAGCAGGTCCTTTCGCTCGCCGGGGCCGCGGCGGCGGCCGCGCTCGTGTCGCCCTCGGCCGTGCCCAGCACTGTGCCCGTCGAGGCGGCGGCTGCGACCACGACAGCTCCTGCGGCAGCGGGTGACGGGTGTGCGGGCGCGGTGCAGGCTCCCGACGCTGCCGCCCCGGTTGACGGTTCACCGTCCGCGAGCGCGGCGGTGGCTGGAGGGGCGGCCGAGACGACCGCGGCGACGGAGACCCCTGCCCCGGCTCTGCCGGAAGTGGCCGAAGCGACCGGCCGCCCGGCGCCGGCGAGCGCACGGGAGCCCGCCGGGGAGCGCGCGCCGGTGTCGCGCCGCACGGCGACGGTGCCCGCTGTCGAGCCGGATGACTCGTGCCCGGATGCGAAGGCGACCGGCGGCGCTCCGGTGGTCGCGGCGCAGGGCGAGCCAAAGGGGGAGACTGGCGCCGAGGCGGCGAGTCGAGACCAGGAGGGCGACGCCGTCGAGGGGACGGTCGAGCCTGCCGCTCCGCGGCGCGCGGCCGACCGGCCCGCGCCGGCGAGCGTGAACGCGCACGGCTCGGCGCCCGCCGTGCACGGAGCCGCTCCCGGATCCGATACCGATGGGGGGGGAAGAGAGCCCGGGCGCAGAGGGACGGATGGGGCGGTGGTGGTGGCCGCCGCTCGTCGCCTCGGCGAAGTTACCGAGCCGAGGAGAAGCGGCAGCGGAGCCGATTCCTCTGGCCCGAGCTCTCTTCCTCCGCCGAACCCCGCGCGGGAGCCCGCGCACGCGGAGACTGCGGCGCCCGAGCAACCATCCGTCCGCACCGACGTCGACCGCCTCATGCGGCTCGACGAGCTGCGTCCGGTCCGGGTGCGGGACGGCGGCGAGATGCGGCTCGAGGTGACCCCCGAGGGGCTCGGCCGCGTCGAGGTGCGGGTGGCGGTGCGCGCCGACGGGGTGCACGCCGCGCTCTACGCGCAGCAGGACCACGCGCGTGATGCCCTGATGGCGCACCGGCCCGCGCTCGAGGCGGCGCTCGGCCGCTCGCAGCTCCGCCTCGAGACGTTCTCGGTGGGGCTCGGCCAGCACGAGCTCGGCGATCCCGGCCGGCACGGCCCGCACGCCGAGCCGGCTCACGAGAACCCCGTCGCGCGGCCCACCGTCGCGCCCGTCCCGGCCCCCGCGCCGGCCGCGGCCCTCGAGCCGCCGGCGCGCGGCGGCCTCAGCCTGCGCGCATGAGCGTCGGCGGCGTCAGCAGCACGCTCCTCCAGAGCGTCACGGCGACCGCCACGCCCGGCGGGCTGCCGAAGAGCCAGACGGTCGGCCAGCAGCAGTTCCTCCAGCTCTTCATCGCGCAGCTCCAGCACCAGGACCCACTCTCGCCGCTCGAGCCCGATCAGCTGACCGCTCAGCTCGCGCAGTTCTCCCAGCTCGAGCAGCTGACCGGAGTGAACGACCGGCTCGACAAGCTCGCCGGCCAGTCGAAGGACACGGGCGGCGCCGCGCTGCTCAACCTGCTCGGCAAGCGCGTCAGCTTCGACGGCGGCACGCTCATGGTCCAAGGCGGAAAGGCGCCGGCGGTGCGCTACACCGTGCCCGAAGCGGCCGATAAGGTGACCGCGACGGTGCGCGCGTCGGATGGCACCGCCGTGCGCGTGGTCGAGCTCGGGGCCCAGGGCGCCGGCGAGCACACGTTCGCGTTCGACGGGCGGGGCGCTCTCGGCACCGCGCTGCCCGACGGCAGCTACCGCCTCGAGATCGCGGCTTCGAAGTCGGGCGCGACCACCCCGACCTCGCTCAGCCTGCTGACCGAGGCGACGGTCGACGGCGTCGACCTGTCGTCCGACCCGCCCTCGCTGCTGGTGGGCGGCAACACGGTCTCGTTCGATCAGGTGCGACAGGTACACGACACGAGCAACGGCTCCTGAGGAGGAAACGGGTATGGCAATCTTCGGCGCACTATCGACCGGTCGGAGCGGCCTCATCAACACGGGCGCTGCGCTCTCGGTGATCGGCAACAACATCGCCAACGTCGGCACGACGGGCTTCAAGGCCGCCCGTGTCGAGTTCGCGGACCTGATCTCGGCCGAGGCCGGTGGCGAGGTTGGTAAGATCGGCCTCGGCTCGCGCGTCGGCTCGGTACGGACGCTGTTCACGCAGGGCTCGATCGAGAACACGGGGCGGAGCCTCGACCTCAGCATCGAGGGGCAGGGCTTCTTCGTGCTGCGCGAGGGCCAGGGGCAGGTCTACTCGCGGGCGGGCAACTTCTCGCTCCAGCCCGACGGCCTGGTGACCAACCTCATCGGCAACGCCCTCCAGGGCGCGGCGCTCAACCCCGACGGCACGACCGCCGGTGGCATCCAGGACATCTCCGTCGCCGGTCTGGCCTCGCAGGCGCGCGCGACCACGACGGCGACGCTCAAGGGCAACCTGCAGTCGGACGCGCCGCTCATCACGGGTGGCTTCGACCCGACCTCGTTCCAGACCGCCTTTGCGACCAGCAACTTCTCGACTTCGGCGCGCACCTTCGACTCGCTCGGCAAGGCGCACGACGTCTCGGTGTTCTTCACCCGCACCGGAACGAACGCTTGGGACGTCCACTACGGCGTCGACGCCGGCGACACCGGCGGCACGCCGGGCGCGCTCCAGATCGTCGGCAACGGGACGCTCACCTTCAACAGCGACGGTACCGTGGCGACGACGGGCGGCAACACCGCGAGCGTCACGTTCTCCGGGGCCACGGCGCAGACGATCACCTTCAACCTCGGCACCGCCGGCAACCTCGACGGCATGGGGCAGTTTGCCAGCCCCTCGGGCATCAACTTCGTCTCGCAGGACGGGTTCGGCTCGGGCGGGCTCGTCAGCCTGAACGTCGACTCGCGCGGCATCATGACCGGCACCTTCGACAACGGCCAGACCCGGCCGCTCTTCCAGCTCGCGATCGCGCACTTCGCCGCCCCCGAGGGCCTCACCCCCAGCGGCAACCAGCTCTACCGGGCGTCGGTCGACTCGGGCCCGGCCGCCATCGCCACCGCGGGCTCGCAGGGCAACGGGACGATCGTGTCCTCGGCGCTCGAGCAGTCGAACGTGCAGATCGCCCAGGAGTTCATCGACCTCATCAGCACGCAGCGGTCGTTCCAGGCGAACGCCCGGGTGATCACCGCGAGCGACTCCCTGCTGGGCGACCTGATCAACATCATCCGGTAGCCATGGAACGTGATGCGCGCGCCCTTCGAGCTCGGGTGGAGCCCCTCGCCCGCGAGCATCACGCCGGCCTTCACCATCTCCTGGTTGAAGTCGTCCATGGCAGCCACGAGCTCTTTGCTCGGGAGAACGCCCGCCTCGGTGTTCTTGTCGGCCTTGATCATCAGCATGAATCGCATCGTCAGGTCTCCTTCGTGCGCCTAACCGCCCGCCATGGCCCCCACCACCAGGAAGGGCTCGGCCCCGGTCGCGACCGTATCGGGCAGCGGGGCGTCCGGCGCCTCGTTGGACAGATCCTCCTCGCAGGCGAAGAACCTCACGAACGGCCGGCGCCGTTGCGTGACGTGGTCGCGGATCGTCCCGCGCAGCATCGGATAGGAGGCCTCGAGCGCGTCCAGGACCGAGCGCTGCGTGACCGGCCCCTCGACGTCGAGCTTCACCTCGCGGTCGACGTGCGCCAGCTTCCGCAGATGTGCCGGGAGCACGACGCGGATCATGGCAGCGTCTGCACTTCGACGGACAGCACGGCCGGAAGATCCCGGACGATGGGAGTCCAGCTGTCGCCGGCGTCGGCCGACGCGTACACCTGCCCGCCGGTGGTGCCGAAATACACGCCGCACGAATCGAGCGAGTCGACGGCCATCGCGTCGCGCAGCACGTTGAGGTAGCAGTCGCGCTGCGGGAGACCCTTCGTGAGGGGCTCCCACTCGTGTCCGCCCGTGCGGCTGCGGTACACGCGCAGCTTTCCCTCGGGCGGATAGTGCTCCGAATCGCTCTTGATCGGGACGACGTAGATGGTGTCCGGCTCGTGCGCGTGCACGTCGATCGGGAACCCGAAGTCGCTCGGCAGGTTCCCGCTGATCTCCTGCCACGACGTGCCGGCGTCGTCGCTGCGCATGACGTCCCAGTGCTTCTGCATGAACAGCACGCCCGGACGCGACGGGTGCATCGCGATGCGGTGAACGCAGTGGCCGACCTCGGCAGTCGGGTTGGGGATCTGCTCGGACCTGAGGCCGCGGTTGATGGGCCGCCACGTCTTGCCGGCGTCGTCGGTCCGGAAGGCGCCGGCAGACGAGATGGCGATGAAGATCCGTTCGGGATGGCTCGGATCCTGAATGATCGTATGCAGGCACATCCCACCGGCGCCGGGCGCCCATGAAGACGCCGATTCGTGGGTGCGCAGGCCGGGGAGCTCGTGCCACGTCTGGCCGCCGTCGGTCGTGCGGAACAGGGCGGCGTCCTCCACCCCGGCGTAGACCGTGTCCGGATCGGTCAGCGCCGGCTCGAGGTGCCAGACGCGCGCGAACTCCCAGGGGTGGGGCGTGCCGTCGTACCACAGGTGCGTGCCGGTGACGCCGTCGTACACGAACTTGTTCCCCACCGGCTCCCAGCTCTTGCCGCCGTCGTTGGAGCGCTGGATCAGCTGCCCGAACCAGCCGGTGCCCTGCGACGCGTACAGCCGATTCGGGTCAGCGGGTGATCCCTTGAGGTGGTAGATCTCCCAGCCCCCGAAGTGGAGACCACTGACGTCCCACCGTTCGCGCTTCCCGTCCGACTCGAGGATGAACGCGCCCTTGCGTGTGCCAACCAGTACCCGTACCCGGCTCATCCCTCCCTCCTCAGACTCGCCACGTATGCGGCAAGACGGTCCAGGCAGCTGGTCCAGCCGCCCCGATGCGCGTCGCGCGCCGTGACGCTCTCGAAGACGGCCTGATGCAGGGTGAGCGTCGTCTTCGCGCCGCGTTCGGCGAAGGTCACCGTCACCAGCGTTTCGTGGCCGGGCTTGCCCTCCGCATCCTCCCAGGCCCAGGTGAGCACGAGCCGCTCCGGCTCCACGATCTCGCGATAGACGCCCCGCAGCCAATGGTCGGTGCCCTCGGGCGAGCGCATGCAGAAGCGAAAGGCACCGCCCGGACGAACGTCCATCGTGCATGAAGGCATCGTGAAGCCTTGCGGGCCCCACCAGCGCACCACGCGCTCGGGCTCGGTCCAGGCCTTGAAGACGAGACGGCGCGGCGCATCGAAGACGCGCGTGAGGACGAGCTCCTGCTCCGCCGATTCCGTGGCGGCACTAGTTCTTGCGGCCATGCTTCCTCTCCTTCCTCTGCGACTCGCGCAGAACGTCGTCCAAGCGATCGAAGCTCTGCTCCCAGAAGCGTCGGTAGTGCTCGAGCCAGTCCACAGCCTGCTTGAGCGGACCCGCCTTGAGCCGGCAAGGTCGCCACTGGGCCTCGCGGCCGCGCGCGATCAGGCCGGCGCGCTCCAGCACCTTGAGGTGCTTGGAGATGGCGGGAAGGCTCATCTCGAAGGGCCTGGCCAGCTCCGTGACCGAGGTTTCGCCCGAGCTGAGGCGAGCAAGGATCGCGCGCCGGGTGGGATCGGCCAGGGCCGCGAAGGTGACGTTGAGGCGCTCGGGCGACATGCGTCGGTGAACTGTGCTGATAAATAACCAGGGGGTTAAGTACGGTGCAGTCCATGCCCTGTCAATCCCTACCGTCGGTACTGGGTCGACGCCGAGATGCATATCAGCCGTAAGGCCCGTCCAATACGCGCATCCAGCGACCCGCCTGCGCCGTTGCGAGTCCACGTCCCGTCTCCGGGCACCGGCTCGTCGCGCAAGCTCCGCTGACGGTCGCACCGTCGCCCGAGCCCCCGCATGCAGAGGGCGAGGCCTGGATCGACCTCTCTCCGCGATCGCTATGATCGCGCGTCGTCGGCCCCGTCAGGGCGACTTCGATCGCCAGCGATCACATCGGCTCAAGCCGCCGCGCCGGCGACCATATGTTTTAGCATCTACTTGACTACAAGCTAGTGAGCTGCTATATGTGCCCTATTCAACCTGTGGCACGGAACGCTATCCAGCTGGAGCTCCACCCTCGCACGTGGGGCGGGAAGCGCCCCGGGGCCGGCCGCAAGCCGTCGGGCCTGAAGGTCGGCGTGCCGCATCGGACCCGGCCACCTCACCACGCGCGCCACCCGTTACACGTGACGCTTCGCGCGCAGCATGGGCTCCCCTCGCTGCGCACCGACGCCGTGTTCTCCGCCGTCCGGCGGGGGCTCGCGCAAGCGTCACGCGGTGGTCTTCGGGTCCTCCAGTTCTCGGTACAAAGGGATCACGTTCATCTCCTCGTCGAAGCGGTCGACGTGCGCGTGCTCTCGCGCGGGCTTCAGGGCCTCGCCATCCGGATCGCGAAGGGCGTGAATCGGGTCCTCAGGCGGCGCGGGCGCGTGTGGGGGGACCGCTATCATGCCCGGGCCCTCCGGACGCCGCGGGAGGTCCGGAACGCGCTGGTCTATGTGTTGCAGAACTGGCGAAAGCACGTGCCGGGCGCGCGCGGTGTGGATGCGCGGTCGTCAGGCAGGTGGTTCGAGGGCTGGCGGACGCCGGTTGAGCGGATCCCGGCAAGTCCGCCCGTGGTCCCGCCCCGGACGTGGCTTGCCGCAGTGGGCTGGCGGAAACTCGGACTCCTCCATGTCGACGAGGGACCGGCAGTGACCCGTCGCGCACGGTGAGCCTCGCAAGGGTTTCGATTGGCCGCCGACCCGCGGCGCCGCTCGCCTCGCGGGCCGCTCAGCGCCCGCGGCGCAGGGCGTCGATGCCCTGAGCGCCCTTGACCGTGATCCGCCAGTGGCGGCTGTGCATGCGCCGGCACTTGAGGATCACGCCGCGCGCGCCGGCGACCCGGCCGGTCCAGCGGTAGGCCCCGTCGCGCGCCGTGGATCGCGCCCAGCCGGCGTCGCCCGCGGGGATGGTGATCTCCACCGGCGCGCCGCCGTCGTCGACGGTCACGCTGAAATCCGTCGCGCGTGGGTCGAGGTGGTCGTAGGCGCCCGACGGGTTCAGCAGCAGCGCCTCGGCGAGGAAGGGACGGCCGAGCCGCAGCCTGAGCGGCAGGAGGCCGCCCTCCGTGCACGGCAGCCCGCAGGCGCATGCGCCGTTGCAGGCGCCCGGACAGGCACCGTCGTCATCGCCGTCGCAGTCCTCGCCGGTTTCGCGGACGCCGTTGCCGCACACGGGCGGGTCGCCACCGAAGACGGTCGCCGTCAGCTGATAGGCCCCGGATCCGGTCACGCGCACGACCAGCACGTGCCACGTGCCGGGGACCGGGAAGAGAAACTGGCAGTATCCATACTGGCCCCCGCCCGTGGCGCGGCAGTCGTAGTCGTCGGTCGTGGGAGGGCGTCCGGCCTTCACGTACAGGTCGAAGTTGGCCAGGCCGTCGTCGATGGCATTGAGCGCAACGCGGAGCTCGTTCGTCCCGGGCGGCACGTCGACCGTGTGCGCTCCGGCGGGGGCGTCGTCGCCGAGCGCGGCGTCCGCCTCCAGGATGGTGGTCCGCGCGTCACCCGCCGGCGGCACGCCGCCGCACGTCGTGTGGCGAAGGCCGGAACCGCCCTGCGTCTCGATCCAGGGGAGATACGCGGCAACGTTCGCGTCGAAGGTGAAGTCGCCGGCGAGGCAGTCCGCGTTGCGCCCGCCCGATGCGATGCCCGCGACCACGGTGCCGAAGCCGGAGTCGACGAACAGCGGGCCGCCGGAATCGCCGTTGCACGAGTTCGAGCCGGTGCCGGTGAAGTTCCAGCAGACCGCCGTGGCGTCCGAGATGCCGTCGGTGCAGGGCGCGGTCGTGATCGCCCCGGAGCGCTTGAGGCCGACGTCGGTCGCGCCGCCGCCGGTCCGGCCGAAGCCGACGATCGTGCCGGTCACACCGGGCGTCGGCGGCGTGAGCGCGAGCGGCGCGGGCGCGATGCCGGTGACCGGTGTGGTGAGCTTGATGACGGCGAGGTCGGCTCGCGGGAACTGATAGTCGGGGTGCACGCGGATGCTGGTGGCCCGGAAGAAGCCCGCGTGCTGCAGGTAGACGAGGCGGCCGAACGGGCTCGGCGCGCGCGCGCCCTGACAGTCGGCGCCGTTCGTGTCGCACACGCAGTGCGCGGCGGTGAGGAACGTGTCACAGCCGATGAGCACGCCCGAGCACCACGTGACCGCGGTCGCCTCGTCGCCGAGCAGCAGCGCGCCGGCCGCCGGAAATCCGGAGGTGAGCCGTCCGTTCACGATGTTCGCGTGGAAGTCCTCGGGACTCGCGCTCTTGCCCGGCGGGCCGAGCAGGAGCGTCACGGTGAAGAGGGCGGCCGCCGCGAAGGGTAGCTGCAGGCGTGAGGTGCGGGCGGGCATTGTGGTGGCTCACGCCATCCGGCGTGGACTAAGCGACTCCTGCACGTTTCGGGCCGCTCGCGAGGCCAGGCGACAGCGGTGCCGTCGGGCACCTCGACGCACGAGTCACGCGGGCGCTGTGCCGTCCGTGACACCCGCCGCTTCCGGACGGCGACGGGGCGCGTCATTTCCATGGCGTCCACGGTCATTCCTGTCGCGCCGCCGGGCCGCCGCGCCGTGGCCCGACGGGCAAAACTTGCCCACCACGCGCCGTCCCTTCAGGGTTTTTTGCGAGGCCGCGCGTGCCGCGGTGGGTGCCTCGTGCTGGCACGCGTCGCGCATGGGGGCGCGCCCGGCGTCCGCCGGGGATCTTGGGGGGGGCGTTGGAGTGCAGGTGAAGCCACAAGGAGGAAGGAAATGCTGACTCGAACGCTGAGGAGTGGTCGGCTCCTCGCGGCAGCCGCCATGCTGCTGCTCGGGACCGGGCTTGCCTGCCCGACGCCGGCCGCCGCGAAGGGGAAATGGGCGAGGCGTCAGGCGCGGCTGGCGAGCTGCCCGCACAACAGGACGACCCTTCGTATCGACAAGAAGGTCTGTCCCGCGAACCGGCACCGGCCGGCGATCACGTTGCGTCGGGCTTGCTGCGTGAGCCCGAACGGACACGTGATGTGTAAGCCGTTCCAGGGCTGCCCGCCCCGTTCGCCATCGTAAGAATCGCTCGTGATCGCGCTTGCAGACAGGAAGCACGGCGGCCTCCGGGCCGCCGTGCTGCTCTCGTTCGCCCTCGCATGTGCGGAAGGCTGCAGCGTCCGCCGCGGCGTAGAGCCACCCGCATCTCCCGAGCGCGCCGGCCTTGGCGACCTGACGAGCGCGGCCGACCGGGCGCGGCTCGAAGCGATCGCGGCGGCGCGCACCGGGACGCCGGACGAGGGCGGGTACCGCATCGGGCCGGACGACCTGCTCGACATCCGCATTCCGGACCTGCTCGAGGCGCAGCCCCAGGCGGCGTCGCCGCGGGGCGCGCAGGGCGGCGCGGAGGTGCCGGCCGTGAGCGCGGCGCCTGCCTTCCAGCAGGGCGTCCGGGTGACGGGCAGCGGCGAGGTGAGCCTGCCGTTGCTCGGCATGGTGCCCGCGAACGGCCTCACGGCGACCGAGCTCGAGCAGGAGATCGACAGGCGGCTCGTTGCGGCCGCGGTCCTCCGGTCGCCGCACGTGAGCGTGCTCGTCGCCGAGTACCGCAGCCGCGTGGTCGCCGTCACCGGCAGCGTCGAGCGGCCCGGTCTCTACCCCGTCACGCGGCCAGGGACGACGCTCGCCGACGTCCTCTGGGCCGCGGGCGGTCCGAACCGCGAGGCGGGCCGCGTGGTCGAGTTCGTGCCCGCGGGGGACGGGAGCGCGGGCAACCGCTCACCCCTCAGGCTCGACATCGAGCTGCTGCTCGGCCTCGCGGGGCGCGACGGGCGTCTGCCCAACCCGCTGGCCCGGCCGGGCGACGTGGTCAGCGTCGCCCCGGCGGGCAGCGTCCTGGTCGACGGCTGGGTGGAGAAGCCAGGCTCCTACCCGGTCACGCGCGGGCTCACGGTCAGCGGCGCGCTGGCCGCGGCCGGCGGGCAGGTGTTCGCGGCGGATCGTCGCCACGCCACCGTCAAGCGCGTGCTCGGTCCCGGCGAGGACTACTCCTTCACGGTCGACCTCGAGGCCGTGTCACACGGGACGGCCGCGGACCCGCCGGTCGTCGACGGGGACGTCGTCCGGCTGCCGGTCTCGCGGAGCCGTGTGGTCCCGTGGGGGATGTGGACCGTCGCGCGCGAGATGATCCACGTCGGCGGGAACGTGCTGCTCTTCTAGGAGGACGCGGACATGGCGGAGCAAGCACTCGCATCCAGGGCGACCGACTCGCGTCTCACGGCGCCCGGCGGATACGCCGCCGGCGTGATCGACGCGGAGTTCAGCGAGGTGCCGGCGCGCCATCTGCGCGACTACCTCCGGCTCCTCTACAAGTATCGCTGGCTGGCGGCGACGTGCCTCGCGCTGACGCTCGGCCTGGCGCTGCTCGTCACGCTGGTGACGACGCGCCTCTACACCGCCTCGACGCGGCTCCAGCTGGCGCGCCAGTCCCCGATCCAGCTCCAGCTGCAGGAGAACGTGCTGCACCTCGACGAGAGCGACCGGAGCGTGAACGGCACCTCGAGCTTCCTCGCCACGCAGGTCGCGACGCTCAAGAGCCGCGACCTCGCCGAGCGCGTCATCCGGAGCGAGCGGCTCGCGACCGACGAGGCGTTTCTCCACCCCGGCGCGGAGCGCAAGGGTCTCCTCAGCCTGAGCGGGAACCTGGTGAACCTGCTCCGGCCCCGCGGATGGGACGGAGCGCCCGCGGCGAGCGGCGGCGCCGAGCATGCGATGCCGGGCGAGGTCGAACCCGTCCTGCTCGACCGGTACATGCGCTACCTATCGGTCCAGGACGTGCGCGGCACGGACCTCGTGGAGGTGAGCTTCACGACGCCGAGCCCCGCGCTCTCGGCCTTCCTCGCCGCGGCGCACACCGAGGCCTACATCGAGGCCAACGAGGAGGCGCGGCGCGCGACCGACGTGACCGCCAAGGACTTCCTCGGCCGCCAGCTCCTCGAGTCCCGCCAGCAGCTCGAGAAGGCGCAGGACGCGCTCGGGCGCTTCGCGGCCGACCATCCGAACGTCGCCATCAACGAGGAGCAGAAGACTGTCGCGCAGCGCATCGGCGAGGTGTCGAGCCTGCTCACCAAGGTCGAGGGCACGCGCCTGAACCTCGAGACCCGCTACGAGTTCCTCACCACGCCGGGCAGCGATGCGCTCGCGTACTTCCTCGACCGCCCCGGCGTCCAGAAGCTCCACCTGGCGCTGCTCGACATGCGCGCACAGCGCGCCGGCCTCGGCCAGCGCCTCGGGCAGAACCACCCCCAGATGCTTGAGCTCGCCCGCAACGAGGCGGAGCTCGAGCGCCAGCTCGGCGCCGAGGTGGCGGAAGAGACGACGTCGGTGCGCGCCCGGTACGACGCCGCCCGGCTGCGCGAGGAGGCGCTGCGCCACAAGATGGCGCACCTCGAGGAGGTCGCCATCGACCTGCACGCGCTCGGAGCCCGTTACGATCTGCTGAAGAACGATGTCGACAGCGCACACGCGCTGCACGACTCGTTGCTGAAGCAGCAGATGGAGACCTCGGTGAACTCCGAGCTGGCGGCGTCCAACGTGCGCGTCGTCGAGCGGCCGGAGGTCCCGCAGAGCCCGAGCAAGCCGCGCGTGGCGCTCAATCTGGTGCTCGGCCTCCTCGCCGGGCTCTTCGCGGCGGTGGGCGCCGTGTTCTTCTGCGACTACTTCGACAACAGCGTGAAGAGCAGCGAGGAGGTCGAGGGCTTCCTGCAGCTGCCGACCCTCGCCACGGTGCCGAACTTCGCCCTCGCCCGCCGCGCACTGCCGCGGCCCGCGAGCAGCGCGAAGGGGGCGGCCGCGATCCCGGCGGCGCCCGTACCGAACGGCAACGGCAGCGCCTACAGTCCGGACCTGGTCATGCTGAGCGATCCCAGGTCGCCGGCCGCCGAGGCATTCCGCAGCCTGCGCACCGCGGTGCTGTTCTCCGCGGCCGGCGCGCCGCCCAAGGTGATCCTCCTCACCAGCGCGGGCGCGAGCGAGGGCAAGACGGTCACCTCCGTGAACCTGGCGACGAGCCTGGCCGAGGCCGGCTCACGCGTCATCCTGCTCGACGTCGATCTCCGGCGGCCGAACTGCCATCGCACGCTCGGCGTGGTGAACGACCAATACGGCCTCTCGAGCTTCCTCGCCGGGCAGGCGGACCTCGAGAGCGTCATCCGGCCGCTCGAGGGAGCGCGGCTCTTCTTCGTGCCGGCCGGACCGACGCCGCCCAACCCGGCCGAGCTGGTGGGGTCGGCCCGCATGCGCGACGCGCTCGAGAACCTGCGCCAGGCGTACGACTTCGTGATCCTCGACTCCCCGCCGGTGCTGCCCGTGACCGACGCCGTAGTCCTCGGCCGCGAGGCCGACGGGGCCGTGCTGGTCGTGAAGGGGCACGACACGCCACGCGAGCTCCTGCGGCGCGCGCGCGACCAGCTCCTCCAGGCGAACGTCCATTTGCTCGGTGCCGTGGTGAACAACGTCGACCTGCGCTGGGGCGACACGTACTTCTACAGCCGCTACTACGGGGGCTACTACGGACCCGGCCCCGCGGCCCAGACGGAGGCGCCGGCATGAGCCGCAGCGCGCGGCGGATGCTCGTCGCTCTCCAGGCGCTCGTCCTCGGGCTGCCGCTCTTCCTCGGCGGACGCCAGCCGGCGGCGGCCGCGTGCGCGTCCGTCGTCGTGCTCGTGCTGCTCGGCATCACGCTGCGCGAACGGCGCCGCGTGGGCGCGGCGCCCGCCGCGCCGGGCGTGGCGGCGCTCGCGGTCTTCGGCGTGCTCGCGCTGGCCACCACGGTGCCGTTGCCGCCTGCCGTCCTGCAGCTGCTCGAGCCGGCCTCGGCGCGTCTCTACGCCGGCCTGCTGCCCGGCTGGCCAGGCGACGGGGGCTGGAGCACGTGGCGGGCGGTCGCCTTCGATCCCTACGCCGTGTGGGTCGAGCTCGGCCGCCTCTCGATCGCGTGCGGTATCTTCGCCGTGCTCGTCGGCTACCCGTGGGCGGACGCTCGCGCGCACGTGCTCGGCCGTCTCGTGCTGACATTCGTCGTCGGCGGCGCGCTCCTCGGCGGGCTGGCGCTCGTCGAGCAGGTTGCGGGCAACGGAGACGTGCTCTGGATCACGGGCGTTCCCGTGGCGTCGGGCCGCGCCTCGGGTCCGTTCGTGAACCCGAACCATTTCGCGGGCTGGCTCGAGATGGTCGTGCCGCTCGCGCTCGTGTACGCGTGGTCCCTGGCGCGCCGCGTGCGACGCCAGCTCGTGCGCGCGATCGAGGCCGGTCGGGGGATCGGCGTGCGCGGACGCCGGGCGTGGGTGGCCGTGCTGGTCGTCCACCAGCAACGCCTGTGGCCGCCGCTCGTGGCCGCGGGCGCGGCGCTCCTCATGGGCGTGGCGCACCTGGCGAGTGGTTCGCGCGGCGGACTGGCCGCGCTGCTCGTCGGACTCGCGGTGGCGGGAGCGGGCATCGTCGCGCGGCAGGCGACCCGTTGGCGCTGGGCGCCGGCGGTGCTGGCCTTCGCGCTGGTCGTCGGCGGCGGCGCGTCGGTCGTCGGCTGGGTGATGGCCGACGCCGACACGCACGAGAGCGCGGCGACCGACACGGGGGACGTGAGCCTGGCCATGCGACTCGCGGTGAGCGCCGAGGGAAGCGGCATCGTGCGCGATCATCCACTGCTCGGGACCGGGCTCGGGTCGTGGCTGCACGCCTTCCGTCCCTACGTGGAGCCGCCGATCGAGGGAGGCATCTGGGACCATGCCCACGACGACTACCTCGAGCTCGCCGCCGAGACGGGCATCGCCGGCGTGGCGGTGATCCTCGCCTTCGCCGTCAGCGTCGTGTGCGCCATCCGCCGGCGGCGGGATGCCTCCGAGACCTCGCCCGAGCCCGACGTGCCCGCCGACTTCCGACGCGGCGACTGGGCGCGCGCGCTCGGTGACTCGTCCGAGCTGCGCTGGGGCCTCGCGGGCGGCCTCGTCGCGATCCTGGTGCACAGCGCCGTCGACTTCAGCCTGCACATGCCGGCGAACCTGCTCCTCGCGATGACCATCATCGGCCTGCTCGTGCTGAGCGGGCGGCCGGCACGCGTCGGGCGGAGTCCCGCGCTCGGCCTTCTGCTCGCCACCTTCGTCGTCGCGCTGGTCCCGCGGGCCGCCAACTCGGTGCTCGTGGTCGCGGGCGGCACACCGCTCGCTCCCGAGGACTGCCTGCGCACGGCCGACCTCACGCTGGCGGCGGAGGGCGAGCCGGCGCGCCCGCGCGCATTGGCCCTCGTCCACCGCGCGCTCGACCGCTCGCCCGCCGATCGCGACGCGCACACGGCCCTCGCCGAAGCGCTCGGGCCTGGGCCCGAGGGCGACGAGGCGCTCCGGCGCGCCCTCGCCCTCGAGCCGTGGTCGGCCGACGTGCGCGATCAGCTCGGGCTCCGTCTCCTCGCGCGCGGCGAGCGCGAGGCCGGCGCCGCCGAGCTCGAGGAGTCGATGTACCGCTTCCCGTACCTCGCCTCGCACGCCTACCTGAGCGCCGACGTCGACTCGCCCAGCGATCCGGCCCGGCTGGTGCGAGCCCTCGCCGAGGGCGACACGCTGTCCATCCAGCTGGCGGCGCTCGAGTCGGAGACGGCTGCCGCCATCGAGCGCGGGCTCCGCCGCGCCCTCGACGATGCGGCGCTGGGAGAGAACCGGGTGTCGATCGCGAACGACCTGGTCTCGCTCCTCGAAGCGCGTGAGCGCTGGAGCGAGGCGGCGGCGGTGCTGGCCGAAGAGGGGGACCGAAGCCTCGACGCGAACACCGACCTCGGCCGCGCAGCGCGCAACTACCTGAAGGCGCACGACTTCCGCGCGGCGGAGCAGAGCCTGCTCGCAGCCTTGCTCAGAGCCCCCGAGCAAGGGCAGCTCTACCGCGACCTCGCGGTCGAGGTCTACGCCGCCCGCGGCGACTTCCCGCTCGCCGAGCGGGTGATCGAGGCGGGACAACGCAATGCGCTCGACATGTTGCCGGTCTACGAGGGCGTGACCGAGGTCCTCACCCAGCGCGAGTCGGCCCAGGACGGCGACGCCTTCGTGGGGCCTGAACAGCCCACGGAGGAGATGGTCCCGTGAGCGCGAGCGAAGGATATCGCTTGAGCGCGCTGCCCGACGCCGCAGCCGGGCTCGGCGCCGCCGGCGAGCGCTGGTTCGCCGTCTGGACGCGCAACCAGTACGAGCCGAAGGTCGAGGGCGCGCTCGAGCGCAAGGGCCTCCACGTCTTCCTGCCGCGCCTGCGCGTGCCGAGTCGGCGGCGCGACCGCCGGGTCGTGCTCGACCAGCCGCTGTTCCCCGGCTACCTCTTCCTCCGCTTTGCGCCCTCGCGCGAGACGTACGTGCGCGTCGCCGGCACCGACGGCGTCGTGCGCGTCCTCGGCGAGCGCTGGGACGCGCTCCATCCCGTGCCGGACGAGCAGGTGGAAGCCGTCCGCCGGATCGTCACCGCCGACGGCGCGCGGCCCCTGCCGTGGATCCGCGTCGGGGATCGTGTCCGCATCGTCGCCGGGCTGCTCGCCGGCGTCGAGGGACTCGTGCAGACGTGGCACGCCGGCCGCGCCACCTTCGTGGTGAGCGTCGACCTGCTGCAGCGGAGCGTCGGGGTCGAGCTGGACGCGGGCGTGCTCGAGCGTCTCTAGCGCGTCCGCGAAGGCCCCTCGGCTCTCGGAAAAAAATCGACGACGAGCGGCTCATGTAAGCCGAGGGGCGAAGCTGTGGTCTCCGCATGAACGAAACATCGTCGAAACTCGGCCCGCGGTGGTTGCTGACGTTCAGCGGTCTCGACGGCGCCGGCAAGTCGACCCAGATCGAGCTCCTGCGCGGGCGGCTGCGCGCGCGAGGGCTCGAGACCACGGTCGTCTGGGTGCGTGGCGGCTACACGCCGTTCTTCACCCGCCTCAAGTCCCTCGCGCGCCGCGCCGCGGGCCGGCGCCTTCCGCCCTCCGGGCCCGGAGAGCGGCGGAGCGAGGCGCTCGGCCGGCCGTGGGTGCGCCGCGCCTGGCTCGCGGCGGCGCTCCTCGACCTCGCATGGCTGCTCGGCGTGCGCGTGCGGATTCTCCGGCGACGTGGCCGCATCGTGCTCTGCGATCGCTACCTCGTCGACACGCTGATCGACTTCCGGCTGAACTTCCCGGCCGAGCAAGTGGAGCGGTGGTGGCTCTGGCGGGCGGTGGAACGGCTCGCGCCGCATCCCGACGCCACCTTCGTGCTGCTGGTGCCGGTGGCGGAATCGGAGCGACGTTCCGATCTCAAGGGTGAGCCGTTTCGTGACAGCCGCGAGGTCCTGAGCGCGCGGCTCGCGCACTACCGGGCGCTCGCCCCGCGAAGCCAATGCACGATCCTCGACGGGTCGCAGCCCGCCGCGGAGATCGCCGCGACGATCGCGGCGGCCATCGGGCTGCCCCCGTCCAACGCCGATGCGCATCAGTCTGCTGCGTGAACGGGAGCCCTTCGGGCGCATCCTCGAGGAGACGCTCCCCGAGCTGATGTCGGCGCTCGGCGGGCGCCCCCACACCGTGCGCTGGTACGAGCACGGGAGTGCTCGCCGACGACGCGACGAGCAGACCTGGCTCTGCAACTCTCGCGTGAACGCGATCTTCCGGCCGGCGGCCTCACGCGCATCCTTCGAGCCCGTCGTCCGAGAGTTCGCCCGCAGCCTCCGCTGGTGGACCCGACCGCTGCAGCGCGCGTACGTCGCGGCGGCGATCCGTCGCCCGACGGCGGGGTGGCTGGCCGACGGGCAGGTGGGTGTCAGCCCGCCGCTCGCGAACGCCGACTCGCTGGTCATCCTCGGCGGGAATCACCGCCTGCGCGTCGTCGACGGGGCCGCGCAGGTCTGTCATGTGATCGCCAAGGCCGGGACGGACCCGGCGTTCCTCGAGGCCGAGCTGGCGCTCAGGCGCGGGGCCCCGGATCTGCCGATCCCGCGGCTGCGTTCCGTCGCGCCCTCGGGACACTGGTTCACCGAGGAGCTGATCCCGGGCACGCCGCTCAATCGCCTGCCGCTGGCGAGCGAGCGGGCGCGGGCGCTCGCCGCGGCGCAGGGCGCGCTCGGACGGCTGATCGCGCGCACGCTCGAACGCGTCGCGGTGAGGGACTACCTGGGCTCGCTGGTCGGCCGGCTGGAGGACGCGATCGCGGCGGCACCGCTCTTCAGCGCTCGACGCGGGAGCCTCGGCCACACGGTCCGCACGCTTGGGAGCGTCGTCGAGCGGCTCCCGGGCGCGACGAGCCTGGCGACCGCCGAGACGCACGGCGACTTCCAGGCCGGCAACGTGCTGGTGGGACGGGACGCGGTCTGGCTGATCGACTGGGAGTACACGGGGCGGCGCCAGGCGGGGTTCGATCTCCTGACCCATCGCCTCGCGTCGCGCTTTCCGGCCGGGCTCGCCGCGCGCGTGCACGAAGCCGCCGGCGGAGGCGATCGTCTCGGCGAGGCGATGCACGGCTGGCCGGGCGTCGACTGGAGCACGACCGAGGCCCGACGCCGCGCCCTCGCGCTCTTCCTCCTGGAGGAGCTCCTCGTCCGCGTACGGGAGAACGCGTCCCCGCGCTTCCAGGCGCTGACCCCCGGCACGCCGTGCCTGCTCGATGAGATCGACCGCGCCGCCGAACGCCTCGCGTCGCTGGCGGCCTGACACCGTGGGAAGGTGAGATGACCCAGCAGAAAACTCTACTCGTCACTGGCAGCAGCGGCCTCATCGGCTCCGAGGCGGTGCAGACGTTCGATCGGCTCGGGTGGCGCGTCGTCGGCGTCGACAACAACATGCGCCGCCGCTTCTTCGGCGAGGCGGGAGACACCACCTGGAACCTGGCGCGCCTCCGAACGGAGACGCGCCACTTCGAGCCTCACGACCTCGACATCCGGAACCGGGAGGCGATCGCGGATCTGTTCCGGGGAACCCGCTTCGACCTGGTGATCCACTGCGCGGCGCAGCCGAGCCACGACCTGGCCGCGAAGATGCCGTTCGACGACTTCGAGGTGAACGCCCTCGGCACCCTGAACCTCCTCGAAGCCACGCGGCAGCACAGCCCGGAGGCGGTATTCATCCTCATGAGCACCAACAAGGTCTACGGCGACGCGCCCAACGAGCTCCCGCTCCGCGAGCTCCCGCTGCGCTACGACTACGCGCGCCCCGAGGACTGGCACGGCATCGACGAGCGCTGCCGCATCGACCAGACGCTGCACAGCCTGTTCGGGGCCTCCAAGGCCTCGGCGGACCTGGTGGCGCAGGAGTACGGCCGGTACTTCGGGATGGCGGTCGGCGTCTTCCGCGGCGGCTGCCTCACCGGGCCGCAGCACAGCGGGGTCGAGCTGCACGGCTTCCTGTCTTACCTGGTGAAGTGCGCCGTGCGCGGCGACCACTACACGGTCTTCGGCTACAAGGGGAAGCAGGTCCGGGACAACATCCACAGCGACGACGTCGTGCGGGCCTTCCGCGCCTTCTCCGAGCGGCCGCGCGCGGGCGAGGTCTACAACCTGGGCGGCGGGCGCGAGAACAGCGTGTCGGTGCTGGAGGCGATCGAGAAGGTCGGGGCGCTGGTCGGGACCCCGATGCGCTGGAGCTATCGCGACGAGGCGCGCCGTGGCGACCACATCTGCTACATCTCCGATCTCCGGAAGCTGCGCAGCCACTTCCCGGAGTGGGACGTCTCGCGGCCGCTCGAGGCGACGCTCGAGGAGATGGTGCGCGCCGAGTGGAACCGGACGCCGCGGGCCGAGCGGGCGGTGGGGTAGTGAGGGTCTGGCTCGTCACCGCGGCCGAGCCCATCCCGAGCGACGGGGTGCGGCCGATGCGCTTCATGGGGCTGGCGCGCGCGCTCGCCGGGCGCGGTCACGAGGTCACCCTGTGGACGCAGACCTTCTTCCACCACACCAAGCGGCACCGTTTCCCGGCCGACACGGAGTACGAGGCCGAGGGCTACCGCGTGGTCGCGCTCCGCGCCTTCGGCTACCAGAGAAACGTCTCGCTCCGCCGCTACGCGAGCCACTGGCGCTTCGCGCAGCGGCTGGCCGACGAGATGCCGCGGCGTGCCGCGCCCGACGTCGTGGTGGCGAGCCTGCCTCCACTCGACACGGTCGCGGCGGTGGCGGACTACTGCGCCGGCCGCGGGGTGCCCTTCGTCGTCGACGTCATCGACCCGTGGCCGGACGTCTTCGTCGACCTGCTGCCGCCCGCGGTGCGATCCGTCGGGCGGATGCTGAGCGCGCCGCTGTCGCGCCGCGCGCGGAGGATCTTCACGCGGGCGCACTCGGTGACTGCGCTCTCCGAGCAGTACGTCGGCTGGGCCCGGCGCCTGGCCGCGCCGCGCGAGGTCGCGGCGAGGGTCTTCTACCCGGCCGCCGACATCGAGGCGTTCGACCGGCTCGCGGCAGCCCAGGCGCCCGCGCCGGAGGCGGGACCGTTGCGCGTGGTATACGCGGGAGCCCTCGGGCGAGCCTATGACCTCGATTGCGTGATCGACTGCGCGCGCCTGCTGGCGAGCGACGACGGTCCGGCGGCCTGCTTCCTGATTGCGGGCGACGGTCCCGAGCGCGAGCGGCTCGAGCGTCGCGCTGCGGGGCTCGGGAACGTCGAGTTCCTCGGTTGGCTCGACGCGGCAGCGCTCGCGCGCCTGCTGGCCTCCGGTGACGTGAGCGTCGCGTGCTACCGCCCGGGTGCGACCCAGACCGTGACCTACAAGCTGTTCGAGTATCTCGCGGCCCGGCTGCCCGTCGTCTGCTCGCTCGAGGGCGAGATGGGAGCGATGATCCGCCGCGAAGGGGTGGGCGCGTCGTACCGCGCCGGCGATTTCGCAGATCTTGCGCAAGTGCTCCGGAAGCTCGCCGCGGACCGGGACGAGCTCGGCCGCATGGCCTCGCGAGCCCGGCGGTTCGCCGAAGCGAGCGGCGATGCGCGGCGCGTCTACGGCGGCATGGCCGGGTTCGTCGAGGAGGCTGCACGACCGGGCACGGAGGAAGCGGTCGCATGATCGAGGACCGCGTCGAGTCCGCCAAGCTGCGGGGTCTCGCCAAGCGGGGCATGGCGTGGGCCGCCTTGGGGCAGGGGGGCACCGTCGGCCTCCACTACGTCATCATGCTCGTGCTCGCGTGGCGTCTCGCGCCAGCCGAGTTCGGCCTGGTCGGGCTCGCCACGATCTTCGTCTTCACGGTCAATGCGGTCGCGGAGCTGGGCCTGGGTGCGGCGATCGTTCAGCGGCGGGAGCTGAGGCCGGGCCACGTCGGCGCGGTCTTCTGGCTGAGTCTCGCGGCCGGGATCGGGCTCGCCAGCGGCCTCTGGGCCGCGGCCGCGCCGATCGCCGCGCTGATGCGGGAGCCGCGGCTGGTGAGCGTGCTCCGGCCGCTTGCGCTGATGGTGCCGGTGCACGCGCTGCTGGTCGTCCCCCGTGCGCTCCTCCAGCGATCGCTGCGCTTCGCGCGGCTCGCGGCCACCGAGATCGGGGCCGAGGTGGTGCTCGGCGCGGTCACGATCGGGCTCGCCTACCGGGGCTACGGCGTCTGGAGCCTCGTGACCGGGCTCTTCGCGCGGCACGTTACTCGGGCGCTCCTCCTCTGGTGCGTGCGGCCCTGGCGGCCGACGCTCCGCATCAGCGCCGCGGAGTGCCGGGACGTCCTCGGCTTCGGCGGCTTCGTGATGGGCAGCATGCTCGCCACACAGGTGTTCTCCAACGTCGACTACTTCGTGGTCGGACGCTACCTCGGCGCGGCGGCGCTGGCGCACTACACGCTCGCCTTCCAGCTCGCGATCGTCCCGGTGCAGCGGATCGGGGAGATCCTGTCGCGCGTCGCCTTCCCATCGCTAGCGCGAATCCAGACGGATGTGCCGCGCCTCCGTCGGGCCTTCGCCCAGATGCTGCGGACGCCAGCAGCGTTCGTGGCATCCAGCTCGATCCTCCTCGCCATCTTCGCACCCGCGCTGCTCGCGAGAGTGTACGGCCCGTCGTGGCTGCCCGCGGCGAGGCCGCTGCAGCTGCTCGCGTTGGCCGCGCCGTTCTACGTCCTCGACTGCTCGCAGGTGGTGATCCGCGCGATGGGGCGTCCGGCGATGGACCTGAGTCTCGAGGCGGTTCGCGTGCTGATATTCGGCCTGGTAGCCACGGCAGCACTC
>Ga0209376_1000412_pt1 | contig 47538 bp, 48 predicted proteins | sample GraSoiAngelo_134_FD_185891 | JGI IMG/M metagenome (GOLD analysis project Ga0209376, IMG submission 185891) | Grasslands soil microbial communities from the Angelo Coastal Reserve, California, USA - 14_0929_05_30cm (SPAdes) (version 2) | ecosystem: Environmental > Terrestrial > Soil > Grasslands ...
CGATGGTGCCGTCCGGCTTGATGAAGATCGTCATGGGCAGCGCGGAGAGGCCGTACTGACGGCCAACCGAGAGGTTCGGGTCCAGCAGCGAAGGCTGATCGACGCCAATCTGGGCGAGAAAACCGCTCGCCACTGCGCTGCTTTCGCCCTCGTTGATGAGCAGCAGTCGTGCCCCCGCGCGCGGCACGGCCGTCTTGAGCAGCGGCATCTCGGCCTTACACGGCGGGCAGTAGGTCGCCCAGAAGTTGATCACGAGCGGCTTGCCAGCGAAGTCGGCCAGGCTCATGTTCGCGCCGACCGTGGAGGTCAGCGTGAAGGCCGGCGCCTTGCCGCCGCCGGTCGGCGGAGATTGGTCGGCTCCGACGATCGTGGTAAGCGCCTGGAGCACATCGGGCGCGCCCCAACCATCCCCTCCCGACGCGAGCTGCGCCAGGCCCTGGGCGCTGAGCAACGTCACAAGCGACGGCGGGATATCGTTGCCAACTTTCGGGACGCCGCGGTAGACGAGCCTGATGTAGCCGTGACGATCCACGAGGGCCAGCGTCGAGGTATGTGTGTCGCCGGTCGCGAGGTCCACGCCAAATGGCTTCCAAAAGCTCGCCACCTGGGCGGCCGTGCCGGTCGCAAAGGTCCAGCTGGCTCCGACGCCCTTGGCGTATTGCGATAGCACCGCTGGTGTATCGGTCGCTGGATCGGTGGTGACTTCGACCAGCTGCACGGTCGCGGGCACACGCTTGGCGAGCTGGAGGTATAACGCGGTGTACAGCGGGCACGTCTCGTGGCAGGTCGTGTGGAAGGCGGCGATCACGACGTCCTTTCCTGCGATCGCCTTCAGGCTGAAGGGGCCTCCCGCCTGGTCGACGAGGGTGAAGGCCGGCATCGCCACGAACTTGCCGGAGAGCTCGCCGAGGCCGAGGTTCACGTCGTCGTTGCCGGCGTAGACGGCGCCGGCGACGAGCCTTCCCCCATCGATGCCGAGCAACAGCGGCGCCACGCGGCCGGAGGTGATGTCGACCGTGACGGCGTATGTGTCATCGCCAAGCCGCACATGGTCGTACACGCCGACCGGCAGCGCGCTCGCGATCAGCTGCGTCTGGTCGGGTGCGGCGGGCACGCTGCCGGCGACGCTCCCGACGGTGACCCATGAACCGTCCCCCTGACGGAGCATGAGCGTCGATGAAGGCAATGTCGTGGCCGTGCGGCCCGCGGCAACGACGACGAGCGTCCCCGTGGTCGGTTGCAGGCGAGGCGCGACCCACAGGACCACGACGGAAACGATCGCCGTGAGAGCGACCGCGATCCACAAGATCCTTCGTCCGGTCAGGGCATCACGTGCGCGGGTGGGCTGCCGTACCTGGCCGCCACCCGGTCGATGTAGGCGACGCACATCTGCGCGATCGCCGCGCTCTCGATCTGGATCACGTTCTCAGCGTTGCTTTCGCCGCTGTGCGAGAGGTTGAAGCTGCCCGCGTACACGTAGTCGTCCGCCACCAGGATCTTCGCGTGCATGAAGTCGTGCACACTTCCCTTCGCATACGGTGTCGAGCGCTTCGCGCCAAAGCGGGCAGAAGAGACGACTGTATGGAACGCGCCTATCTTCCAGGCCGCGCCGCCCTGGCTCGACCACTGACGCTGCACGTCGTCCATCTGCGTCGCATCGTACACACCGGCGATGTCGACCTTCCTCTGCTCGCACGCCTCGGCGAGGGTGCCGAGGATCGGGCCCGACGTGATCACGGGAGAGCACACGCGGACGATCTTCTCAGCCGAAGCGATCGACCGCGACATGGCATGCACAAGCTTCAGGCTGCGGCCGGGGCAGAAGTAGGGCCGCCCACGCGTCGCGTCGGACAGCAATAGCCACGGCACCGAGTAACGGCCTGAAGCCGCCACGACTGGCTTGTCCCACAGCCCGTTGAAATTCTGCGCGTAGGCGGCCGCCACCTCGCCGGAGTCGACGGTGAACAACACGTTCTCTTCGCGATTCCAGGAGTCGTTCGTCCAGTTGGTCGAACCCGTCAAAACCGAGGCTGTGTCGCGGACGACGTACTTGTGGTGCATCAGATCCGGCACACCGGGAACCGGTCGCACCTGAACGCCGATTGATTTCAGCTGGTCGACGAACGCCCAGTCAATCTCGGGCGGAGGGGGCACAGGAATCGTCTGGGCGTGATCTTCGTTGAAGATCAGCCGCACGGCGACACTTCGCTTGACCGCCGATTCGAAAGAGTGGAGCAGCGTCGCTGACGGCGATTGTTCCAGACGAAGGTCGTACATGGCGAGGTCGAGCGTCTTTGTCGCGCCGTCGAGAAAAGACCCGACGCGTTGGGCGACGACGTCGGCGGTCTGGCCGCCGTCGTTCAGGAAATAGAAGTCGAGCGGACCTATTGCGCGTCCGCCTTGGGTTCGCCTGTCTGCTCGCGAGGCTCCTCGAACCGAACGGTTAGGGGTCGGGTGGCCATCTCGGCTGCTTCCTCAGGGTCGTCGGTGATCGTCATCAGCTTCAGGTCGTCGGGTGCGATCGCGCCTGACGCCAGAACGTGGTCTTGAAGCCACTCGAGCAGACCGCGCCAGTAGGGCGAGCCGAAAAGCACGATCGGGAAATGTTCGATCTTGCCCGTCTGCGCGAGGGTCAGCGACTCGAACAGCTCATCGAGCGTGCCAAAGCCGCCCGGGAAGATGACGAAGCCGCGTGCGTACTTGACGAACATGTTCTTGCGGACGAAGAAGTAGCGGAACTCGACGCCTAGATCGACATAGCGGTTGAGGGACTGTTCGTGGGGCAGCTCGATGTTGCAGCCGACCGACAACCCACCGACCTCATGGCAGCCGCGGTTGACGGCCTCCATGATTCCGGGCCCGCCACCGGTGATGACAGCGAACCCGCGATTCGCGAGCGCGGCACCTAGGGAACGACCGGCCTTGTAGTAAGGGTCGTCGTGCTTGGCCCGGGCGGAGCCGAACACGGTCACCGCTGGACCGACCTCGTTGAGCGCGTCAAAGCCCTCCACAAACTCCGACAGGATGCGCAGCACGCGCCAAGGGTCGGCGTGGTGACTGAGCTCCTCGATCGCGCTGCGCTCGAGCAGCGAGCGATCGGCGGGGGCCTGCTGGCTGGGAACGACCAGCCGACCGGCGCGGCGGCGGTCAGCGCTGTCCCGGCGACCCGACTCGTGCATCAGGCCCGTGTGGTCTTCGGTTTCGGAGTCTCGACCTCTGAGGCGCCGTTGGTCACCACGACGGCAGTTTCAGGCTCCTCGGCGGAGCTGAGGTCGCCATTGGAAGAGGCCGGCTCGGCATTGGTCGCGACCGGAGGCTCCGGCTCGATTTCAGTCGCATCACGAACGACGTTAGCGGTCGAGTGGTCGGGCATGCCGAGCAGCTCGTCGAGGTGAGCCTTGAGCGAGACAACCTCGGCCTCCAGCTCGCGGACCCGGTGGCGGTGCCGCATGTGTTCGCTGAAGTGGTGAAGGCTGTTGAGCCAGTGGTAGGCGGTGCCCGCGACCAAGACCACAGCCAGGGGGATGAGCGCCACAGTCCACAGCGGTACGCCGTGGAGGTGGAAGACCGACCAGCCGACGCTGACCGTGGCGGTGTTGCTGTAGCCGAAGACGGTCGCTCCAACGCCGAGCACAAGCCCAAAAAGGAGGGCGCACGCGAGCACAAAACGCTGCCAGAGGTGGCTCAGATCGGGCACCCGGCGAAGGTTACTCCCTTGATCGCCGGGTGTCGAACCTTAACCGTGACTAGGAGTCCAGCCGCTCCAGAACGATCACCGGGATCTTCCGGCTGGTCTTCTTGCGGTAGTCCCAGAAGCCGGGATTGATGTCGGCGTGCTGCTTGTAAAGACGCTCGTAGTCCTCGCCCTCGATGACCTTGGCGCGGGCGTTGAACTTCTCGCCGCGCGCCTCGACCGTCACGATCGGGTGGGTCTTGAGGTTGTGGTACCAGGAGGGGTTCGTGGGCCCGCCGCCCTTCGACGCGACGATCACGTGATGCTCGTTGTCGCGCGTGTAAACCAGCGGGTTCTCGCGATCCTCGCCGGACCTAGCGCCTTTGGTCGTCAGGATGAGCACGTCGCGGCCCTGGAACGGGCCGTCGGTGGCCTTGCCGCCGTGGGCGCGCAGATCCTTGATCAGGTTGCGGTTGAAATCGTGAAAGCTGCTACTCATAGCCAAATTCATACCCGCGCTTGAGACGATCTATTCGCTCTTGACCTCGTCGGAGCTGAAAGTTCATTTCACGTGCTCGCCGCCACTGAGGTCGGAGTCAAGAGTGCCGGATTTCTGGTCCTTGTTCACGGCCAGCGTGCCGCCGCCGGTTGTCGAGGAAGCCATGAACGACCCCACCTGGAGTCTCAAGTTGCGGCCAGCGTCGAGGATGCTTCCGACCGGGTATTCGCCCCGGCGGTGGTAGCCGCTGTTGACCTGGATGTTGAAAGTCAGCTCCTGGTCATTGACGGCCGTGGTGACGGAGCGCCTGGAGTGAGTGGAGGGGTCTAGGCTCGAGACATGGACGCCTGGGCACAGCCGCTGGCTTTCGCGATTCTGATTCTGGCGTGCGTCCTGATGGGCCTTTTCGGGGCCGACTCGCGCCCAGGGTTTTCGGACGGCCGGACCGACCGCAAGGACCGCTGGTTCGTCCACTCGAGGACTGACCGCCGCTAAGCCGGGCACAAACTGTGCCGAAAGGTGGCTTGCCGACGGCGTTTTGGGGCGCGTTTCGGCACAGTTTGTCGTGGAAGCGATGGGGACGATCCGGCGACGGAACGGGTATGGGCAGATGTCCCGTGCCCATGGGCAAATGTCCCATCCAGAACTCGACGGTTTTGGGCCTCGCCGACGTTGGGCAAAGTCGGTGGGGATACTGACTCGATTCGCCTTAACTGCGCGCACAGGCAAAACCGCGTGGTGCTGTGAGAGTTGCCGCAAGGCAGCTCTTCGTCATGGGCAAGACGGCGCCAACCTGGGCAGCGACGCACCTCCCCGACCGCTGACTCAGACTGCCTCGGAGCTTAGGCTCTCTCGAGAACCCGCACCCTAGCCCAGCCACCGTGCCTGCTCTACCTCCGCGGGTGGGTCGCCTCCAGAGATAACCCATCAAGCCGCCGGCAAGGGCGGGAACGGCGAACAGCGCTGCTAGAACAAACGGGTGCGCCGCCCGCGGCGTGTCCACCAAAAAGCCGACCTTGGCGGCGATGACGATCACGGTGACGAGAAGACCGACGCCAAGGCCCGCCACCACGCCAATCAGGACTCACGGGTACCCCGCCACCTAGCTATTTTCCGGGTGCCCGAGGCAGGTTGCGCTCCCAACGACCCTAACCCCATGGTGCCAGCTCAGGCGAAATTTGCCGCGACTGCCGGCACTCACGGGCTTGAACCGCCTCTGAAACCCGCGACCGCCGGCGCTCGCACGCCCCAGGTTCGAGGCGGCGTCGACGCGACGCCGACCGAGAGGAGGAAATCGAGTGGCGCGACCGGTAGCCCCTGTACGGCGCACGTCCGGTCGGTGGGGTATCATCACCCGCCACCGACGCCCACTACCTCGACGAGAGGAGGGCGCTGAGTGCCATGGTCCGCAGCTTGCGTGGCCGGGTCGAGAAGCGATCCCTCGTGAGGAGTTGAAACCTTGCATGCCATCCCCTTCGCAGAAGCGCTGCTCGCCGAGCAGCCTGGCCTTCGTCGCTACGCCTCGGGCCTGACCAGCCAGCCGGCCGACGCCGATGATCTGGTTCAGGAGACCAACTGCCGTGCCCTATCCAGGCGCACTCAGTTCAAGGGTCAGCGGATGGCAGCGTGGCTGCACATGATCGCGCGCCGCCTCTACCTTGACGGGAAAGCTCGACGGCCGACCGATCAGTTGAAGGATCGACTGCACCCAGCTGCCCTAGATGTCGAGAGGCAAGCCATCGCTCGCCACCAGCTGCGCCTGTTGCCAGCCCTCGACCCTGCCCTCGTGTTATCCGTCCTCGGCCTGAGCGGGCGGGAGATCAGCCTCCGCCTTCGCATACCGGGTGGCACGGTCTACTCGCGCATCTCTCGCAGTCGCAGCGCTGCTCGCGCCAAACTCGAACTCGGCGACCGGGCAGGGGAGGACTTGGCCTCGGCTGAGTCGACGGGTGAGCCTCTTGGTTGAACGGGCCACTTTTGGGCGAAACTCGGGCCGCTAAACCAGGTTCGGCCTGATGGAGGTGGCGGGAGTTGAACCGGCTACCCGTCGTACAGGCCCGCTGGATACCCGATGAATATGACTCGCTCCAACGCGTCAAGCGCTTTGATGACCGCATCGTCCGGCACAAGGCTCTCGGGTAGAACCCGGAAAAATGGCGGATTATCAGCGGCTACCAGTTGGTTTAGCGCATCAGTCAACGGCAAAACGGCCACATCGACGTCCTGTCGTGGATGCCCAAACCAGATGGACGGATCAAGCGGCGCAATATGAGCTCGGACGGCCTGACCGAGGACGGGTTGGCCGTCGCGCTTGCGCGTGAACTACAAGGTCAACTCAGCGGCGCCTTGAAGTACGTGTCTATTCGTGACCATGAAGTGGACGGGCCTTGACCTGCCAGACATCGTCGGGAGGGACGATCCATGCGGAACCGCCCCTCCCGGTAAAGCTCTAGGCGCAGCTCGGCTTGTCGAAGAAGAGCGTGATGCCAGAAGCGGACACCGACATGTGGAAGACGTCGTGGAACGTCAACGAGGAGCCGTCCGAACCGGTCCCGTGCACGACGAGGATGCCAGTCCCGGCAGAGTTGTGAAGGTTGACGTTTTGGCCATCCCAATTTGTGAAGTGGCCAGTGAAGTTAACCCCGTCGCTCCCGATAAAGGTGAACGTCCCGGTTGCGGTGAAGGTGAACCAACCGGTTCCAGCGCCCACGCCCGAAGTCAGTACCGTGGAATGCGCGACGCCGTTGTACGTGATGGTCAGCGTCCCAGGTACACCAGTGCACGGCTGGACGGCATTCGGATCCGGCGGCACAAAGGTCTGCGTGGCGTTGTGGAATGTCTGGGTCACGCTGACGGCCCCTGCCCCGCTGGCTTGGGCTGGCAACGCCATCACGAGGGCCGCGCCGAGTGCGGCTACGGTTGCAATGAGTCGCTTCATAAGCGTTTCCTCCACTTATCAACCCACAGGGCCTTGGATGGCCCGAAGGGCTTAGCGTCGGTTGTCCCGTCACCCAAGTCAATGGGATCCTTGCGCTGCAGGCGGAGTTAGAGTCTCCGATGCCAAAGTGCGCCTGAAAACAAAACCAGGTTCGGCTTGGTGGAGGCGGCGGGAGTTGAACCCGCGTCCGAAGCAGCTTCCCCCGGGATTTCTACGAGCGTGTCCGAGATTTTGGTCCTCGCTTGGCGGCTCCTCTCGACGGGATCCGCTTCTGCCAGCCGCGGTGTCTGTCCTACCTCAGGGCCGTGGCGCCCCCGGGGTAGCGATCCGGTCTATGTAACGCCGTTCCTCGGTCCGCCGGATTGACCGCGGGCGACGCCCGGGCTCAAAGGTCCGGGGCTTCAGTCCTTACTGCTTACGCAGCGAGGGCGAAAGCGGTGTTCTTGTTGGCGTTTGTAAACGCTGCGCTGTAACGCTCGCGGCTCTCGGCTCGCAATCCCGAAGCTCAACTGCCCCGTCGAGACCGGACGCCCCCACGAAGCCGAACCTGGTTGCGCTCTGATTCTACCCATCAGACCCCGCGCCTACACTGGATCCCGAAATGGCCGTCGACCTCGACCGCATCGGCCGCGCAAGCCTCAAGGAGCTCGGCGACATCCGGATCGACGACGTCCTCTCCTTCATCGATCGCGGCATCGAGAACATGCCCAGCTACATGGACCTCTATCGCAGGTGGGAGACGCAGCAGTGGGCGGTCGCCGACATCGACTTCAGTCTCGACCGGCAGGACTGGCTGGAGGCGACCGACCTCGACAGGAAGGCGACCCTGTGGTCGCATCGCCTCTTCTTCAACGGTGAGGAGCGCGTGACAGCAACCCTGGCGCCATTCGTCTGGGCGGCACCGACGCCAGAGATCGAGGTCTTCCTCTCCACCCAGATGGTGGACGAGGCTCGGCACACCGTCTTTTTTGAGAGGTGGTGGCGAGAGGTGTGTGGCACTGATGCCAAAGACATGACAGAGCTGCTGACCGAGATCCGTCCCGAGGCCAACGAGGGCTACAACACCCTGTTCTACGAGCGCCTGCCGGCGACCGCGCAGCGCCTGGCCAGCAACCCGCGCGATTTCGACGCTTTCGTCGAGGGCATCACGCTCTACCACATCGTCATTGAGGCCACGATCGCCCTCACGGGCCAGCGCTTCGAGCTGGAGGCGATGCGCGAGCAGCAGCTAACCGACCGAGGTTTCTACCGCGGGTTCACGGCGATCGCGCGCGACGAATCGCGCCATGTGAGCTTCGGCATCAAGGTCCTGCAGGAAGCGGTGCGCGAGGACCCCAAGCGCTACGCGCCGCTGATCCAGAAGACGCTCGTGGAGTGCCTTCCGCTGATCACGGGGACGCTCGACCCACCCGACCCTCGGTTCATCACCGAGTACGGACACACTGAAAGCGAGATCGTGCAATTCGCCTTCGACTCCCTGAACAAGAGGCTGCGGGCCATCGGCATCAACCTGGCGGCGTGAGAGGCTCGGGTGCCCTGATAAACCCCGGATAGTCCGGACGAACCGGGCCTTTGGGCCGCCCGAACCCCGGATAGTCCGGACTATCCGAACAGGTTGCTACTCGGGCTCCCTATCCCCTCCTTGTCGCGCGGGCGATCTCTCGTTTCGCCTCCCGCTCCGCGATCGCCTCGCGCTTGTCGTACTGCCGCTTGCCACGGGCGAGGCCCACCTCGACCTTGGCGTGGTTGCGCGTGAAATAGAGGCGCAGGGGGATCAGCGTGTATCCCTTTTGCTTCACCTTGCCGATCAGGCTCGAGATCTCCTTGCGATGCAGCAGCAGCTTGCGGGGGCGCATAGGTTCGTGGTTCATGAGATTCGCCTGCGCGTACGGCGAGATGTGGACGTTCTCGAGCCACGCCTCACCGTTGTCGATCCTCACGAAGCCATCCCGAAGATTGGCCCGTCCGTTGCGGATCGACTTCACCTCGGTCCCGGTGAGCATCACTCCCGCCTCGTACTTGTCGTCGATGAAGTAGTCGTGGTACGCGCGCCGGTTGACCGCAACGTCCCGCTCCTTGTCGTCAGGCATCGCCCAGCACCTGCTTGGCGGGCGCCGGCTTCTTGCCAGGGAGCTGGACAACGTCTGGCACGTAGCGGTCGCCCTCGACGTGGCCGCTCAGCACTTTCACGCGGCCGCGGTTGCTGGGCAGTGTCGCGCCAGGCCACGGTTGCAGGGCGCGCCCGCGCCTATCGATCTCCGGCGCCCCCATCGCCCACTCCAGCTCTCCTTCTTCCTTGCGCAGCTTTGCGGCGATCGTCGCCCGCGGGTGATCCTGGCCCACCACACGGAGATCCTCGAAATGCTCAAGAGTCTCGACCAGCAGCTCGGCGCCCATCTCAGCGAGGCGCGCGGTCAGGGCCGCGGCGTCCTCCCGCTCGCCGATCGGTGTCGCCCTGACGCCGAGGATCGGCCCGTGGTCCAGCTGCTCGTCCATCTTCATGATCGTCACGCCAGTTTCATGGTCTCCCGCGAGGATCGCACGCGCGACTGGCGCGGCGCCGCGGTGTCTCGGCAGCAATGAGGCATGCACGTTGATCGCGCCGAGCCTCGGTATGGCGAGCACAGAACGAGGAAGGATCTGCCCGTACGCCACCACGACCAGAAAATCTGGAGCCAGCTCCCGCAACCGTTCGACCGACTCCGGGTCACGGATCCGCTCGGGCTGGTAGACGGGCAGGCCGAGCTCGATCGCGGCGAGCTTGATCGCCGATGGTTTTACCCGCATACGGTTACCCGGCCGGTCCGGCTGAGTGATCACGAGCAAGATCTCGTGCCCCGCGCGGCGCAGTGCTCGCAGCGAAGGCACGGCAAACCGGGCCGTGCCGGCAAAGACGATCTTGAAGGTCGCCTTACCCCGAAGCCGCGGCGACGGCCTCTTCCTTTTCCTCGCCGGCGAGCTCTTCCACGCGACGCAGCGTGTCGAGGCTGGTCAGCCGGTCAGTGAAAAGGACGCCGTCGAGGTGGTCCAGCTCGTGCTGGAACGCACGAGCCGTGAAGCCGTTCGACTTGATGCGGATCTCCTTGCCGCGGCGGTTGCGGCCCTTGACGACCACCGTCTCGGCGCGCTCCACCTCGCCCACCCAGCCTGGGTAGCTCAGGCAGCCCTCGTAACCGACCTGGACTCCTTCCTTCTTGACAACCTCGGGATTGACCAGGCCCCAGATCTGCTTGTCGTCACCCTTGACGACGCACACGCGCAGAGGCACGCCGATCTGGTTGGCCGCGAGCCCGGCCCCGGGGGCATCGAGCATGGTCTCGGTCAAATCGTCGAGGAGGCGCTGGATGGACGCGTCGATACGCGTGACTTTCTTCGCCTTTTCGCGCAGGACTGGCTGTTCGAAGCTGAGGATCCGCCGGACCACGAACTCGATTCTACCCGCGGGGTGTGAAAACCCAACCCGCCTAGACGGGCGCTAAGCCAGCCAGCGCGACCTGATCATCACGTCGCGTCCTTCGATCTCTTCATAGCCGCGGAACGCCTGGATTCGCGTCGGCCGAAGTCGAAAGAACATCCATCCGTCCATCTCGCGAGGATCCCATCCCATCGCGTTGGAAAATCCGGTGGCGAGCTCGGGCGAGTCCTCGGCCGGGCTGCTGTCGAGCATCTGGGCCTGGATCACGATCGCGTCCGCCGGATCGCCACCGGCGAGCGTGACCAGCGGATTCATGGCTATGTTCCGAGCCGTCTTGCTCGAACCGGAGGTCGTGACCACGAGATCCGTGCCGTCCCACCAGGCGGAGACCGCGATCACGTGCGGCCGGCCGCCGACTTCGGCGGTGGCCAGCCAGACCTGGCCTTGCTTCTCCAAAGCGGCCAGAACGTCGGCTTTGCGGGTTGGGGTGTCCCTCACTTAGGTGACCGGGTCGACATCAAAGCTCCAATCCTTGCCGCGAGGCGCGAGGTGGCGGGCGCGCTCGAGCCCATCGCCTTTGAGCGTGACCTGCCAACGGTACTCGCCGCGCAGCTTGTGAATGAAGGCCGGCGAAGGACCCATCACCCGAATGCCGTCGATCCCTTCCCGGAGCAGCCCTGTGGCGATCGCTTCCGCCGCCTCCCGTGCTGAGGAAGCCGCCTTCGTGTCGTCACGGTCTGTTCGCGTCAGCACCGCGAGGTCCGCGAATGGGGGAAACACGAAGGCTTTCCGCGCAGGCATCTCCGCTTCGTAGAAGCCCTGGTAGTCACCTGCGGCCGCGCATTGGAGCGCGTAATGCTCGGGGTTGCTTGTCTGAACGACCACGCGCGATGACTGCCCGTCCCGGCCCGCCCGTCCCGCGACCTGGGCGACCAGGGAGAAAGTCGATTCGGCCGAACGGTAGTCGGGAAAGTGCAGCGGCAGGTCGGCATCGACGACACCGACGCAGGTGACAGCCGGCAGGTCGAGCCCGCGGGTCACCAGCTGAGTGCCCACCAGGATGTCAGCTCGCTGCTCGCTGAACGTCTCCCAGACGTTGAAGTACGAGTCGGGCCCACGCGCCACGTCGCTGTCGAGGCGCAGCACGCGCGCCGATGGCCACAGCTTCTTGACCATCCCTTCGAGTCGCTGCGTACCCATCCCCAGCCCGCGTATGTTGCGGCTGCCGCAGAAGTCGCAGACCGACGGCATGGCGCGTGAATAGCCGCAGTAGTGACACACCAGTCCCTCGATTTCGGCGTGTTGCACGAGCGCCACAGAGCACCCGAGGCACTGGACCGACCGTCCGCAGTCGCGGCACATGACAAAGGTTGCCATGCCCCGCCGGTTCAGATAGAGGATGGTCTGCTCCTCGCGCTCGAGCGTGCGGGAGACGACCTCGACCAGGCGCCGCGAGAGCGGCTGGCGGTTGCCTTCGGCGGCCTCGTCACGCATGTCGACGAGCTCAACGTGGGCGTCACGGCCGCGCACTCGCTCGGTCAGTCGAGCGAGGGCAATCCCGCCGTTCACCGCCTGGGAGTAGGTGGCGACGCTTGGAGTCGCCGACCCGGCTACCAGGCGCGCCCCGGTGATCGACGCGAGGCGCCGGGCGACCCAGCCGGTTTCGTAGCGCGGAGTCCGATCCTGCTTGTACGCGGCGGAGCCTTCCTCGTCCAGGCAGATGAGACCCAGGCGCGGGATCGGTGCGAACACGGCCGACCGGCTGCCGAGCACCACCTGTGCCTCGCCTCGGCGCGTTCGCCACCACTGCTGCGCGCGCTCGAGCTCGGTCAGTTGCGTTTGCAAGACGGCGATCGGGGCGTTCAGGCGAGCCCGCACGCGCTGCACGAGCTGGGGCGTGAGCGAGATCTCGGGCACGAGCAGTAGGACGCGCAGCCCATCGGCCAGGGCTCGCTCAGCGGCCGCCAGGTAGACCTCCGTCTTGCCGCTGGCGATCACGCCGTGAAGGAGGGTCACAGGGTTGGACGCGATGACCTCGAGCGCGTCTCGTTGCTCCGCTGTGAGCTGGACGTGGTGCGAAGCGGGGGCTGGGCCCGTTGCCAGCTCGAGCAGCCGCGTATGACGGCGCTGCCGGGTTGAAGCTTCCGATCCGGTGGAGCCGGTACCGCGGACCCGGGGCGGAAGCATGGCCCGGATGCACTCGATCAGCGGTACCCAGTAGTGGTCCGCGACCAGGCGCGCCAGGGCCACCTGGTGAGGCAGGAGCAGCGGATCGGCCCCGGCGCCTTCGATCGGCTTGGTGTCGACGTCGGGCTCCTCGGTGCTCAGCGAAACGACGAAGCCGTACGTGCTGCGACGCCCGAATGGCACCGTCACCCGATGGCCGGGAACGAGGTCGATTCCCTCCGGCACCCCGTATGTATAGGTCTCGCGGGATATCCCGCGGGCGGCTTCCACCGCCACTTCCGCGTAGAGGGCCAACCTACCTCTTCAGCTTCGGTAGGACCAGGTCCAGGATGCGATCCGACATCTCGCGCTTGGTCGACTTCTCCAGGTCGTGGCGCGTGCCGTCCGAGAAGAGGAGGACGCCCGCGTTGTATTCGCTGCCGAAACCGATGTCCCGACGCGAGATGTCGTTCGCGATGATCGCTTGCAAACCCTTTCGTTTCATCTTTTCGACGCCTTTCGCGTCGAGGTCCGAGTCTTCCGCGGCGAAGCCAACCCGAAACACGCCCGCGAGCGCTTCGTCGCCGGCAAGAGACGCGACCAGGTCCGGGATGGGCTCGAGCTCCAGGTTCAGGCTTGGCGTCTCCTCTCGCCGGATCTTGCGCTTCGCGGCCCTCGAGGGTCGGAAATCGCCCACCGCCGCGGCCATCAAGAGAAGATCCGCGCCACGCAGCTGCGAGCGCAGCTCGGCGAGCATCTCCTCGGCGGTGTCGACATGCTGGATCTCGACGCCGTGATGCGCCACATGCGCCGCCGCGCTGACGAGCGTGACTTTCGCACCACGGTCAGCGGCGGCCGCCGCGAGCGCGAAACCCATCTTGCCGCTCGAGTAGTTGCTGATGAATCGCACCGGATCGATCGGCTCGCGGGTGCCTCCTGCGGTCACCACGACACGTCGCCCCGCGAAGTCGTACCGGGAGCGCACGGCGTGCGCCATCGCATTGAAGATCGTCTGCGAGCTCGCCAGTCGCCCCGTTCCGACGTGCCCGCTGGCCAGGTGTCCAGATTCCGGCTCGACGATGGTGACCCCGCGACGGCGCAGCGTCGTCACGTTTTCCTGCACAGCCTCCTTCGCCCACATCGCGTCGTTCATCGCGGGAGCGATCACGACCGGGCATCGCGCGGCCAGCAAGGTCGCCGTGACGATGTCGTCGGAGCGGCCAGCCGCTATCCGTCCGACGACATTGGCAGTCGCCGGCGCGACGAGGATCAGCTGCGCCCAGTCGCCGAGAAACACATGCGGTTCAGGCGAAGTCCCTCCACCCCACAGTCCCGTCTGGACCCGGCTGCCTGTGACCCCCTCAAATGTCGGAGGTCCGACAAAGCGTGTCGCCGAGGACGTCATCGCCACGCGCACCTCGCTGCCCGCCTGGACAAAGGCTGACGCGAGGTCGACCACCTTGTACGCCGCGATCCCGCCTGAGATCAGCAGCGCGATGCGAAGACCGCGCAGCTCATCGGGGACGGGGGTCGGATCTAGAGGCACGGGCTAAGTTTGCCGCTCCCGCGCGCGCTGGATGATCTCGAGGATCTCCTTGACCGCGGTCTCGACGTCGTCGTTCGTCACCACGTGCTGGTACTCGGCGGCGTATGTCATCTCGCGATGCGCGATCTGGCGGCGCGACGCAAGCTCCTGGTCCGACTCGCTTCCGCGTTCGACCTGGCGGCGTTCCAGCTCTTGCTCGGACGGCGCGACCACGAAGATGAAGATCGCGTCGGGCAGCAGCCCGCGGACCTGTTCAGCGCCTTGCACGTCGATCTTGAGCACGACGTCGCGGCCGCCTGTCAGCGCACGCTCGACACGATCACGGAAGGTGCCGTAAAGATTGCCGTTGTAGGTGGCGTGCTCGAGGAATGCGCCCTTCGCGACGAGGTCTTCGAACTGCCCACTGGTGAGGAAGGTGTAGTTCTGGTCTGGCTTCTCGCCCGGTCTGGGCTGCCGCGTCGTCCCCGACACGGAATAGACAAGATTGCGATCCAGCTCGAGCAGCCGCCGGATCAAGGTGTCCTTGCCCACGCCCGAAGGTCCGGAGATCACGATCAGCTGGCCGCGCTTCACGGAATGGAGGACCAGAAGGCGGCGAAGTCGGCCGGCGGAGGAGCTTCGAATGTCATCTCGCGGCCTGTGCGCGGGTGGCGGAGATGCAGACGCCAGGCGTGAAGCATCGGACGCCCCGCGCCCCGCTCGCTGCCACCGTACTCGCCGTCGCCCGCGACGGGATAGCCGAGCGTGGCGAGATGGACGCGGATCTGGTGCGTGCGACCGGTGTCGAGGTCACAGCGCAACAGCGTATGGGTTCGCTTCCTGTCGACGACCTGGTAGCGCGTGCGAGCAAACCTACCGCCCGCGACCACGGCCATGCGCTTGCGCTCGCGAGGATGACGGCCGATCGGCCCCTCGAGCTCTCCGGCCTCGTCTCGCACGCGGCCGCGCACGATCGCGAGATAGGCCCGGCTCAGAGTGCGATCGCTCAGCTGCGCCGACAGCGCCCGGTGACTGCTGTCATTCCGGGCGACGACGATTAGCCCGGAGGTTCCCTTGTCGAGGCGATGCACGACGCCGGGCCGTGCGGCGCCGCCGACCGCCGACCACGCGCCGCCCCTGCCGAGGAGTGCATGGACCATGGTCCCGGTGTAGTGCCCAGGCGCCGGGTGGACGACCATCCCCGCGGGCTTGTCGATGACGGCCATGTCTTCGTCCTCATAGATGATGACAAGCGGGATCTCCTCCGCCCCTGGCTCCGCCGCGTACGCCTCAGGTATCTCGAAATCGACGACGTCTCCCACAGCCACGCGGTCCGCCGGGTCGGCGGGATGGCCGTTCAACAAGGCGAGGTGACCCTTGATCAACCGCGCCGCCGCCGAACGGCTCAGCTCGGGAGCGTGCTCGGCAAGGAATCGATCGAGCCTTGGCGCCGCGCTGGCAGCGATCAGCTGGTGGGTCTTCGTATCAGATAGCTGGCGATCAGCAGCACGACGCCGACCGTGATCGCCGAGTCCGCGAGATTGAAGACAGGCCAGAAGTGGAAGTTGATGAAGTCGGTCACCGTGCCGTGCACGATGCGGTCGAATCCGTTGCCGACGGTGCCGCCCATGATGAGCCCGAGCGCGCCGAAGCTCCACTGGTCGCCCGGATTGCGTAGGACGTAGACCGCAAGGCCGATGGCGACGAGAACCGATGCGATGAGAAACAGGCCCGCGCCTGCCGGCGCGAAACCGAACGCCGCGCCTGAGTTGCGAAGGTTGGTGATGCCGACGAGATGGTCGACTATCGCGACCTCGCTGCCGTATTCGATCTGCGACGCGACCAGGTTCTTGGTCACCCGATCCACGATGAAGACAGCGGCCGCCACGAGCACGAAGACGATCCGCGCGGTGGTCACGTACGCAGACCGCGACGAGAGATTTGGTGGATCGGCGGCCCAGGTGCAAGGCGGCGACGAGCACGTGAGGGAGCGCATCTAGTCATGCGCGACCGAGCGCGCGCAGGAGCCAACACCGCAGATGGGCCGCAGAGACGCCAAAGATCCGGCGCGGGGCTGCGGACGGGACCACCAGTTCAGCTTCGTTTGAGTCCGATCCAGATCTGTTCTCCCTCGATCATCATCTGCTGGCCGTCGAATCCGTCGTCGCGCCCTTGCGAGAGTGTGACGGACAGCGTCTCTGTCTTGACGTAGTCGGCGTGGCGCTGCAGCGCGCGAGCGAGCATTCCATCGGCGTCGTAGCGCGTTTCGATGCGATCCTCGACGTTGAGACCGAGCTTCTTCCGCCGATCCTGGATGACCCGCACCACTTCACGAGCAAGGCCCTCGAGCTTGAGCTCCTCAGTGATCACGGTGTCCAGCTCGACTTGCGGTGCGCCAAACGTCACGCGCTTCACGTTCAGCTCGTCGCGGACGATGCCAGCGATGTCCTCCGGCAGCTCGTCGCCCGGCAGGGCGATCCCTGCCAGCGGTTGCCGTACCTTGAGTCGCGTGGCGTCCCGCGCCGCAAGGCCGGCCTCGACTGCCTGCCTCGCCCGCAACATATCCGCCTCGACCTGGGCGTCGGGCGCCGTGGCGAGCTGAGGAAAATCCACCAGGTGCACCGACCTGTCTGACGACAGGTTGCGGTAGATCGCGTCCGCCACGAACGGCGCGAACGGCGCCATCAACGCGGACACCGTGCGCAGCGCTTCGTAGAGCGTCTGGTACGCGGAGAGCTTGTCGCGGTCGGATTGCGACTTCCAGAACCGCCGCCGCGACCGTCGGATGTACCAGTTCGAGAGGTCGTCGACGAAGCGCTGGATGCGGCGCGCGGGCTCGACGGCGTCGTATGCATCGAGGCCCACGTTGACGTCCGCCACGAGACCGCTGAGCTTCGACAGCAGCCAGCGGTCGAGCACGTGGCGCTCCCCGATCGGAACCGGTTGCTTTCCCGGGTCGAAGTCATCCAGCCGCGCGTAGGTGACGAAGAACGAGTAGCAGTTCCACAGCGGGATGAAGAACTGCTGCACCGTTTCGCGCAGCGCTGCGTCGCCGGTGCGGTAGTTCTCGCCCACCTGCGTCGACGTGTAGAAGTACCACCGCACCGCGTCCGAGCCAAAGGTGTCGAAGAGGTAGTTCGGGTCGAGCACGTTGCCGCGCGATTTCGAAGCCTTCTTGCCCTTCGGGTCGACGACGTGGCCAAGGCAGATCACGTTGCGGTAGGAGTTCTGCTTGAACAGCAGCGTAGAGATCGCCAGCAACGTGTAGAACCACCCGCGCGTCTGGTCGACGGCCTCGGAGATGAAGTCGGCCGGGAACGTTTCCTCGAAGATCTCCTTGCCATCGCGTGGGTAGCCGCGCTGGGCGAACGGCATCGAGCCCGAGTCGAACCAGGTGTCCACGACTTCCGGCACACGGCGCATCACGCCGCCGCATTTGTCGCAAGGAAGGGTGACCGCGTCGATGTACGGCCGGTGGAGGTCGGCGTCTTCCTTCAGGCCAAGCTCCGCGGCGGAGCTGACGATGCGCTGGGCATCGCAGCCTTCGCAAATCCAGATCGGCACCGGCGTGCCCCAGAAGCGGCTGCGGGAGAACTGCCAGTCGATGTTGTTCTTGAGCCAGTCGCCCATGCGACCCGACTTGATGTGCTCGGGCACCCAGTTGGTCGCGTTGTTGTTGGCGATCAGCTCTTCGCGCCGCGCGGTAGTCCGGATGTACCACGCATCTAGCGCGTAGTAGATCAGTGGAGTGCCACAGCGCCAGCAGAACGGATAGGTGTGCAAGATGGTCTCCGCCTTGTAGAGGAGCCCTCGCTCCTTGAGGTCGTCGGTGATGAGCGGGTCGGCTTCCTTGACGTGAAGACCGGCGAACTTCTCGACGTAAGGCAGGAACTTCCCATCGAGGCCGACGGTGTGCTTGAACGGGATGCCCTTTTCCTGGCAGAGGCGCAAGTCGTCGACGCCATAGAGGGCCGATGTGTGCACGACCCCGGTTCCTTCGTCCGTCGAGACGAAGTCCGCGTCGACCACGTAGTGGGCGCGTCCTTCTTCGGGTACCGAGTATGGGTAGAGAGGCTCGTACTCGAGGCCGACCAGGTCCCGACCCTTCATCCGCTCGACGACCTCGGGCGACTCCTTGAGCAAGGTCAACAGAGCCTCGGCCACGATCAGGTACTCGTCGCCTTCTTTGACCTTGATGTAGTCGATGTCGTTGTCGACCGCGAGCGCGACGTTGCCGGGGAGCGTCCACGGGGTCGTCGTCCAGGCAAGGATCGAGGTGCTGGGATCCTTTTTCAAGCGGAACCGGATGTAGACGCTCGGATCGGGCACGTTGTCGCGGTAGCCCTGCGCAAGCTCGTGGCTCGAAAGCGGCGTGGCGCAGCGCGTGCAGTAAGGCGCCACCCGAAAGCCCTTGTAGATCAGCTCCTGCTTCCACATCTCGCTGAGCGCCCACCAGACCGACTGGATGTAGTCGGACGTGAGCGTCCAGTAGGCGTTGTCGTAGTCCTGCCAGAACGCCATCCGCTCGCTGAAGACCCTCCAGTCCTCGACGTACTCGTAGACGCTCTGCCGGCAGAGCTCGTTGAACTTCTCGACTCCGATTTCGTTCTCGATCTCGAACTTGCCCGAGATATTCAGCTTCTTCTCGACCTCGATCTCGACGGGTAGGCCGTGTGTGTCCCATCCCGCCTTGCGTTCCACGTAGAAGCCCTTCATCGTCTTGTAGCGGCCGAAGAGGTCTTTGAACGCACGCGCGAGGATGTGGTGGGTGGCCGGTTTTCCGTTGGCCGTCGGCGGGCCCTCGTAGAAGACGAACCGCTTTTGACCCTGCCTCATGTCGAGCGATCTCTGGAAGGTCTCTTCCTCCTTCCAGCGCGCCATTAGCTGTTTTTCCAGGTCAGGGAAGCTGACCCTTTGCTCGACCTTTTCGAACATCAGGTCAGGCGATGTTTCTCAGGATCGAGATCAGAAGGTAGGCGCCGAGCATGACGACCATGGGCGAGAAGTCGAAGCCCGACATCGGCGGCAGCCACCGCCGGATGGGAGCCAGGACCGGCTCGGTAAGCCGATACGCAAGGCGTGTGACGGCGTTGGTCGGGTAAGGGCTGATCCACGAAAAGATGATCCGCACGAACATCACGATGATGAACGCGTAGAGCAGGTTGATCAGGAGCGCCGCGACAATGCCCATCAGGCCGGCCGCGGACCGAAAAGGGCTTCACCAAGGCGCAACATCGTGCTGCCCGCCTTCACCGCTGCCTCGAAGTCTCCGCTCATACCCATAGAAAGGATAGGGAGCGCCTTTCCCAGGCGCTGCTCAGCGTCGTCACGCAAGGTGCGCAGCTCCGTAAACGCCATCGTTGGATCTCCGCTGGTCGGGCCCATCGCCATGAGCCCCCTCAGGTCGAGCATCTCCGCCACCTTGTCGATCATGGAAGCCGCCCTGGTGGGATCGACCCCTGTCTTCTGGGTCTCCCGCGCGACGTTGACCTCGACCAGCACGGGCTGCGCTGCGTCGATTGCCGCGATCGCCTCAGCGATGCGGCTCGAGTCGACCGACTGGATCAATGTGAACCGGCCCGCGGTGTGGCGCACCTTGTTGGTCTGGAGGTGGCCGAGAAGGTGCCACTCCGCGCCGTCAACGGCATCCATCTTCTGAAGCGCCTCTTGAACGCGGTTCTCACCAAGGGTCTTCAGGCCGGTTGCGATGGCCTGACGGCAAATCTCGGGACCAAAGCCCTTGGTCACGGCGACGATCTTGATCTCGCTGGGGTTACCGCCCGCGCGCTCGATACGCTGGCGGACCGTCCGGAGATTCTCTTCGATCGTCACCGCAAAGCGACGATCGCACCGAATCGCTTGCCGTCGGGGTGGCGGCGGTGCGACGGAAACAGGTAGCTCTCTTTCGTGCAGATACCGATGTCGTAAACCGCCCCGACGCCGGCGTCTTCGAGCTGAACACGGTTCGCCGCCACGAGGTCCAGGAGCAGCCGGTCGCCCGCCGCCTGCCGCAAGAATCGCGACTCGAACCTCGACTCGAACTCCGGCCCGACCTCATAGCAGCGGGCGCAGATACCGGGTCCGATCCCGGCGACTATGTGCTCGCAGCCGTACTCGTCGCGCATGCATTCGACCGCCGCGGTCGCGACGCCGGCCTGTGTTCCGCGCCAACCCGCGTGGACAAGTCCCGCCGCCTTCTTGTCGAGGTCCCAGAGCACGATCGGGTAGCAATCAGCGTGCGTGGTGAACAGCACGACGTTGCGGCGGTCGGTGACCATCGCATCGACGCCGTTGACGATTGATCGGGGGTCCTCGATCCGCGCGACCGCCTTGCCATGGACGGCGCCGGCGGTGGTCAGGGCTCGATCTTCGACCTGCATGACCTGCATGAAGGTCCGGCGCGCTGCCAGCACCGGCTCCTTGTCAGCCGCATGTGTCAGGCCAACCGATCCCAGGAGCGTGGTCGAGAAGCCGTGGATGAGGCCCGGTTCGTCGGCAAGCTCGGGCACATGAAGGGCCGCCGGGATCGTCTTCACTCTGTGAAGGTTACGAACGTCTGGAGCTGAGGACCTGTTCGATCTCTCGTTTGACCTGCTGGAGGTCCATGAATTCACGGTAAACAGAGGCGAAGCGGATATAGGCGACCTCGTCCAGGTCGCGAAGCCGCACCATCACCATCTCGCCGATCTCGCCGCTCGGGATCTCGACCCGGCCCGAGCGTCGCAATTCCGCTTCGATGTCGTCGACGATGGCGCGCAGACGCTCCGGCGAGATGTCTCGCTTCTCTGTCGCCTTCTTCAGGCCCGTGAAAAGCTTCTGGGGGTCGAAGTCCTCCCGCCGCCCGTCCTTCTTCGTGACGAAGAACGGGACGGTCTCAATCCGCTCGTAAGTGGTGAAGCGCTGCCCACACTGCAGGCACTCGCGCCTCCGGCGAATCGCCTCCCCGACCTCCGAGTCGCGGGAGTCGACCACCTTCAGGTCGTGGTGACCGCAGTACGGACAGCGCAACCAAATCTCCTTGGGTGACTACATCCGGTTCCGCAAAAACGCGGGGATGTTGATGTCGCCGAGCTCTTCGAGGCCAAGCTCGGGCCGATCGATCGTACGACGCGCCGTCTCCTGCCTTGCTTCCTGCTGGGTCTTGCCGCCGAAGCCGGTGGCGATGACGGTGATCTTGATCTCGCCCGCCATGGTGTCGTCGCGGACGACGCCGAAGATGATGTTGGCGCCGGGGTCGGCCGCCGCGCGGACGATCTCCGCCGCCTTCTGGACTTCCTGCAGCGTGATGTCTTTGCCGGCTGTGATGTTGAACAGGATGCCCTTGGCGCCGTCGATGGACGTCTCGAGCAACGGGCTGGAAACCGCCTGCTTCGCGGCGTCCTCGGCGCGCGAGTCGCCGGCCCCGTGGCCGATGCCCATAAGCGCCTCACCCGCGTTCTCCATGATCGCCTTCACGTCGGCGAAGTCGAGGTTGATCACGCCGGGCTGGGTGACCAGGTCGGAGATGCCCTGCACGCCCTGGCGCAGCACATCGTCGGCCATCCGGAAGGCTTCCTCGAGCGTGGTCTTCGAGCTGGCGACCTGCGCCAGCCTGTCGTTGGGGATGACGATCAGCGCATCGACCTGGCCGCGCAGGGCCTTGATGCCCTCCTCGGCGGTGTCGTTGCGGATGCGGCCCTCGAATCCGAACGGCCGCGTGACCACGCCGATGGTCAGCGCGCCCGCTTCCTTGGCCATCTCGGCCACGATGGAAGCCGACCCGGTGCCCGTGCCACCGCCCATGCCCGCGGTGATGAACACCATATCGGAGTCCTGGACGACCGCACCCAGTTCCGTTCGGCTCTCGTCCGCGGCGTCGCGGCCGCGCGTCCAGTCACCGCCGGCGCCGAGGCCGCGTGTGACCTTGTTGCCGATCTGAACTTTGACATCGGCCTGGCAGCGCTCGAGCGCCTGCTTGTCCGTGTTGACCGCGATGAACTGGACCTTCAGCGCCTTTGAGATCATGCGATTGACGGCATTGCCGCCGCCGCCACCGCAGCCGACGACCTTGATCCGCGCTCGCCCCTCGTGCAACTCGCTTTCTTTCGTCATGACGATCAGGTGATCCTCCTTCGAATTTGCTTTTGCCATGGCGAGCTCAAGCTGGTTTTTGGTGTGTTCTCTAGAAAAAATCGCGCAGCCACCTCACTGTTTTTTGATACGTGTTGCCGAAAGTGGCCGGCTGGCGCGCGGTGCCGTAGGGGGCGCGCGCGTGCGCTCCCCACTTGACCAGCCCACCCGAGACGGCGAACGACGGTCCATGTGCTTTGTCGGCGAGCCCGGCGAGACCGATTGGCTGTCCGAGACGCGCCGAGGTGTTGAAGACCATCTGCGCCGCGTCCATGGTGCCCATCAATCTCGAGCCGCCTCCCGCGACAACGACGCCCGCCGGCAGGAGCTGGTCGAACCCGGTCTTGCGCACTTCCTCGCGCGCCATCTGGAAGATCTCCACCATCCGCGGTCCGATGATCTCCGCCAGGAATCGGCGGGGCAGCGCCTGGATGCGATCGCCGCCGACCTGGCGAACCTCGACCTTCTCTGCATGGTCGATCACCTCCGGCAGCGCGTGACCGTAGTTGAGCTTGAGGTTCTCCGCCTCGTCGAGCGTCGTCCGCAGACCGATCGCGATGTCGCTTGTCACGTGGTTGCCGCCGACCGGCAGCACCGCGACGTGACGGGCCGATCCTTCGTTGTAGACGACCACGTTGGTGGTCCCCGCACCGATCTCGACGAGACATACGCCGAGCTCGATCTCCTGCGGAGTCAGCACACCCTCGCCGGCAGCGAGGCCCGTGCACACCACGTCTTCGACGTCGAACCCGGCGCCATGGACGCATTTGATGACGTTCTGGATCGCCGTCTGGGCGCCGGTGATGATGTTGGTCTCGACCTCGAGCCGGTGACCAGTCATGCCGACCGCGTCCCTCACGCCGTCCTGCCCGTCAACGGTGTAGGCGCGGGGGATGACGTGGATGACCTGGCGGTCCGACGCGATGCTGACGGCGCGACTCGCCTCGACCACGCGGTGGACGTCGTCTTCGCCGATCTCGTGGTCGGGATGCGCGACGGCGACAACGCCCGTCGAGTTCTGGCTCCAGAGGTTGGTGCCGCCGACGTTCACGACGACCGACTCGATCCGCTGCCCGGCCATGCGCTCCGCGGCCACGGTCGCAGCCAGGATCGACGCAATGGTTTTCTCGAGGTTGACGACCACGCCTTTGCGCAGGCCGTCGGACGGACTCTCGCCCACGCCGAGGATGCTTACGGGAGCCCCCGGCTCGTCAGATTCCGCGATGACCACCGCGACCCGGCTGGTGCCAAGGTCGAGACCGACGGTTTTCTTCCGCCGCGACAAAACTGTGCTGAAACGCCTCCTGGAACGTGGGGATGTTAGGGCGGGTTGCCGGGATTATATCGGCTCTCGTCGCGTTGCGGGGCTAGATTTTGTGTGTTGGCCCCTGGCCGGATCTAGCGCTTGTGGTTCAGACCGTTTTGGCGCAGGTCTGCTGGGCCTTGTTGATGCGATCGACGTCTGGCTTCATGTACTTGGCAATCGCCACGAAATGCTGCAGCCCCTCGATGATCAGCGTCCTGTTGCTCTCGTTGAAGCCGCTGATCGCCTGCGAGACGCCTTGCTCCATCCCGGTCCAGTCGTCCTTGAACTGCTGGACGGGACGTCCGATGCACACTGGAATGTCGCGCTGGTTGTTCTGGATCGCACTGTCCACATCGATCATCGCCTTGTTGAGCACGATCAGAGCGTCCTTGCAGGGGGGCGGCAGGCTCGAGGTGCACTTCGAGGTGACCCCGGGCAGGGCTTGATTCGTCTCGACCAGCGACGGCCCCAGATCGACGTTGAGGAACCGGTCGGCGCGCTCATAGTCGGAGATCAATGGCGACGGCGTGGCCTGCACCGACGCGACGTTGGCCGCCGGCCTGAGCATCGGATAGACCACGAAGCCGCCGATGACGATGACAGCGATCATCAGAAAACCGGACAGGTAGATCCAGGTGCGCGACGTCGGTGGTTGCGGTGTGACCCATGCGGCAGGCGCGGGCGCGGGTTCATACGCGACCACCGCCGCGGCGGAGGGCGCGGGCGCGGCGGCCTGAGGCGGAGCTGCGAGCCACGATGGCGGGGCCTCAACGGCTACCGGAGGGGCCGGCGCGGGAGCTGGAGCGGCGGCGGGCATCGGCTGCCATGCCTGCCCGTCCCACCAGTAGTGCCCGTCAGGCGAGATCGGCGGCCCAGCCAGCTGGGGAGTTGACATCGCCGATGGATTGTGCCCGAACAATGCCTTGGTTGATGCTCGCTTAACGCAATCGAAATTCGGCCAAGCGAGCTATGAAATTTACAGGAATTCCTCTTGGATCGGCGAACAAAATTTCGTACAATATTCGCGTGGAGCAAATGGCCTTTGAGACGGCGCCCGAAGGAGCAGACCTGGCGCTCGAGTTGGTTGCGTTGCGGCACCAAATCGACAGCCTGGAGCTCAGGTTCTCGCAGGTCGCCACTGCGTTCGACCAGACCGAATACTGGGACCGCGAAGGTTCCAACAGCGCGATCGACTGGATTCGCTTCAAGTGTCACATGACCTCCACGGCGGCAGCCGACCGCATCTCGATCGGCCGGCATCTATCCAAACTTAGGAAAAGCGTCCAGGCAATGGAGGCGGGCGACATCGGCTTCGCCCATCTGACGGTGATGGCACGGACCGCCAGCGCCGTGAAGTCCTTCGACGAAGCGAAGCTCTTGCCGCTTGCCAAGGAAAACTCGCCAGGCAGGTTTCACTTCAAGTGCATGCACTACCGGCACTCTGCCGACCCCAAGGGTTATGCAGCAGACCAGGAGCAACTCGCTGAAGAACGTAGCCTGCGCCTGAGCACCGCAGAGGACGGGTGCCTGCTGATCAGCGGCGTGCTCGACCCGGTCGGTGGCGCGGCGGTGCGCAGCGCGTTGGAGCCGCTCGCCCAGCCTTCGGGCGCATACGACGATCGCAATCGGGAGCAGCGTTATGCGGATGCCTTGGTCGAGCGGGTCTCGGGTGGCAGGACGGCCAACATCCAGGTCACGGCCACGATCGAGACCCTGAAGGGCCTGGCCGGCGCTGCGGCGGGCGAGATGGAGTTCTCGCTTCCGATCTCCTCCACCCCAATCCAGCGCATGGCCTGCGACTGCAGCGTCACCCGGGTCCTGCTCAACCAAGAGTCGGTGACCATCGACGTTGGTCGCTCAAGGCGAGTGATTTCCGGAGCGCTCACGAGAGCTCTAAAGGCGCGCGATGGACACTGCCGGTGGCCGGGCTGCGAACGGTCGGCCTCGATGTGCGACGGACATCATCTCGTGCATTGGATCCATGGCGGTCCGACCGATCTCGACAACCTGGTGCTTACCTGTCGCCGACACGATCGGATGGTGCACGAGGGCGGGTGGCAGCTGATCAAAACCGAACATCAGAAGATCGTCACCATCGCGCCGACGATTACCTTCGGCTTGCCACGAGGACCCGACTAGAACGCTCTAAGCAACCTCTGAGCGACCTCGCAGTTCTGGCTCAGCCGTCAAGCGGATCGTCCTTGACGTGGAGCGGGCAGCACTCGCGGTGGTCAGGGAGCCAACAGTTGAGATTGTGATTCCCGTCTACAACGAGGAGCGCGACCTGGAGCGCAGCGTGCGGCACCTGCGGGCATACCTCGACGCTTGCTTCCCGTTCCACGCTGTCGTGACCATCGTCGACAACGCCAGCACCGACGGCACCCAGGAGATCGGCGAGCAACTCGCTTCGTCCGTCAAGGGTGTGCGCTACATCCGGCTCAACGACAAGGGCCGCGGCCGCGCTCTCGCGGCGGCATGGCTCATCAGCACCGCGGACGTGGTCGCGTACATGGACGTCGACCTCTCGACCGACCTCGACGCCCTGCTCCCTCTCGTCGCACCTGTGATCAGCCACCACAGCGATCTCGCGATCGGCAGCCGCCTGTCGACCGGCGCTCGCGTGCGGCGCGGATGGAAGCGCGAGCTCATCTCGCGCTGCTACAACGCCCTCCTCCGCGTCGCACTCGGCGCGACCTTCACGGACGCGCAGTGCGGCTTCAAAGCGATCCGCGCGGAGACGGCGCGACGCCTCATCCCGCAGGTCGAGAACCGGTCCTGGTTTTTCGACACCGAGCTCCTTGTCCTCGCCCAACGCGCGAGCTTGCGAGTCGCGGAGGTGCCGGTCGACTGGAACGACGATCCCGACTCGCGCGTCCGCCTGGTGCCGACTGCGCTGGAGGACCTGCGTGGCGTGTGGCGCCTGATGCTCACCCAACCCACCCGTCTCGCGCGCTTTACCGCCGTCGGCATCACGAGCACGATCGCCTACGTCCTTATCTATCTGGCGCTGCGCGACTTCTTACCCGCCTGGACGGCAAACGCCACCGCCCTCATCGTGACCGCGGTCGCCAATACAGCCGCGAACCGGCGGTTCACCTTCGGCGTCCGCGGTCGGGAGGGCCTGGCCGGTGATCACGCGGCGGGGCTTGCCGCGTTCCTGCTCGCTCTCGTGCTGACGACGGCCACGAGCGAGATCATGCGGTCCGTCGCCCCCCACGCCGCGCCGCTGCTCGAGGCCCTCGTCCTAACGGCCGCGAACCTGGTCGCGACCCTGTGCCGCTATCGCCTTTTCCGTGGCTGGATGGATTCGCGGCTACAGGTAATGACGGCGGATGGCGCCTAGGTTGTTGAAGATCCGCACGCCGAAGGCGACGATCGCCGCGATCGACAGATCAACGCCCAGCTTGTCGCCGAAATAGGTGAGGCTGCCCGCGAGAGTCATGTTCGTGATCGGGCCGCTGAAGAACACGCGCGGTTCGAATGTCCCCGCGATGTAGGCCTTGAACGCTCCGAAAATGGAGTCAAGGGCCGCGAGCAGCGCCACGGCTGTGTAGCGTGCGTACGTGATCGGGATCGTGACCGGCGAAAGCAGGCCGAGGATCACGCCGAGGATGACGAAGACGATCGCGATAACGATTACTTGCATGGGCCGGGTGTGGGAATCGGCGCCGGCTTCGGCGTCGCGCCAGGAGATGGCGACGCTGCGACGGGCTGTCGCGACTTGTAGCCGACGGCGGGTTCGGACGGATTCATCACGTTGATGTAAAGCAGGTCGGGAGAGCTGTAGTCGACGTTGTGATTTCCCGCGATCGCCTTGAGCGCCGTCAGCTTGTCGCGCAGGGTCGCGAACTCCTCAGGCGTCAAAACGCGGCCAAAGTAAACCTTCCAGCCTTTCTTCGCGATCATCGTCAGGTCGCCGCACGAGTCGAAGATGAATCCCGCGACGTCCTGGCCGACGAGGGTTGGCATCGCGCGCTGGATGTTGACGAGCGCGGTGAGAAGCTGCGGATCCAGCGGCCGGTCGCCCGCGCGCGGCTCGTTCCCCGCCGGGCCCTGGACATCGACCAGTCCCGCAGCCGTCGAGGTCGCCCCCAGGACGACCGCCTGGCTCGACATGAAGTACAGCTTGGTCGAGGTTCCTGCGTGGTAGGCCGCGACCGGCTCCCACTCGCTGACCTGGATGACCACGGTGCCCAGCAGCTGCGGCTGCACATCGACGCTGCGCACCCAGACCTGCTTCATGAGGCGGTCATGCGCGGTGACTACGTCGACCGAGATCACCGAGGTGTCGCCGGAGAGGCCCGCGTCTTGGGCGACCTGGCTCGAGGTCAGGTGATGCGCGCCGGTCACCTGCACCGAGCTGATCGCCAGCGCGGGTCCAAACCAGAGCCAGACGAGCAGAGCCGCCTCCAAAGCCGCGACAGCGATCGCCAGGGCGCGCCAGCCCCATGGCACGTCGGGCTCGCGCAGCGCCTTCTCCGAGCGCGTCCACAGCTGGCCGCGCAGCGGCTCCGTACGCTCGATCCCGTTCGGCCATGGCGCCCGGGGCATAACAGAGCTGCGGCGGCGGAACTTCACGATGCCGCCTTCACTGTGCTGTCGGACCCACGTGACGCTGGAATCGCCCGACGGCATGGTCGACCAGTCGCTGACAGAGCTCGTCGAAGGAGATGCCGGCGGCGCGGGCCGCATCGGGCAGCAGCGACAGCTCGGTGAGCCCGGGCACGGTGTTCACCTCCAGCATCCAGGGCGTGCCTTTCCCGTCGACGATGATGTCCACCCGTGCCATGCCCGAGCATCCGAGCTCGGTGAACGCCCTCGCCGCGGCGTCTGATGCTGCCGCTCGGGAAACCTCCGGGATCCTGGCCGGGATGATGTGGTGCGACTTGCCGGCCGTGTACTTCGCGTCGTAGTCGTACACCGGGTTCTCGCTGACGATCTCGAGCGTCGGCAGGACCTGGAGGTCGGGCGTGGCGAGCACCCCGATGGTGATCTCCGTACCCACCGCGAAGCGCTGGGCGAGCACCCGGCGGTCGTAGCGTGCCGCGAGGACGAGCCCAGAGGCGACCGCGTCGACGTCTTGGGCGATGGTCAGGCCGATGGTCGACCCCTCGCGGACCGGCTTGATGACCAGCGGCAGACCCAGCCTCGCAGCAAGGCGCTCGATGACGTCGGCGGCGATCCCCTCCTTGATCTCGAGCTCTTCGAACTCGGGCACGTGCAAGCCGACGCCGGCCATGACCTTGCCGGCCCGCGACTTGTCCATGCAGAGCGCAGAAGCGAGCACTCCCGAGCCGGTGTAAGGCAAGCCCAGCAGCTCGAGCATCCCCTGCACCGTGCCGTCCTCTCCGAGCCGGCCGTGAAGCGCGTTGAACACGCACTCGAAATTGCCGTCGCGCAGTGCGTCCCACGTGTTGCCGTCGAGGTCGACCGGCGTGACGTCGTGGCCGCGACCGCGCAAGGCGTTCGCGACCTGCTCTCCCGAGCGCATCGAGACCTCGCGCTCGGCCGACTTCCCGCCTCTCAGCACCGCGAGCCTCACTACCTCATTTCCATTGGCCGACCATCTCGACCTCGGGCTCGAGCTGGACACCGAAACGACGCTTGACCTCGACCATCACACGTTCGATCAACCGCCTCACGTCGGCTGCGGTGGCCCCGCCCTCATTGATGATGAAGTTGCCGTGCAGCTCCGAGACAACCGCCGCGCCCTCGCGCGTGCCTTTCAGTCCAGCGGCCTGGACAAGCCTGCCTGCCGAATCGCCTTGCGGGTTCTTGAACACGCTGCCGCAGTTCTTGGTCTTGATCGGCTGCGTCTCGTTCCGCTCCCTGGTGAGCTTGGACATGAGCTGCTTGGCCTCTTCCCCATCACCGCGCGTCAGCTGCACGGTGGCGGAGACAACGAGTGCGCCTTTCAGATCTCCATCGCGCAGCGCGGACGTCCGGTAGCCGAACTTCAGCGCCGGCGGCTTCCATGTCTGCTTGCCCGCGCCTGGCATGAAGCCATCGACCTCGACGAGCACCTCGCGGATCTCCTTACCCCAGCAACCGGCGTCCTGGTAGACCGCTCCGCCTAGGGTGCCGGGGACGCCGATCGCGAACTCGAAGCCCCGTAGGTTGGCGTCGGCGACGATCCGCGCGAGCCGCATCATCTTCAACCCGGCGCCGGCGCGGACGCGGGTGCCGTCGATATGGTGCTCGCGATTCACCACGCGCACGACCAATCCTTCGACGCCGCGGTCGGCGACGAGGAGGTTCGTCCCAGCGCCCAGCAACAGATAAGGAATGTCGCGCTCGCGGCAACCCTCGATCGCTTTCTCGATGGCCTCGGGCCGCGCAAGCTCCACGAAAAACTCGGCTGGGCCGCCGATGCCGAACGAAGTCCGCGAAGCGAGCGCCTCGTTCTGGCTCACGCCCGGCAGGTCGTGGAGCCAGGCGAGCCTAGACTTTGTGCGCCAGCTCATCGCCCAACTTTTTGATGTCGCCCGCGCCCATCAGCAGCACCAGATCGTCCGGCCCGACGATCTCCTTTAGAGCTTCCTTCGCTCTTGTGAAGTCGCCGACGTAAATCGCCTGTGGGACCTGGTGCGCGAGGTCCGCAGCCTGAACGCCTGAGACGTTGTCCTCGCCGGCGCTGTAGACGTCGAGCACGTAGACGCGGTCCGCGCCCTCGAACGAACGCGCGAAGTCGTGCATCAGGGCGCTCAGTCGCGAGTAGCGATGGGGCTGAAAGACGACGAGAAGCCGGCGGTGACGCAGCTCGCGCGCCGCCTCGATCGTCGCGCGCACCTTGGTCGGGTGGTGCGCGTAGTCGTCGTACACGGCCGCGCCCTGGAAGGTGCCCAGGAACTCCATTCGCCGGTGTGCGCCTGGGAAGGTTTGCAGCGCCCCCGCGACGTCACCGAACGGGACCCCGATCTCGAGGGCCACAGCCGCGGCGCCCGTCGCATTCTGAATGTTGTGCCGGCCCGGTTGGCGCAGATCGATGTGGCCGAGAAGGTCCGCGCCACGATAGATCGGAAACGGACGCATCGGCTCGCAGCGATAGGTCGCGCCCTGCCGGAAACCGTAGGTGACCTTGCGAGCCCTGGGCTTGAGCTCCCGCGCCAGCTCGTCGTCCGCGCAGAGCACGGCGAGGCCCGTCTCGGGGATGGCCTCGATGAACCACTGGAACAGGTCGCGCACCGCGGACACGTCGCGGAAGTGGTCTGGATGGTCGAGCTCGATATTGGTCACGATCGCCCGCTGCGGGTGATGCAACGTGAGCGTGCCGTCGGACTCGTCCGTCTCAGCGACCAGCCACTCCGACTGTCCGGCCCTGGCGCTAGCGCCGTCGCCGACCAGCACAGTCGGGTCGTAACCGGCCATGACGAGGATGTGGCCGATCATGTGAGTGACGGTGGTTTTGCCGGCCGTTCCGGCGACGGCGATCGAGTTCGTCTCGCTGATCAGCCGAGCGAGCATCTCGGCGCGGCTCACAACCTGGACGCCCATGGCCCTTGCGGCGTCCAACTCCGGCGATTTCTTGATCGCGCCGCTGTAGACGAGCAAGTCCTTACCCAGGACGTGCTCGGGGTCGTGACCCACTCTCATCTGGACGCCCGCTTCTTCGAGCTCGGCCGTCGTCTCCGATTCCTTGATATCGCAACCGCTGACGTCGTCCCCTCGGGCGAGGAAGACACGCGCCAGCGCCGACACACCGGCCCCGCCGGCGCCCATCAGGTGAACTCTCATCTGCGGAGGTGGGCCCGGGGGGCCGGCGGAGAGATTTGGAGATCCAGGTGGTCCCAGCGCAAGGCAGGGGTGGCCCGAGGAGGAGCGCATATGGACATGCGCGACGACGAAGGAACGGGCGCCCTAACGCGGCGATGGGGCCGCATGGGCTCCAAAGATCCCGTTAGCATGCCTGGCTCACCTCCTCACCACTTCGTGAAGCACTCGTAGAACGCGCTGCGCGGCATCCCGACGCCCGGTCGCCGCGGATGCCTTGGCCATCGCCCGCACGCGACTCGCGTCGAGGCTTGCAATCGCGCGCACGAGGCTTTCGCCGGTGAGCTCTTCGTCGGCGATCCGGAGGGCCGCCCCGGCCGCGACCATCGCGGCCGCGTTCTCTTCCTGGTGGCCGCCGCCAAAGGTGCCTGGCACCAGGATCATCGGCAGGCCGACCGCGGCGGCCTCTGAGATCGTGCTCACGCCGGCTCGGCTGACCACGAGGTCGGCGCGGGCCATCAACGCCGGCATGTCCTCGGCGAAGGCCACCCCGCTGTAACGCTCTCGGGCACGTCGCTCCACCCCATCCTTGCCCTGCTGCCCGGCGACGTGAATGACCTCTTCAAACCTCGCGCACAGCTCATCGAGCGCCGCCCACGTGGCCTCGTTCAAACGCCGCGCGCCCTGGCTGCCTCCCGTCACCAGCAGGCGGCGCGGAGGAATATCGGGTATGCGCGGCTCGAAACCTTCACGCAGGGGGACGCCGGTGAGCACGGTCCTGACGTTGCGCAACCGCTCCTCTGTGCCCGGCAGCGTCGTGCAGACCGCGGCGGCGTTCGCTGCGAAGTACCGCGTGGCCAGCCCCGGCCGGACGTCCTTCTCGTGCAACACGTAAGGAATCCGGCGCATGCGCGCCGCGGCCACCGGCGGGGCCATCACGTAGCCGCCCATGCCGAGCACGACGTCGGGCCGAAACCTGTCCACGATGCGGAGCGCGGACCGGAGCGCCAGCGGGACGAGAACGGGAAGAGCGACGTTCTTCCACGGCGCGTCGCGGTCGAGCCCACGAACCCTGACGGTCCGCAGCTCGAAACCGGCTGCGGGCACAAGCCTCTCTTCTGGACCGCCAGAGCGCCCGACCAGAAGCAGCGCACCCTGGGGTTCCTCAGCGCGAAACGCTCGCGCGACCGCGAGCGCCGGAAACAGGTGCCCTCCGGTTCCGCCGCCAGCGATCAAAAGTCTCATCTGATGACCGATTGTTCCGCAACGCCGAACCCGACCCGTGGCGGGCGATGCTCAGCAGAAGGCCAACCGCGGCGAGGGTCGTGGCCAGGGCCGTGCCGCCGTAGCTGAAAAACGGCAGCGGGACTCCCGTGATGGGCAGGGTGTTGGTGACGGTCGCCATGTTCATGAGCGCCTCGAAGGTGATCCAGGTGGTGATCGACGCGGCGAGCGCCATGCCAAACCGGTCCGGCGCACGCAGCGACGCGCGATAGCCGCGGATCCCGAACACCAGGAAGCCCAGCATCACGAGCGTCGTTCCGATCAGGCCGGTTTCCTCGCCCACGATGGCAAAGATGAAGTCGGTATGGGCCTCGGGCAGCCAGCCGTACTTCTCGATGGAGTGGCCGATCCCCACGCCAAACCAGCCTCCCGAAGCAAGCCCGTAGAGGGATTGGGTGGCCTGGAAGCCGGCGCCGAGCGGGTCTGCCCACGGATTCTTGAACGCGACGAGCCGGGACATTCGATACGGCTCGAGCAGGGTGACGGCGACAAACGCCAGCGCGAGCGCTCCCGCGATCAGGATCAGGTGCCGTAGCCGGCCGCCACCTGCCCAGTAGGCGCTGACGAAGATGCCGACCATGACGATCGAGGTGCCCAGGTCCGGCTCCAGCAAAAGGAGAACGAGCACGCCGGCCAGCATCGCCGCGAACGGGACGAAGACCTGGTTGAAGTCGCCCATACGCTGCGCGTTGCGGTCGACCCAGTGCGCCACGAACACCGCGAACGCGAGCTTGCCGAGCTCGGACGGCTGAAACGTACCGAGCGGCCCGGCGTCGAACCACCGCCGCGCCCCGTTGACGCTCACGCCCAGGTGCGGCACGAGGACCAGGAGCATGAGCAGCCCGGCCGCGACCGCTCCGGCCGGCGCCAGCCGGCGGATCCGCCGGTAGTCGACACGGCCGAGGACGAAAAGCGCGACGAAGCCGATCAACAGCCACGCCGCCTGACGTTCCGCGTAGTAGAAGGTCGACTGGTGCTGGTTGTAGGCGAACGCGACGCTCGCGCTCGTGACCATGACCAGGCCCGCCCCACACAGGGCGACGGTCGTGAAGAGAAGCAGCCGGTCGGGCTGCGGCCTCGTTGGAGACATCGAGCTCACGCCGCGAACCGCTGCCGGACAAGCTCTTTGAACTGGTTGCCGCGGTCTTCGAAGTCCTTGAACATGTCATAGCTCTTGTAGGCGGGGCTGAGCAGGACGACGCTTCCCTGGCGAGCCATGCCGGCGGCGATCGACACGGCCTGTTCGAGCGTTTCGGCCCGGATGACCTTCGGATGCACGCGCAGCGCCTCGGCCAACTCGCCGGCGGAAGCGCCGATGAGAATCACCGCCTCCGTATTCGCGAGTACGTCCTGGACCCATTCCCGAAGGTCGAAGCCGCTGCCATACCCGCCGGCGATCAGGATCACGGGTGCGCCTGGAAACGCGCTCAACGCGACGCGGCCCGCGTCGGGGTTGGTTGCCTTCGAGTCGTTGTACCAGCGGACGCCCGCCCACTCGCCCACGAGCTCCAGCCGATGCTCGACACCCTTGAAACCGCGGATCGCCTCGTTGATGGCGTCATCGCTGAGTCCCGCGATGTGTCCCACCGCGGCCGCGGCGAGGGCATTTTCCATGTTGTGCCGGCCCGGCAGTGGCATCGGCGGGAGCGGCTCGTGCTGGTCGAACCAAACGACCTTGCCGGCCGCGCGCGTGGACAGCGCGCTTACCGTCGGATCGCGGCTGTTCAGCAACGCGTAATCGGCGTCCTCGATCGCCCTCGCTTTGAGGTCGACATATTGGGCGAGGGTGCCGTGGCGGTCGAGATGGTCGGGTGTGATGTTCAGGATCACGGCGACGTGCAGATGCGGATGCTCCACGGACTCGAGCTGGAAGCTGGAGAGCTCCAGCACAACCCAGTGCTCGGGCGTGATCTCGGCGAGCCGATCGAGGACCGTGTCCCCGATGTTGCCGCCGACGACGACCGGGCGCCGGCCCGCCTCCAGGACAACGCCGGTCAGCGCTGTCGTGGTCGTCTTGCCATTGGTGCCGGTGATGCCGACCACGGTGCCTTTGCAGCGACGAAGAAACAGGTCGATCTCGCTCGACACCGGTATGCCTTTGGCGCGCGCCTGGTTCAGGAGCTCCGAGTCCCACGGCACACCGGGGCTCGCGTAGACGACATCGACGCCGTCGAGGACCCGTTCGTCGTAGCCGCCCACACGGAGATCGACACCGGGCGGCAGCTGCGCGATGGTCGACAGCAGCTCGCTTGACGGTTTGCGGTCGGCGAGTCGCACCGCCTCACCTTCGGCGGTGAGGTGCAGCGCGAGCGCGACGCCGCTTCGCGCCGCGCCGACCACGAGGGCGGTCAAGTCAGAAGCCGCACGAGAGCGATCGCCGCTAGCGCCGAGATCAGCCCCGCGCCCCAGAACGAAAGCGCGATGCGGTTCTCAGACCATCCCTCGTGGTGGAACGTGTAGTGGATCGGGGTCATGGTGAACACGCGGCGTCCGCCGCTGGCTTTGAAATAAGCCACCTGAATGATGACAGACAGCGTCTCGAGTACAAACACGAGACCGACGATCGGCAGCAACAAGAGGATGCCTTGCTGGATCGCCATCGCGGCGAGCGCGAAGCCGATCGCCAGCGCGCCCGTGTCGCCCATGAAGACGCGCGCCGGGTAGCGGTTGAAGACGAGGAACGCGACCAGCGCGCCGCACAGCGTCATCGCGACGGCCTTCTCGCCGGCCGGCGCGCCGGGAAGGAACAGCACCGTGGCCCCGACGGCGATCACCGTGAGGCCGCCCGCGAGGCCGTCCATGCCGTCGGTGATGTTCACCGCGTTTGCGGTGGCGGCGATCGCAATCACCGCCAGCGGAAACACAAGCCACGGCGTCACCGGTAGAAAGAGCTGCGGACCACCCTGCACCGTCGCGAGCCACGCCACCGGCACCGCGAGGAGAAGTTGGAGCGGAAACTTGAGCCGCGCGGGGATGCCGCGTGTGCCGACACGGAGCTTGCTCCGGTCGTCGGCGAAACCGATCAGCGCCCCCGCGATGAGGCCCGCGGCCGCGGGCAGCGCGCCCGAATGGCCGGCGATCGTTGCCAGCGCCCCGCCAAGAATCGCGAGCCCGACAAAGAGAATTCCGCCGCCTGTGGGCGTTCCGGCCTTGCGCTGGTGGGTGTCGGGCAGCTCGTCCTGGATCACCTGTCCTGACCGGATACGGCGCAGAGCGCGGATCGCGAACGGGTAAAGGACGATCGCGATCGCAAATCCGACGACGAATGTGCCGACGTCGAAGAGCGCGGCCGGATTCATCGGCGAGAGATTCGGTGCCCAGGCCGCCCAGATGCTAGGCGCGGCCGAGCACCAGAGCGAGCGCATCCGGGGATTCGTAAGCGAGGAGCGCAGGCCGCAACAACGCAAATGGGTTGCATGGGCGCCGAAGATCGGTCGAGGACGTCCGGCCGCGCTCTTCCAATCAAGCGGCGGTCAGGTCCTTGACCAGCTCGTCTAGACGAACCCCATGCGACGCTTTGACCAGGACGCGGTCGCCGGCGGTCGCGTTGCGCCTCACCCAGTCCGCCGCTCCCGCTCCATCAGGCACGAGCTCCGCGCCGGCGGCCTGCGCCATCGGCTTCGCCCGCTCGCCGTCGACGACGCAAACCGCGTCGAAAACTTCAGCCGCCCTCTCGCCCACTCGCCGGTGCGATTCCTCGGACAGGGACCCGAGCTCGCGCATCTCGCCCAGCACCGCCAGCAGACGTCCGTCGCGCCTGCTCTCCGCGAGGGCATCGAACGCCGCGATCATCGATTCCGGGCTCGCGTTGTACGCGTCGTCGATGATCGAATAGCCACCGGGCGTCGGGATCTCTTCCAGTCGATGCTCGACTTTGACGCCGGCGAGCGCGTTGGAGCCGGCCTCAACGGAAACGCCGGCGAAATCACCGGCCGCGAGGGCCGCGGCGGCGTTGAGGGCCTGATGGCGACCGGCCATTGCGAGGCGCACCTCCACGCCGCGGACCGTGAACTGCGATCCGCCACCCTCGATTGGCTGAAATCCCTCCACCCGGTAATCGCCGCGATCGTTGCCGAAGCTTGCGACGCGGGCCGACGTCATCTGAGCGAGCAGGGGATAGAAGTCGTTGTCAGCGTTGAGGACGGCGAGGCCTTCTTCGGGCAACGCCGCCACCAGCTCGCCCTTGGCGCGCGCGAGCTCCTCGCGCGAGTTGAAGAACTCGATGTGCACGATGCCGACGTTCGTGATGACCCCAATCGCCGGTTTCGCGAGGCCGGCAAGCCGCCCGATGTCGCCCGGCCGCTGCATGCCCATCTCCAGGACGAGCGCGGAATGGTGGGACTCGAGGCTGAGGATCGTGAGCGGCACGCCGGTCTCGGTGTTGAGGTTGCCCTCGTTCTTGTGCACGTTGAAGTGCTGAGCCAGGATCGCCGCGATCATCTCCTTGGTCGACGTCTTGCCGTTGCTGCCCGTGACCGCAACCACCAGCGGCTGCACGCGCCGGAGCGCGTGCGAGGCGAGCGCGTAAAGCGCCGACCATGTGTCCGGGACGAGGACTTCGACGATGCCGGACGGAATTTCGGTCTTTCGTTCCACGACCACCGCCGCGGCGCCTCGCGCGATCGCGTCATTGACGAACTCGGCGCCGTCCATCTCCTGGCCGCGCAGCGCGAAGAAGACACCGCCCGTCTTCACCTCGCGCGAGTCGGTGTGGAAGGTCGAGAACGTTTCGCCGACCTGGGTGCCGCCTACCTCGCCACCCCCGGTCGCCTCGAGGATCTCGAGGAGACTCAGTCTCATCTAGATAAGTAGAACTGTTAGGGCTTGTCGGGTGTGATGTGCCAGCTCACGACGAGCGTCTGCGCGATCTGCTTCCAGATCGGCTCGGCGGTCATGTAGCCGTCGTTCAGCGTCCAGTCGTTCTCGCTCCCGGGATAGTGCGGCTTGCGCACGACGACGAGCATCGTGAACCTCGGCTTCTTGGCGGGCAGGAATCCGACGAACGACGACCACACGTCCTGCGTGTACTTTCCGTTGACCGGGATCTGCGATGTGCCGGTCTTGCCGCACTGGTCGAGCTGAAAGCCTGGGATGCGGGAGGTCCAACCCGATCCGTGCTGGACGACCATCTGCATCATCGTCGTCATCTTGGCCGCGGTAGCGGCGCTGATCACCTGCCGCTGGGGCTGCAGCAGCACAGGGTTGAGGTGCGTGCCGATGCGCTCGACGACGTGCGGTTGCGCGTACTTGCCGCCGTTGGCAACGACATTGATGGCAGCGAGCATCTGAACCATGTTCACGTCGATGCCCTGGCCGAATGCTGTCGTTGCGTATTGCGAATCCTGCATCTTCGCCGCTGAGGGCGGCGCGATGTGGTTCTCGCCCGCGACGTCGATGCCGCTTGGCGTGGTGAGCCCGAAGGCCTCCAGGTTCTTGTAGAAGGCGGCGTGGCCTTCGGCCAGCATCGCTTTCATCGCGCCGACGTTGAGGGAGTGTTCCAGCACGTATGTGTAGTTGACGTTGCCGTGGTTACGTCGGTCCCAGTCGTAGATCCGGTAACCGCCGACATTGAGCACGCCCGGGTCGTTGATGACAGTGCTGGGTTCGATCGCGCCGGCGTTGATCGCCCCGGACAGGGTCACGACCTTCATCACGGAGCCCGGCTCGTAAACGTAGCCGAGCACGTTGTCCTTGAAGGCCGCTGTGTTGGTGTGGTTGAAGTTGTTGGCGTTGTAGCTCGGGTAGTCAGCCCACGCGACGATCCCGCCGGTTGTGGGATCCATGATCAGGACGCTGCCGCTCTCCGCACGGTCTCGCTTGACCCCTTCCATCAGCGCCTGTTCGGCCGCGTACTGGATGTTCGCGTCGAGCGAAAGCACGAGGTCCTGTCCATTGACGGGGTCCTGGTGGGTATGCGTACCGAGCACGATCTCGCGGTTGGAGAGGTCGCGGTAGCTGGAGATATAGCCCGGCGTGCCGCCGAGGGCCTTCTGGTAGTTCGCTTCCAGGCCATAGTTGCCGTCGCCGTTCCAGTCGACAAAGCCGAGGAGGTTGGCGGCCAGCGTGCTGCCTGAGCTGATCCCGGGCAGGTAGGAACGCTGGGTTTCTTCTTGCAGCCCGACGCCTGGCAGCTTTAGAGTGCGCAGCTGGTCCGCTTTCGCCTTGGCGAATCGCCGCGCGATGTAGGCGAACTTCACGTTGGACTCGAGAGTGGTCATCACCTTCGCCCTGTCGACCTCGAGCACGGTCGAGAGCCCTGTCGCCACAGCGTCTCGCTGCGTGGCGGCGATCTGATCGGGCGATACGAAAGCCGAGTAAACCGTCGTGTTGACGACGAGCTGAGTCAGGTTGCGGTCGAAGATCGCGCCGCGGAGCGCCGGCAGCTCGACGAGCTCGCGGTACTGAGCCTGCGCCTGCAGCGTGAGCTGGCCGTGCTGGGCCACCTGCCAGTAGGCGAGCCGTGTCCAGACCATCCCGGCGAGCACCACCGCAACGAGGAGCATGGAGACGACACGCAGCCGCGCCGAACCGACACGCTCGACCCGTCCGGGGCGTCGCGAGGCGAGCGCCCTCGTGCTCAAACTATTTCTTGGTCGACGCCATGACGTCGCGTGTCCCGGCGACGGTGTTGGCGATCACCGCCACGGCGCGCAACCACAGCGGAGTCGTATCGACGGGCGATGCGCCGACCGCTGCCGACAGGTCGACCGCGACCTCCTGCCCAGTCACGAAACGCGACGGGATGACGCGCTGCATGCCGCTCTGAGCGGCGTGCTGTTGCACCTGCGCGGGTGCATGCATCGTGACTTCCTGATAGCGCAGCTGGTCCTGCTCGGCGATCAGCTGACGCTGTTGGTCCTGCAAGCGGGCGATGTCATATGACGACTGCGTGATCTGCGCGGCGATCGCCAGGTAGAAGAGCACGACGATGACGACCGCGCCGACACCGACGTAGGCGTGGCCGAACACGTTCAGCCGCAGCCTTTCGGCGGCGACCGAGCCTGCGACCTGCACGAAGCCGCGCGTGCGCCGTCTCCGCCGTGGCGGGGCAGTGACGTGCGGCGCAGCACCGGTCGTGCCGAGGCGCCGTCTGGCCAGTATTCGGGTCGATGTCAAGACGTGAACTTCATCCTTTGCTGTGTTGGTTGCTGTGGCGCCCCCCCGGGCGGCTACGCCGCGACCTCCGCACGAATGGGGAGGAGTGATTTCAAAATGCCTGGTGGCCGGAGGGGTTAGACCGGCCACCAGGGCTTGGTGGTTTCAAAGCGGGAGTTCGGCCGGGGCACCCTCCCCTTTCATGGGGAGGGATCTGGGGTGGGGAGCTTTTCCGCGACCCGGAGGCGGGCGGACCGGGCGCGGGGGTTGGCGGCCACCTCTGCTTCGGAGGGCCGCACGGGATGCCGGGTGATGACGCGAAGGGTGGCCCGGTGGCCGCAGGTGCAGACTGGCTGCTGGGGTGGGCAGATGCAGTCTTTGGACTCGACGTTGAAGAATGACTTGACCAAGCGGTCTTCCAGGGAGTGGAAGCTGATCGTCGCCATACGACCACCGGGTTTGAGTGTTGAAAGAGCTGCTCTGAGTCCTGATTCGATCTCGCCGAGCTCGTCATTGACCGCGATTCGAATCCCCTGAAATGTCCGCGTCGCGACGTTGATGTCGCGAGGCCAGGCCCTCCGGGGTATCGCGGCCTCGACTGCTTGCGCCAGGTCGCGTGTGGTGCGGAGTGGGCGCCGCGCCACGACAAACTGCGCGATCCTGCGGGCCCATCGTTCCTCCCCGTACTCGCGGAGGATGCGCTCTAGCTCGGCCACGTCGTACTCGTTGACGATCTGCGACGCTGTGAGCTTCGAGCTCGGGTCCATGCGCATGTCGAGCGGTCCCTCGGCGCGAAAGCTGAAACCGCGCTCGGGATCGTCGACCTGGTTGCTCGAGATTCCGAAGTCGAAGAGGATCGAGTCCGCTTGCCGGAAACCGTTGTCTGCTGCGATCGAGCCAAGCTCGGAAAACCGTCCATGCACCACGGTCGCGGACTGACCAAACGAACCCAGCGTTTGCCGCGCCGCCTGGACCGCCGCGGGATCGCGGTCGATCCCGAGCAGCCGGCCGCCGGGGGTGATCCTCTCCAGGATCTGGCGGGCGTGGCCCGCCTGCCCGAGGGTGCAGTCGATCGCGACCGCCCCCTCTCGGGGCTGGAGCAGCTCTATTACCTCTTGTGAAAGTGCTGGAACGTGCGGACTAATGTCCGGAGATCACCCTGTCAGCGAATTCGGTAAAGCGTCCTTGCGCGTCGGCGCTGTAGTTGTCCCATCGGGCCTCGGGCCAGATTTCCACCCTCGAGCCGGCCCCGATCACCACCACCGTCGACGGGGTCTCGATCCCCGCCAGGCGACGCTGCTCCGGCAGAAGGCTGATCCGTCCCTGGCCATCCGGCTCGAACGGATCCGAGAGTGGATAGAGAGTTCGCGACAGGGCGCGATGGTCCGGGCCTGGAAGTGGGCTCCGCAGCTCGTCGCCGAGCGCCGCCCACAGGTCCGGCGGATAGATCGCCAGCACCTGGTCCTGGCCGACCGAGACGAAGCTGCCGTCTTTGAGCTGCTTGCGAAATGAGGCTGGGATCGCCAGCCGCCCTTTGTCGTCCACCCTCACCCGATGCGCTCCAGTGAACACTCATCGGGCCTCCCAGTAGCTGAGCCGGCGCCGCTGACTGCGGGCGCAGAGACTGCAGCCGCAACCATGTAGCTCGAGTGGGAGGCGGTTGCCATGCTTGTCGAACCGATGGTTGATACCGACGTGGATCGAGTGCTCGTCTTGGCCATCGCGGCTGCGGGGAGAGGTGGCGTAGAGGAGGTGTATGGCGTGCCTTACCTGGACGTAGGGTGCGACGTATGGTTCGATGTCTGCCGGATTCACCACTTCTCCCCACTGATCACCGCGATTCGCCGCAGACAGTAACAACGTCGGTTAAGCCTGTCAATACCTTTACCACAAGATCTAGAAGGCCCTTACAGGCCATGTGCGGGCCTTGCCCCGATATATTGGGTCAGGCCCGCCGGATACCCCTAGATGCAGTAGCGGATTGTGATATTGACGAACATTAGTTTGGTAACATGCGCGACGGCAGCCAGGAGTTGCTTACTTCTCTTTACCCGCTTCGCTTCAGCAAACCGAGCGCCTTGGCACGCCTTTCCGCCCAGGTGAAGACAGCAAATCCGAGCGGTATGAGGACCACGCCCATGCCCAGCAGGATGCCCACGGTGGGGATCTGGTCGGCCGCCGTGGCACCCTCGAGCAGGCTGCGCCGCATACCGGCGAGCGCGTAGGTGAGGGGGCTGATGAAGCCGGCGGCCTGAAGCGGCCAGGGCAGGACCGTCAACGGGTAGTAGACGCCCGACACCAGGAGCATGAAGCCCTGGACGGCGAACGACATCTGCTCTCCCTTTTGAGGCGACAGCAGGGGCAGCACCGAGGTCAGGATCGCCAGGCCGATGAGCGGCGCCAGCGAGGCAGCGAGCACGACGAGAGCGCCGGCGATGTCGGCATGCGAGAAGTCGATGTCGAAGATCGCCACCGCGACCAGGAGCACGATGAACGTACGCGCGAGACCGTAGACGATCGCGAAGAGGCAGATGCCCATGAGATGGGTGATCCGGCGCACCGGCGCCATGAAGGTGTACTCGATGGTGCCCTCCCAGCGTTCCCAAGCGATGGCGTAGGCGGCCTCCATGAAGACCAGCGACAGGTAGCCCCAGAGCAGCGCGCCGATCAGCAGGTAAAGCTGCGCCCTGCGCAGGTCGAAGGAGCCGCCGGACACCCCCAGCGACCCCAGGCCCGAGGCGAGGAAGCCGATCGACAGCACACTGACGATGCTGTAGAAGAGCCACACGACCTCCCAGACCCAGTAGCGCTTGTAGACGTAGAGCTGCCGCTCGGCAAAGCCGAACAGGGCGCTCATCTCGGATCCGCGCACGCCGATCATGTGACTGCCTCCTCTGCTTCCTCTGCCTCGAGCGTCTTCCCCGTCAGGTCCATGAAGACGTCCTCGAGCGTGGCGGCGCCGTGCCGTGCACGAAGCTCGTCAGGCGAACCGTCGGCGAGCACGCGGCCGCCGTCCAGCATCAGGACCCGGTCGCACAGTGCGGACGCCTCGTCCATGTCGTGGGTGCAAAGCAGGACCGTGATCTCGCGCTCGGCGCGCAGCGTCTCCAGCACGGCCTGGACCTCCTTCTTGGAGCGCGGGTCCAGCCCCGTCGTCGGCTCGTCCATCAGAAGCAGCGACGGCGCCGTGAGGAAGCTCCGCGCGATGGCCACCTTCTGCTGCTGCCCGCGCGACAGCTGTTTCATCGGCTGATCGATCACGTCCTTCGGCAACCCCAGCAGCTCGAGGATCTCGACCACGCGCCGCCGCGTTCCCCGTGAGGTGTTGCCGTAAAGGCGTGACGCGTAGACCATGTTCTCCCAGGGGCTGAGCTCCTTGAAGAACGCCGCCTCGACCGACACCCGGTTGACGCGGCGACGAACTTGGAGCGCGTCGGTCACGACGTCCCAGCCGAACACCATTGCCCGCCCGGTGTCAGGTGTCAGGAGCGTGCCGAGGATGCGGATGAGCGTTGACTTCCCACTTCCGTTCGGCCCGAGGATGCCGGTGACTCCACCTGCCTCGACAATCAGGTCGAGCTCGTGCAACGCCACCTTCTCTTTCTGCTCGCGTCGCCACCAGGGCGCGCCGGCATCGCGCTCGCGCCGCTTGAACGCTTTGCGGACTCCCTGGATGTCGATCGCTGGAACGTTCATTGCGGTCTCCTGAAACCCGAAATGGACAAAAGAAAAGGACCGTGGCGGTGCCCAACAACCGCACGGTCCTCAACCCCTCGAAGGCTTGACTTTCTGGTTTCTAGGTTTCGGCTATGAGACCAGCGTCAATGGGTGCCGGCGGCAGGCACACGTCGCCGCTTTTCAGCGAAGACGACCAATCCAATGCCTGCCATACAACTGCACCTCGAGAAAATGGACACACCCGGATGGGTGTGCGGACCGACTCAGACTAACCTGACCCGGGCTCAGCCGTCAAGACCAAGTTGCGTGATCACAAAGGCCATCACGAATGCCTCCTCGCGCCACGACTCGTAGCGGCCTGACGGCCCCATGTGCCCGGAACCCATCTGGGTCTTGAGCAGGATCGGCTGGTCAGCGCGATTCGCCGTGCGCAGCTTCGCGACCCACTTCGCCGGTTCCCAGTAGGAGACGCGTGGATCGTTCAGCGCGCCGGTCGCGAGGATCGCAGGGTACTCGGTCGAGCGGACCTGGTCGTAGGGCGAGTAGCTCTTGATATAGCGGTAGTAGTCCGGCTCTTTCGGATTCCCCCACTCGTCGTACTCGTTGACGGTCAGCGGCAGCTTGTCGTCGAGCATCGTCGTCAGCGCGTCGACGAACGGCACCTGCGCGACAGCGCATCCGAACAGCTCTGGCCGCATGTTGACCACCGCGCCGATCAGCAACCCGCCCGCGCTGCGGCCGCGGATAGCCAGCGATTCAGGGGCCGCATAGCCATCCGCGATGAGCTTCTCGGCGCACGCGATGAAGTCCTCGAAGGTGTTGCATTTGCGCAGCAGCCGTCCCTGCTCGTACCACTCCCTCCCCATCTCGCCGCCGCCGCGCACGTGTGCGATTGCAAAGACGAACCCCCGGTCGAGCAGGCTCAGGCGCGCGGGGTCGAACATCGGGTCGTTCGAGTGCTCGTAGGCGCCGTACCCATAGAGAAGCGCGGGAGCGCGCTCCTCGCTCTTGTCACGGCGAAACACCACTGAGATTGGAACCTTCACCCCATCGGTTGCGCGCGCCCACAGGCGCTCGGTCACGTAATCGTCTCGGTTGTAGCCGCCTCGGACCGGCTGTTCTTTGACCACGGTCCGCAGGGTGCCGTCAATGACGTGTAGAAGAACCGCATCACTCGGCTTGAGTAATCGGGGTTGGAGCCTGGAAACGCGGTGTAAGCCGCGTCGGGCTGCTCGACGATATGAAGGGCGCCGCTCATCGTGTCGAGCACCTCGAGACGCTGCAAACCGTCTGAGCGCTGACCCAGCACCACGTGGTGCTGATGGACGTCGGTGAGGTTCAGGCGTACTCCAGGGCGTTCGGGCACGACTTCCGTCCATGACGCTCGACCCGGGCTTGCAATCGGTGCGGCCATCAGTCTGAAGTTGGTCGCGCCGTCGTTGGTCAGCAAGAGGAATCGGTCTTCCTGATCGTCGACCGAGTACTCGATGTTGTCGCGACGTGGCTCGATCAAAACCGGCTGCGCATCCGGGGCGTCGCTGGGCAGGAAGTACGTCTCGCTGCTGATCTGGCTCGAGGTGTTGATGAAGATGAACCGCTCACTCTTCGATGGCTCAACGCCAACCTCGAATCGCTCGTCGTCCTCCTGGAAGACGAGCACGTCCTTCTCGCTCGCGGCGCCAAGCCGATGCCGCCAGACCTGGTACGGACGCATCGCAGAGTCGGGCCGGACGTAGAAGAAGGTCGTGTTGTCGGCGGCCCAGGCCGCGCCGTAGTAAACGCCCTGGATGACGTCCCCCAGGTCCTGGCCGGTGTTGAGGTCCCGGAAGCGGAGCTCGTGCAGCTCCGATCCGTTGACGTCGGCCGCATAGGCGAGGAGATTTTCGTCCGGGCTCCGCTCGACGTAGCCGAGCTCGAAGTAGTCGTGGCCTTTCGCGAGCTCGTTGGCGTCGAGAATGACCTCCTCGGGGGCGTCCATCGTCCCACGGCGCCGGCAGTAGATCTCGTAGTCGAGGCCTTCCACCGTCCGGGTGTAGGTCAACCAACCCTTGAACAGGGTCGCCGCGGAGGAGTCCGTCTCCTGGACCCGCCCGATGATCTCGCGGTACAGACGTTCTTGGAGGTCGCCTGCGCCCGCCGTCACGGCGTCGGTATAGGCATTTTCGGCTTCGAGGTAGGCGATCACCTCCGGGTCGTGCTTGTCACGCAGCCAGTAGTAGGGGTCGACGCGTCGGTCCCCATCGGCCTCGAGGACCTCGGGACGCACGGCGGCGACCGGCGGGCAGGCAGGGGTGACCTTCACCCGCTCCACTCTAGAGACGGTCTAGCGCGAGCCGCCCACCTTGAAGGCATTACGGATCAGCCGCTTGACCTCGGGCCGTTCGGCGTCGGACGCCGAGCGGAGGGTGACGAACCGAGTGTCCTTTCCGCTGCCCTGCAAGAGCCCACTCCCGTCGTCAAGGTCGCGGCCCCTGTAGAAGAACAGCGTCGAGTGATCCGCGAACGTGCCTACCCCGACGACGTTGGAACCGTCGACTGCGTAGCGGGCGAGCTTCCACATCATCCTGCTCGAGCGCGGCTGCTCCATCGCGTACGAGATCTCTTCCGCCTTGGGGGCGGCGTCCTTGACCGCACGGATCGCCGCTCGCACTATCGGCCGCACACGAGCGGGAACCTTGTTCACCTGCGCCGAAACGCTCGGCGCGGCATCTGCCCTGCTTGCCACGTGAGCAGATTAGTCTGAGGCGGTGAGGACGCGTCGCTACGGCGCGATCAAGCTCGGATCGCAGACCAACGTCGCCCTGCTCGGATTGCTTGCAATCGCGTTTCTCACCGGCTGGCTCGCGTTTGCGTTCGGCACCGCGCCGGCACGACTCTCCTTGATCGTCCACGCGACCGGTGGTGTCGCGATTCTGCTTCTGCTGCCCTGGAAGTCGATGATCGCGCGCCGCGGCTTGGCCCGGCCCAGAGGGGGACGGTGGGCATCGATTGGGCTCGGCATGCTCGTCCTGCTCTCGATCGCGGCGGGCCTCGGGCACTCAACCGGTCTTGTGCTGAGTTGGGGACCGTTTTCATCCATGGAGGCGCACGTCGGCGCGGCGCTGGCAGCGATCCCGCTGGCGGTGTGGCACGTGGTTGCTCGCCGCGTCAAGGTGGTCCGCGCAGACCTCTCGCGCCGAACCTTCATGAAAGGGTCTGTTGCCCTGGGCGCGGCGGCTGTGTCGTATGCGGCGAGCGAGATTCTCGTCCGGGCCGCCACGCTGCCAGGCGGGGCACGCCGGTTTACCGGCTCGTACGAGGCCGGATCGTTTGAGCCCGCGGTCATGCCCGTGAGCTCATGGATGTTCGACGCGATCCCTGTCCACGACCCGGACGCGTGGACACTGCGCACGCCTGGCCGGGAGTGGAGTCTTCGCGAGCTGGCGACCTTCGACGATCGCATGATCGCAACTCTCGATTGCACCGGTGGCTTTTACTCGACGCAGGAATGGGCCGGTGTTCGGCTCGACCGGCTGCTGCCCGACGTGCGCGAGTCGAGCATCCGCGTCGTCTCGAGCACTGGCTATGACCGCCGCTTCCGAGCCGGCGAGGCCGGCTCTCTGCTGCTCGCGACGCGCTTTGGAGGCACGCCGCTCGATGCCGGCCACGGGTTTCCCGCCCGCCTCGTCGCTCCCGACCGCCGTGGATTCTGGTGGGTGAAGTGGGTCGTCGCGATCGAGGTCGACGACGTGCCGTACTGGTGGCAATCGCCTTTTCCGGTGCAGTAAGACTTTGCCTGCGCTGACGCTGCCGGCCGCCGTCGACAGGTTCCTGAGAAAGCCGAACGCCGCCGTGATCGGGTGCATACGACCCGATGGATTTCCCATGACCGTGGTCACCTGGTATGGCTGGGTGGGCGGGCGCGTCCTGGTCAACATGAGCGAGTCTCGCAAACGACTGCGGTGGATTCGGCGCGAACCGAAGGTGAGCCTCACGGTGTTCGACGACGACTGGTACCGCCACGTCAGCCTGTACGGCCTCGTCGTCGAGATCCGGGACGATTCCGGTCTCACCGACATCGATCGTCTCGCGCTCCGTTACACGGGAAAGCCGTTCGGCAATCGCACCGGCCGCCGGGTCAGCGCCTGGATCGAGCCTCGC
>Ga0209376_1000414_pt1 | contig 47512 bp, 55 predicted proteins | sample GraSoiAngelo_134_FD_185891 | JGI IMG/M metagenome (GOLD analysis project Ga0209376, IMG submission 185891) | Grasslands soil microbial communities from the Angelo Coastal Reserve, California, USA - 14_0929_05_30cm (SPAdes) (version 2) | ecosystem: Environmental > Terrestrial > Soil > Grasslands ...
TGGAATTACTCTGTGGCCGGGACCAGCACAAGATTCTCGATCTGGTGCCAGGGACCCGAGAAGCCACTCCGGATTCCTCGCGGGCGGCGAAGGCGGGCGGGAGACTCTTGGCGTCGACGCCAGAGAGGGCCGTTCCGCGGGAGCTCCTAGCTCTGCATGCGACCTCGCCCCCGGTGGGACCTGTCTCGGCGGCTGTCCAACCGTGACATTACTCATTCCTGATCGCTCGGTGCGAGAAGCGGGAGGTGTTTTTCTCCCCGTGCGTTTCTGTGGCCGGCTGTTCTCGAAACAGGAATTGGAGTTGATACGGGAGATTGCGCGGGATTATGCCGGTTTGGGGATCACGGAAATAGCGCGCACCGTTTGCGAGCTATTGGACTGGACGCGAGCGAACGGGAGATTGAAGGACCAGGAATGCCGGAGGCTGCTGGAACGCCTGCGCGACCAGGGCTGGCTGACTCTGCCGCCGGTAAGGAATTCGGGACCGCAAGGACCGCGCCGCATTCGACTGAGCGAGGCGAGCGCTCCACAAGCCATTCTGGAAGGAAGCGCGGGGGAGTTCGCACCACTGGAGTTGCGGGTGATCGAGAGCCGCAGCGAGAGCCGGTTGTGGACCGAGCTGATCGAGCGGTATCACTACTTGACCTACCGCGTGCCGATAGGAGCAAATCTCCGCTACCTGGTGCGCTCCCGGCGGAGTGGAGAGCAGGTACTGGCCTGTCTGTTGTGGTCTTCTCCGGCTTGGAAGATGGCCCCACGCGATCAGTGGATCGGATGGAACCAGGAGCAGAAAGCGCAGAATCTGCAATTGGTGGTGAATAACGGTAGATATTTGATTTTGCCTTGGGTTCATGTGCGCGGATTAGCCAGCAAAATCCTGGGGCAGTGCGCACGGCAACTTCCCGGTGACTGGGAACTGCGCTATGGCTATCGGCCGCTTCTGCTGGAGACTTTGGTGGACGCGCGCCGCTTCCGTGGCACCTGCTATCGAGCGGCGAATTGGATTCTCGTAGGACAAACGCAAGGACGTGGCAGGATGGATAGCGAACACCGAGCTCACGGCTTGGCGCCAAAGGACATTTATCTCTATCCTCTATGCCGCAACGTGCGACAACAGCTGTGTCATAACTCGCAGACCACACCGTTAACCGGATTGGGACCTTATTAAAAACGTTATAAAACACGGTAAATCATGACCGGAATTTCACGCCATTGCCAATCCCCGTTTGCAGCGGCTACGACGTTTGTGCGCTGCCTACGGAGCGAAACTCATCATCCTTGTCCCGCCAACTCCTTCTTCGGAAGATGCCGTCCGGCGAATGACACTTGCTTCACAAAGGGAGGGTGTGGAATCGCTGGTTCCCGTGGATCCGGCCGTGCTCTCCACCTATTATTATCAACCGGATGAGATCCACCTCACCCCGGAAGGAGCGGAAATCTTCACCGTGGCTTTGGCAACGTACCTCCCCCGGCAACTGCTGACTCACGAACCTGTCGCCTCACCGGATTAGAGAATGCGGCCTCCATGCCCTGCCTGCCTGTGCTCCCGTCAACGCTTCGCGTGCAGCGACAGTTGGTTCGTCCGGCTTCTTGCTATGTGATATGCACTTGTCGACTGATTCATCGACGTTCAGCGCAAACGTTCCGACGTCGACAACATGCTTGTCAGGGCGTTTGCGCGCCCTCGGTGTTGACGTAGAGTGCGTAGAGAGACTGACTGGCAGCCATGAACAGGCGGTTTTTCTTGGCGCCCCCGAAACAAAGATTTGCGCAGGTTTCCGGGATATGAATTCTGCCGATGAGCTTGCCATCGGGCGCGAACACGTGCACTCCGTTAAAACCCTCGCCAGCCCACCCGGCAGCGGACCAAACGTTGCCGTCCACATCACAACGAACACCGTCCGATGACCCAGGCGACATGTTTACAAACATGCGGCCGTTCTTCAGCCGCACGCCATCCTCGACGTCGTACACGCGGATGGGATGAGGATCCCCCGCGTGCTTCGGCTGGCCGGTGTCCACGATATAGAGTTTTTTCTCGTCAGGAGAGAAACAGATTCCGTTAGGCTTGTCCATGTCGCTCGCAACAAGCGTTGCCTCGCGCGTCTTCGGGTCCAGGCGATATACGTTAGCCGGCAGTTCAAAGGACGCTTTGTGTCCTTCGTAATTAGACATGATGCCGTAGCCCGGATCGGTGAACCAGATCGCACCGTCGGAATGGACTGCAAGATCGTTCGGGGCGTTCAGTTGCTTGCCTTGAAAGCGATCCATCAGCACCGTAATGGTGCCGTCATGTTCGGTTCGCGTGAGGCGGCGCGAATCGTGCTCGCAAGTTAAAAGCCTGCCCTGCCGGTCCCGATAATTGCCATTGCTGTAGTGCGACGGGCTGCGGAAAACGCTGACCTCTCCGGTGTCCTCCAGCCATCGCAGCATGCGATTGTTGGGAATGTCGCTGAAGAGGAGAAAACGCCCGTCCCCATACCACACCGGTCCTTCGGCCCAACGCGCACCCGTGTACAGTCGTTCGACCGCGGCGTTACCAACCTTGTATTTGGCGAAGCCTGGATCGACGATTTCAACGGCCGGGTCAGGATAGACAACGGCCGTCTTCCTGTCTTGCTGGCGCGCCAGCGATAAAGACTTGCATGCCAACGTCGTCGTGGCGCCCGCAGCGGCGTTCATAAAGGTCCGTCTGTTCATCTGAAATCCTTCGGCAGAACGATTTGCTCGATGCAATGTATCACGACTTGTTTCTTGGATATCCTCGCGGCATGGCCGGATCGCAGGACCGCACTTCTCGACAGGCGCGGTCAAGAGGATCTTGCAAGCGCCGAATGTGACACCAGGCTTCCTGGAGCGGTTTCTCCCTAGCGCTTGGTCCAATGCCGACTTTCGGTTCTCTTGCGTCAGTAGCTACCGGCATTCGAGCAGGCACCGTTCTCAGCGGGAGTAAACGGCTGTGTGCTCTCGACAGATGCTCTGGAATACCTGACACACAGGATATCTACATTGTGTGTTTTGACCAGATCGTTGCCAACCTTTGCGAGTCGAATCGCGGCATTGATATTCCCTAGCGCGCAAGAGGCCTACGCATTTTGCTTTGGCGGCTGACGCGATGACGCCAGTGAGGCCCTCAAGAAACCGAGCGCCGTCAGGCACACCATTCACCATCATCGTCGAGAGCGTGTCGGCGGCATCCCGTGATATATAGGTCCCTTGTCGCATCGCGACATCTACGGCGAAGCCCTCCGCCTGCAATCTCTGAACAAGGCCTTCTCGGTGTGACTTCGTAGCCAGCACGATAGCTGCACCACCGGACTCCAGGGCCGTCGCGAGGACGCGAGCAAAGCTTTCTAGAAGACCCGAATCACATGAATAAAATTGTACCTCGTGCCGGCGGGGGGCATCCGTTCTTCCGCTAGACTCTAGGCTCTCGCTAACAAATTGCTCAGCCCTAAGGACCGCTTCGATAGCGGGCAGCAAGTCAGTCGACGTATGCGTCTTATCAACGTAGACCAATGCACCTAGGCTAAGGGCTTCTCGTACCACATCGGGGGAAGAGGTCTGGCTAACAAACAAAAGTTTCGTGGGGTGCCAGCGTTCGTATCCGCTTAGCGGTTTCTAATCCATGCAACTTCGGCAAACCAAGACCAAGCAGAATTAAATCCGGTCGCAGGTCCTTGGCCATCTGGACGGCGTCCCATCCATCCGACGGTTGGCCGATCCACGCGAAACTGCGTTGGTGGCAACATCCCGCAAACGCATTACCGAAAGCCCACAAATTCATCGACAACCAAAACGGTAAGGCCTGGCATCTCCGGCAGACGATACGAAAAAACGCGGGGCTATGCAAATTCTATCATGTGATATGCTGCACCAAGTAAAGTTTACTGCCTTCGTGGAAATTCGGGCCGCCTGCAGGCGCAGCCATTTCCCACATACCGAGTAACACGCGAGATTTGGGGCACTTAGAAGGGCGAGTCTTTGGCCGTTAGTGAGCATTGAGACCGAGCCTGGCAGCTACTCCAGTCCTCGCAGTGCCCAAAAAGAGGAGGTATGAGCCCTCGGAAGCAGGGAGTGGAGGTCGTAACCAGTCCAACCTTTGGACAAGACCGTAGATTGAGCAGAGGCGCTCAATGAACCCCATCATCTTGCTCGTGGACGTGGCTTCGCCGGAACGAGAAAATTGGAAAGCCCTCCTGGAGAATCAGAATTTCGACGTTGTCATAGCCGACAATGCCGAATCCGCGCGGCAGATATGCCTGCGTTTGCAACCCGACTTGGTTCCTCTCGACGATCATCTACCCCGGGTCCGTGGTGCGGAATTGTCCAGGCGTCCAAAGCAGGATGCCCTCAATCAACCGGCGCCTGTTGTTTTGATTTCCTCGAGGCTCACTTCGGCGGAATTGATCGAAAGACGCGAAGAAAGCGCTGCGGATTTCTGGGACACGCCGCCTTCTCTGGGGGATGGACCAGGCCACATCGAATCTCTCTTGCGGCTCAAATCCTACCTGGATGAGCAGGCAAAGTCGGTGATTCTTTCTCTGGCGCATAACATTGAAGCCAGGCATTCGCGCACGGATGGACATTCTGATCGCCTTGCGGAACATGCCGTGCAACTCGGCGAGAAGCTCGGTCTGTCCGAAGATGATTTGCAGGAATTACGCCTCGGCTGCCTGCTGCACGACATCGGAAAGCTGGCGGTGCCAGACCACATCCTCCTGAAGCCAGCGCGCCTGAACGCGGAAGAAACTGAGATTGTGCGCCAGCATCCGGTCACAGGAGAAAGGATCTGCGCGCCGCTCAAGTGCCTGCGTCCCATCCTTCCTCTGATCCGGCATCATCATGAGCGCATGGATGGCAGCGGATATCCCGACGGCCTGTATGGGGAGGAAATCCCTCTGAAAGCGCGCATTTTGCAAGTGGCGGACGTTTATGACGCACTGACGAACGATCGGCCTTACAGGGAGGCGCTTTCTTCCGAGGAGGCGCTCGAGATCCTTCGTCAGGAAGCCGCGTATGGATGGCTGGATGCTTCACTCGTCTGTAAGGTCTCGCGGATGTGCCGGTCCGGTGATTATTTACCCGTAAGGGGGCGCTCCAAGCAAACCTCTTTCTGCGCTTAGCGGAACCTTATTCGTCGCTGCTTGCATTACGAACCCGATCGAGCGGTTGAATTCTCTGAAGCCGGGCAAGAAGTCGCTCGTAGAAGGTGATGTATTCCAAGACTATAAGTAATACATAGCTGCTCGTATCACGCACGCCGGTCGAGCTTGGCGCGGCGGCGTACCTTTCTTGGAGCAGCATATCAACAGAGCGCTACGATCCTCTCCCGGCGGCGTGCCAGGGCCCCTAAGCGCCGACCACGGTGACCCCCATCCCAAACTTCTCTTCGTGTTACGTGCTATTCAATTCTTAGCTGTCGTCTTCGCGGGCTTCGTCGGGACGCATCTGGGGCATGCTCTCGACTCGCAATCGGACCGTAACCCAGCCCGGCAAGAAGGATCTGCGGCTCATCGATTATTTCGCTCCTTGGGCCGCTGACATCCTCGAGGCCGAGTACCACGCTGCCCATCGCCATGATGATACTGTGGCCACGGACGGGAGTGGTTTCGAAACCGAGGCTCCAGGCCCTTCGTCGCCGGAGGATCAGGTTGTTATCTGGTTAGTGGAAAGACTAGAATCGCTGGGTGGTCTCCTGGCAGCCGAAGCCTAGGCGTAAGCGGTTGCGATACCGTTATTTCTCGCGTGGCGGCACTCCACGACACGCTCTCCACCCTGCCGGGTGAATACCCAGCCGTTCTAACGACTCGGAGAGAAGATGAAATCAAAATCGTCGGGGCGGAACCACCCACTCGATTCTTCCAGCGGAGATTCTTCCCCGCTCCCTGATCGCAAGAGCGACCTGTTGATCGCCGCTGTTGGCGCTTCCGCGGGCGGAATCGAAGCTTTCACCGAACTCATCAGCAACCTGGCTACCGATACCGGCATGGCCTTCGTTCTCGTCCAGCATCTCGACCCCGAGCATCACAGCATGCTCACCGAACTTCTTTCCAAAAAAACCGCCATGCACGTCAAGGAAGTCACCAACGGGATGACCGTCGAACCCAATCACGTTTACGTCATTCCGCCCAACGCCACCATGTCCATTTCCAATCACACCCTGCAGCTCGCGCCACGCGGCGAAGGTCGCGGCCTTCACATGTCCATCGACCATTTCATGCGCGCTCTCGCCGAGGGGCAAGGCAATCATGCCATTGGCGTCCTCTTATCCGGCTCGGGCACCGACGGAACCGCCGGCCTCGGCGAGATTCAAGCCCATGGTGGCGTAACCTTCGCGCAAGACGAACAATCCGCCAAGTACGACAGCATGCCCGGCAGCGCCGTCGCCGCCGGTTGCGTAGACTACGTCCTCCCGCCCAAAGCTATCGCCCGCGAACTTACTCGCATCGCCCGTCACCCTTATCTTGTCCGCGACCAAGGCCCCGAACTAGCCCCGGCGGAAAACACTGGTCTTAATCTGGTCTTCAATCTGCTGCGCAAATCGACCGGCGTCGATTTCACGCACTACCGCCAGACCACGATCGTTCGCCGCATTCGCCGCCGCATGGTGGTTCACAAAATCGAAAAAATCGACGAGTACTTCAAATACCTTCAGAGCAATCCCGCGGAGATCAAGGCCCTCTACCAGGACATGCTCATCAACGTCACCAGCTTCTTCCGTAATCCTAAGGTGTTCGAGGTCCTCAAGGCCAAAGTTTTCCCTGCCATCATGAAGAACCGCGCTGCCGAAGGCAGCCTGCGTGTTTGGACTCCCGGATGCGCCTCTGGCGAAGAAACCTATTCCGTCGCGATTGCCCTTCTCGAGGCTGTCGGCGACAAGGCCCCCGAGACTCACATTCAGTTTTTTGGGACCGATATCAGCGAATCCAGTATCGCCAAGGCTCGCAGCGGCCTTTACCCCGAAAACATTCAGGGCGATGTCTCCCCGGAGCGCCTTCGCCGTTTTTTTACCAAAGGGGAGGGTGACTATCGCATCAGCAAGACCATCCGGGACATGTGCATCTTTGCCCAGCACAACGTCCTCAATGATCCTCCGTTTTCACAGATGGATCTTGTCTGTTGCCGCAATCTCCTCATCTATCTCGAACCCGTCCTTCAAAACAGAGTCATCGCCATGTTTCACTACGCCACACGCCCGGACGGCTATCTCCTTCTAGGAACTTCCGAAGGTGTTGGCACCGCTACTAATCTCTTCTCCGCCGAGGACCGCACGTACAAGATTTTTCTCAAAAAATCTACGGGCGTCCGTCAGCCCGCCACTTTTTCTTGCAGCACGCCCGGGGAGCGCCATGGATACGGCGCTTTCCGAGTGCCCTCCAAGCAACCCGACACCAGCTGGAGCTATCTCGAAGCCCAGAAAGAATTTGATCGGCGCCTGCTTAGCCAATACAGCCCCGCGACCGTTTTCATCAACGAAGACCTCGAAATCATCCATACTCGCGGCAATGTCGACCGCTATCTCAAGCTTGCCCCCGGACGCGCGAGTCTCAGCATCCTCAAGATGGCCCGCGAGCGCCTTCTCCTGGACCTGCGCAACGCACTGACCAAAGCCAAGAAGCACCATGTCAGCGTCCGCAAACAAAACATTCAAATCAAGAACGGGAACGGGAACGCCGCTCCCAACTCCATTCGCTTCGCGAACTTTGAAGTAGTTCCCATCCGCACAGGCAATCTCAAAGAGCTTTACTTTATGATCGTTTTTGAAGAGTCCCTTGCTGCCCCGCACCTCCGCGCGGCGCGCACGTCAAAACGGGGCGAGTCGAAATCTGCCGTCTCCGGAAGAATTGCCACGCTCGAGGAAGTGCTCGCTGCCACCAAGGAATATCTCCACTCCGTGATCGAAACGCAGGAAGCTACCAACGAAGAGCTACAATCCGCCAATGAGGAAATCCTTTCCAGCAACGAAGAACTTCAGAGCACCAACGAAGAGGTGGAAACCGCCAAGGAGGAACTTCAGTCCGCCAACGAAGAATTGAGCACCGTCAATGATGAGCTGCGCAGCCGGAATCAGGAAGTCACTCAAATCAATAACGACCTGACCAACCTCTTCGCCAGCATCGATTTCGCGGTGGTTATCATCAGCAGCGACCTCAGCATACGCCGCTTCACGCCTCAGGCCCAAAAACTCCTGGGCCTTATTCCGGCAGATGTCGGCCGCCCGCTGACCAACATTAACCCCACTATCGAAATCCCCGAATTGCAGTCTCTGGTCCTCGAGGTCATGGCCAGTCTTCGCCAGGTGGATCGCGTGATTACGGATCGCAAGGGTGCGCGTTACCAGTTGCGCATTCTGCCTTATCGTACCGTCGAAAACAAAATTGATGGCGCCATTATCACCATCATCGACATCTCCTCGTTCGCCGCTGCCGAATCCGCCTAGCCGCCCTCGCAAGGTCTAGGGTTTGAATCGCTTGATCAAGTGGCGAGGATCGCGGCGCCGTTCCTTTAGGGCGGCAACTTGAGTCCGTTATCCAGCGCGGTCCGGTCGCTTACTTATTGCGGAATTCTATGCGGTTTTCCGCGCCCCAAGAGAGAGCCAGGGCGTGAATCACAAACCAACTTATGGTCGTACATCTTCGCTTTGCGCCTGCTCTGATGCGGTGCGCCTCTTCCTTTGAGCACCGTACAAGCATCGTAGTTCTCTTGCCGGAAGGCCGAACGGGCTGGAGCGCAGTCAGAGGTCGGTCACCCTCTTGCTGGATGACAGCCAGTCTTTCCTCGAGGTCCAACCATCTCATGAGAATACGCAACACATAACCGCTTACGGTCCGTCTCTCGAGCTCTGCGCGTTGATGGATGGTTGCTGCCTGCTGACGGGAACAGCTTATGATCAGAGCTGCTCGATCACTCATTTCGGTCGTATATCACATGATACAGGCCCTTGCAAGACCCCGCATTCTTCGCTATCGTCAAGCGGAGATGCAAAGCTTTAGAGTCTTGGTTGTCGATGACTTTGCGAGCTTTCGGGAATGCGTTTGCGGGATGTTGCGAGGAACGCAGTTTCGGGTCGTCGGGCAAGCTGCAGATGGACTGGACGCCGTTCAGAAAGCCCGGCGCTGCCAACCGGACTTGATTCTCCTGGATATCGGCTTGCCGAAGCTGAATGGAATAGAGGCCGTCCGGCGGATATCGGTTGTGGCTTCTGGGTCGAAAGTAGTTTTTGTATCTCTGAACGACGACCCGGAGGTGGTGAAGGCAGCTTTTAGCAATGGGGCTTGCGGATATATTCTCAAGTCAGCGATGAACGGGGAGCTACTGCCTGCTCTCGCCGCTGTTCTTCGTGGCGAAAAGTTTCTCAGTGGCAGAGTAGCGCCCATATCCGCTTGAACCCTGCTCCTCGGCCTCGATGAATGGCTCGAAGAGGACCGTCCATGTCCTGCAAGTCGTGTGGATCAAACTCATATAGCAAGGTTCCCGCAGAGATTGCTATCTATTTCCGGGGCAGAAAGGTCTCGATAAACCGCATGTCTTCGTGTTCCCGATGTTGCTAGTTTGCTTGAATCGTGGCCACACCTATTTGCCATACTGAGCACGAATTGCGTGTCCTGAAAGGGGACGTGGCCGCACACTCTGGGGCTTCTTCTGGATGATTGCAAAGCCAAAATTTTAGCACCCGAGCCGGCCAACTGCCCGCGCCCAAGCCAGACGCTTATCTTCTGGAAGCCCTTCCTTTGCAACGTTCTTTTTGGAAACGAAAGACTTCGCAAACAATTTGGCTGTTGCACGCAGTACCAGAGTGTGGCTCGCATGCGCAGAGTCCCCGGATTTTCCCCATAGGGGAATGCGGGACGAACCCTTCCCGGCGCCCGAAGGCTCAGCTCGCTTGGTGGATACTTGCCTAACTCATGAGCTAGCTAATCGTGGCCGACTTGTAACCAAGCGGGCGTTGACAAACTTCAGCTCCCTGAGCCAGACCGCGGACGCGCGGGGGCTGCAAGCAGGAACCGAGTTAGACACAACCCTTTCAGGACAACCCTCGGACAGGATTGGCTTTAAGCCCGGATTTTTTCTTCTCTCGATGAGACAGCGTAAATCGCCAGCCCGCCAAGCATCCCGGCGAGAGCCGTAATCTTCCACGCCAAATTGTAGGTGTGCCTCGCATCAAACAGCCTCCCAACAATCCACGGCAGTCCCCATTGCCCAAGCGAATATCCCATGATGATCAACGCAAGCAGCTTGCCGAGCGCGGCCGTCCCGAAGCTTTCCGCCGTAACCAACGGAACAAGCATATAGTCTGCCCCCATCGAAAATCCGAAAATGAATGCGAACGTCCAGGCCACTGCTGGCTGCCTTGACATTCCGAGCAAAAGCACCGACGCTCCCATTAAGAAATAGAAAAATGCCATGGCATTCTTCTTCCGTACATGATCCACCGCGTAGCCGACAAGAATTCTTCCCGCCAGGCTCGCCGTCAGCAGTCCGGCGGAAAAGCGTGATGCCACCGTGGCCGAATAGCCTTGATCTTTCAAAAATAAGATGAAGTGCTGAATCACCGCTCCAACGGCGCCGATCGCTGATGTCGATCCTAGCAGAATCAGCCAGAAATTTCTCGTCCCTACGGCTTCCGCCACGCTGCTCGAAGTCATGGCCGCTGTCGCTATGCTCGTGGAGTCACTCGAGGACGCTCCATCGGGCAGCAGGCCGGACTTTTCCGGAGTTGACCGGGTAATCCAGATTCCCACGGGAAGTACCACTGCCATCAGCGTAAGCGCGACGATTTCCAGTGCATGGCGCCAGCCATACGTTCGAATCAAATAGTTCACTAGCAGCGGTGCAACCACTCCGCCCGAACCAAGTCCCAGATATGCGAAACCCATTGCTCGCCCGCGTCGCGCACAAAACCACCGCGACACCAGTACCTGATTCGCAATCGGCCCCGCAAATACGTAGCCCAGCACTTCCAGCGCGCAAAGCGCCTCGTAGTGCCACAACTTTGTCATCTTCGCCATCAGCAGCAGCGAAATCCCCACGATTCCCGCGCCTGTAACAATCACCCATCGAGCCCCGACACGGTCAATTACCGCCCCCGCGAGCAACCCAAAGGGCAGTCCGATAATCAAGAATCCCAGAAAAAATCCCTGCGTGACCTGTGCGCGACTAAACCCCAAGGATTCCACAAACGAAGCATAAAAAACCGGAAAGCCATAAAAGATAATTCCGACTACGAAAAAAAGATTCAGAAACGCCGCCGCAACCACCCACCAACCGTAAAAGATCCGGCCGGTTTCGGCGATTGCCATCAGCGATTCATCCTCTTTCATAGATGGACCGCTCCGCTCGTTTGTGGATTCGCCTTCGCTCCCACGCGACGCGCGCAATCTCGAAGAATCTCCGCCTCCCATTCTGGCCGCTTCGCGTTTTTCGGATGCGTCAGACTCGTCGGAATTCTTCCCGTGAGATGAAGAAACACCGCCGTCGAATGTTTGTACGCCTGAACGGGATCGCGAAACGCAATGTTTCCCAGATGTTGCAGGGCATCCGACAGCGCATAGTACGCGGGATCCCCTTCGGCCCAGAGGCGGTCCCGCTCCGCAAACTTCTCCGGTGCAAACGTGGCCAGCCCGAGCAAATAATCGGATCCGTACTCGATCATGTCGATGCCCAGATCGTTTCCTGTATAAATGCGAAAGTCCGGCCGCTGCGCATCGCGAAGCTCAAGCCTTCGCAGCTCCGTCAGCCGGTCCAAGGAAGAGTGTTTCATCCCCTTGATCTCCGGAATATCGATCAGCCGCCGGATGGTCTCTTCCTCAAAAATCTCTCCGTTCGGCGCAAACATTTTCCCCAGCTCGAAAGCCAGCAGGTGCGAATAACCGTGGCTGGCCGCCGCATAAACCGCCGCCTTTTCCGCCGGCGTTTTGCCGTGCAGCCGGCTCGTCTGGAACAGAATCGGAATTCCGCCATGGGCCACGATCGCATCGATCTGCTTGCGATAGAGCGCGACCACCTCTCCATCCTGGCACTCGATATACGCGCCCGCCACGAACGGCACACCGGCGCCAAGCGCCTCCCGCGCCCACCGCAGCACGTCCCGTTTCTCTTCTTCACTCAGGAAGTTCACGTACCCCGTGTCCATGTTCACCGCGTTCATCAGGCCAGCGCGATGCGTCGCGCCCAGATGGTTTTGAAACGCTTCCACGGCAACCCGCCCGTTCGCTTCAAACGGCAAAAGGGCCGCCGCAATTCCTTGCATCTTCCGGCCCGGCTGTTTGCGCCTGACAATAGACTCGATTTTCATGTTTTTGCCTTCGCCAATTTCAGTTTTTCCGCGAACTCCGAATTTTTGTAATAGCTGTCCAGCGGATAGCATCCTGAAGGCAATCCCTTCCGCGGCGCCGTCGTGCAATCGCTGAACGTTCTGCAAACTCGTTTGCGCTCGATCGGTTTTCCCTCGCTCGCATCAAGAAGGATTTCCGGATACGTCAAAATCGCTCTCCCGATCCCCACCGCATCGATCCACCCTTGGCGCACCGCCGCCTGGGCCACGTTCGGCAGGAAATCCTGCAAGTAGCTGTACGCTGTGCCGACAAAAATGAGATTCGGAAAACGCCCTTTCAACTCGCGCGCGGCGCTCATCTGTCGCGCGACGCCAACCAGCGGATCTTCTGCCGGCTGATACCCATCCGACGGCGGATAGAGCGCCGGCCGCTGAATGTGTGGATTGTAATAAGGACTCCCCGCCGTGATATTCACAAGAGGAATTTTCAGTTCCTCGAGCAGAAACAAAAACCGAACCGTCTCGGTGAGATCCATCTCTGTCGGACGATTTGTGTCGACGCCGAATCCCCACCGGTAGGGAATTAAATGGTCAAGCGCTTCCGGAATTCCCGGCCCCGGCTTGCCGTTCACCGACTTCGACGGATCAGGGCGGTAGGCAACAGTGTCAAACGCCGAAAGCCGCACTCCGATCTCCAGCCCCGGCGCATTCGCACGAATGCCCGCGACGACTTCCCTCAAAAAGCGCGTCCGATTTTCAAAGCTGCCGCCGTATTTTCCCTCTCGCGTGTGCGCGCTGAGAAATTCATGCCCCAAATAACCGTGGCAATGCTTGATGTCGACAAAATCGAATCCCAAATCCTGCGCGAGTTTCGCCGCTCGATGAAAATCCGCGATGACCGTTTCTATCTCGGCATCCTTCAGCAGCGGGTAGCCGCTGGAGATGCCGAGTCTCTTATCCAGAACCGGATGGTGATACAAAATGCGCGGCTCGGGTTTTGTGTGATGATTCGGCCGGCAGTATCGCCCCGAATGCGTCAGTTGCAGCCCGATGACCAGTCCATCCTCTGAACCGGCCCTGCGGCGGTGTTCTTCAATCAATATCCTTCGCAGCCCCGACAGTCCTCCTTGCGTATGCGCTGCGATCACCAGTTGGTTCGGATTCGCGCGCCCTTCATGCGAAACCGCAACGGCTTCGCCTCCCCAAATCAATTTCGCGCCGCTTCGACCGAACTTCTTCCATCTTTCAATCGTGTGCTCGCTAGGATTTCCATCCGGAGTGCCGTCCCAGCCCTCCATCGGTTGGACGGTGATTCGGTTGCCAATCCTGACTCCTCCGCGGTTCAGCGGCGCACGCAGCGGCGAGTTCATTCCCGTCAGCAACTCGCGATCGCAAGGAATCGTTAATCCCAAAGAACGAACATGCTCCTGAAAACGCTCGACCTGTTTCACCGTACCTAACCGAACAATCGGGAGCGCGCTCATTCAGCTTTCCGTTCTGCGGCCGGTCCAGCGACCGCGACAAACGCATGCGCGAATAGCTGGCGGGGACTGTTCGCCCGTTTCACTTCAACCATCTCCTATCCAAATTCCGGTCCCAGAATCGCGCAAACCAGCTCAGGCCGGCCCGCATACTCATTTTCGCCCGCGAAACATTCTCGCGAGCGGCCGCGAGTACTCAAATCCTCGGGCCTGCAGAATCCTCTTTTATAAACGACTTCGCCGTATCGCAATTTGTCACTACAGCAGCTTCGCTACGGCGTTTTCGTCGACATCGCCCAGCGCGCTTATTCCGGCAAGCCGGTAGCGATTTCTATGGGCTATCTCAACGCCGTCTGGCAAGCTAGGCCAGGCAGCCATTCGTCCATCACCGAACACTCCTTGCACGGCATCACTCCCTCGAAAAAAGGAAAAAGTGTAACCTATGTGTCCGGTACGCCGATGTGTCCGGGTCGGACGCGGGAGCGACGGAACTCGAACCCGCAACCTCCGGCGTAACGGGATGGCGGTATCCCGACAGGTCGCGGCGCCCCGCAACCCAACCAATACCTTTTGCATACGCTGAAATGCGCGGGTAGGGGTGCCTGTGCTGAAACCGAGTATTTCCCTGGGCCTTTACGTTTGCGGCCGATGGCGACACCGTTAACCTTACTACGGCGGGGCCGACGTGTGCATACGTTTGACGTTGGGATGGCCGGAGCGTCATAGCAGGCCATGCTGTGAGCAGCGGCGATCACCTCAAGTAGGCAATTCTCACCCCGGCAGATCGTCCACCGCCCGTTTGAGCCGCTGGTACGATTCTCGCTGAAACTCTTCCAAGTCTTGCTTGACGAGATTGAGCCCTACCACGCAGAGCTCAAAATTCTCAGACAATCTTCGAAACAGGGGCGCTTCCGCTTTGTATTCGAACTGATTGAATGAGGAGACGATCGCATAGGACTCTTTGCCAGCTTGCACGAAATCGATGAAGGCATCCCGACAAGGATGCCGCGTTCGGCGGGCCTTCGCCACACTTTCCGGGAAGAGGCCTGTCATAAACAAGGTGTAATCACCCACATGCTTACGCAGCTCTCGCTCCCGGTCAAAGGAAGCCGCTTCGAGCAACGGGTTAGATTCGACGAGCATCTCTCCGACTTCTTCTAGCCGCTTTCCCTGGGCGTCTCGAATACGATAGAGATTTTCGGTACGGGCGAAATCGGCAAGCAAAGAGGCCACGTAGGTTGTGACCCGAGGCTCCTCCAAACGCACGTCTTCGAAAAAGTGACGCCAGACCAATTCACCGAGAAAGTTCCGCAGCGACCGCTCCCCGCCGGCGCTCAGTTCAGGACGCATGAGGGCAAGAGCCTCCGCAAACTATTCAGGAAAATTCTATGAATCAGCAAGGACAGCGTCAACTGGCGCTGACACGCGGCTGCTGCTCTTTGGCGGCGACTCGGCCGATACGGCGCGTGGATCCCAATATCCAACCCCTTGCGTCGAAGTCATGCACCAGCATCACTGGCGCATCCAGCAACCGAGGCGAGGAGACACGGAGAATTTGCGGCTCAAGTTTCCTGAACAGCGAGCAGCTTTGCGAGATAGAATCCCGATTCTGGTTGGGGGCGGTACTTCACCCGAAGTTCCGCACGAGGAGGCGGTCTTGTTTGAGAGGAGCATCGTACGCCCAATTCTTATGATCGCTGCAGTCGTTCTATCGATGACAAATGGTGTTCACGCGCAGCAAAGCTATGCCGTAATCGCTCAGAACGGTGTCGCGATGAAGACGCGTGACGGCGTGACGCTCTATTCGGACATTTACCGGCCGAGGGCGGACGGAAAATTCCCAGTCATTCTGATGCGCACGCCCTACGATAAAGGCGCGAGTTGGGCAGTGACTCCTGCATATCAGATCGCCACGCATGGCTACGTGGTCGTCGTCCAGGATGTTCGCGGGCGCTACACATCGGAAGGCGAGTGGTATCCGTTTCGCCGCGAGTCGGACGATGGCTACGACGCTGTCGAATGGGTTGCGGCGCTTCCGTCCTCAGATGGCAGAGTCGGGATGATGGGCGGTTCCTACGTGGGCGCAACACAGATGCTCGCGGCGATCGCGCATCCTCCGCATCTTGCGGGAATCTGCCCCGTGGTCACGGCCAGCAATTATCACGACGGCTGGACGTATCAGGGTGGAGCCCTTGAACAGTGGTTTGACCAGAACTGGACTACCCAGCTCGCGACGAACACCATCTGGCGCTTGATTGCGAAAGACACCAACGCGCTGCTCGGCGCGTCAACGCTTCCGCTTACTCAGTATCCGGCGTTCAATTACGCCTCGCTTCCCGCCGGAGCCGATGCCACAGCCCAACTTGCGCCGTACTATCTGGATTGGCTCGCGCATCCCAACTACGACGCGTATTGGAAGCAGTGGTCTATCGAAGAGCACTTTTCGGACATTCGCGTCCCCGCACTTCACATTGGCGGTTGGTACGACATTTTTCTAAGTGGCACCTTGCGAAATTACATGGGAATTAAGGCGCATGGCGCTAGCGACGCGGCGCGCAACGGCCAGCACCTGCTGGTGCAAATCGGCGGGCACGCAGGCTTCGGGCGCCACGTCGGCGATGTCGAATTCGGTGATGAAGCGGTCAGATTCCCTTCCACGGATGTCTTGATTGACTGGTACGACTACCTCTTCAAGGGGGTGCAGAACGAGTTTGCCACCGATAGGCCCGCGCGCGTTTTTGTCATGGGCGCGAACGCGTATCACCAGGAAAGCGATTGGCCTCCACCGGAGGCGCAATCCACTCGCTACTTCCTTCACTCGGGTGGTTCGGCCAATTCGCTGCGGGGCGATGGCGGCCTTTCCCTCACGCCACCAAGGAAAGAAACGCCGGACAAATTCACCTACGACCCCGCAAATGCTGTGCCCACCGTAGGCGGTTCACTCTGCTGCGACGCTGCGCACTACGAACCGGGACCCCGTGACCAACGCACCATTGAGAATCGTAACGACGTGCTTGTCTATTCCACGAAGCCACTTGCCGAGGATATGGAAGTCACTGGATCGGTCACACTGGAGCTCTGGGCCAAATCTTCCGCCGTGGACACGGATTTCACGGCCAAGCTCGTGGACGTCTCACCCGACGGGTTCGCTATGAATCTCACTGACGGAATTCTGCGCTTGCGCTATCGTGATTCGCAGGAGAAGCCTGAGCTGTTGAATCCAGACCAGGTGTACAAAATTTCGGTGGATTTGTGGGCTACAAGCAATGTCTTTCGGAGGGGCCACATCATACGCCTGGAAGTTTCCAGCAGCAATTTCCCGCGCTTTGATCGCAACCTGAACACCGGCGCGGATCAAGCGACGAGCCGCCAGTTTGTGTCGGCCACAAACACGATCTTGCACGACGCCGAGCACCCCTCGGCACTCCTGGTTCCAGTGATTCCCGCCAGAGCTGCCACACCGCGATGAGCGCGCTCGCCAATCGCCGCCACCCTGAGGCGCGATCGCAGAAGCATCTCGCCTTGTCAACCGACTTGCCCGAAACCGGCTGGCGAGGACAATAAGGCTTCGTCTGTGGAGTCGAGAAAAGGCGCAGTGACCGTAGTCTCCCAGTGGCGATTGGCTAGGCTTTCGCCGCGCCGCCTCAGTCCGGTTTGGCATGGTTCTGTTTCCTGTTCCCGCTCACCGCATTGGACGGGCGGATTTCCCGCATCCAGCGTTTGGAAAAGCTCACGGTTTCGCCCACGGAAGGCTGGGCGGTTTGTTCTGTGAGACTGACCAAACCAAGCATTTGGTAGAAGGACGCGGTCGGGAACCGTTTCGTCCCCGGCCATCTCACTTTGTTATCGGGCTTCTGCTGCGGCGTCGGGCGGTAGCCACAGGTCATCCAAGCTCGGTACATCCTTTGCATACATCAATACATACGCGTGTTTGCGTGACAGCGTACTTTTCCTTCGCACCTCCGCCATAACTCTTCTTCCAGATAAAGCACTCGACGAAACTTTCTTCGCCGAACACCTCATTCATGATGATTCGCAAATGGTGCAACTCGTGATCATCGATACTCACGAAGACCGTCTTCGCTTAACAGCTGGCGCGCCAAGAAGAGTCGTGTATACACCATTGATAGCCGGCTGGAGTGATACCGCCCACACGTTTCTGGGTTGCTGGTGAGTAAATTTCCATCTGCGTCGACTTGACCGGTCACTTGGAGATACGTCCTGAGCGCTCATTTGCTATCCTTAAGCTCCCAAAACTCCGGAGGGCCACATGTCTAAGAAAAAGATCCTGATGCTCATCGGCGACTACGTCGAAGACTACGAAGTGATGGTCGCCTACCAGGCTCTGATGATGGTCGGCCACACCGTTCACACGGTCTGCCCCGGAAAAAGATCCGGCCAGTTCGTCCGTACCTGCATCCACGATTTCGAAGGCGATCAGAGCTACACCGAAAAGCTCGGCCACAATTTCCAACTGAATTTCACGTTCGACGAAGTCAAAGCCGAAGACTACGACGGCGTGCTGATTCCCGGTGGCCGCGCCGTGGAATACATCCGCCTCAATCCCAAAGTGCTCGACATGGTTCGCCACTTCGACAAGGCGAAAAAGCCTATCGCCTCAATCTGCCACGGCGCGCAACTCCTCGCGGCTGCTGGCGCCCTCGAAGGCAAAAAGTGCAGCGCCTATCCGGGCACCAGCGTCGAGGTCAACCTCGCCAAAGGCACCTACGTCGACCTTCCTATGGACCAGGCCATAACCGACGGCACGTTAGTCTCCGGCCCCGCCTGGCCGGCCCTTCACAATTTCCTCTCCCAATTCCTAAAAGTCCTGGGCACGCGAGTCGAAGCCTAAGTTCTCAACTGGATTTCGCAAAATTAGCGCAACGCCCGGTCCGTTCGATCGTGACCTCGATAATTTCGAAGGCGTTAACTTTGAGTTTTTGCGGGCAGCTCGGCGGGAAAAGATCATCGCCTCACTGGACGATGGAGGCATTGCTTGGGATTCTCTGTCTGACCATTCGGGTTGCCAGGATGAGTGGAGGTTCAATCTTGGAATCTTTAGTTATATTTCCTGACTGAAGAGCAAGTGGTAAAGACCGCTTCCGCGTTGCAGAGGCGGCAGCAAACCAGTGGTCTAGTTCCTTTCTCACCCAGTCGGGAACCGGAACGGTTCAAACCTGACCTCCCTTGCCCACCAAATCGACGATGGCCCAGTGTTTTTCCCGTAAGCAGATGGATCGCGTTTCGCGCTGGGATTTTCCAACCGGCTACTTCAAGCCGGCCAAAAAGGCGCCCATTTCACGCAGCACGTCCGATTCATTTGATATGAAGATGTAGTGCGTACCTCGTTGCCTGATCACACGAGCGCCAGGTACCCCGTCTTGAAACGCTTTTGCCTGCTTTTCTGCCAAAAGATCGACGTTGGTGAAATAGGCTGCGGCTGCCTTGCGGACACCGGGATCTGTACTCTCGGTCATCCAGGTTTCTGGAACGTGGGGGATGGCAAAGATGGCTAAGGTCGGAACCGGAATTTTGACATACTTCTTCGTACCCATCAGTACCGCCATAAGGTATTGCGAGCCTGGAAAATCATGAAGGTTTTTCGCTCGTCCATCGGAAGTCGAATCCCATTTCTGGTGAAACTCCGACTCGGGAAGCTGAAACCCATAGACTTGCGCATCCCACTTCTGCAGCGCGCTGAAGCTCCTTAGATCGAACTCGGACGGACGCGGAAATTGAGGTGATGGAACCTCTTGAAACGCCTTCATCGGTGGTCCCTCACCGTTGTCGAATGCGTATGGATAAGCAGCTTCTAGGGCTAGGTAGACCACACCTGCAATGCGCTTTGCGTCCAGACTCGCAACCGAACTTAGCTCGACGCCGGCGATGGAGTGGCCTACCAAAACAGGTTTCTTAAGTTTGAGAGCGCGAATAACAGCCAGAACGTCTTGTCCGAGTCGATCGGCACCGTGCTTCAACGGAGCGTAGCTTGACGCTCCGAATCCACGCCGCGTAATGCCATACACTCGGTAGTTGGCGGTCAGCTTGGGTGCGAACTCATCGAAGACGTGCGCCGTGTCTCCGCCGCCTGGCAGGAGAATCACGGGCCTGCCCAAACCGCCCCAATCGAGCACCTCCAGACGCACATACTTGTCCACGGTCACAAATTGTATGGCGTGCGGGGATGGGTCTCGCCAAGGAACAGACTGCTGCGAACAAAGCGGCGCAACTAGTGCAAGCGACAGGAGGGGACCACATAAGTGATTCCAGCGCGCCATAAGGTTCTTCATCCTCCCGAAGAAGATTACGCTGCGCTGGTCATCAATGTTCCATACCTCTTACATGCGGCTGTGCCCCGCGCTATTTACCTGACTGCGGCTGAATTGTCGGCAACCCTTCCCTTATCCGATTACGGAAGGGTGCTCGTCACTCGGGCGCGACCTTTTCCGAAGCCACTTATGGACACTCACTTTGTCGTGCACAGTCCAGAGTAGCGTTTGGGGCGCGATAACCGAGACAAGACTACAAGTTCGCGCCGAAGGCAAGCAGTCGGCCATCGCGATCCTTCACTACAAACTCACGCGACTGCCATGGCATGTTGGCTGGTCCCCGCGTGAATTCCACGCCTCGAGCTGCATACTCAGCGTAAAGCGCGTCCGCATCTTCGACGAATACGTAGGCGTCGAGCAGTTCGTCCGAATACTTATTGGGATTGGCTTTGGGAGGTTCGGCACACCGGAAGTGAATCGCCTGCTGGTCGCGCGCAACGATGGCGTAAACCGGCGGATCCTGCCACGTGCCCAAACACTTGAAGCCAAGCTTAGCTCCGTAGTAGGCAAGGGTGCCGGGGATGTCCAGGGTGAAGAACTGAGGTGCGATCTGACGAATCATGGGCAAGTCTACCATAGAAAATGCTGGGTGGTGCCGACCGCGGGTCACCGGTTTTTTTTCTCCTCCGATTCGCGAGAACGGCGTTCTCGTAACTCGTAAAATTTCGGGGCGGATCGTCGGCAAGCCGCAAGGAATCTTCAGCGTCTGGTCTGCCCGTAATGCGGGTAAACCGATAAACGCTAGACGACTTTGCGCGATGTGTCGTTCTCTTGTGTGTCGCCCCGGAAATCATAGAAGACACGAATGAGGTTGCCATCAAGATCGGCGGCCATAAACTCGCGCAGCTTCCACGGTTTGTCCTCAGGTTCGGAAACGATCTTCGCGTGCGCGGCCTTCCACAGTGCGAAGAGTTCGTCCACCTCAGCCTTGCTATCGAGATTGAGCCAGAAAAGGATAGGGCCCATGTTGCCGTAGGACTCCCGGAAGGAGCGATTGGTGATAAATAGTCTGCAATTCCCCATCGAGGTATGGGTAGGCGCGGTTCAGCTCCTGTCGGTTCCCAGGTCGTCCGAATACCCGGCCTTCAGGCGAGACCACTGGGAGGTGGGACGTCCATTGGTACGCAGCGTGTCCATAATGTCCCCTTGCGGCCAGCCGGTCGGCGAGTCCTCCCACGTTTCCTGCCGCCCGTAGACGGTTAAGTCGAGCAACCGGTAGCTGTTATCCATCGCCTCGACGCCGCGTATCGTCGTCCAGTAAGTCTCGAAGACCTTGGATCCTTGTCGCAGGTAGCAGACGATGTGCATCCAGCCCACCCGGCGTCCAACCAAGAGCGTGGCGAGCGAGTCCTGGGCCGAATACCAAGGCATCTCCCAGCCCATGAAGTCGCGGTAGCGGGCGCTCTCCTCGTACGGGCCTTGGCAAAACACGGCGAAGGTGACATCGCGAGAATGCATATAGGACAGCTCGTGGACCTGCGATGTAACCCAGGTGCACCCCTCGCACTGCTCCGGCGCAGGGTGGCCGGTGTGCCACATGAAGTAGTAGGCGATGAGCATCCGGCGTCCCTCAAACGCGTCCAATAGTGTCAGCGCGCCACGTTCGCCAACGAGCGGTGTGGCACCGTCCACCTCGACCATGGGGAGGCGTCGGCGGGCGGCCGCAATGGCGTCGCCTTCTCTTGTGTGAGCCTTCTCTCGAACCCGCAATGCGTCCAGCTCGATCTGGAAGGTGCTCCGATCGACTATTTTGGGTGCTCCAAGTTCATATCTCATGATGTCTTTCATCGTTCTCTCCTTTAGCCTCCTCGCTCGTGTTCTTAAGGAACCTTTCTCTCGGGTACAATGTGCAACGTCATCCCGCATTTGCCGCGGCCTGCGGCGCGAACACTGCGAATTGGCGTTCGAGCGCCTTGCTTACACCTGCGCGCCAACCCTCGGCGATGGACAGAGACGTGGGATCGGGAAAGATATCCTCTTCGCCTTTCTCCAGCCCATCGAAGATGTTCCGCGCCGCGGATTCCGGCGACACCTTCGGTATGTTGAAGCCGCGGTTCATATCGGTGTCAAGCGGGCCCAGAACGACGGCATGGACCGTCACGCCTTGGCCCGCCAAGAGCGCTCTCAGCGACTGCGTCAGGTTGAGCGCGGCCGCCTTCGAAAGGGAGTAGGAGGGAATGACCGGCAAGGGCGCGAGTCCTGCCAGGGAAAGGTTGTTGATGATGGCTCCCTTCGAGTGTTTCAGCACTGGCAGGAACGCCCGCGTGACTTTTAACAATCCGAGGAGGTTGACGGCCAGGTGCTGTTCAATCACCTCCAGGTTGCTCAGATCGTCGTAGATCGCGATGCCGGCATTGTTGATAAGCACGTCGAGGGTTTTTATCTCGTCGGCCGCTTGCCGAATTTGGGAAGTGCTGGTCACGTCGAGCGTTAGGGGCGTCACGCGTTTGTCAGGATGTTGCAGAGCGCTGCGTGTTCCCGCATATACTTTTTTCGCTCCGCGCCGAAGTGCTTCATTGAGAAGCGCGCGACCAATGCCGCGGTTAGCGCCGGTAATCAAGACCGACTTATTTGCGATATTCATGACATTATCCTTTTAGCTCACGTTTTGAATTCAGAACCGCAAAAAACCCGAGCTCTAATCCATTTCACTCATTGCACCTCATAGCCTTCAGGAAGGTGCACATCAGCAGTCATCCTCTTGTGGTATCGCTTGGCCCAGCGGCACATGCCTCGGAGCGGGGCGATGATGGTCTTTCCCAGCCTGGTCAAGGAATACTCGACAGCCATGGCCTTCGCTCTCGTCCGCCTGACGATTAATCCTGTGGCTTCGAGATTGCGAAGAGTTCTGGTAAGCATGCGCTGCGAGACGGCTCCGAGATGCCGGCGCAACTGCCCGTGTCGATAAGGCCTCTCTTTCAGCGAAAACAAAATCTTGGGTGTCCACCTGCCGATGAAGATCGGAGAGACCACTTTCGATGGTTGCATCATGTTCATACGACCATGCCTCCTGCGAAACCGGTGAGACAACCTTTCGAATTTGCCTCTCACGTCTTTTTTCGCGCTCGGCACCGTCTCACCTTGCCAGTACTTGCGGGCCGACCACAATTAGGAACACCGGTGTACCTGACCTTATTGGCGTGCTTCGTCTGATCCGTTGCGACTCGCGCCAGGCGCGGTTCCGTGGTCTTGCCGAACAGCATCGGCGGGCCAGTAGGGAAGATTCGCGTCGGCCAACTTGCCGGTGTCATAGCGATCGTGATGGCGGAGCCAGGACATGGTGAAGGCAAGACCATCTTCATCACGGCCTTTGGGAACGTAGTCCAGATAGTTATAGGTGTTCATCGTGGTCTCGGTCCCGCGCGCGTAGGCGGAATAGGTGTGGAAGATGTTGCCTTCTTCGTCCTTGTAGAAGACGCTGATTCCGGGCGCTTCCTCGCTGGGGAATTCCATGAGCTCAAAGTTGAATTCGACCTTGCCCTTGGCCAATTGCTCCGGCCTGAAGGAGACGTGGTAGTCGTAGTTGAAGTCGCTTCCGTAGGACGAGACCCAGTTGAACTTCCATCCCATGCGCTTCTTGAAGGCTTCGATCTTGGAAATGGGCGCGCGGGAAACTGCCGCGAAGGAGACGTCGCGTTGTGCCAAGTGCATAAGGGCTGGGTCCGTATGGTCCATGTTGAAGGAGCAGCTCGGGCAGGCTTCTTGCCACTCCGGACCGAACATAAGGTGATAGACGATGAGTTGGCTTTTGCCGTCGAAGAGATCGGCGAGCGTTTTCTTGCCGCTGGGGGAATCGAAAACGTAGTTCTTTTCGACCTTGACCCAGGGTAGTTGGCGGCGCTCCGCCGCGACGGCATCGCGCTCGCGAGTGAGTTGCTTTTCGCGGGCCAGGAGTTTTTTGCGCGCCACGAGCCATTCCTCCCGCGACACGATTTTTGGGTTATCGACTGTTCTGGTTGACATTTTCGTTGCTGCTTTCATTTTCGTTGCTCCTCTCGTTTGAGTTTGAGCTGGGAATTTCTTTCGCGTTGTTCTTCTTGCGAGACAATTTCACGGCCAGAACCGTCAGTCCTCCGGCGGAAGTTCCGCCGGCGACGATCAGCCCCATGCTTGCTAAACAGAATGGGCACATCGCCTCACCTCTCGATGCGGGTGGCGAAGCGTGACCGCTAAGCCGCCTCTGTATGGATGACGGGTGGAGTGCGGCCATTTCTACATCAGCCGGAAAAAGGGAAAACCGAGGCTTGCGGGCTGAAGCCCACTGATAACGCAGAACTTACCTTCCTTCAGTCCGGGTAAAATGTAGTCGTCAGGATTAACAACTATTGACAGAGTGGGCGATGAAAGACGCAACTCCATATCCTGCGATCAATATAATGCTGACCGAGTGGGTAGAGGGAGTGAAGCGCTTGCTCGGCAAAAATATTGTCGGGCTGTATCTATCCGGCTCGCTGGCCTATGGAGATTTCGTGCCGGAAAGAAGCGACATAGATTTGCAGGCGGTCGTTCGGAGCCCACTGACGCCAGATGAACTCGGATTAGTTGAACAATTGCACAAAAACATAGAGCAACGCTGTCCGCAATGGGCGGACCGGATTGAGTGCTCCTACGTTCCTCTTGAACTCCTGCGCGAATTGAGGCCTCCTGCAAAACCGCGACCGTGGTGGGGATTTGGCACTTTGTATGCCGAGGCGCCAGCTGGCAATGAATGGATCATCAATCATTACCTTCTGTCTCAGCATGGCATTGCGCTTGAGGGGCTTGCCTTCAACGAGCTGATACCGCCGATTGACATACATGACGTGCGGCAAGCCAGCGCGAGAGATTTGTTCCAAGAATGGATGCCGAAGATTTATGACAGCGCGTGGCTCTCAAATAGCCATTATCAGTCGTATCTCGTTTTGAATTTGTGCCGCATCCTGCACACAGTTGTTGAGGGCGAGCCGCGTTCCAAACAAGTCGCTGGTCAGTGGGCCAAAGCAGCGTATCCACAGTGGCAAAATTTGATCGAAGAAGCCGAGAAATGGGCGTATGGCGACGAGATGAAGCGGCAAGCGGATGCGGTGGCGTTCTTACAATTTGCGGTCGACCGGGTGAATGAAACGAAATTGCTGCTGTAATTAGCCGCGCTTGTGAAGCAGGAACTCTCTCACGGCGGGATCTTCGGCCAGGCCGATGGCGCGGTCGTAGGCGTCTGTGGCCTCACGAGTCTTCCCGAGGCGCTGCAGGAGGTGAGCGCGAACCGCCCAGTACGGCTGATAATGGGACACGGCCTCCGTGTCAATCGATTCGAGAACGGCGAGTCCTGCTGCCGGTCCGTTTGCTTCCGCAAGCGCGGCGGCGTATCCGGCTCGTGTGCCGAGCGCCGGCGATATCCTGAGCAGTTGTTCGTAGAACAGCACGATTGCTGTCCAGTCGGTCCGACCGGTGCGCGCGCGCTCCGCATGCACGGATTGGATGGCAGCTTCAACTTGAAATCGTCCGACGCGGCCATGCTTGAAAGCCTCCGCCAAATGGTGTTCCGCCTCCTCTATTAAAGGAAGCGACCATTGGTTCGGGTTTTGCTCGGACAGGGGAACGTAGCGTCCCTTGGCGTCCCTTCGCGCAGCGCGGCGCGCTTCACAATACAGCATGAGGGCCAGCAGGCCTTGAACTTCGGCTTCGCCGGGCATCAACTGCAGAAGCACGCGCGCGAGCCACATCGCTTCCTCGGCCAGATCGCGCCCGCGCTGGTCGGCCCCCGCCATGTCGTCCCAGCCGAGCCCGAAAGCGGCGTAGATCGCTTCGAGCACGGCGTCAAGGCGCTCCGGCAGATCACGCTCTGGCGGGATTTCGAACGGAATGCCACCACTGCGGATTTTTGTCTTCGCGCGAAAAAGGCGTTGCCCCATGGTTTTCGGTGCGATGAGAAAGGCCTGGGCAATACGTGCTGCATCCAGACCCAAGACCGTTTGCAGCATGAGCGGTGTGTGCATCGCGGGGTCGATCGCCGGGTGAGCGCAGACGAAAAGCAGTTTGAGGCGTTCATCAGGAAATTGGGTGGACAAGGTAGTCTCCGTGGAGTTCTCTGTGAGGAACTTAAGCGTTGGCTCGCTCTCCAATACCACCTTCTGGTGACGAATCACATCAATGAGCGAATGGCGCGCCGCTGTCAGCAACCACGCCTCCGGATTTTTAGGCACCCCATCCTGCGGCCAATGGTTGAGCGCCGACACTAGTGCGTTGCTGAGAGCGTCCTCTGCGCTGGCCAAGTCGTGCGTGTGCACGGAAAGATAGGCCACCAGCCGGCCGTAGGATTCCCGGGCCACACGCTCGATGGTCCGGTGCGTATATTCTTGATTGCTTCCATTCACCCTGTGAACCCTCGCCGCATGGCTTCAGGCGCCAGCGGCCGGACTTCCACTGCGCCGATGGATGCTCCCGGGCATCGCGCGGCCCATTCGAGAGCAGCGTCAACGGAAGGGAGTTCGAGGATGATGAATCCTGCCAGCTGCTCCTTCGTATCGGCGTAGGGGCCATCTTGCACGCGCCGCTTTCCTTCCTTGACGCGCACCGTCGTTCCTGTTTCGGGCAGTTCCAGTGCGTTAGCGCCGACGTAGACCTTGGCCTCCACGAGCGCCTTGTAGTAAGCGCGCCAGGCGCCGAGATGAGGATCGCTATAGTCGTTCTTGCGCATGGCAAACTCTTCCGGTGAATGGTAGATGAGCAGAGCAAACTGCATGAGTTTCCTCCTCTGGCGCAACTCTCGCCGGGTTTACCGCGCCTATCCGTATGACGGGCGAGAATGGATCCATTCGACAGACTGAAAAAATCTGCAGGAATTTTCAAGTCCAGTCAAAAGGCTGCGCGTCGTAACGGAGGGGCAAGCCGGAACTAATCTGCAGAAGAGCCGGTTTGCGCCATTCCGTCCGTATTGCCGACTACTTGTCCGAAGTCACGTACCTGCGCTCCAGGCATGAGCAACATGAGGCTATTCCGCCGTCAAAGCGTGATTGGAAATGTCAACCCGGGCGACGGCAACGAGGATTTAGCGAGCGTGTAAGAGAGTCGATATAGGGTCGTCTTGGATGTGGGTTGCGTCCGTCTCGAAGCACTCCAGCCCTCAGGCTGCTCACCTATTCATAACGCATGGCCACCATCGGGTCTACTCGCGCTGCTCTTCTCGCCGGAACCCAGCACGCCAACGCAGCGGTTACTATCAACAGCAGGGTCGTGCCGGCTAAGGTCTCCGGATCGTACGGTTTCACACCACGCGCCAGCTGCGCCTCGATTGTACGCCCCAGCAGCAGGCTCACGAGCAATCCAATTCCGACTCCGGCGGTCACCAGGCGCAAACCCGCCCTTACTACCAAGCGAAGCACGTCGGCACGCTCCGCACCCAACGCGATGCGTATTCCGATCTCATGCGTCTTGCGCGATGTCGCGTAGGCCAGAACGCTATAAACGCCCCCGGTGACAAGAACCAGCCCAAGGCATCCAAAAATGGCCATCGGCAGGAAGGCAAAGCGGGGGCCCGCATACAACCGTTGACTGATGCGATCCTCCAGTGCGCCCGGAAGAGCCAGAGCCACTCCGACATCGGTCGCCCAAACCGCCTGACGTACGGCATTCATCAGCGACATTGGCGTTTGCTCCGAGCGTACCATCAGAACCTGCGTTCCCGAACCTGTGACGGTATACGGTATCCAGATTTCCGGTTGAACTGGAGCCTCGAGACCGCTATTAGTCACGTCCGCCACCACCCCCACGATTTCAAACGAGGGCTCGCTCACCGGATCCGCAGGGGTCCCTAGCCCCGCCAGCTTGATTCGACGCCCCATCGGATCGTCACCGCGAAGGAAACCGGATACAAACGTCTCATTCACCACCGCCACTTTTCTTGCGTCGTTGATTTCTTCTTCAGCGAATGACCGTCCCACCTTGAACGGGATCCGCAGCACCCGGAAATATCCTTCGCTCACTTGTTGTACCAGTGCGTGCCATTCGTGCTCGTGGGACTTGCCAGAGATCTCTATCGTGCTGTCCTCACCGCCGGACGGTGGCAGTGTGCTTGATGCAGCCGCGTCCACGACTCCGGGAAGGGTCTTCACGCGCGCAAGCAGCGGCTGGAAAAACCCGCGGACTTGTGTCGCCGTTTTATAGCGATCCTCAGGCAACAGCAATAGTGTCTGTAAGACGTCGTCCGCCTGCAGTCCAAAATGCACCTCGCGCAGCGCTGCAAAGCTCCGCATCAAGAGCCCCGCGCCGATCAGCAGCGTCAGCGACTTCCGCGACCACCACGGTATCGCGCATCCGGCCAGTGCGAAGTCCGCCGATCACTCCCTTGCCGCTGTCGCGTAGTGGATCGTTTAGATCGCGCCGCGCAGCCCGCAGCGCCGGCGCCAATCCGAAAGTCAGGGCGATCAAGACAGCCACAGCCAACGTGAAAGCCATCACCGGCGCGTTCAGCTCAATGACGGATTCCGCTGGGATAAAATTCTGTGGCATTGCAGCCACAATCAATTTCAATCGACCCCATGCAATCAGCACGCCCAGCGCCGCTCCACCGATCGCTAACACGAGACTCTCGACCAGCAGGAGTCGCACCAGTCGCGCGCGCCCGGCTCCCAACACCGCGCGTAAGGCGAATTCCTTCTCTCGTGACGTCGCTCGCGCCAGCATGAGATTCGCCACGTTGCCGCAGCCGATCAGAAGCAACAGTCCAACCGCCGCTAGAATCGTGTACAGCGTCGATTCGAATCGCCCTATAACCGTATCCCCCAACGCCTTAACCAACACATGGAAGTGCTCGGGATAGTCCTGCGCATTGATTTTCGCCAGCTGGTTGGCAATAACCGTCGCATCCGCCGCAGCTTGCGGCTTGGAGACGCCCGGCTTCAATCGCCCCAGTAGAAAGTAGAAACCAGCGCCGCGTTGACCCCGCACCGCCGATGGCCGCTCCCGGAATGGGTGTCTCCGGAATCCAAACATCCGCCCCATACCATCCAAAGCGCGGCGGCATGATTCCGATGAGCGTTCGTGCTGTTCCATTCAGCACAAAAGTCTTGTTCAAAACTCCCGGATCGCCGTTGAAACGCTCCATCCACGTCTTCTGCCGCATCACGAATACCGGCGGCGCTCCCGGCTGGTAATCTGCCGGTTGCAGCACACGACCGTGTAGAGCTGGCATACCAAAGAATTCGAATGTGCCCGGCGTCACGTCCGCTCCATCAAGCAACTCGACGCCTTCTCCTTGCTTATAGAGCACGGGATCGTCAGAAGCCGCGATGACGGCGTCAAATACGTGGTTCTGCTGGTCAAATTCCAGAAATTCATTTGATGTGTATCCCTGACGGTCCCCTTCCTCCCCCCGGGTGGTATCGTGAATCCGCAGAAATACCATGCGGCTCGCACCCTTATAAGGGAACGGCTCCAGCAACACATTTTCGATCACGCTGAAAATCGCGGTCGAGGCGCCGATCGCTAATCCCAGCGTCGCGATGGCTACCGCGGCAAATGCACGGCTTCGGGCGAGGCTGCGCAGCGCGTAGCGTACGTCGCGGCCGAGATCCTCTACCGATACGAAGGTCCTCAGTTCCCTCCGGTCTTCCTGCAAAATTGTCGTATTCCCGAACTGACGTCGCGCCGCCTCGGCGGCCTCCTCCCGCGACATTCCTTGCGTCACAAAGCGATCCACCAGCAACTGCAGATGCACTTTCACCTCTTCGCCAAAGTCGTTGTCTCGCTTTTGCACATCGAAGAGTCCGCGTAACCTCGCCGCAAACGCCCGTAGCCTGGAAATCCGCACGTTGTCCATGGCTACCTCTCTCCTTCCAATCGCAGCAGGCGCCCCACCACCCCGGAGATCCGCTGCCAATTCTCGGTCTCCACGGCAAGCTGCTTCTTGCCTCGCGCGGTGATCGAGTAAAACTTGGCCTTGCGATTATTGTCGGAGATTCCCCACTCCGCGGTGATCCACCCTTGCTGCATCAGCCGCAGCAACGACGTATACACCGTGCCCTCGTTCAACTGCAGCACATCGCGGCTAACCTGCTCGATCCGCCGAGCTATCCCAAACCCATGTTGCGGCCCTAACGCATCGAGCGTCTTCAGAATCATCAGATCCAGCGTCCCTTGCAGGACTTCCGCCTTTTTTGCATCGGTCATGGAATCCTTCCTTTGCACACTGCAAAGGAAGCTATCACTTCTCCTTTGTAATGTCCATAGGTGCGAACGAGCCGGACAAGACCAACTCGATGCCGCGTTTAGTGTCCCTTACGCGCACTTCGGCGCTGGCCCGCTAACGAGTGAGACTGAGGGGCTGGAGGCTAAGGGTGAGGGTTACTTACGGGTGCGGGGATGCGCGCGGTGAGCGGCAATGATTCGATCGACTTGTGGTCTCAGAAAGAGCTGACCGCGAACCATTACGCTGTCAATGCGCCGTGTGTTGGATATATCCGTCAACGGGTCAGCTTCGAGGAGCACGAGATCGGCGCGCTTGCCAATCTCGATCGTACCTTGCATCTTTTCTCGTCCGAGGAATTTCGCAGGATTAATGGTAGCGGTCTGAATTGCCTGGAGGGGCGATAGTCCCGCCCTGGTCATTTCCTCCAGTTCATCGTGAAGACAAAAACCGGGCACAAGACCGTCACAACCAGCTAGGAAGTGATTGCCGCTCGCAAATAAGTCGCGGATAGCAACCAAGCTAGTCCTGGAATTTGAGCGGAAAAAAGCCAGCCCTTCTTCGTCAAGGTTAGAAGCCTCCGCGTTCTTGCGTATGAGCTCGAGAAGCGAATCGCTGGCAAATTCGACGTGGGGCAGCGGTTTGCCCACGAATAGGTCCGGGATTAGTTTGGAGAAGGTTATGGTGGGAGTTTCCCACACTCCTCTCGCAGCGAGTCGTTCGAATAGGGACCGGCATCTGACCGGGCTATACGGTTCGTTTCCGGAACAGTCGCGGAATACACGGAAGTTGGCCAGGTGCTCGATACTCTTGATTCCCGAGTCGGCCGCCTCCTCGACCGTGACACCGATCGGAACGTGACCGGCAAACGGCAGACCTACCTTTCTAGCTTCGTCCGCGATGGCGAAGTACGCGTCGCGCGGCGTATGGTCGTGCACCTTGATGAAATCGACGCCGTGTCTTTTGAGGTCTCTGACGGCTTCCCGTGCGTCCTGAGCGTTGGAAACGCGGCGCCGGAACGGCCAGTCTGGTGGCGCATCGTCGAGGATCGGTCCCGCCGCAACGATCTCGGGCCCGAGCAGTTCGCCGCGGTCGATGCGGTCTCGGAGCGGAAGGATGAATTCAACGTCTGACCCCATGTCCCGAGTGCCGACCACACCATTTGCCAAATACAAATCTAGGGAATCCCGTCCTGTCGCCTGATGATGCGCGTGCATGTCCCAAAGTCCGGGAATGAGAAACTTTCCAGTGCCGTCCACGCGTGCGGTTCCCTCTGGAACGGAAAGGGCCCGGCCGACATTGGAGATCTGTCCAGCCTTAGTCAAAACCGTCATCGCGGTCTGCCGCGCACCGCTCGCCACATCTATGAGAGTCACGTTCGTGATGGCGATCGCGTCGTTCCGCTGGCGCCCAACGCGGGATTCCTCCTGTATTGGCTGAGTGGTTGCAACGTTTTCGCAGGCAGCAAGGCAGAGACAAAGGATTATCGTTATAAAAATCAAGCGATCAGTTGCCGGGCTGCGAGAAGCGTTCTTAGCAGCTATTGCGCTAGCTATTTCCCCGTTGCGCCGGGACCATGGCGGCCCGTGCCACCAATGCCACTCTTTGAACGTCTGGCCCCCTCGGTGCAACCTCAATTCGCCACCTCACAGCCGTAGAAGGATCACCTTACCACAATAGGGTTAGGTAAGGGTTTCCGACGACTCGGGACTTATGCCCCCTGCTCTGCATGGAAGACGAAGGAGCGCAAAGCTAAAGCAATCCGAGCTGGTCGGGATACTTGGCTTGCAACGAGCTCACCAGAACCTCAAACCCTGTAAGTTCGCGGAGATTTTTGAGGCAAGGGTCCTTCAGAAAAAGGCTTTTGTGGAATGAGCCGGTCTATTTCACTCTTCGGGACGCGATGATGTCCTCCTAAGGTTTCTATGGACTTAACCGTTCCCCGATAAATCCAGCCCTTCGGCGGATAGGTGAGACCGAGAGTCGAGGCGGCTTCACGGGGTGTCAGCAGCTTCTCCACTCTAACCTCAACACGCTAGTTGAACCGATAGGATCTCAACTACTTGAGTGCCAAAACCATGTTCCGCTTTGGCTTCACCAAAGCAGCTTGAGACCGAATTGAACCTGACGCGATGTGGTGGAGGTGCTGGTAATGGCGCCTGCCGTCGGTGAGACACTCGAGGGCGTGAAGGCAACACCATTGGGGGTGTTGAAGTTCGCCCGGTTCAGCAGATTGAAGATTTCCGCGCGAAACTGAAGGCTGAGACGCTCACGAATGCGGGCGTCCTTAAGTGTCGAGAAATCCCAGGTGGCAAGTCCGGGGCCAATCAAAGTATCGCGGCCAACGTTCCCGTAAAAACCAAGATTCGCGGCTACGTTGCTGGGCGCGAGAAACGCGTTGGGGTTGAACCATTGGCTTGGCTTACCAAGGATAATGGGTCCGGAGAAGTCTGGGTTGAGAAAAGGACGCACAGGATTGCGCGTATCGCCGTTCCCGGAAGGGTTGTAGCTGAGTTGCGGCGATAACGGAAACCCGCCCTGTACAGTCACGATTGAGTTGATGGACCAGCCACTGATGAGGCTGTTGGCGAAGCCGTTCCAATTGTTGGCGTAGCGCTTGCCGCTGCCGATTGGCAAAAAGTATGTGCTGGAAATGACGGCGACATGGCGCACGTCGAACGTGCCGAGGCCCCAATCGGAATGAAGATTGAAGGGATTCGAGGCGAGAGCGGGACCGCCACCGGACGTTGTGGCATTGAGCGAATCACCGTCGTCGAGCAGCTTGGAGTAGGTATAGACGCCGCGTAATGTGAGTCCACCGCTGAAGCGGCGATTGACGTCGATCTGCAATGCGTTGTAGGCGCTGTCCCCTCTGGAGAACCAGGTCCAGGTATTGTTGAGCGTCGTATTGGGTTTGGCCTGCGGAGGAGGGATGAAATAGGTGCCCGGGGGGACTGGTGTGCCTGCAATGCCAATGGGAAATGTCGCCGGGTAGGTGGTCGGGCAAGGAGCCGCCGGGCAAATGACGGGGAAGGGTTCGTTTGCGTCTACGCCGATGAGTTGGTGATAGCCGTGGGAACCGAGATAACCGATGCTCACTGACGTGTTAGGAGAAAGCTCACGTTGGACGCGCAGTGAGTAGGAGATTAGAGTGGGTGTTTTCATATCGGGATCAATGCCGCCCGGAACTAGCTTGGCACCGGCCGGGACAGGTGCAGCCGGATCGATGGGCAGCTTTGAAACTGTGGTAGCAAGGCTATAAGTCGGGTTAAAAGGAGCGTTCTGATCGGTGCGATAACCAAGTGCGTCCTGCAAATCGTTGTACATTCCGAACCCAGCTCGAAAGACGGTTCCGGGACCGAGGGGGCTCCAGGCAACACTAACGCGCGGCTGCGGCAGGAACTTCGCGTTGTTGTTTTGGAAGATAGAATCACCGACATTTGCCGTGCTGTTGATGACTCCGTTGGTGAAGAAATAGTTGGCAGCTCGTCCGTGTGCTTCATTCCAGCCGGAGGAGGATTCAGTGCGCAGGCCAAGCGATAGCGTCAGTCGCGGGCTGAGGCGAACCGTGTCTTGGGCATACCAGGCGCCGAAAACGGAGCGCCAGTTCATCTCAGTGGGCGAAGGATCAAAGAGGAAGCTTGAAATGTTGCCCTGTAAAAAGATTTGCACGCTAGTGAACGTAGCTTGGCCGAACTGGCTGAGCGCAATGGTCTCGTTCGACTGAAAACGCTGGAGCCAGGCGCCGAAATCAAATTGGTGACGGCCGTGGGTCAGCGTGACGCGATCCTCTAATGTGTAGAGATTGCGCGCGATCGTGAGATTGCTGCCGTTGTTGCTGCCGGCAAGGCCGACTTGTGCTGTGGGGTTGGAGGCTGTGCTTCCGCCGACGACAACTGCTCCGACAGGGCGGCCGAGAAGGAATCCGGGAACCCCTACCGCTGGCGTACCGGGAGTGGGTTCGCCTGTGAAGAAGTATCCGGCGCGGGAATAGCCAAAGCGCGCGGTGTTGATGAGCGAAGGAGAGAAGACGTGCGTTTCCTCAACCGTGGCAACTTGGGAGCGGAGGGTAACAAGGTCCGCGCTAAAAGGATTGAGAGGAGTGGCAGTGAAGTCCTCGCCGTCGTCGATGGTGTAGATGGCGGAAGCAGTATCCCGAGACGAGAAGATATGGTCGAGTCGAGCGGTACCGAAATCCTCACGAATCGTTTGCAGGGGACTACTGAAAACTTCGGCAATCCCGCAAGCATTCGGCGGGAGGGTTGTTGGAGGCGTGCAGACTCCGGGAAAATCGGGATCGGCAGCCGAGGGCGTTGGCCACAGGTTGAGCAGTGGCTGGACGCTGGGAACGGCGGCGGCACGGGCTGTGAGATCGGGCACAAAGGCGGCGGAGGTCTGGTGAAGGTGCTGGCGGAAGCCTTCGTAGTTGGCGAACAGAAAAGTCTTATCGATCTGGATAGGGCCACCACCGGAGCCCCCAAACTGATTGCGTTGAAAGGGCGGAGATCCCCCGCGATCGAAGAAGTTCGGGGCGTCGAAAGCGTTGTTGCGCAAGAACTCGAAGACGGAGCCGTGCCACTGGTTCGCGCCGGATTGAGTCACGATAACGACCTGCCCGCCAGGACGCTTGCCGAACTCGGCTCCGTAGGAGTCGCGCAGGACGTTGAATTCGCGTACTGCGTCAACACCTAAAAGCATCCCGCTCGTTCCTCCGGGCTGCATATTGTTTTCGGCAGCGCCCGTGTATTCCACACCGTTGAGCAGGAAGAGATTCTGCTGCGGCCGGTTGCCCGAGACGGCGAAGTTGTTTCCGGTGGTGGAATTCGATGTGCCAGTACCGCCCGTTTTCATCCAAGTAAAATTGACGACGCCAGGATTGAGCGGTAGCAGTAAGTCGTAGCTGCGCCCGTTCAGAGGGAGATCCCTGATCTGTTGTTCGCCAACAATGCCCGAGATGTCCTTTGTGGTGGTGTTTACGATTGGAGCGTCTTCATTGACGCGGACTTCGGCCTTGACCGTGCTTACTTGCAGCGTGATGTCAACGCTTGCTTCCTGCCCGACTACCAACCGAACCCCACTTCGGACCGCCTCCTGAAAACCCGGTTTGCTCACGCTCAGCTCGTATTTACCGACTGGCAACGACAGGACGAGATAGCGGCCCGCTTCGTCTGTCGTCGCGCTTCGAATCGCTCCCGTCTCGATATTCTTGGCATTAACGCTAGATGAAGGCACCGGGGCTCCGGAGGAGTCCGTAACCATGCCCTTGATACTCGCTGATATTTGCGCGTAGGCACGCGGCACCGAAACCAGGCAGATGAATAGAGTTACAAACGTGAGACGCAGGGTACTCTGCTTTGAGCCTCGCCGTTTCTTCGAGAAGAACTTGTGCTGCAAAGCAAAAAACCAGTTCATAGTCATTCGGAATCCTCTAACGTGCGGAACCCGGGCGACTCCTTCGGAGAAGTAATTCAATACGGTTCGCATCGTTAAGTCAAGCCGACTTAATTCGCATAGCCGATGCGCGAATTTATGCAGGTTCGTCCGGGAAGAATCATCGGTAGACGGAGCGAACGAGGTTAGGTTTTTTCGAGTGGGGTAGCCGGCTTCAAAAATGGTGTAGGCTTCGCGTGGCTGCCAAAAGCGCTAACCGCTAAACCTCTGGAGGTTCGTCAGTTTGGCCCTTCTCATTCTTTAGGACTAACAAATCGGACCCGACTATTCGGCACTGCGGATGCATACAAGTCATGTAGTCGTTATAACGACTACAGTTAGAACAACAGGAGAATAAAATGAGCACCACATGCAATTGCGAAACGCCCGAACTCGAAAAGTCTGGGCTTGTCGCGATTCAACCCAAAACGAGCACCAGTACCTGGGCGATCGATCGCGTTCACTCCACAGCCCAATTCAAGGTCAAACCCATGATGATCTCGAATGTGTTGGGAGAATTCACTTCAATAACTGGCGCCCTGGAACGTGATGAAAATGACGTCACCAAATCCAAAATTCGGGCCTCCATCGACGCGAGCACTATCAACACCCGGGAGCCTCAACGAGATGCGCACCTGAAGAGCGCGGATTTCTTCCACGTGGAGAAGCATTCGGCCTTAACCTTCAACTCGACGGTCATATCAAAGAACCCAGATGGGGAGCTGAAGGTCAGCGGCGACCTGACGATCCGCGGAGTGACCCGAAACGTGGTTTTTGATGTTGAAGGACCGAGCCCGGCGCAAAAGGACCCGTGGGGAAATACGCGAATTGGGCTTTCTGCCACGACGCGGATCAGCCGGAAAGACTTTGGCCTCACCTGGAACGCAGCTTTGGAAGCCGGCGGCCTGCTCGTGGGCGACGCAGTGACAATCACCTTGGACATTCAGTTTATTAAAGAGCGCTGACCGCACAGCTCATAATTGAGCGAATCGACAGCGGGGCACACGCCTGGCAAAATCTGGCGCCAGACGTGATGTCCGTTTGCAGAGTGCCAAGTGGAAGCCGAGACTCTGCTGGTGGAATACTTCATCGATCGCTACGCGCGAAAAGATAGGAAGAACATCAGGGGCGTGAACAAGAAGACGCTCCAGTTGCTTCAGTCGTATCCTTGGCCAGGAAACATCCGCGAACTGCAGAACGTCATCGAGTGTTCGGTGATACTTTGCGAAACAGAGATTTTCACGATCGATGAAAGCTGGTTGCCACGGCAGCCACTGCCATTTCTAACAGCAAAACCGAAAAACCAAATTGATCTCCCTCGAAGACTCGAGGAGCAAGAGAAGGACATGATTGAGGCCGCCCTGAAAGAAAGTCGCGGCCGGATATTCGGACCCAAGGGGGCTGCGGCCAAGTTGGGCATCCCGCGGTCCACGTTGGAATCGAAGATTCGGTCGCCGAAAATCGATAAGAACGGCTTCAGGACTTTGTCGGAAATTTGAGGGCTCGAGCTCGCGGCTCGTATTCCGGTCAGCAGGTGTTTTTTTTTCAAGAACACAGAATATCGTGGTTTGCTGTGAGCAGTTGAGAGAACGGCGAAGCGGACTGAACTTCCTGGCATGTGACCCATCGCTGTGTCTTTGACCAGAATGATGAACGAAAAGTGCGTAAGGTCCCCCCAGTTTTCCCCTCACCCACCCCATGAGCTCTTTTTAAGTTGCGTCAATTCAATAATTTCTGGATGGTACTCCTGCCTTCTCGAATCCTTGCCTGCGCACACTACAGCGAAGTCATGGAGATTGAATGATTTGCAAAAGCCGACCTCCTGCCTATCAGCGCCCCAGCAAGCACGTCGCGGAGAGGCTTTGGTGGCCGGCCGCCAAGGCGCTCGACGTCGCCGGTCACGATGTCGAACGCACCCACCGCGAAGCTCGCCTGGATGCTGCTGACGATGTTGACGACTTCCGCCGGCAGACCCGCCTGCGTCAGTCCGGCGCGCAGTTGCTCTTCCCTAATGACAAGGAACGCGATCGGCCGGCCAGTGATTTCGGCGATGAGGGCCGCGCGCTCCGCACCCGACAGGCGCTCGGGGCCGGTAGCGTTGTAGATCGCGCCTGCATGGCCGTCGCCGATCAGGATTCCGGCTGCGGCGGCCGCCACGTCACCGCGCGCAGCGAAAGCAACCCGGTTCTCGGCCAGCCCGGTCAGCACGCCCCGGTCCAGCGACGCCTGCGCCTGCTGCACGAAGGATTCGGCATAGAAGTTCATGCGCAGGATGTTCCAGGCCGGCGCCGTGGCGATAAGATGCTGCTCGCCCCGCCAGTAAGAGGCGCTGAGCGCCGGCTCCTCCTCCTGCCGCGCGCCCGCGGTCGACATGAAGACGATATGCTTGACGCCCGCCCTCACGGCCGCGTCGATGGCGGCGACGTTCTGCGCCGCGCGCTTTCCGGGTTCCAGGGTCGGGATGATGAGCAGACGATCGAGACCCGCATAGGCCTCCGCAAGGCTTTCGGGCCGTTGTAGTCCCCGAATCGTCCCCGAGCCGGTCCAGAGACGGTTTCGGGCGTGCGCGTGATAGCCACTACCTCGTGCCCGCCGGCACGCTGCAGAAGCTCCGAAACGACGGCTCTGCCCAAGTGTCCGCTGGCGCCGCTTACACCGATTTTCATGTCAACCTCCAAAACTTTTCTAACGAACAAATTACGTTTCCGGCAACCTTCGCCGTGATCTCAATTACGGGCTTTACGGGCTCGCGTGCTCCTGTAGCCTCTTGGCGAGGAAAGCATCGATGGCATCTAGCGCCTGTGCTGCTGCCTTCAATCCTCCGATGCTTCCGGGAAACCCATGTGGCATCCCGATCCACACATCAGCTCGGGCATCCACGCCTGCGGCAACTGCACGCTCAGCCCAGCTGATGGTTTGCCTGCTCGCGAGTTTCATCCTTTACAGAATCAAAACTGCTTCCTCAAAATTGAGCCGAGGATTGCGAGGGTGGAGCTTGCTTGAGTCTCCGTAGCCCAGGTTGCAGAGAAGATTGACCTTCCACTTGCCGTCTGGAAAAAATGCCGCATTCAGTTTGTCTGCGTCGAAACCGGACATCGGCCCGCAATCTAATCCCAGAGCACGTGCAGCCAGGATGAAGTATGCGGCTTGGAGTGAGCTGTTGCGGAAGGCATTTTCCTCAATTAGAGGTTTATTCCCGACGAAGTAGGAGCGAATGTCCGCTTGCGGAAAGAGCTTGGGAAGATGCTCGTGGAATTCCGTGTCCCAGGCGATGATCACGGTTACAGGAGCGGCCATGGTTTTGTCGACATTCCCTGGCGCTAAAACCGGCTTGAGGAGTGCCTTGGCGCCGGGAGTGGTCAGAAAAACGAATCTGGCGGGCGAGGCATTGGCGCTGGTCGGCCCAAGACGCGCCAATTCATACGCCTTACGCAGAAGCTCCACCGGCACTGGTTCTGGAAGCCACGTCGAGTGCGTCCGCGCTTCGCGAAATAGCTGGTCGAGGGCCTCCCGTGAGATCGGCGCTTTGACGGCGGCAAGAGTTCGTGGTTCAGATTGACTGTGCATTTGGTTCTCTCCTTTTATTAGGCGCGTTCAGCGCGAGCGTCGTGCGTCCAGACTGAACGGTCCGGCTCCGAACTGAGAAATCAGCAGGGCGCCGCCGAGCATGGAAACGTTCTTCATGAACAGAATCATTTGAATCTGCGCCATCATGGGATCGGTTACGGTCCAGAACTTGTGCAACATCAACGTGACCGGAATCAGGAACAGCACGATGAGCCAAGCGCCAAGTTTTGCGCGGTAGCCCAGCAAAATGCTGAGGCCGCCGGCGATGGCCACCACGCCGGAAAGCGGAACCGCGACCGAGGCCAAGGGCACACCTTGAGAAGCCGAGAAGGCGATGGTTTGCCTGGTGAAGTGATTGGGGGCAGCAGACAGGAAAATCAGCGCGAAGAAAAAGCGTCCCAAAACGACCACTGCTCCCTGCCAAGAGCTTATTGCCCCCACATCTTTGGAAATTGCGATCGAATTCGTTGCCATGTACTTCCTCCTTTTGCTTTGTCGAATCTGCTTACGAGCAACCGCGCAAACTAAGTTTGTCTGCACCGGCCAAAATCGATTTCCTTCTGTTTTCAATCAGCGTGCTGCTGACTGGGCGTTCTGTGGAGCCGGGAAATTCACTCGAGCCCACGCCGAAAACTTGGTTGGCTGCCGGCCCGCTATTTTGTTGGCGAGCGCGATTTGGTCGCGCGAATCGGAACCTAAGTACGTGTGCGTCTGGAAATAATCGAACATTTCTGCTATCTCGGCAGCTCCAGCAAAGAGACCCGCGAAGACTTCCTTTGGCACTTGATTGAAAGAGAAGTTGTGACCCTGTCGATTTAGCGTATCGACGATTTCGTTGAAGCGCATGAAATCGCCGACTAGGGGCAGATACTCGCCATGGCCGGCCTGATCGGGGTGCGCGAATGCTCCGGCCACGATGTGACCAAATTCCGTGATGTCGCCCATGTGAATGCTCCGCACAGTCGGATCAAGCGGGAGAGCCCAGCCCACGGATCCGTCAGTCTGTTTTTGCGGAGCAAGAACGCCGATAAGGTTCTGATAGTAGAAAGGCGCGATAACGAACGTATGATTCGCAAAACCGGCTTCTTTCACTATCCGGTCAACCTTGGCCTTGCCGGTGAAATGGGGAACGTAAAACTTGCCTCCGCTGATCGCTTCCACATCAGGCAGCGTGGACCAGACAAAGTGCTTAACGCCCGCATCCTTGGCGGCGCGTACCGCGGCGGTTGCTTGGTCGACCTCGTCGGTACCTCCTTTCCAAAAATTAGTGACTAGAAATACGCCATGCGCCCCCTCGAATGCAGGTTTAAGGGTTTCTGGGCGGTTTAAGTCTGCTTTGATGATTTCATCGCCGACTTGGGGATGCTCGTCTGGATTACGGGTCAGCGCGCGTACCTTGAATTGCTTGTTTGCCTGTAGGGCGCGTACTACGGCGCCTCCCTGCTGTCCTGTTGCGCCGACTACGGCGATCAGGTTCTTATTTGTGCGTTCCATATGCAGTGTGCCCCTCTTCCAGTATTTAATGATGCCAAGTCTATTGACATAGATACATTCTGCTGGACATCGGTTATATAAAAGAGCAAAATAGTTTCGTCATGGACAAGAACTCGCGAGACCCGGTTCACTGTTGGCTGGTATGGGGGAAGGCCTTTCAGGCGACCGCGAAATATCTTTATGGGGGACTTGAGGAGACGGGAATCGACGATACCGATTTCCGCATCCTTGAAGCCCTCTTGAACAAAGGACCTTTGCCGGTGAATACCATCGGCCCAAAGGTGTACCTTACGCCCGGCTCGATCAGTGTGGCCATCGACCGCCTCCTGGATAGAGGGTTGGTAAGCCGGGTCGAGAGCCCTGAGGATCGGCGCGTCAGGATCGTATCGCTCACTCCAAAAGGCAAGGAATTGATCGCGCCGATTTTTCGCAAACACGCAGCCGAAATTAGGAAAGTCTTTGCCGATGCGAGCCCGAAAGAGTTGCGAGCCCTTGAAACGACATTGAAAAAGATTGGGAAGCGCGCCGAGAGCCTGAGGACCAGAATGAAACCGAGCTCTTGAAGCCAACTTTCACATAACGGCGTAATACGGCGATCAATTCAAAGAAAGTTGTCTTGGAAAAGTGACGTAAGTGCAGATTGGAATCGACAGTTTCGCAGCAGCCATTTCCGACCCAGCCACAGGTCTAACGCTCAGCCCAGTGGAGCGCATGCACCATCTACTCGAAGAGATTGAGCTTGCCGATAGGGTCGGCCTCGACGTCTTCGGCATTGGCGAACATCACCGGGCGGAGTTCCTCGACTCAGCTCCCGTTGTAATCCTCTCCGCTGCCGCCACGCGCACGGAAAATATCCGTCTCACCAGCGCAGTCACGGTTCTTAGCGCCTCCGACCCCGTTCGCGTTTTTCAGGAGTTCGCGACTCTCGACTTGATCTCGCGGGGCCGCGCCGAAATTGTCGCCGGTCGCGGTTCGTTCGTTGAGTCGTATCCCATCTTCGGGCTGCGTCTTGAAGATTACGACTCGCTTTTTGCGGAAAAACTAGAGCTTCTCCTGAAAATCCGTGCAAGCACGCAAGTGCAGTGGTCCGGAAAACACCGCGCGGCCCTTACCGGCCAGGCAATCTACCCTCGCCCGCTGCAGGATCCGCTCCCCATATGGGTCGGTGTCGGCGGCACGCCCGAATCTTTCGTTCGCGCAGGAATGCTCGGACTTCCTCTCATGGTTGCCATCATCGGCGGTGAGCCCAGACGCTTTAGGCCTCTTATAGACCTCTATCGCGAGGCTGGGCGTCGCGCCGGTCATTCTCCCGAGCAACTCACCGTAGGTCTTCATTCCGTCGGCTTTCTCGCGGAGACCGCGGACGAAGCCGCGGAAATATTCTTTCCAGGCTATGCGCACACTTTCACCGAAATCGGCAAGGAACGCGGCTGGCCACCCGCCACACGCGCTCAGTTTGACGCCCTGCGCGGACCTACCGGCGCTCTGCTAATCGGCGACGCTGAAACGGTCGCGAAAAAGATCCTTTATGTGCATGAAGTTCTCGGAGGCATTTCTCGCGTCACATTCCAAATGGGTGTCTCGACGCTCCCGCACCCCAAAATGCTGCACGCTATAGAGATCCTCGGCACCCAAGTGGCGCCAATTGTCCGGAGCGAGCTCGGCGTCGCTTCTGTACGCGCCTGACGCGCGCCTGTAAGCGCATCAATGCCGTGACTCCAAACGGAACGGACTCTAAAACGACAATCGCGGAGCCGACAGAGTTTATCTCTCGTTTGATGTTCATGCACATAAGTTTGCCATTAGAGCGATGGAATCTCTTGCGCAAGCACCTGAAGCCTGCTTCAAAGAAATTAGGGCTTCCTGGTGTCACGTGGCATCTTCTGAGACATAGCCACGCGACGATGCTCGACTCTGTAGGCACGCCACTGGGAACGATGCAATCGCTTCTAGGGCATTCCACGCCGGAAATCACGCGCGAGATTTATTTGCACGCGATTCCGGAAGAGCAGCGTCGCGCAGTAGAAAGCGTCGAGAGGCTTGTATTTGGACCCAAATGGACCCAAGTTCAGGCTTCGACGCAGACAGCATCAACAAGAGTGAATTGAAAACTCAGGAGTTAGTGGTCGGGGCGTCCGGATTTGAACCGGAGACCTCCTGCGCCCAAGGCAGGCGCGCTACCAGGCTGCGCTACGCCCCGACAATGACTGCTTTATTCATTCTAAAGCACTTCCCAACTTTACTCCTAATCCGAGTCGTCATCTTTTGCCTCACTGTGCCAAAACTGTGCCAAATACTTTTACTGAATCGTGGCTGTGCCAGATTCCAGCGGCATCTCGTTGGCTTGGCGGTTCATTTTCTCCAAGGCCTCTCGCTTCATCTGCAATTTCATCTGCGAATACTTCTTGAAGACCTTTGCGTCGCCCTGTCGAAGGAGTTGTGTAACCCATTCGTCGGCGACACCGCCTGCACTGAGCCTCGTCGCATAGGTGGAGCGCAGGTCATAGATCCTGAAGTAGGGAACTCCTGCGCGTTTCAGTGTCTTCCGCCATGCAGTCTTGAGATTCTTATGGTGACCGGACGGATTTTTGTCCCTTGGGAACAAGAAGGGCCCGATCCCCGAGATCAGCGCCTGGCTCTTGAAGGCTTCGAGCGCCAGAGGCGTCAGGGGAATTTCAGCGATACCGTTTGGAGTCTTGGAGTCGGGTATCCAGACGGTGGCATTCACAAAGTCCACTTGGTCCTTCCTCATCGGGGTGAGCTCCTTGTACACCCTGAGTCCCGTTTCCGTGATGATCTGAACGACATTCCGAAGATGTGGCGGAGCCTGTGATTCAATGCGGCGTTGCTCTGACCAGGTAACGTAGTGAGGCCGAAAGAGGCCCCTCACCGCCACTGGGAATTCAACTCCCCAACAGGGATTGGCTTGAAGGAGTTTTTTTTCGCACCGCCACGTTCAACATGCGCCGAAGGACTCGGAGCTCCTGATGAACTGTGGTTGGCTTCAGTACTCCCATTTGTTTGTGGCCAACACAGCGCATCGCCGCGGCTTCCGCGTAGTGGCCCAGTTCATCGGCGGCGAGTTGAGTAAGGCCGCACAGACGATACCGGACTGGGCAGCGAAAGTGTTCGGTAAGGAATTGCGCGCGGCCAAGCAACACGAGAAGCCTGGGCGTGGACGCTAACTTTTTTCATTGTGTGCTCAGTGCGCCAACTCACTCTTTCACTGCTCGGGACCAGGCACCCGGGCTGTAACAAGCTAGGACGGGCAAGCACCGACGATCATGCAAAATCACGCCGCAGAGTTGAGGTGCGATCATTGAGCTTATTTCTGGAGTGCTCTCAGTAGGGCTTGAACCCTTTAGTGGTGGATAACATGCTCGGAGTATGTATATACTTTCCGAGAGGTTTATCCATCATGGCGAGTGTTTCAAAGGCCGTGGATTCAGCACGCAACGCTTTCAGCAAGCACGGAGGCATGCTCCGGACGATGGACGCACTACGTCTGGGTATTCATCCTCGTACGCTTTACAAGCTCCGTGACCAGGGGGAGCTTGAACGTGTTGGACGGGGGACTCTATCGTCTCTCCAATGCCCCACATCTGACCAATCCTGACTGGGTCGCAGTGGCGATGCGTGCCCCCAATGCAGTAGTGTGCCTGATATCCGCGCTGGCTCTCCATGGTATGACAACACAGGTCCCCCACAGCATTGATCTTGCCATACCCAGCCATGGGCAGATAGCGAAGGTGGATGCTCTTCCCATCCGAGTGTTCTGGTATTCCGAGCCGGCTTTCAGCGCAGGAGTTGAGCTAGTTCGAATCGACGAGGTTTCCATCCGAATCTATTCAGCTGCAAAGACGGTGGTCGACTGTTTCAAGTACCGCAATAAGATTGGTCTGGATATCGCTGTTGAAGCCCTGCGGCGATTTCGGGAACTGAAGAAAAAGGCAGACTTTCGGGACCTAGTGCGCTACGCGCGCATTTGCCGTGTGGAGAGGATCATGCGCCCCTATCTTGAGGCTACGCTGTGAGCAAAAGAGACATCGGGGCTTCCGTGCGTCAGCGCTTGCTGAATCAAGCACACGAACAGGGGAGGCCTTTTCAGGAACTTCTCCAGTACTTTGCCTTCCGGAGAGCGCAGCACTGATCTCCACTTTCCGCCCACGCGCAGTTCTATCTCGCTGACCACCAGCTCCCACCCTCGTGGGCCCATCCATCGCTTGAGCAATTCCGGCTTGGTCATCGCCTCAAATACCATTCGCCGCGGCGCATCGAAAATCCGCTTCAGCACGACTTCGCGGTCGCTTTTCATCGTCACCTGCAGAGTCCCGGTATTTCTCATGGCCTTTTCCTCCTGAGCCCACACCGCTTTGCCGCGTGCTCACTCGATTTCATCTCTTCCAGCAGGTCGTCCAGCCTCCAAAAGCCGCCCTCCCAGAATTCCCGGAATCGCTCCAGCCACGCGCTGGCTTCCGCCAATCTCGCCGGCTGAATACGCCGCGGCCTGCGCTGCGCATCCTGCCCTACGGAAATCAGCCCTGCCCGCTCGAGAACTTTCAGGTGCTTGGAAACCGCCGGCTGGCTCATGCGAAACGGCTTCGCCAGTTCGTTCACCGACGCCTCCCCCGAGGCAAGTCGCAGCAAAATCGCGCGGCGGGTCGAATCGGCCAGCGCCGCAAACGTCGCATCCATTTGATTCGAAGTCAACACTACATAACCTATAGGTTGTAGAACAATTAGGTTATATAGGACGAATTCCTCTTTGTCAACTCTTTTCGTGCGGAGTCCCTACCAAAAACTCGGTTGGCCGATTGTCGGAGAGGGGCATCGCGTTTCCTACCGTCATTCTCTCGCCAAATTCTCGTGTCGTGAACGTACTCTGGCGAGAAGCTGAACTTTTCAGAGCGAACCAACACACACAGGTACCTCAACATTCCCACTGGCACACAGTTCGTCCCGGTTCCTGTCGTTGTTCCTGTGGAGGTGAAGTGGCGAGAACCGTCAGCGCCGCAACTCCGGCAAGTCTCGCTCAGCTTCTTGTTTGACGCCCGTAGACCCCAAAGAAGTGGCGTTCGCCGTGCTGGGTGCCCTGGGACGACTGTCGCTCGCCAAAATTGCAACGGACTTCGGTTGGTCCGTTACCACGAAGTTGGCGATGAAGCGGTGGCGCACATTTTGGTTGGAAACGGCTCGCTCGAGGCTGCGTTGATCGTTGGACTGCGGCGTGTCGACGAACACGAGGAACTTGCCGTCCTCGAGGGTCTTGGCAAAGGTGTAGTTGGCGTTCAGGCGAAAATACCTACCCGCCCTTTCCATGGCTTGCGGCGTCAAGCGTGGTGCACGGAGTTTCCGCTGGCGTCGGTGTAGTGGAAGATTCCGGCGATGCCAGGAGCCGCGCCACGCCCACCTCGCCGGTTTACAACCGTTGCTTGGTTCGCGCAGAATGCGGGCATGAATCGAGGGGCCAACTGGCAGCGGACCGTGATTGCCGTGCTGATCGAGTGCGCCTAATCGCAGGTGTAACCGTTCTCGAGCCTCCGATGAGATAATCTCTGAGCGCCAGTTTTCGGCCCATTCACTATCATGGTGTCCTTGACGCGTTCCCAGCCATCGGCTTTAAGCAGCATACTCCGCCAGCTCTGTCCGCGATGCCGGTCCGGCAGAATCTTCCGCTCTACCATTTACTGGGGCTTCCCCAAGATGCATGATTGCTGCCCCGCCTGCGGTCTCCACTTCAACCGCGAGCCAGGATATTTTCTCGGCGCCATGTACATCAGTTACGGGTTGGCCCTCGCCCTCGTCTTTGCTTTTGGGGTGATCCTCTGGGTTCTGACCAGTTGGCGGTTGGACAATGTCGCAATCTGGGCGGTCCTCCTTTTCTTGCCTTTCGCCCCAATGCTGACATTTCTTTCGCGTGTGCTGTGGATTTATCTCGATCAGACGATCGATCCAGAGACCAAATAGGAGGTACCGCGAAGATTGGTCAGCGGGACGAAGGAGAATTTGACGATTGGAGCATGTCTGACGTGCGCTTGCAGGAGTTTGGTTGGCTGTTGTCGTCGCACTAGCAAACGGCCTGCCCGAAAATCTCTCCCACGTTTGTTGGCCCCGGTGATGAAAACGGTCCTAAATCCTGATTTGTCCGCTCAACCAGTAACTTTGTGCTCCCGCTCGGAATTACTATGACCTATTTGGACAGGCGTCAGGCCGCGCCTGCGAACCGTTTGTTTCGATTTCGGTGAGAAGAGTAGCAAGATCTTTGCGAGTGACAGTGGAAGTCGTTAGGCGTGAGTACCTTTCTTTGGACCCTCGAGAAAATAAAGCTCAATTGGATTGAGCCATTGGCAGCGGAGAACCTCTACTCTCTTTGGCCGGATGAGCGGAGCAGTTGTCCATGATCCAGAAGACGCGCCGGGCGATCAATAAGGTTGTTGCTCATGACTAGGTGAAGCAAGCCGAACACCTTGCTCCTGATGCGGCGTCGGTGAGAGAAAAAATGCGGCGCAACCGGAAAGGTCACGCCGCGTCAAATTTTCAATCTCAAAATAGAAATTATCGTCCGAGCGACCTCGGAAACGCCGGCTTGTTCGCAGCCCCGAACGGTTTCGCCTGAGCCGCGAAGGGCCCGCCAGGCCGCAGCGCGTAGCCCTGCGGATGCATGTGCGCCGCGCCATTCGAATGGCCCGTCCCGACTGGCCCGCTTACTTGGCCATTCGCCGGCACGGTTTGCGGAAGCCGCGCCGGATTACCGATAGGGCGGAGGTTCGCC
>Ga0209376_1000416_pt1 | contig 47343 bp, 36 predicted proteins | sample GraSoiAngelo_134_FD_185891 | JGI IMG/M metagenome (GOLD analysis project Ga0209376, IMG submission 185891) | Grasslands soil microbial communities from the Angelo Coastal Reserve, California, USA - 14_0929_05_30cm (SPAdes) (version 2) | ecosystem: Environmental > Terrestrial > Soil > Grasslands ...
CCCGCTGAGGAACGCAGTCATATGCGCGCGCTGCGCGCGATGCAGCGGCGCGGCCAGGACCGGCCTGAATCGATTCTCGATCTTGAAGGATGGCACCGCACGCTTTATGCGGGCGGCTTGCGCGCTGCGGTCTTCGGCGCTAATGATGGACTGCTTTCAAACTTCAGTCTGGTGATGGGAATTGCAGGTGCGACCGCCGAACCGCGGTTCGTTCTGCTTGCGGGAATCGCCGGCCTGCTGGCGGGCGCTTCTTCCATGGCCGCCGGCGAATATGTTTCGGTGCGATCGCAGCGCGAACTCTATGAGCAGCAGATTGCGGTAGAGCGCCAGGAACTGGAAATGTCGCCTGAAGAAGAAAAAGAGGAGCTGGCGTTGATCTATCAAGCCAAAGGAGTTCCAAGCGGCCAGGCGGAGGAACTGGCGGACCGTATTTTGTCGAATCCCGGCTCGGCAATCGAGACGCTTGCGCGAGAGGAACTCGGACTGGATCCGGCAGCATTGGGAGGATCTCCTTGGCTTGCTGCAGCAAGCTCCTTTGTTGCGTTTGCTACGGGGGCCGTCATTCCGGTCATTCCATACGTTCTGCTTTCCGGCAGTGCTGCGTTCGTCACAAGCGCTGTCGTATGCGGAGCCGGCCTGTTCATCCTCGGCGGCGTCGTCTCGGTCTTCACCGGCCGCAATCTGTTTTTCAGCGGATTCCGGATGCTTGGCATCGGGACCGTAGCGGCGGCCGTTACGTACTTTATCGGCAGGTTCCTCGGCGTTTCAGTCGCGTCGTAGACCGCCGCTACGGTTTCAAACTAAAATTTTAGTCTTATGAACACGTTCAATTCGCAGTCGATGTTGAAAGTAGGAAGTGTTGAATTCGAGTACTTCTCGTTGGAGAACGCGGAGAAGTCTGGTGCCGGTGAGGTATCGAAACTCCCGTTTTCGCTGAAGGTAATGCTGGAAAATCTGCTTCGCTTTGAAGACGGGCAGACCGTTTCGGCTGATGACATCGGCGCGCTGGTGTCCTCGCCCGCTGCGAGGCGCCTGGAAAAAGAAATCGCATTTCGTCCGGCACGCGTCCTGATGCAAGATTTCACGGGCGTTCCGGCGATTGTAGATCTTGCCACGATGCGGGACGTCATCAAGCAGATGGGCGGCGATCCGAAACGGATTAATCCGCTCCAGCAGGTCGACCTGATCATCGATCATTCCGTACAAGTCGATCAGTATGGTAGTCCTGCTGCGTTCGCCTTCAACGCCGACCGTGAGTTGGAACGCAACCGTGAACGATACGTCTTTCTCAAATGGGGACAGAAGGCATTTCAAAATTGCCATGTGGTGCCACCCGATGTTGGAATCTGCCACCAGGTGAATCTCGAATACATCGCGAAGACCGTATTCGTCGAGCACAGGAGTGGGCGTCCGCGCGCCTACCCAGACACACTGGTTGGAACTGATTCGCATACGACGATGATCAATGGCCTTGGCGTCGTCGGTTGGGGTGTCGGCGGCATCGAAGCGGAAGGGGCCATGCTGGGGCAGCCTCTATCCATGCTGATTCCCCAGGTTGTTGGCTTCAAGCTGAGCGGACGTATGCGGGAGGGAACGACTGCCACGGACGTTGTGCTCACGGTTACGCAAATGCTTCGCACAAAAGGCGTGGTTGGGAAGTTCGTCGAGTTCTACGGCCCCGGTCTTTCAAGCTTAAGCCTCGCCGATCGCGCCACGATCGGCAATATGGCCCCCGAATATGGCGCGACAATCGGTTTCTTTCCGATCGATTCGGAAACATTGAATTATCTGAAGCTCACTGGACGCGAGCCGAGCCACATCGAGCTTGTCGAGACCTATGCGAAAGCTCAAGGGCTGTTCCGCACGGAAACAACGGCCGATCCGATCTTCAACGACACGCTCGAACTCGATTTGACGTCGGTAGAGCCGAGCCTCGCTGGACCTCGCCGGCCGCAGGATCGAGTGCCATTGAAAAAAGCGAAACAGGCTTTTCGAGAAGCGCTGCCTTCGATGGCGGCGAAACAGACGAAGAACGTATCGAGCGTTAAGGTATCCGACAATGGAAACCAATACAGCGTCGGAGACGGGTCCGTTGTGATTGCCGCCATCACGAGCTGCACCAACACATCGAATCCTTCCGTAATGCTAGCCGCAGGCCTTCTCGCAAAAAAGGCGGTCGAGCGCGGACTCACAGTACAGCCCTGGGTCAAGACGAGTCTCGCGCCCGGCTCACGAGTCGTTTCGGATTACCTCAAAGAAACAGGGTTGATGCTGTACCTTGAGAAGCTGCGGTTCCATCTCGTGGGCTACGGCTGCACAACCTGCATCGGCAACAGCGGCCCGCTTCCCGAGCCGGTTGCTTCTGCGGTGAAAGACAACGGATTGGTTGTGGTCGCCGTTCTCAGCGGAAACCGCAATTTTGAAGGCCGGATCAACCCCCTGGTGCGGGCGAATTATCTGGCCTCGCCTCCGCTCGTGGTGGCATACGCGCTCGCGGGTAGGATGGACATCGACCTGGAAACCGAGCCGCTCGGCAGCGACAAAAGCGGAAAGCCTGTCTATCTGCGCGATGTCTGGCCGACGCAAAAAGAAGTCATGGAGGCGATCAATTCGTCGATTCGGGCCGAGATGTTCCGCAAGGCCTACGTGGAATCTCTTGAAGGCGACCAGCGATGGAAGATGATCGACGCTCCCTCGGGCGAGCTCTTCCAGTGGGATCCCAGTTCGACATATGTCAAACGTCCGCCATATTTTGAAAACATGTCCTGGAACGCTCCGCCGCCAAGAGATATCGGTGCAGCCCGCGTCCTGGCGGTGCTCGGAGACTCTGTCACCACCGACCATATTTCTCCCGCCGGCTCTATTGCGATCGATAGTCCCGCTGGTCAATACCTGATCGAGCACGGCGTCGCTCCGAAAGATTTTAATTCATACGGAGCACGCCGCGGCAACCATGAAGTCATGATGCGCGGTACGTTTGCGAACGTCCGGCTGCGAAATCAGATGGCGCCTGGAACCGAAGGCGGATGGACCATTCACTTGCCGGATAAGACACAAACAACCATCTACGAGGCGGCGATGCAGTATCGGAACGAGGGTGTGCCTCTCGTGGTTCTGGCCGGCAAAGAGTATGGTTCGGGATCATCTCGAGACTGGGCTGCCAAGGGCCCTCGGTTGCTAGGTATCGAAGCCGTAATCGCGGAAAGCTTCGAACGGATTCACCGCAGCAATCTGGTCGGTATGGGAGTGCTTCCTTTGCAGTTCAGAGCAGGAGAAAACGCCGCGACTCTTGGCCTCACGGGCTTCGAAACGTTCGATATCGATGGCGTTGCGAGGGGCATTGAGCCCGGCATGCTCGTGCGTGTCCGCGCACGGGCAGAGAACGGCAAGGAAAAGACCTTTCAGGCCGTTACTCGAATCGACACGCCCTACGAGGTTCAGTACTACCAGCACGGCGGCATCTTGCAGTACGTCCTGCGGCAACTCATTTCTAATTGAATACTGTGGCTACTCCCTTGCATCAAATCTAGCGGAGGGGGCAGTGCCTGCATTCAACGCGTTTTCCCTCGGCGGCATACGTGTACGTATTGACAAGTCATGGTTTATTGCGTTTATTTTATTTTCCTGGACGCTATCGGCCGGGTATTTTCCCCTCCAAGTTCCTGATTACCCCAAATACACATATTGGTTGGCGGGTTCTATTAGTGCGCTGGCCTTCTTCGGCTGCGTGCTCCTGCACGAACTGAGTCACTGTGTCGTTGCTCGTCGCCTTGGAATTCCTGTCCGGCGAATCACCCTGTTTATTTTCGGCGGGGTCTCGGAGATGGAACAGATGCAGCCGGCCGGAGCAAGACCGGAATTTCTAACCACGATTGCTGGGCCTCTAGCCAGCATGGGCCTGGGTGCCCTGTTCTTGAGCCTGGCCGTACTTGCTACCGGGGCGGTGAGCCGGATCGTTGTCGAGATGCTTCGGTACATATACCATGTCAACTTCCTGCTGGCTATCTTCAATTTGATCCCTGGCTTTCCGCTCGATGGCGGCCGCGTGCTGCGTTCCTATCTTTGGCACCGCAAAGGAAATCTCGCTCAGGCGACAAAATCTGCCGCACGTATAGGCCGGATTTTCGCAATGACGCTAATCGCGCTCGGATTCGCCTCCGCCATCACGATGCACGTTATTCCTGGTGTATGGCTGGTGCTGATCGGATTATTTTTGAAGAATTCGGCTGAAAATGAATATCGGTCCTTCGAGCTACGGTTCGGATTACGGGACATGAAGTTACGCGAAATCATGGCTCCGCCGGTTGCCGTCGAGACTTCGATGACGATCGCGCATTTTATAAACGAGTACGTATTTCACTACCATTACCGAGTCTTTCCAGTACTGGAGTCCGGGCGGTTCGTGGGAGTAGTCGATGTGCGCTCGATGAAGGGCGTGCCCCCTGGCGACTGGCCTACTACCAGGATTGGTGCGTATCTCTCGGACCCTTCCACCTACTGCGTACTCGATCCCAATCTCGATGCGACAGACGCCCTCCGCACCCTGCTGACTCGAAACTGCAGCAAAGCTCCGATCGTTCGAAACGGCCTACTGCTCGGGTTTCTGACACGTTCTGACCTTTTCAAGCTCGTTTCACTGAAACGCGATATCGCAGCATAGCCTCTAGTCCCCTCCTCGCAGAGGAGGGCGCGAAGCGCGAGCCCGATAGGGCGAAGCCTTAAAAGTGGATGCGCCGAGCGAAGCGAAGGCGCAGACGGGGAATAAGCATGCTACGATAGGCCTTTTTTGGAGTGATGCATGTCTCAGATCCGCCGCCGGCTCTACAAATACTATGACCTGGTGATGGCCCTTTTCGTGACAGTTTTGCTGTGCTCAAATGTCATCGGCGCTGCAAAGGTTTGTACTGTCTGGGGACTCACATTTGGAGCGGGCGTCCTATTCTTCCCCATCAGTTACATCTTCAATGACGTCCTTACGGAGGTATACGGTTACGCACGCGCGCGTAAAGTGGTGTGGGCCGGCTTCGGCGCCATTGTATTTGCGTCTTTTATGAGCTGGGTCGTTCTGACCTTGCCTCCGGCGATAGGTTGGAACGATCAACGCGCTTACGAAACCGTGTTCGGCCAAACACCACGAATCGTATTCGCTTCGCTGGCAGCTTTCTTTGTTGGTGAATTTGCCAATTCCTACGTTCTGGCGAAGATGAAAATTTTGACGAGCGGCCGATTTCTCTGGTCGCGGACGATCGGATCCACGATTGTCGGCGAAGGGGTGGACTCGCTTGTTTTCTATCCGCTCGCCTTCCTGGGCGTGTGGGAAAACCAGTTGGTGCTCACAGTGATGGTTAGCAACTACATCATCAAAGTCCTGTGGGAAGCAATGGTGACACCCTTCACATATCGAGTCGTCGGATTCCTCAAGCGCGCCGAGCAGGAGGACTACTACGATATCGGTACGGACTTCACACCGTTCTCGATCGAGGTGTAATTGGACCTTCTCCGGGCAGAGGGCGACGCGACAGCTAGCGGGCTGGCGCGCCGGGTGAGGGTGAACGAGCAATACCTAGCGAACCGTACAGGGTTGTGGATTCCAGCCGGAAGCATCCGGAAGTCTCTTGAAATGCGTGCTGCGGACAAACTGGCGCGTGAGATACTGCGGGTCTTCCACAATCGTGGTGACGATCAGCAGCGAGTCTCCGTTCTCTTCGTCGGCGCGGTGGAAATACTCCGTCACGATTGCGGTTCCGCTATAGGGCACACCATTCTTCTGCAAATAGCCAGGCCGCATATGAGTCGTGACCACCTTTAGATCCCCGCCTCGGGCTTGATTGGCTTGTCCACGTCCGCCGCCTCCACCTGCAAATTCCCATTGGGCAATGGAATCGCCTTGCAAGTTTGGAGGACCACTCGGGGCGCGCCAGTCTCCGAAGTGCAAGAGTCGCGTTTGCGTTCCCGCGTCAAAATCCACGCGAAGCGTGTCGTCGTCCTCCCAGGTGATGTGAAGACGTCCAGGTTGACGAATGATGTTGCCGGCGCCGTAAGACTTGCATTGTTCGCCGGCGGCTTCGTCCTTGGAAGGATCCCACTCATTAGCGACACGCTTACCGGCTTCGTTCAGGGGGATGCTGGGATAATCACCTTTGGCCGGCGTGACCATGCGCCAGCGCCAATCTTCCGTGACAAGGGAAACCCAGTAGCCCGTCAGATCGATCGGCGCCGATGCCTTTGCCGGCACATTCGCGGCCGCCTGAGGGCGGCCGCGCTGCGCCTGCACGCCTTCGGGAATCGTCCGGAACAGAAGGAAAACAGCGACGCAGGCGCTCCGTTTAGTCAAACGACTCGCCCGGACGACCGCCCCATGTCCAACCATCGGAGGTCCGCTTCAAACGAAGCATGCGAAGACGATGATCATCCGGATTCCGCCCGGGGTTGCCGACAATGACGACATGGTCACCGGGTTTCAGCGTTTCGCGAGTGACGCCCTGACGCCCAAGCTGGCCGCCCCCGCCCCATTCGATAGCCCATCGAACGGTTTCTCCCTTCTCGTCCTTGCCTTCCACATGGACGAAAGAATGTGGATTGCGGAATAAGAACTGAACCAGATCGCCTTCAACCGTCTGTTGCTTGTCTTCGAAGTAGGTCGCTGCGAAGGAATGATGCGCATAAAGCTGAATTCCCGACATCAGCGCCGCCAGAGCAACCACTAAAAGAATCCATCGAGCCTTCATGTTTCCTCCTGAGAAACACAAATCTGCAAATTCGAGATTGCTTCATCTGAAATTTAGAAATGAAAAAACTTCCAGTTTGCAATCTCCAATAGTTATTTCTTCCCAACCGTAGGCATTGTAGCCAATTTCGATCGATATTCCGGATACATTGTAGCCGCCCCGCCCCGCGTTGCTTCTTCCGGGAGATTGTGAGCGACTGCAAAATCCTTGAGGGACGGGTTGGTGCCGGGCAAGAAATGAGGCACCACGTTCTTCCCTCGCTCGACTTCCTCAACCACATCGCATGGATATGGAGCGACGAGTTGATGCTCGTCTAATTCATAATCTGTACTCCGAACGAATGGTTCAGTCAAATAAACGGGATCCTCCACGATCGTGACCACCGTCAACCAATTACCATGACGCATCCAATGCTCGGTCACGGTAGCGAGATCGCTGCGCGGAACGCCGTTGCGGCGAACGTATCCTTCTTTGAGATGACTCACCTTGATCGTCAACATGTCGCCATCCCACTTCGCCGTCGCAAAACCGCCCCACGTGTGAGGCGCGTTGGCCGAGGGGTGCGGGCGTCCATCCAGGTAATAAATGTTATCAACGGAACGCAGCCATTCCGCATGAAACGCAGTGATCTGCCGCGTCACGGGGTCCACTTCCTTCGTTATGCGAAGCTGCGAGGGGCCGCGCCAGATGTAATCGGCCGAATGCGGCCGGCACTGCCATTCCGGCATACTCTGGATTGACGCTGCCCACGTATCCGCGCGTTCTCTGGCTGCATCATTGATTGGAAGTCCCAGGTAGTCACCCAGTTCCGGACCCGGAACGCGTTCGGGTTCGTCTTCATAAAATCGGGGTGACCATTCACCGGAGAAATCCACCTGAGCAAAGGCCGGAATGCCGCTCAGGACCATTCCCAACAGAACTAACGAAACGACGCACCCGGCTCGATAGACCGCCACTCTGCTCTCCTTTGAGATGTTTGGGAATTTCACACCGGATGCGATGTTATGTCAATAGTGCACCCGTCCCGACTTAGGAGAGCAATGGTACAATCCCGCTGTGGAAACCAGAAAAGAAACCTATCGAATAGGCCAGATTGTCCCCAGCTCCAATACCACGATGGAAACGGAAATTCCTGCCATGCTTCGCGCGCGTGAAGCTACCGAGCCGGAACGGTTTACATTTCATTCCAGCCGGATGCGCATGAAGAACGTCACCAAAGAGGAACTCGAAGCGATGGATGCCGATTCCGGCCGCTGCGCAGTGGAACTGGCCGATGCATGCGTCGATATTCTGGGCTATGCCTGCCTTGTTGCCATTATGAGCATGGGAAAAGGCTATCACCGGACGTCCGAACAGAAATTGCACGATATCAGCGTGAAGGAAGGCCACGACGTGCCCGTCGTCACCAGCGCGGGCGCACTCATTGCCGGACTGAACGCCCTCAAAGCAAAAAAAATTGCGCTGGTCGCGCCGTACCTGAACGCGCTCACAAAGCTGGTTGTGGATTACATCGAAGCGGAGGGCATTCAGGTATCCGACTACGTCTCGCTCGAAATTGCAGATAACGTCGAGGTAGGACAGGTGGACCCGATGGCGCTGATTGAGGTTCATCGTGACCTGCGATTAGACGGCGTCGATGCCCTGGTCCTTTCCTCGTGTGTTCAAATGCCTTCCCTGGCCGCGATTCCGATTGTCGAAAAGGAATGCGGCCTGCCCGTCGTTTCTGCTGCCGTGTGCACTACGCACCAAATGCTTGAACGGCTCGGCCTCAAAACCTGTGTTCCGAACGCCGGAAGCCTCCTGTCCGGAAAATATGCGAGCTAATACGGCCGAGTCCGCAGCCTTTAAGCGCAAAAGCGCATTTGCATGGGTTTGGGATCTCGCTCCCCGGGAACGGCGCGCGTTCGGCGCGTGTGCCGGCGGCTGGGCGCTGGACGCGATGGATGTTCAAATGTACAGCTTTGTCATTCCCGCGCTCATCGCGTCCTGGGGAATCACGCGCGCCGACGCCGGCGTGCTTGGCACCGCGGCGCTGCTGGCGTCGGCGCTCGGCGGCTGGCTCGCAGGTTGGGTTGCCGATCGGTTTGGGCGGGTCCGGACGTTGCAGGTTGCGATCCTGTGGTTTGCGATCTTTACTTTTCTTTCAGGCGTTGCGCAGAACTACGAGCAACTGTTCGCCGCTCGCGCGCTTCTGGGGCTTGGTTTCGGCGGTGAGTGGGCCGCGGGAGCCGTTCTCCTGGGCGAATCCATCCGCGCCGAACATCGGGGGAAAGCGTTGGGTATGATGCAAGGGGGCTGGGCGGTGGGATGGGGAATGGCAACGCTTCTTTACGCCATCTTTTTCACGTTCTTGCCCGTCGCGACCGCGTGGCGGGCATTATTTATGTTCGGCATCGCGCCTGCGGTTTTTGTGTTTTTCGTTCGCCGGTACGTGGAAGAGCCGCCGGTATACCTTGAATCGCGAGCACAACTGGCTGTGCATGGAGAACGGCCCACATTCTTCGAGATCTTCAAACCTCCGCTGCTCCGGATCACGCTCTTAGGCGGCTTGCTGGGCACGGGCGCCCAAGGAGGATATTACGCCGTCATGACGTGGCTTCCCACCTATCTCCGCTCCGAGCGAGGACTTTCAGTCCTGGACTCCACAGGCTATTTGGCCGTACTGATCTGCGGTTCCTTTTGCGGCTATTTAAGCGGTGGTTTCCTTGCGGATCGTATCGGCAGGAGACTAACGTTTCTTGTATTCGCGATCGGAGCCGCTATTGTCGTGGTGACCTATACAAGCCTGTCGTTTGGCAACAGCGCCATGCTGGTGCTCGGCTTCCCGCTGGGTTTTTTCGCCTCCGGCGTATTCAGCGCGATGGGGGCGTTCTACACTGAGCATTTCCCAACGCGTGTGCGCGGTGTCGGTCAGGGCTTCGCCTATAACCTTGGACGAGCAACGGGCGCGCTTTTTCCAACGCTGGTCGGATATCTCTCCGCATCGATGTCGTTGGGTAGCGCGATCGGTGTGTTCGCCGCCATTGCCTACGCAACGATGGCGATCGCCGCTTTCCTTCTTCCGGAAACGAAGGGAAAAGTCCTGGCGGCGTGATATAGTCCGCGATCGCAGCTTTCCCGCATCCTGTTAAGGAGTGTCGAAACATGGCGAGTATCAGCGACCTCACGATAGTCAATTCGAATACTGCTGAGGCCAGGCGAGTTGAATCCGGGACCGAGGTAACTCTTTGCAGCCCCGGCTACTGTGGTTCCAGGAATCTGACGGTCTATAAGAGAACGATCTTTGCCGGCCGGAGACTCGATGTGCCGGCTGCGAACGATTACCACCTCGTGTATGTCATAGCGAGTCCCACTAAGGGCATCATTCGTTTCAACAATCAGCTTCATGATGCCGAGGAAGGGGCAGGCGTGCTTCTCGGACCATCGGAATCAGCTCGATTTGAAGCGTCGGGTTCGAATCTCGAACTGCTGCACATGATCGTGCCGAAGCCTCCTGCGGCCGTTGAAGCCGGACTACCGGGAGGACCTGGATATTTCTTCAACAGGCAAACGCTTCGCGCATTGAGTGACGCTAGTGGCGGTCGTATCCGCCGATTCTGCGCCGAGTCCAGCGTCAGGCTTCGTGATGGAACGAGGCTAACGCCCACGAATGCCATCCAGGCAGGAGAGATGCACTACAAGGAGGGCGGCTCTTCTCCATATCACGTGCACCGAGGCACTGATGCCAACCCGGAAGGCGCGGCGCATTGCTACATGACCTTTAAAGGCCGCGGCGTCGTTGAAGTGGAAAACGACTTCAAAGAGATCGAACCCGGCACGCTCGTCTATTTTCCCCCAGGTACTCCCCACCGTCTCCGCTCTCATGGCGGGCCGCTCGATTACTTTGAGATTCAGGCGTGGCGAAGTTTCAAGACGACCATTCTGAGCGAGGAACCCCTCGGTCTGAAGTGGTACTACGAACGTGAAATTCCGAATGAAGAACTGGTGGAGTGGAACCAAAGTTAAAACAAGAACCGGTCGAGTCGTGGCTCGCCGCATCCGGCCTCAGACTGTCGGACTGGTTTGAGCGCTGGTTTCCCGATGCATTTGTTTTAGCGCTCATCGCCGTCACCATCGTGTACCTGGCGTGTGTGGGGATCGGTAATTCTCCCATTCAGACAGCTCAATGGTTCGGCGCCGGGTTCTGGGACCTGGTCGCCTTCACGATGCAGATGACCATGATCATCATCAGCGGGTACGCGCTCGCCACGGCCCGCCCGGTGTACGCCTTGATTTGCCGGCTGGCTGCGATTCCGACGAATGGGAAAAATGCCGCGGCGTTTGTGGCGCTGTTTTCCATGCTGTCCTCGTTGTTATCGTGGAGCTTCAGCCTCATCTTTAGCGGCCTTCTCGCGCGCGAAGTCGCACATCGTGTGCGCGGTGCGGATTATCGGGCGATGGGCGCTGCGGGATATCTCGGCATCGGGAGCATCTGGGCGCTCGGACTGTCCTCTTCGGCCGCGCTCATCATGGCGGCGCCCGCATCCTTGCCTCAATCGATTCTACGGATCAGTGGTGTGATTCCTTTGTCCGAGACGCTGGGTTTGTGGCAAGGCATGATCATTGGCGGGGCGATACTGGTTCTGTCCATGCTTGTCGCTTTCCACTCCCATCCCACGCCGGCATTCGCGCGTGACATGCAAGGCATGGGGGTGAAATATGAACCTGTTGCAGTTCCCATCGCGAAGCGTGAGAGACCCGGCGAATGGCTCGAATACAGCCCGATCCTGACGCTTGTCATTTCGTTTTTCGGCATTGCCTACCTCGTGCGCGAAGTCGCTGAGAAAGGACCAGCCGTCATCCTCGATCTCAATCACTACATTTTCGCGTTTCTGATCGCCGGACTGTTCCTGCATTGGCGTCCGCGTTTTTTCGTTCACGCTGTGGCGGCCGGTGTCCCTTCGGTGGCCGGTGTGCTGATCCAATACCCACTGTACGGCGGCATTGTGAAGATGATGACCGAATCCGGCCTCGCCAGGGATCTTGCTCATTTCTTCGTCACGGTTTCCACACACCAAACGTTTCCGGTGCTGGTCGGGATTTATTCGACCTCTTTAGGATTATTCGTTCCATCGGCCGGCGGCCGCTGGCTGGTCGAAGCTCCGTATGTATTGGAAGCCGCCAAATCCTTGCAGATCCATTTAGGCTGGGTCGTTCAGATTTACAACGCGACCGAAGCGCTGGCCAACCTGATCCATCCGTTTTGGATGCTGCCCATCCTGGGGATCCTGGGGCTGAAGGCGCGGGACATCATTGGCTACACCATGCTCCAGTTCGCCGCTCTGGTTCCCCTCGTCCTGTTCCTGGTGTGGGTTCTCAATCGCACGTTCTGAAACACTCGCCGTCACCTCTCTCAGCTCACCGGGACGATTTTCGGGCGGTATAATACACCTCCGCTACTCAGTGACACGCAATTCGAGGCCGCGGGCGAGATCGCTCGCACAGGAGGTAACCATGCTTGGAGAATTGATCTACGAAGGCCGTGGAAAGAGAACCGCAAGAACCGTGCTGCCGTTGGAGGGCACGGCGCCTAGAATCCAGGTGTCGTTTGAAGAAAACGGAAAGCTAGTGGGCATTGACGCGAACTTTATGGGGACCTATTGGGCTGCCATCCGGTCCGACGGTAGTGTGTATGGCGAGGGACAAGGAATCATAGCAACCCGTGATGGTGATTCCGTTAGCCTGCGGGGCGTCGGCACGGGAAAAGTTCGAGAGGGAGGCGCCGTCAGCTATCGGGGCAGCATCATTTTCCATGCCCCTCAAAAGTTAGCGCGATTGAACACGGTAGCGGGCGTCTTCGAGTTTGAAGTGGACGCCCAGGGCAATACGTCAATGAAGATGTGGGAATGGAAATAAGCGGTCTGCATCCGCCGGTCGCCGGTTTCGGAAATCGGCGGATACTGACTGTGGCGCGCCGGGCCAAATCTCCTTAATACTAGAAGGGTGACACGAAAACGGAAAACGTTGCTTGAATTGGTGTAAAGGGACCACTGTGATCGTTTGTGTCCGCATGCGCTCTTACACCCGTGATCGTCCAATCTCCAACAGCAGTTCCTGCTGGCACCGCGTGTGACGCCGAAGGCCCCTGCTGCCAATTGAAGGCCATAACCATTTCCGCTGAACTGATTACGCAACACCCGGTTGCGCTGGCTTCCGGTGTTAAGTCAAAGCCCGCCGCAAGGATTCGTGGCAGTACCATTCGATGTGATTGTCGGAGGAGCCGTTGGCTTGAATTCCCGATTGGCAATTCGTCGATGCGGTGACACGCGTCACAAGGTTCCTGGTGCTGTTGAGAAGGAGGATGCCGTTCGCTCGAAATCTCTGCACCAGGCCGGATCCCTGAATAGTTTCGTCTGCCTGATTGCTCACAAGTATGCCGTTCTCAGCAGGAGTGGCCTGTGAGCTGCATCCCGTCGAAGGATCACCCTGCCCGGTGATTGTGAATCCGGCAAGATTCAGCGTTAGGCCGGGTGCGCCGAATTGTATGCACGGTGCGGCATTGACGGTGCAGGTCACGTTGCCGGTGAGCCGTGCGTTTTGAGTGATCGTCCTCGTTGCCGCGATCGTGCCGCTGATCGTTTCTTCGAGAACGGCCTGCGGCGGCGATGCTACACGCGCAAGCGCCGCAACGGTTAGCCCTAGTTTTTAGAAAGCTCCTAAAGCTCGCCAGAACGGTGAGAATGGCGACACGAAGAGAAGCGGACGTCGAGACAAGATCAGTTAACCTAAACCCAGCGCGTGATTACCTGCTGAATTTCCCCCCCAGGTGCTGGAGATCGAGATTGTTCTCACAGGCGTTTTCGATGACGTCGGTATTCGGCATCAGGCGCACCTGTTCTTTCACCGTCCACGGCTTGGTATATACCTTTGCGTCTTCGATAGTAATTTGAATTTCCATGTGTCCGAAGTCCGTCCGCCGAAAACGTTCCGTGACATGTAGGGCATCCGAGGTGGGCTTGCCTGTCTGATCCAACCATGTTTTTCCGTTGAAACCGCGGGTGTCGACTACCAGCGTGTCGCCATCCCACTTTCCGGTTGAATAACCTAAGAACGTTGGTGGAAAGTCGCTGCCCAACTCGCGCCCATCGAGGAAGATCTGACGCCAGGTATTGGCGGATTCGTACAGAATGACGATGACCTCCGATTTTTGGATCACCTTCCACGGTGGGGGCGAAGCGCTGACTCTCGGGACGCCCTGGGGCAAGCAGTTCGCAAATGGATCCTCTCCCGAATGCGATCCGTCCGCGCGCTGGTCAACGAGTGCCTTGGCCCAAGGCTGAAATGGCACGTCGCCGGGTTTGAGATCCGCCGCAATGTTGTTGATGTACTTGCCGCCACCAGACTCCCAGACACCGGAGAGGTCTGGGTGGCCGTCAGGCAACCGTGGCGCCGGCGCGGAGAGATTGGGCTTGCCATCAGGCCCCCTTGGAGTTCTGGCCGCAGGGACTTTCACCCACTGCCCATAAACAGGCGCACAAATCAGCACCAGAATGACTATCGAAGGCAAAATTCCTAATAAGCTTTTTAGGTTCCGTGGTGTTTTCATTTTGACCTCGCAGTTAGCGCGATTGTAATTCATCTACCCCGGAACACGCTAAGATTCATTGATCGACTGTGATCCACACGCGTCGATCGGCACCGACCGATTGCATCGATTGACATCATCGGAGAGCAATGTTAACGTTCGCGCGCATCAGGAGACAGCCCCGTTCCGGAGACATCAACATGAAAGATTCTCGCCGACAGTTTCTGAAGATGGCCGCTGCCGCAGCGGCGAGCCGTGTGTTGTCCTCGACGTCGCTTGCGCAAACGCCGGGCAAGCCGTTTCGCATCGATACACACCACCATTTCACAATTCCGAAGCTCTATGCTTTGAGCACGGCGAAGGGAGTGAGCCAGCCCACCTTAAAAGATTGGACGCCGGAAAAATCTCTCGAGCAGATGGAGCAGGGTAGCGTTGCGACTTCCATTATTTCCATCAGCGATCCCGGCGTGTGGTTCACCGACAATGCCGCGGCTCGGACGCTTGCGCGCGAATGCAACGAGTACGGAGCAAAGGTTGTGAAAGATTATCCTGGCCGGTTCGGTCTGTTTGCGGTATTGCCGCTGCCGGACGTTGATGGTGCTATCCGTGAAGTCGAATACGCGCTGGACGCGCTCAAAGCCGACGGCATTGGTATCCTCTCGAGCTATCAGGGCAAGTATCTGGGAAATCCTGCTTTCACTCCTCTGATGGAAGTATTGAACCGCCGGAAATGCGTTGTGTTTTGTCACCCTTACTGTGCCGCGTGCGACGCGCAAGCAACGCTTACTGACGCTCAGAATCGAGGCATTGAGTTTGTATTCGATACGACGCGGACGATTTTGAGCCTGTTAAACACCGGGGCAGTCGCGCGGTTTCCCGACATTCGATTCATTTGGTCGCACGGCGGCGGAACCGTGCCATACATTACCAGCCGGCTCGCGGGAGTGGGCCAGCAGTTGCTGCCGAAAGGTGTGATGTACGAACTCCAGAAATTCTACTACGACACCGCACAGGCTTTTAACCCCTACACCACGCCGTCGTTCAAGAAGATGGTTCCTCCATCTCACATTTTATTTGGCACGGATTACCCTCTGGGCGGCGGTTCGGCCGCAATCGTCGCCAAAGGGCTGATGGAGAATGGGGCTTTCACGGCCAGCGAAATGCGAGGCATCGATCGCGAGAATACGCTGGAGCTGCTGCCGAGACTGAGGACGTAGTCCACTGTCGCGGCGGTCTATGTGAATGAATTACGCTGGTGCGTTATTCCCCTCCTTGCGGTAATGCAAGGAGGGGATTACGCTCGATTCCAATTCGTCCACACCTTTATAGACCGCCGCGATAGTGAGACAACGGTTAGTTATTTGCCATCACCGGCACAAACTTCTGGATTCTCTTGTTCTCCTCCACCTCGCCGGTATAGATGTTCCCCTTCGAGTCCATAGCAATCGCGTTGATCCAGTGGAACTGGCCGGCGTAGGTGCCGTTCCGGCCGAACCCGCCGAGAGTCTTTCCGCTATCGCGGTCGAGAATCCAGACTCTGTCATTCGTACCGTCGGCCACGTAACCGTATTTCTGCTGGGAATCGCGTGAGAACGCCAGTTTGTAAGTGGTTCCGCAGGGAGGGAATTTCTCGTGATACAGTCCGCCGCAAATCTCGCCCCGGGACGGGGTATTGGGCGACACATAGAATTCCCTCACAAACTTCCCCTGTTTCGTGAATACCTCGATCCGGTTCTGTCCACGCTCGCCGACGTAGACGAGGCCTTCTTTCGAGAATTCGACGAAATGCAAATCGGGGACGAAGTTCTTTTCCTCCGGCGGAGGGCCTCCGGTCCACTTGTATCCGGGGATCGGGTCGTTCGTGATCTCGCTCAAAGGCATTCCGTGACCGCCCCAGCCGCGCTTGAAGGCGCCCGTATCCATGTCGTACACGAGAACGCGCTTCCAATTGATAATGTAGATTTCTCTCGCGTCTTCATCGAGGTTGAAGCGGCCTTTGGAGACGAGGACGTCGGTCTGTTGATTATTTTCTTTCAAGGGCGGTGAGCCTTTCGGCGGGCGGTGGTCGAAATCCCACACAAGTTTCCCGTCTTTCGTGAATTTGAGGATGCTGTCCTGCGCGGCGGTTCCCGCAACCCAGACAAACCCCTGGCGATCCACGAGCACTGTCTGCAAGGCCGTCGGCCAGAGCGGATGATAGCCGGAACCACCCCACGCATGCGCGACATTGCCTTCCTGATCAAGCTCGATGAGCTCCGGTCCGCGAATGCAGCAGTCGATCCGGTTATTTTCTCCGCCGACCTCGTCGGGATCGGCTTTCGCCGCGCGATTCAAAAACCAGATGTGGTCGTTCTGATCGACGAAGATACCGGTGACCTGCTGCATGCCCCATCGGTTCGGCAGCGGCTTCGGCCAGAAAGGATCGACCTTGAATAGCGGCGCACCATTGGAGTCGACAGCCTGTCTCTGCCTCTGTTGCGCGCGCTGGATAGAACCAGCGGCGAGAATCAGAATGCAACCCATCACGAAAACCACCAGATGGACGCGCCTTCGTTGCTTCGTCGTTTTCATGAGAACCCCCTTCTTCGGGTGTTTTACTATGAGGCCAAGGATATTCCGATCAAAGGTAATGCGCAATTAGGCCTTTCAGGCCGTCTTCGCCACTTCATATAGATACTCGACAAAAGAACCTGTCGCGCCGTCGATACCCTCTACTTTCGGATTCGAAGATTCGATAACGAAGTATTCGTCGGGCGCGTGAGCGCCATTGCCGTGACCCAGTCCGAAATGTCCGGCAGCCAGGCGCAGAGGAGCGCCGGTGAAGACGTAGCCCGGCCAGGAGCCCGCATTGCGCGGCATGATAATTGGATCGACGCCGTGCCGGCGGTAGACGGCTTGCTGCGCGCGAATAAGGCCCGCGTCAGCAGGCGTCGATGTCGGATCATAACCACCCGTCATATTCACGTCGATATCCCCGAAGCCGCGTTTGGCGAGATGCGCTTTGAGCGCGGTGAGGGCGTCTTTAGCGGTCATGTCGGGCACGAGCCGCAAGTCGAGCTTCGCAACGGCCTTGTGCGGAAGGATGGTCTTGCCTCCCGGCCCGGTATACCCGCCTACGAGTCCTTCAATATTTACAGTCGGCTGCGACATGAGCAACTCGAGCGATTCCTGAAACTTCACATCCCGGATCCAATGCTCGACGCCGAGTTGCTTTTTGAGACTGATCTCGTCCATGCGGGCTGCCGCAACCGCTATCATCTTCTTCTCATCAGGGGAAATCGGACGCGCCTTTAAAGCGAAGCCATCGATTGCGGGAGTTCCATCGGGATTGACGAGGGTCGCAAGCGCCTGCACGAGATGCCAGGCTGGGCTATCCACTCGCGCTTTGTTGCTCGAGTGAATGTCCTGCTTTGGCCCGCGTCCCCAACGCTCGCCGCTGGAAGTGAGCTCACATTCGATGACGCCTTTCGCGCCGAGCGTGATCGTCACCTGGCCATCGAGTCCTTGCGATGCATTCGGCATGAAGACGCCAACGCACCTTTTGAGCGCAGCCTGGACTTCCGGCTGATCGACAATTTGCTTGAAGTGCGGCGATCCAATTTCCTCTTCGCCTTCAGCCACGAAAACCAGATTGAGCGGGACCTTCCTGCCGGCGCCGCGGATGGCATGGAGCGCCGCAAGAAACGCCGCCTCCGGCCCCTTTTGATTCACAGCGCCTCGGCCAATAAGGATTTTACCGAGCCCAGGTCTGTCGACAATGGCCGCATCCCATGGAGGTGACGACCATTCGGAAGGATCCACTTGCTTAACGTCGTACATGAAATACAGAGCGAGCGTTTTGGGGGCCCCTGCATCGAGTGTCGCAAAAATGCCGGGTTGGCCTTCCGTCGGCACCTTCTTAACTTGATTGAAGCCGGCCTCGCGCAGCATCCGCATTGTCAGCTCGCAGCCTTCGTTCACACCGTGGTTCTCCGCCGCGATCGAAGGCTGGCGAATCCATTGTTGCAGCCGCTGGACGGCTTCGTTGTGGCGCTTCCGTATCTCCGTCGTGATAGGCGCAATTTCGGGATCTTGGGCTTCGAGCTTTTTAGATATCACCGAGGCGATGCCCGCCGACGCGGTCGAAAGAAGGAATTTGCGGCGATTCATAGTAGAAGAAGGATAGACCATCTCCGGCATTTCCTCCAACGTAGGCACTGTGGCGGCGGTCATACGAGGTGTGAATGAATTGAAGAAATGTTGAATGTCGAGTATTCCCCTCCTCGCAGAGGAGGCGTGGCGCGACAGCTTGATGGAAGCTGGCGCGCCGGGCGCGAAGCGCGAGCCCGGTAGGGCGAAGCCTCAATTAGTGGTCAGTTCGGCCGAAATCTTCGCCGGTCTGACCACCCCGTCTGCGCCGGCTTCGGTGGCTTCGCGGCATTTTCTTGGTGGCGCAGCCACCCCTCCTCTGCGAGGAGGGGAATACGCTCGGCCTAAAACATCCGCTGCCTTTCTGTGGCCTTTTTGTGATCTTCATTGTGCCTTTTGTGGTTTATTCCCACTTGGACTTCGGCTCAGTATCCCAACTCATCCAGGTATTCATCATCCAACCCAAAAAAGTGCGCGACCTCATGGACGATGGTTGTTTTGATCTCTTCCTTGATTTCAGTTTCCGTGCCGCACTCTTCTTCAATCGGCTTCTTGAAAATCCAAATCCGGTCCGGATACAGAGGCGCCGCGATACCGCGTTCGGTTAAAGGCGTGCCTTCATACAGGCCAAAAAGCGTCTCGCCGGGCGGGACTTCCATTTGGTCGAGAAGCTCCCTGGAGGGGCGGTCCTCTACAAGGACGACCACATTTTCCAGCCTCTTCTGGAATTCCTCAGGTAATTCAGCAATAGCTTGACTGACGAGTCTTTTGAATTTATCGCGTTTCATGCCAGTCTTTCAGCCTGGCCGAACTAAAGTAAAATTCGTTTCAGCTCCAGTTTGCAAACACAGTATAGGGAGATCAAAATCGTCGCAAGGGGGATCATGTGATGCTTCGCGCTCGAATCGTTTTTATCCTGGATTTGTTTTCACTCATCCTTATGGCATACCCGTGTTCATATGCTCAATCTAAGCCCGACTCTACGCTACCGGATGCGGCCGCCATCCGGGCCCGGTTTCTTAAAATCATCGACCGGTCGCGCGTCCCCCTGGATCCGCAGCTGCGTCCGGCCGGCACAGCGCGGGGACTCACGGCCACGCATTTCACATTTGCGGCAGATGCCGAGGAAAGAGTTCCTGGTATTGTGATCCGGTCCGAGAAGTCTGCCGGACGGCGCCCGGCAGTCATCGTATTGCATGGAACAGGCGATAGCAAAGAAGGCATGCTCGATTTGGCCGGCGAACTGGCGGCACGCGGTTTTGTGGCAGTAGCCATAGACGGCCGGTATCATGGGGAGCGGACCAAGAGCGGGTACGATGATGCGATCCTTCGCGCCTATAAGACCGGCAAGGAACATCCGTTCCTTTACGACACCGTGTGGGATGTGATGCGGCTGATCGATTATCTCGAGACCCGCGATGACGTGGATCCCAAACGCATCGGCGTGATTGGTATTTCGAAGGGCGGCATGGAGACGTACCTCGCCGCAGCCGCCGATACGCGAATCGCCGTAGCGGTACCTTGCATTTCGGTGCAGAGCTTCCGTTGGGCCTTGGACAATAATCAATGGCAGGCGCGAGTGGGAACAATCCAGCCCGCAGTCCAGGGAGCAGCCCAAAGCGACCACGTAGCGCTCAATGCGCAATTCGTTCGCACTTTTTATGATCGTATGGTGCCGGGTATCTATTCGGAATTCGACGGCCCTGCCATGCTCCCGCTTATTGCGCCGCGGCCCTTGATGGTGATCAATGGCGACTCCGATTCGCTCACGCCCCTTCCCGGCGTGATGCTTGCCGCCAACAGCGCTTCCGATGCATACGCCAAAGCCGGAGCGAAGGAGAAATTCGTATTGCGGGTGCAGAAGGATACCGGACATTCCGTTAACGGCGATTCCCTGCGTGCCGTCATCGACTGGTTCGTTTCATGGCTGAAACCGTAGATCTCACCGCTCTTGCGCGAAAGGAGAAGCCGACTATAATAGCCGAATCGTTTTTCCATCTAGACAAGGAAGGGAAAGGCATATGAGGTTAAGAGGAATACTACTCGCAATAATTGGAATCGCAGTTGTAGGGCTGACCGGTGCTGCGTCAGCAGGAGGGCAGACTGCGCCACAAGGGCCCCTTCTCTCGGACCAGGTCTTCAAGAACGTCCAGGCACTGAAGGGGATTCCCGTGGATGATTTCCTGGAGACGATGGGAATCATGGCAGCGGCGCTTCAGTTCGACTGTTCGGATTGTCACGCCAACGCCGGTACGGACAGGGTCGATTGGGCGGCCGACACGCCGCGAAAGCGGATGGCGCGCAATATGGTGAACATGGTTACCGGAATCAACAAGACTAACTTTGGCGGACGCCAGATGGTGACCTGCTGGACTTGCCACCGGAACCGAGACAGACCACTCACCACGCCGATAATGGACATCATTTATGGCATGCCTCCCTATGAACCGGACGATGTCATCGTGCAGAATCCTTTAGCGGACTCCGCGGATTCGATACTCGATAAATACATCCAGGCTATTGGCGGATCCCAACGCCTGGCCGGCCTCACAAGTTTTTCCGGCAGAGGAACGAGCGTGGGTTTCGGCGGATTCGGAGGCGGAGGCGATGTCGAAATTGTTGCAAAGGCTCCGGACAAGCGTTCCACCATCATCTTATTTAAGCAAGAGACCGGCCGGGGAGACCAGATTCGAAGCTATGACGGCCGTACCGGCTGGGTCCGAACACCGCTGAACGTGTTAGGCGAATATCAGTTGACGGGCAGCGATCTGGACGGCGCCCGCTTCGATGCGCAGTTGTCGTTTCCCGGACAGATCAAGCAGATCCTTACCAATATAAAGAGCGGCGCACCAACAACGATTACGGATCTTCCGGCTCCAACCAGCCAGGCTTCTCTTCAGAAGGACATCACGTTGGGCCAAAGTCACGCAGTGAATGTCGTGCAGGGAACGGGACCACGGGGCCTTCTCGTGAGTTTGTTCTTCGACAGGGATAGCGGGTTGCTGTTGCGGGAGTTGCGCTACGGCAGTTCGCCGATCGGCCGCGTTCCGACTCAAATCGATTACGCCGATTATCGTGATGTTAATGGAATCAAGTTCCCATTCCGGATCACGTTTGCATGGCTGGACGGACGCGATTCGATTGTGTTGAACGAGATCAGGACGAATGTCGCAATAGATGAGGCAAAGTTCGGTAGACCGGCACCGCTGAAAAAATAAGAAAGACTATTGGAAATTGCAGGTTGGAGATTTCTTCAGTTCTCAATTTAGAAATCCAGAAACTTCCAACCTGCAATTTCAAATAATTTTCCCTATGGCTTTGCTGGTCCGCTCTCCGCTTCGGACAAGCCGAGGAAGAACTTCTTGCCGTTGGCAAACACAATGTTTCTGCCGACGGCGCGTGTCGACCCGTCCTTCGCCTGATAACCTTCGACGGAGATCACGGATCCCGGAGGCAGGGATTCCTTCGTCAGACCGAGCCTGTAAAGATTGTTCGGACTGGCGCCTTCAATCATCCAGGTCACAGTCTTGCCGTCGGTGCCTTTAACGTCGATGTGAATCCAGGAGTGCGGATTGGTCAATTCCCACTTCACCACCGCCCCCTGCACCTTGATCGGCTTGTTCTGGTCGAATTCGGCCGCAAACGCGTGATGTGCCCAAGCCGGAACCGCTGCCAGAAGCAGGCCCACAGCAGTAAGTACGATCACTAGCCTTGTTTTCATGTGTTACTCCTTTCCCTTCGGTTAGCATCGGGCCCACCGTCCGGATCGCTTCCTGAGGCTGCGCGCTGTCGCGCTTGCGCTTCGCCTCGGTACACCGCTTTTATTAATGCTGCGCCCTTGCGGGCTTGCGCTTCGCGGCGGCCTATTACTTCCGGCCGGTCCCCCCATGCCTTAAATTCATTTTCCTTTTTTCGCCGCTTCGGCGTCGGCGACACGGGCTCCGCGAAGAATCGTAGTGATCATGGTATTGCCCTCGTGGCATGCCCATTCGTACACCGGCCCCTTTGTCTTCGTCCAGGTCACTTCCGCGGTCCACGGTTTGGCCCACGTTGTGGGATCTTCGACCGTGAATTGGTAAACCATGTTGTTGTCGGCAGTACGCGTGAAGCGTTCGATGATATGCAGTTTTTCGCTGGATCCTCGAAATGGGGTGCGATTCGTGAAATTCGTGGTGTCGACCACCAACGTATCACCCTCCCAATGTCCCACCGAGTCCCCTTGCCACAGGCGGATATTCTGCGGAACGTGCGGACGGCCGTCGGTGGGGATGACGCGCGTGGAGTGGTCGATCTCGTGAAGCAGGCTCATGTATCCCTGCCCCTGGACAATCTGCAGGAGGTTGCCTTCGTTGGCGCCGGGCCTCATGGGGATTTGTTCCTGGCCCATCAAGATGCAACGCTCACTTAGCGGCCGGTTTAGATAGCTGTCGAATTCGTGTCCCTTGTTTTTTGCGGCGATCTCGGCGTTTCTTTCTCTGGCCGACGGCAACATCGGAGGCACGACACCTTCTGGCCCGACGATAAGAGAGGTTCGTTTTGAGGTGTACCGAAGTTTGCTGGGATCAAAACCGTACAGTTCGAGATCATAACGCACAGCGTTCGGACGGGCCGCTCCAAGCTCGCCCTCCTCGCCCACATTTCCCTCGCGAGCCTTCTTAGAGTTTTCGGCAAGTTCCTGGTCGGTATAAAACTCCTTCGCACCAAGTCCCTTCGGCCTTTCGAGAGGGGTCAACGTATTGTCAGACCATATTCCCTGAAGGTCCGGCTTGCCATCGGGTGTGCGCGGCGGTGTCCAGCCCTTTGCGGCTGCCGGCGCCTTCGCGGCGGATGATGAAGTCTGTGCGGTGGCTGGAAGCTGCGCCAGCACTGCGACCACGATCATAACTGCGAGCGCAACAGCTAAAGCAGGTAAGCGATGGCTCATATATGAGCTCCTTTCGATATAAATTCTATGGCTTTTTACTCAGCGGACCATACAACAACTCTTCAGCGAACTCTACGCACTTGTACTCGAGAATCCTGGCATTTTTCTCCACGCGACGATACAGGGGCATGCTGATCTTCCATGGACGGGAAAACACCTTCGGATCCTCAATCGTAGCTTCGTACATGAGCGTATCTGCGCTGCGCGGCGTGTAGCGTTCCACGACATGCAAAGCGTCGCTATGAAAATTACCTGCGCGATCGAACCAGGTTTGGTCGTTCAGGCTGGTGACGTCGACCACGAGCGTCTCGCCTTCCCAACGGCCATTGGACCACCCCATCCAGCTATCTCCCGGTGACTTCGTCGGGGACCCCATATTAATGATGCGAACGGCGCCAGCGTATTGATAGGCCATCATAATATTCTGTGGCCCCTGGACGATTTGAAACGGATACGGCAGATAGGCTGCCCGTGGCACACCCGGTAGATAACACTTCATCTCCGGGTCGAGCTTCACCCAGTTGGCTTGATTCTCCTTCTTTTTCGCCGCTGCCGCGGGCAAGTACGGAATCTCATCGCCCTCCACAACGCCCAGACTTGGCGGCAGGGAGAACGCCGCTCCCAATGCGGCCACTGGACCCTGCGCGGCAGCGTGGCCCTGGAGATCCCAATTGGCCTCATTCAAAGCCTGCCAGATACCGTTCAGGTTCGGTTTTCCATCCCCGGTACGTGGCGCACGGTAAGCCGGCGCCTGGGCACCGCCGAGCATCGCAGCTAGTAATACGATTGCCGCTGCCATGCTCGCGACTACAACATTCTTAAATTGTTTCTGCATAAAACACCTAGGGTTGTGATCGTTGATCAGTCCATCTTTCGGAGACAAGTAGCACGATCGTATATGTGAACCTTTTCGGCGTCAAGTGTAACCGGGGCGAGAGTTTGTTTGGGCGGGAGGAGAGACTCCAAATTGAAATGACATATGACAATTGACAATTGAACATTGAACATTTCTTCCACAAATTGCCAATGTTCAATGTTCAATTGTCAATTGTCATTTAGGGCTTCCCCGGTCCGCTCTCCGCTTCGGACAAGCCGAGGAAGAACTTTTTGCCATTAGCAAACACGATGTTTCTGCCAACGGCGCGCGTGGACCCATCCTTCGCCTGGTAGCCCTCGACCGAGATCACAGATCCCGGAGGAAGGGACTCTTTCGTCAAACCGAGTCTGTACAGATTATTCGGGCTGGCGCCTTCAATCATCCAGGTGACCGTCTTGCCATCGGCACCCTTCACATCGATGTGAATCCAGGAGTGCGGATTGGTCAGTTCCCATTTCACGACCGCTCCCTGCACTTTGACCGGCTTGTTCTGGTCGAATTCCGCCGCAAACGCATGATGCGCCCATACCGGAACACCCACTAGAAGCAAGCCCAGAGCAGTCAATACGATCACAAGCCTTGTTTTCATATATTACCCCTTTCTTCAGTTAGCATCGGGCGCACCGTCCGGATCATTTCTTCGGGCTGCGCGCTGTCGCGCTTGCGCTTCGCGTCGGTACACCGCGTCTATTTATGCTGCGCCCTTATTACTTCCGGCCGGTCCCCCCATGCCTAAATTCATTTCCCTTTGTTGGCCGCTTCCGCTTCGGCGACACGGGCCCCGCGGAGGATATTAACGATCATGTTGTTGCCCTCGTGACATGCCCACTCATACACGGGCCCTTTTGATTTCGTCCACGGAACTTCTGCCGTCCATGGTTTCTCCCACGTAGCGGGATCTTCCACCGTAAATCGATAGAGTAGCGTGTTGTCCGCGGTACGCGTGAAGCGTTCGATCAGATGCAGCTTTTCGCTGGATCCTCGGAAATTGGTGCGATTCGTGAAATTCGTGGTGTCGACCACCAACGTGTCGCCCTCCCAATGTCCTACCGAGTCCCCTTGCCACAACCGGATATTTTGCGGAACGTGCGGCCGGCCGTCGGTGGAAATGACGCGCGTGGAGTGGTCGATCTCGTGAAGCAGGCTTACGTATCCCGGCCCCTGCACAATCTGCAGGAGGTTCCCTTCATTGGCTCCGGGCGTCATGGGAATTCTTTCCTGGCCCATCAGGATGCAACGTTCACTTAACGGCCGGTTCACATAGCTGTCGAATTCGTGCCCTTTGTTTTTCGCGGCGATTTCCGCGTTTCTTTCCCTCGCCGACGGCAACATGGGGGGAATGGTGCCTTCCGGCCCGACGATGAGCGACGTTCGTTTTGATGAGTACCGGAGTTTGCCCGGATCAAAACCGTACAGTTCCAGATCAAAACGCACAGCCTGCTGGCGGGCGGCTCCAAGTTCCCCCTCCTCGCCTATATTTCCGGTGCGAGCCTTCCTGGAGATTTCGGCAAGTTCCTCGTCGGTATAAAACTCTTTCGCGCCGAGACCCTTTCGACGCTCCAGCGGGGTCAACGTATAATCGGACCATATTCCCTGAAGGTCCGGCTTGCCATCGGGCGTGCGCGGCGGTGTCCAGGCCTTTGCGGCTGCCGGTGCTTTCGCGGCGGATGATTGAATCTGTGCAGTAGCCGGAAGCTGCGCAAGCAGTGCCACCACGATCATAACTGCAACCGCAACAGCTAAGGCAGGCAAGCGATAGCTCATATAGCGGATCCTTTCCTTCCTAAATTCTTTCCACACAAAAGAACACCTTCGGATGACGAACTCTCTTTGATCATTCCCCATATCGGAATAATTAGCCCGATCGTATATGTGAACCCCTTGAGTGTCAAGCATCCAAGGGGACCACAAAGACACAAAGGCACAACAAAACGCCGCTATAAGTGCTCATACGGCGTTTCGTTGTGCCTTTGTGTCTTTGTGGTCCCTAAGCCCGGTCTTTACGGCTTGGCCGGACCGCTTTCCGCTTCGGACAAGCCGAGGAAGAACTTCTTGCCGTTAGCAAATACAATGTTTCTGCCAACCGCACGAGTGGACCCGTCCTTCGCCTGGTAGCCCTCGACTGAAATCACCGATCCCGGAGGCAGAGATTCCTTCGTCAAGCCGAGTCTGTAAAGGTTGTTCGGGCTGGCGCCTTCAATCATCCAGGTCACGGTCTTGCCGTCGGCGCCCTTAACGTCAATGTGAATCCAGGAGTGCGGATTGGTCAGTTCCCACTTCACGACCGCTCCCTGCACCTTAATCGGTTTGTTCTGGTCGAATTCCGCCGCAAACGCGTGATGCGCCCATGCCGGAACCGCCGCCAGAAGCAAACCCAGAGCAGTAACGATGACGACTAGCTTTGTTCTCATGTGTTCCCCTTCCTCTTCAGTTAGCATCGGGCCCACCGTCCGGATCGCTTCTTGAGGCTGCGCGCTGTCGGGCTGGCGCTTCGCGGCGGCCTTATTACTTCCGGCCGGTCCCCCCATGCCTAAATTCATTTCCCTTTTTTCGCCGCTTCCGCTTCCTCGACTCGGGCCCCGCGGAGGATATTAGCGATCATGTTGTTGCCCTCGTGACACGCCGACTCATAGACGGGCCCTTTTGTTTTCGTCCACGGAATTTCCGCGGTCCACGGCTTCGCCCAGGTGGTGGAATCTTCGACCGTGAATGTGTACAACAATCCGTTGTCTGCGGTGCGTGCGAAACGTTCGATCAGATGCAGCTTTTCGCTGGATCCTCGAAATGGCGTGCGATTCGTGAAATTCGTGGTGTCGATCACCAACGTGTCTCCCTCCCAATGTCCTACCGAATCCCCTCGCAAGAACCGGATGTTTTGCGGGAGATGCGGACGGCCGTCGGTGGGGATAATGCGCGTCAGGTGGTCCGTCTCGTGAAGCAAACTCACGTATCCCGGCCCCTGCACAATCTGCAAGAGATTGCCTTCGTTGGCACCGGGCAGCATCGGGATTTGAGACCCGTTCATCACAATGCAACGCTCACTTAACGGCCGGTTCAGATAGCTGTCGAATTCGTGGCCCTTGTTTTTCGCGGCGATTTCTGCGTTTCTTTCCCTCGCCGACGGCAACATGGGGGGAATGGTGCCTTCCGGCCCAACGATGAGCGACGTTCGTTTTGATGAGTACCGGAGTTTGCCCGGATCAAAACCGTACAGTTCGAAATCATAACGCACATCGCTGCGACGAGCGGCTCCAAGTTCTCCTTCCTCACCCACGTCTCCCGTGCGGGCCTTCTTGGAGAATTCGGCTAATTCCTGGTCGGTATAAAACTCCTTCGCACCGAGGCCCTTCGGCCTCTGCAGAGGGGTTAACGTATTATTGGTCCATATTCCCTGCAGGTCGGGCTTGCCATCGGGAGTGCGTGGCGGTGTCCAGGCCTTTGCGGCTGCCGGCGCTTTCGCGGCGGATGATGGAGTCTGTGCGGCGACCGGAAGCTGCACAACGAGGGCCACCAGGATCACGCCCACGAACGCAACAGTTAAAACAGGCAAGCGATGGCTCATATTTGAGATCCTTTCATTCCTGAATTCATTCCTCCCAAAACACGTTCGGATCACGAACTGTTTGATCATTCCCGTAATCGGAATAATTAGCCCGATCGTATCTGTGAACCACTTCAGTGTCAAGCAAACCACAAAGACAAAAAGGCACAAAATTCGGGGACAGAAACCGAACTAATTCATTTGCCTTTCTTGGCCGCTTCCGCTTCGGTGACACGGGCTCCACGGAGGATATTAACGATCATGTTGTTGCCCTCGTGACACGCCGACTCATAAAGGGGCCCTTTTGTTTTCGTCCACGGAATTTCCGCGGTCCACGGCTTGGCCCACGTCGTGGGATCATCAACCGTGAATGTATATGTCAATGTGTTGTCCGCTGTGCGCGCGAAGCGTTCGATCAGATGGAGCCTTTCGCTGGATCCTCGGAAATTGGTGCGATTCGTGAAATTCGTGGTGTCGACCACCAACGTATCACCCTCCCAATGTCCCACCGAGTCCCCTTGCCACAGCCGGATATTTTGCGGAACGTGCGGACGGTCGTCGGTGGGGATGACGCGGGTGGAGTGGTCCGTCTCGTGAAGCAACGTCACGTATCCCGGACCCTGCACAATCTGCAGCAGGTTGCCTTCATTGGCTCCGGGCAGCATCGGAATTCTTCCCCCGTTCCCGATGATGCAACGCTCGCTTAACGGCCGGTTCAGATAGCTGTCGAATTCGTGCCCCTTGTTTTTCGCGGCGATTTCCGCGTTTCTTTCCCTCGCCGACGGCAACATGGGGGGGATGGTGCCTTCCGGCCCAACGATGAGCGATGTACGTTTGGAGGTGTACCGGAGTTTGCCTGGATCAAAACCGTACACTTCGAGATCATAACGCACAGCGTTGGGACGAGCGGCTCCAAGCTCCCCCTCCTCGCCCACATTTCCCGTGCGAGCCTTCTTAGAGAATTCGGCAATTTCCTGGTCCGTATAGAACTCTTTCGTGCCGACTCCCTTCGGCCGTTGCAGAGGCGTGAGCGTATTGTCAGACCATATTCCCTGCAGGTCCGGCTTGCCATCGGGTGTGCGTGGCGGTGTCCAGGCTCTTGCGGCTGGCGGTGCTTTCGCAGCGGATGATTGAGTCTGTGCGGTGGCTGGAAGCGCAAGCGGTACCACCAGAATGACGCCGGCAAACGTAACAGCTAACCCAAGTAAGCGTTGGCTCATATATGGGCTCCTTTCCTTCTGAGTTCTTTCCAAGCAAAAGAACACGTTCGCACTCGCGAACTGTTTAATCATGCGCAACAATCGAAATAGTTAGGCCGATCGTATATGTGAACCTCTGCGGTGTCAAGAATGCCTCTCCCTCTGGGAGAGGGTCGGCGGACAGCGCCAGGTGAGGTCACAAGAGTGCTCAAATGTTGCGGCCTACTTCTCGAACGTCTTGAATTCCAGGTAATCGCCGGAGCAGGAGATTTCACCCAGTTCCCACTGTGGCCGCAGTTCGGCGTAGAACGTCGAAGTCCAGGGTTTCACCAGGGCCTTGGGATCCGTGATGATGAAGTCGATCTGCAGGTGATCGCGGTCCGTGCGACGGAATCGTTCGGTGACATGCATTTCGCTGCTGTGCGGATGTCCCAATCGGTCGATCCAGGTTTTTTCGTTAAAGCCAACGGTGTCCACGACAAATGTGGTGTCGTTCTCCCACCGGCCGACAGACGTGCCCATCCAGGTCAGATCCGGATCCGGCGGCAGCGGCCGGCCGTCGGTATAAATCCGCCGGATCGCGTGGTCGTATTCATAAAGCATCAACACGTATTTCGGCGTTTGGATGAACTCAAAGGGATAAGGATGGAAATAAACTCGGGGTGTTCCCGGCGGATAGCATTTCGTAACCACGGGGTCATTCGTCGTCTCTAGATCGTATTGCCCGCCGTTGGTGTTCTTCGCTTCCTTGTATTTTGCAATCGCCCAGGGCGTCATTTCCGGTTCCTCTTTGGTGAATGTCGCGCCGGCGTAGCCGCGCATCCCCGCAGGATTTCGAATCATCCAAACGCCCGTGAGATCACGCTTTGGCGCTGCGGCCGCAGCGGATGCCGCAGAAGAAGCCGGTGCCTGCGCGGATATGGACGTCGCCCACACCAGCCATGTGACGGCAGTAGCAAGCGTCAGCGTTCGCGCCATTAGACCTCCTAAGACCTCCTAGTCTTCAAAGAGCGGTAAGGAGTTTCCCTCCGGACCAACAAGCTTGCGAATCCACAGCGTATGCGGACTATTCTTGTTGGGATTTCCGCTGACCGTGATTTGATCGCCGGGCTTCAACGTATTTTTGTTCCAGCCGGCCCTGGTCAGTTTGTTGGGAGCTGTCAGCTCGCCTTGCCATTTTTCCGAAACGCCTTGTTCGTTTTTCGCCTCCCAATGCACCTGAACGTGCGGATTCGTATAGACAAGTTCGGTCACGGCTCCTTTTACCGTGACCATTTTGTCGGTATCAAAGGCAGCGGCGCCGTGATGTGCTAACGCCAACCCGGAAGCAGTAAAAAGAGCGGCGGCTGAAATCGCCAGAATCGCCGGTGTTCTGCTGAAGCGTTTCATGATGAGCCTCCTGTGCGAGGTTATTTTTCCACTCGACCAAAAGGATGTCAAACCAGCGAAATCACCGGTAGGTGCGTTGCAACCCTTCTGTCTTGTTGTTTCCGTGATTCAAGGTATAAGTTGCTATCAAGAGTGCTCGAGAATTCAGTCCGAGGAGGCCTCCAATGAAATTGTGTGTATGCGTTTCGATCCTCATATTGTCGGCGCTGCCGTCGTTTGCGCAGCAGAGCGTGCCTGAGATTTCTTTCGATTCCGTGCCTGACTTTTTCAAGCTTCCGTCCGGCATGAATTTCGGCGAGGTTCCCGGTGTGGCCGTGGATTCGAAGGGAAATATTTATGTCTTTACGCGCTCGAATACGGCAACCGGTCCCGCCTACGCTCCGGCAGCGGCGCAGCTGCTCGAGTTCAATGCCAAGGGCGATTTCCTCCGCGAAATCGGCAAGGGCCTTTATGGATGGTCGGAAGCCCACACGGTCCGGATAGACAAGAACGACAACATCTGGGCTATCGACAAAGGTTCGGACATGATCATCATGTTCAATCAAGCGGGCCGCGTGAAGATGGTCTTCGGGCGCCGGAAGGAATCGGCCGACGAGGACAGCAAACCGTGGGAGCACGTCAACCCGCCCTTGCCGGCGGTGAACGGGCTTTTCCGCCAACCGACCGATGTGGCGTGGGATGCCGAGGGGAACATCTATATCACCGATGGCTACATCAATTCCCGCGTCGCGAAATACGACAAGAATGGCGATTGGGTGAAATCCTGGGGCACTCGCGGCACGGGACCGGGGCAGTTCAATCTTCCGCACGCGATTGCCATCGATCGCAACAACAACATCTATGTGGGCGATCGGTCCAACCGCCGCATTCAGGTCTTCGACACCGAAGGCAAGTTTCTCCGTATGTTCACGATTGATGTACCTCCGTCGCCCGGCATCCCTCCAGTCAACGGCGACACACCTACGGGAGCTCGTCTGGCCGGGATGATTGGCGCGCCCAACTCCATCTGCATCCCGCCTGGACCGAGCCAGGTGATGTTCGTGGGGGAGTCGACGTATCCCGGACGGCTGTTCAAGGTCTCACTCGACGGGCAAGTACTTGGCGTCATCGGCCGCTCCGGCCGTCAACTCAAGCAGTTCTCGGGAGTCCACCAACTGGCATGCCCTTCGGAAACGGAGATATACGCCGCGGAGACCTCGAACTGGCGCGTGCAAAAATTGATCTTGCGCCCAGCGGCGCAGACATCTGCCGCGCGCTCAAAATAATCGCCATTACCCTCCAATCTAGAAGAATGCGGATGGCGGTTTCGCAATATCAGGAAAAGTCTGAAGTAGCTGAGCGTCGAACGTGGCGAGCTTTGTCTTTCGCCGGAAAGCCAGTTCGACAAACAGAATATCGTAGGGAGAAATGCCCGAGCGAATGGACCGTACCAATGCGCCGCGCCACAGTTGACGTAAGGATACGGCCTGAATGCCTAACCTTCCTGCCGCCTGAAGCTTGGTTACACTCTCGTCTGGGGTAATTACCTTTTTCCTAACGGCCATCCAGAGGACGCTTACAATTTCGGCCTGCCATGAAGTTGGCGCGGCCACCTCGGCCACCCTCTTCCAGAATTCGCCGCATTCCTCGGCTTGAGGTTCCGTACCCAGCAAGTAATAAGCGACGACGTTCGTATCGACAACGGCATTCACTTTCGACCTGCTCGTTTCCACTGATCAACTTCCTGGGCTTTTGGCCGCCGGCGCTGCCTTTTCCAAGACTCTTCGATCTGACGGAGCGCGGAAATCCGATCGCCGGCGTACTCCTCGAGGATGCCTCGGATCTCTTGCTCCATCGACCGCTGATTCCTTTCGGCAAGAGTCTTCAGGGCTCGAGCAACCTTCTGTGGAACGTTGCGAATCGTTAGAGTTGGCATTGCTCCTCCTGCATGCATTTTGCTAGCACGATTTCATTTTACCGTATCGTCTTGCTCGTCCTGATATAAAGGAGGAGGGGAATCAGTCGAGGAACGCCACTCCGAGATGAGTCAAGGAGCTCGACTTGAGTGCCTGGACGGGAGGTCACGACCGTGTGGTCTAGGCTACGGATCGGTGGCCCCGAGCTTTTGCCAGATTGACGCCAATTTAAAGCGGACAAACCGGCTCAGACGCGCGGTGCTGCTGCGGGAAAACAGAAAGAGGCGGGTGCTCGGAACAAATGTCGTCGACCAGCGCAGTTTGTAGTCGTGGGCTCCGTGGGAGACCAGCGTATGAACGCCGCGCTCGGCAAGATCCCGCAGGACCTCCTGCATCAGATACGCGCCGGGCGAAAGCGCAGCAAATTCCTCCACGTAGGCGAGCGTCACGTCGTAATAACAACCGCGTTCTACGATGCCCATAACGACTGCGGCATCGCGTCCGCCGATCGACAAAGTGGAAAGATGCAGCATTCCGAGCGCGGCAAAGTTCCGTGCCAAGTCTCCGAGGTATCCGCGGTGATCATCGCGGAGGCGCTGTCCATTGAGCTTGTAGCTCGCCTCCGTGATGGCGTAAAGACGCTCGATCGATGACTCCAGCCGATCGATTCCAGAATTCAGCCGGACGCCATCTACTGCCGGTTCTCCCGCCTCGCTCACACGTTGCGACTGACGTTTTAGGGTTCGGCGAAAATTGCGGCTCATGGCCTGGCAGTAGCTGTCGTAGCCATTGCTCAGATCGACGATGGCATTTGGATGGTTCGTCATCTCGATGGCGAATCGGTGCCGCTTCGCCGATTCCTCGATCGCCTGGAATTGTGGTGTTCCTTGTTCGATTCCGTTCAGGCATATGAGATCGAACTTCGTCTCGCCGGCTAACGAGTCGAAGAAAGCGCTGATGATTTCCGGATGATCGTCTTCAACCAAAAACTCTCCGGAATATGCATCGTGCGTAGCGAACTGTACGCGAGTGAGCGGAATCTTTCCGAGGCATCCAGAATGCACGACAAATGGCGCTACGCCGACGAGCCTTCCTCCACGTCGTACAAGACCAATGAGCGGTTCCCCGCCATAGTCGCCGGCATAGTTCCCATACCATGCCGCGAGCAGGTCGAAGCTCGAGAAGACAGTGCGGTTTCTTACGGTTGATTGTAGCCGCCGCCAGTCAGGGGCAAGCGTTCGGATGTCACCCGTCCTGGTGATCCACTCCACAGTAAGCGGTGATACCCGTAATCGCGAAACAGTTTGCGACAACATGAATTCCATAATTCCATGTGGCAATTGCCGCTCCACGATAAAGCACCTGGAATAAAGGGGAAAACAGTCCGTTTGGGATGGAATGGCGTTTCCGTTTTCGAAATTCTCGTGCTGCTGTGCTGGCGCAGACGGAATCCTTGTGGCGGATTAAGCGTCGGCACGAGCGAAGGACGATCGGCATCACGCAATCTGCTTTCTGATTTTTTTCCGATTCCCAAAATTTCAATTCTGCCCGTGAGGAAGCCCTCTAATGTAATTCGGGACTGAATCTTTCACTGAGACCGTTCTTTGCCTATTGTCGGGCATAGTAATCGTCACCGCGTCCGCGTAAGGATGATTGGACGGGTTCTGGTATTCGTAGTGATAAACCGCTCCATTTGCAAATTCCTGGCCGACCAGAGTGCCGCTTTCGTATCGATTGCGTACAAGAACTTGCCCCGTTTCGTCGGCTACCGACGTCATCAAAGTGCGGTCATACGAAAAATGGCGGCCCTCTCCCGACGACCGTTGGACATCCGTAAGCATACCGTCGTTGTTGTACTGGTAAGAGGACCAGTGCTGCCTGAGATCTTCAGCGCGGATGATCCGGGACTGCGCGTCATAAGTGAAATGGATTACCTCTCCAGAAGACGAACGAATTTCCTGAAGATCTCTTTTTCCGTCGCGATGAAGGCGGCGGAGCCTCAATGGGGATTTCCTGCGAGCCCACCCGAGCAACTTCCGTGTGGACATCCACGTAAGCGCCGGGCTGATACTCGACGACGGTGCTGGAGATGACATCGATTTTCTTGTGCAACTCCGGAGCAAGGACCTCCAAAGTATCGAATATCCATTGTCCGTTGCCCCTGCCGACGGTGACGTGAGCTGTCCCTTCGCCGAGGGGTCCATGCACGCGAAATTCAATCTGTGCTTCGTTCCATCCCGTTTCGTCCTTGAGAACGTCGCCGGATACGGTGCCGAGAGTCAGGGGAGAACCGAGTACATTCGTCACGACCGGGCTGGTGTTGAGTCTGGAAAGTGCCTCGTTTGCAGCCAGGTTGCGTTCTGTTTGGCGGCTCTGATGAACCACAACTGCGATACCGATCAAAATCGAGAGGCACGCCAGCAATAACGCAAATTGGATTGTCTTTCGATGGGATACGGGAACGTTTTTGGAGTGCCCGCAAAGTGGGCATACGCCGCCGCGGCGAACAGCGTCGTTCAGGAAGTTTCAAGGATTTCATCGACGGCTTGATTTACTTCGTCTATGGTGGGTTCGAAATCAACACCACATTCGCGACAGTTCACCACTGCTTCACTCCGGACGACGCTTTCAATGCGAGCCTCGGAAAAGTACCACATGGTCCCCTACACGTATACCGGACCGGAGTGCTATTGTGGCAACTGTCTTCTACGCCGATTTCCTGCCGGTCATTAGTAGATGGGCACTGATGCTTGTAAAGAAGAGAAACTGCCCTCCTGATTTGGAGGGCAGTCTACCTGAAGCGGGTGCGCGAGACGATGCATATTGTCTAACGGCTTGCATTCGTGTCCGGGACGGGAATCTGTGGTTGCTCGATGAAACCTTTTGCCGTCTCCTCGAGGTTGAAGGGTTCTTCAGAATCCACCTTAACAGCTTCGACGCGCGCCAGATTTCGTTTCGCCTTTTCGAAATCGGGGTCGGCGTTGATAGCACCCTTGTATTCCGAGGCCGCGGCCGCGAAACGTCCTGTATGCTCGAGCGCCATGCCCAGGTTGTTGTGGAATGTCGCTGTGTCCTTCCGCAACTCCACCGCCTTGGCCAGAAGCGGCAGAGCGTCGTTGAAGCACCCTCGTTCAAGGAATATCAGGCCGAGGTTATTCATCGACCAGGCATCGTTGTTGTTCAGTGCGATGGCTTCACGATAGGCCTCGATGGAGTCGTCGATCCTGCCCTGTGCGGCATATGTACGGCCCAGTAACCGATAGACTTCCGCAGAGGTGGGATCGATATCGCCCGCGTGCTCAAGCTTGCCTAAGGCGTCGTCAAAACGTCTTTGCTCGATCAGCAAGCGACTCAGGTTCACGAGGCTCTTGATGTGATCCGGGTCGATGCGCAGCGCTTCCTCAAATGCCGTCTCCGCCTTCGCAAGGTCGCCGCTCTTCGACGCGGAAAGCCCGAGCATGAAATGCCCCCATACGTTGAGAGGCTTTTGGCCCGTGTACTGTTGGAATAGCTTCGTTGCTTCGCTGAAATTCCCAGCCTTGTATGCCGCTTCTCCATCGGCGAACGACACCGGGCCAACGATCTTCGTTGCGGTCGTGTTGAGTCCTTTGTCGCCGGTCGTATCGTTTGTGATCGAAACGGGGATCGCTTGCGTCGTTTGCTCGGTGTGTTGCGACTGAGTCTGGGTCTGTGGCGTTTTGTCAGTTTTGGAACAACCGAAGGCAGCAAGTGCCGCCACGAGAAGCGCCGCTGTCATCTGTTCATTACGTTTCATATGTCCTCCTCTTTTACTCGGCCGCGCTCTGCGGCCGAGCGTTCGCCGGCTATAAACGCAACCAGCCGACCACACTGCCGTTGGGAGAAGAGACGTCGCTAACTGAACGAAACCTCACCAGTTATGGGTAAGGGCCAAGTGTCGGGGAAGGAGGCTTGTGTCGCGCATAGTGTTCGAGCAGACACGTTCTTTCGACCGCGCGTGTGCGTTTGGACACGGAAGACGATTCAGTTGTAGCGGCGGTCTATGACCGCCGACAGTCCAACAACTTGCGACATCGCCGGCGGTCATAGACCGCCGGCGACAGTTATGAAATCACGTGTGGCGGCGTAAGCCCTTACTCAGTCCATGTCGTCGCATGATCTTCAACAGGCTCGAGTGATCTGCAAGACCGAGCACCTCGGCGGTGCGGGTGACCTGCCAGCCGTGTTTCTCGAGGGCAGTGAGAACGATTTGACGTTCAGCATGAGCCTTCAACGCCTTCAAAGTGCCAGGAGCAGCTGTCGGATCCGAGACGTCGTCGAGTTCCTCTACCTGAATCTCCGGTGGAACATCGGAGACGTCGATGATGGCAGCGTCCGACGCAATCATCATCCGCTCGAGACAGTTTCGCAGTTCGCGGACGTTATTCTTTCGCCAATCGTAAGGCGCAAGCAGTGCGAGAGCTTCCGGAGAGATGGTCTTGGGCCGGACACGGAGATACGAAGCGATCGAGCGAAGGAGATGATCGACGAGAACCGGGATGTCCGCTAACCGCTCGCGGAGGGGCGGAACCACGAGCGTGTGCACGTTAAGCCGGTAGTAGAGATCCTGCCGAAAACGCCCCGCTGCGACCTCCCGCTCCAGGTCCCGGTTCGTCGCAGCGATAACGCGCGCGGTGACCGGGATGGCGCGGCTGCCCCCCAGCCGCATCACCTGCCGGTCTTCGAGCACGCGGAGCAGCTTGGCCTGGGCCTGGAGAGGAAGCTCTCCTATCTCATCGAGGAACAGCGTTCCATTTCCAGCGGCCTCGAACGCTCCTCTGCGAAGGCGGTCCGCGCCCGTAAACGCGCCGCGCTCATGGCCGAACAGCTCGCTCTCCACGAGCTGCTCGGGCAAGGCCGCGCTGTTCACCGCGACGAGCGGAGTCTTCGCGCCGGGTCCCAACCGGTGCAGTTCGCGCGCCACCAGTTCTTTGCCCGAGCCGCTTTCTCCGACGATCAGGACGCTGCTTGGAATCCGCGCAACACGCTCAATGGCCGAACGCAGCGCCCGCATGGGAACGCTGTCGCCGATAAGCGACGTTTCTCCGTCGAACCGCGACCGTAGCGACCGAAGCTCTTTGGCCATGCGCCCGCGAGAGACTGCGTTTTCGATCTCCTGGACCACGCGTTCGATCGGTTCTGCTTTGTCGACGAAGCCGTAAGCGCCAAGCCGCACGGCCTGTACGCAGCGGTCGTAGCTGCCGGTGCCGGTGTACACGATTGCGGGCGTGTCGATCCCGCGCTGCTGGAGCCCACGGAGTAGGTCGAAGCCGTCCGTGCCCGGCATCTCGAGATCAAGGACGACGCAGTCGATCGGCTCCCGGCCTAGAAGGTCGAGAGCCTCCTCGCCACCCGCGGCAACGATAGTGTCGTATTTCCCCACGCGCTTCAGATCGTAGGCGTATTGTTCGGCCATCGCCCGAACATCATCCACCACCAGAACCTGGATCGTCATTTGCGCTCCAGGCTTCCAGAGGGAATGTCGATGATCATGCGGGTCCCTTTACCGGGATCGCTCTCGACGGCCAGCGAACCCTGAAGGTCCATCACCAACCGGCGCACGATAGAAAGGCCCAGGCCGGTACCGCCCTCCTTCGTAGTATAGAAATCGTTGAAGATCCGGCCGGTCTCTTCTTTGGACATCCCACGGCCGGTGTCCGCGACGGTCACGCGGATTGACGGTAGCTCCTCGTCCCGCTCAACCACCTCGGTCGAAACACTGACGCGTCCCGGCTTCGACTGCAGACTCTCTACTGCATTAGCCGTCAGATTTTCCAGGATGCGCCGGAAAGCGATTGGGTCTCCGATTACCGGCGGAAGATTCGCCTTCAGGTGCGTCGTGAACTCGACTTGATCGTGCCGCTGCGCGCGAACCACTTCTGTGATCAAAGCGTTCAAATCGCAATCGCGCCGGTTCGGACTCGGTGACAGCCGCTGGTAGCTGGTCACAAGCGTTTCGAGATACGCGATGCTGGAATCAACCGTCGGACGCCGCTCGGCGAACACCGATTGAAGAGCGGAGGGTTCATCACGCTGGACCTGCTCCAGATGCCGCATCACGTTGCGAAGCGGGATGAGGCCGTTTTTAATGTCGTGGTTGATCTGGCGAGCCAGGTCGCCAACGGTTGCCCGCCTTTCCGCCTCGCGCACTCGCGCTGTGCTCGTCCGTAGCCGGGATACAAGATCACCGAGTAGCCGCGACAGAGAACCGACTTCGTCAGTCCGGCCCTGGTCGAAGCGTACATCCAGACGATCAAGATCGAGCACCGCTGTCTTCTGGGCAAGGGCAGCCAGCGGTCTGCTGATCCGGGACGATTGCCACAGGGCCAACAGCAGGGCAGTGATTCCGGTACCTACGGCAGTGATCAGGAACCAGGAGTCCACGCGGCGCTGCAGGATTCGAAGCGGGGCCAGCGACTGAGTCACCTGCAGCCGCGCCTGCACCACTTCCAGCGGCGTCTCTGCTCCCGTTCGGATTACGGGAACCTGGAACGCGCCCACTGCGGCGTCGGCGTGACCGGTCTCGGTTGATGGCGTTTCCTGGGCGGGATCCGAGGAAAGCCCACCTCCGGGATAGAACAGGGACACAACGATCGCTGGATCACGGGCCAGGCGTGCAAGAAAGGCCTTGTCGACGGCGACACCACCGACGAGCGTGAACGTCCTGCCACCGATGCGAAACGACTCGCTACGCGCAAGCGAAAGAAACTCCCCCGCGGGCGTGCGGGTCGTCAGTAATACCGGACCGCTGCGTGCATCGGCCAGTGCCGCCGCCAGCGCCGGTTCCAGGCGTCCGTGCTCATTCCTGAAATGACCAGAGCTGATAATCCGGCCATCACTATCCTGGATCTGCAGCATCAAAAGACCGGTAAGACGCATCGCCTCACCGGCGTAGTCAAGCAGATAGTTCCGTTCCGACTCCACGCCGGCGACCGCGGCCAGACGGAACCGGTTATCGTTGAGGAGTGCAGTCTTTAGAGAAGCGATTCGTTGGCTGATTCCGGTACTCTCGCGATGGAGATCCTCGCGAATGACCTCGACCACCCTATCGACCCGGACCTGGTACTCGTCGGAGAGGCGTCTCGTCATTTCCTGCCGCAGTCCAATTGCGAGCAGAGCAAGCGGGAGCAGCACCATAACGCCAAAGGCCAGGAGCATGCGAGTGCGCAGACTCATCGATCGCTCCTCATCTCCCGCCGTCCACAATCGACAATCCCCCGTCCCATTCCCTGGTTACGCCGGAACGCCCACGGCGCACAACCGCCTGCAGCCGTGTGTCAACCAGGGGAACGATTGTCTCCGGGTCCACCCATCCAACGTTATCGACGATGGCCTGTATTTCCCGGCACGGGTCGAGCGGACGACGGTCGAACACCATGATATAACCGGCGTCATTCCCGCGCCGGCGCGCCATAACGAGCGCTTCCCCAGTCAGTCCTGCAGCGATTTGATACGTCCGATTCGGGCGATCCGGGACCAGCGCGTCGAGAATTGCGGCTGCGCCGGGGCCAGACGCCCGGACAAGGCCGACGAGGCGCTCGGCCAGATCGCGCGCCGCGCCATCGCTCCTGTCATATACGATGCGTCCGGTCGTGGACGGAGCCTGGCTCCGAGGTTGAGAATAGGCGACCTCACAGCCGGAAACGGGCAATGACTCCCACCAGAACGGGCCAAGGGCTCCTCGTGCCTCACCGCGAACCGCGTCATGGGCAAGGGCCTCCCGCGCTTCCGCCGAGAGGGGGGATGACGTACGAGCACGGCCGGGGATAAGAAGCACGTGCGTTCGCTGCCATTCGAGCGGCGCCGACACAAACTGTGGCAGCGTGGCAGCGTAATTCAGCGCCGTTGATTCGCGTGTCAGCAGCAGGTCCACTCCCTCGTCGAGAAGATCACGTGGATCACGGCCGGGCGCAATGATGAATCGGACGGACAAGAGATTTTCTGGTTTCTCCAAAAGTGTCGAGTCCACGGGGAGCCGGATCAGTGTTATCACTGACCGGCCGGAGGAGGCCGGTGTAGCGCCGTCCGGTACGATCCTGACCGGCCGCGTTCCGAGCGGCCAGAGCGTACCGGGTACGCGCCTGGCGATGGCCAGATCCGTATGGGCGAGCGCGAGTGGGGCAAGTGGGGCGAGTGGGGCATCTCCGCGTTCGCTTCGCAATGCGATCTCGAGCGTTTGATCGTCGAGAGCAGAGACCGCCCGGACCAGACGGCGGACTTCCGGTCGCAACTCGCCTCCGCTGGAACCGATGCTCCAAGCCGACACCACATCGGCGGCCGTTACCGGTGTGCCGTCCGAGAACCGGGCCTTGTCGCGCAGGGTCACGATCCACGTACTGCGGTTAGCGTCTAGCCGCCAGGAGGCCGCCAGTCCCGGCCCCACACGTCCGTTACAATCAACTCGGACCGGGGTTTCGTACAACTGCCGGAAAAGCAATCGCTCGCTCTCGTTCGATGGATGTGGTGCATTGGCTGGATCGATTCGTTCCCCCAGCCCAACGGTGGCCACGGGTTCACCTGGTTCAGAAATCAACCCGCAGTCGACGGAGCTTTCAGCAGGAAACTGGGCTGCTGGCAATGAAGGTGACGCCTGAGAAGGCGGAACATTCACCGGTGCAGGTAGTTGGGATGCCGTTTGAGGAAGTGGCTCTCCATGCGACGAGGTACGGAAAACGGATCCCCACACCGCCGCAAGGCAGACGATGAACGCGAGCCTTACGCAGTTCCGATTCCTCACCTTCACCGTCTTACGCATCCTCATGATTGCCACCCGCAGAAATCGAAACCGGATCACCAAACCACCCTCCTCAAGTTGAGCAGGGTGACTGCGCCATCAAATAAATACTGTGCAAACTAGCTTTGACGGCGCAGACGGAACGGTGTTCTAAGCCACGCACGTTCCTGCCAAGCATAGCTGTCAGACACCGTTATGGTCCATTCCAGTCATCAAATCCACTTTTTTCGATTGCGGTGAATGAGGGTCGTAACCGTTCTTGAGGAGCCAGCGCAAATGTCCGCAGACCAGGAGTCCAGGCTGGGTAAGTCCGCTCATCTTCGGAGTGTCTTCGATTGCCAACGCCCAGCGCTGAATACACCGTACACCATTCGGGTCGGGGAGAGAACTCGCCAGTTCAGAATCTAGACCGCAATAGCACCTTGGTGCAATGGGAGAGCCGCGGGCTAGGTGCTTAACTGCGGACATGGCGAAATGGTCTGCAAAAACTATAAAGTCTGTATGGGCGGCGCTGATCGTAATGGCTTTGCTCACCAACCGGCCTCTTTTCAGCAACACTATCACTGTGACGAATACGTCCGATACCGGGCCGGCTCGCTACGGGACGCGATTGCAAGCGCTTCAGCCGGCGATACGATCAACTTCAGCGTCAGAGGCGCGATCACGCTATCCAGCGGTGCGCTTTCCATTCGGAAAAATCTGACAATTAGCGGACCCGGTGCTTCCAATCTGGCAATTGGCGGAAATAATTCGCGGGTCTTTACTATCGCTGACTTTGGTACCGCAACCGTGGTCATATCGGCTTTGACCATCCGGAACGGTAGAACCGACGACTCCGGCGGCGGCATTTTCAACGGCGGAAACCTGACACTGACGGACAGCGTCGTTTCCGGCAACTACGCGCCCAACACCGGCGGCGGCATCTACAACGGCAACAGCGGAACGCTGACCCTCAGCAACCGCATCGTTTCCGGCAACTCCGCGGGCGTTTTCGGAGGCGGCATCAGCACCGAGTCCGGCTCGTTGTTGACCCTCACCGGCGCCACCGTTTCCGGGAATTCCGCCTCTGTAGGGGGCGGTATAAACAACCACGACGGGACGCTCACTCTCACGAACAGCACTGTCTCCGACAATTCCGCCTTGGGGGCCTATGGCGGGACCGGCGGCGGCATCTATAACGGCGGACTTGGCGGAACAGTGATGATCACCAATAGCACTGTATCGGGCAACTCCGCCTTCTATAACGGTGGCGGCATCTATCAAGTTTTCGGGGCGTTGACCGTCGTCAACAGCACTATCTCCGGCAACTCTGCAACGGGTATTTGCGGCGGCTGCTCGGGTGGCGGTGGCATCTACAACGCTCAGGCCACGGCCGTTGTTCGTAACAGCACGCTTTCCGGTAACACCTCGTATTTGGGCGGCAGCATCATAAGCCTCTACGGGACTACCACTCTGAAAAATTCGATCCTGGCGAAAGGTTCTTCGGGGACGAACTGTTACACCTACTTTTCTAACGCGATCGTTTCTGAGGGCTATAACCTTTCGGATGACGCTAGCTGCTTCAGTTTCTTAAACCAACTCGGGGATTTAAACAACTATCCCGCAGACCTCAGCCCGAACGGCCTCCAAAACAACGGCGGCTCCACTCAGACAATAGCGCTGCTGGCAACGAGCCCCGCGCTGGATCGCGTTCCCGTAGGCTCCTGCACGGATTCCAGTGGGAGCCTAATAACTGACCAGCGCGGCGTCGCTCGACCTCAAGGTGGCGCCTGTGATATCGGGGCCTTTGAACTGATTCTCTATCCAACGGTGCTGGCCCTCGCCTCAAGCCCGGACTCCGTTATCGCTGGTACGGCGGGACCGGTAACCCTCGCTGCGACGCTAACACGGCAGGATACGGGCGGAGCCGTCTCGGGAGCCTCGATCACTTTCAACGTCGTCAATGATTTTTCCTTGGGGACGGCGATCACGGACGCCAACGGTATGGCTACGCTCTTGTTCAATCCGGCGTCGCTTGCGGTGGGGAGTCACACGATCAAAGCGTTCTTTTCCAGGCAAACTATCAACAATGTCGCCTTCGGAGACAGCTTCAGTCCCACCGGGGAATTACACATTGTGCCGCCGCCCTACGCCGCCCAAGTCCAGCAACCTATCGACACTGATGGATCGAGTGTGTTTAACGCCAGTCGCGGCGTTGTACCGGTTAAATTCACACTCAACCACAATGGCGTGGCGACGTGCCAATTGCCTCCCGCGACAATTTCACTCTTTCGCACCGCCGGCACCGTCGTTGGGGCAATCACTGAAGCCACGTATCTGCAGTCATCCGACAGCGGCCCAAACTTCCGCATTGACGGCTGCCAGTACATTTATAACCTCGCGACCAGTTCGCTCGGCACAGGAACGTATGCGGTATCCATATCGATCGGTGGGAGCGTAGTGGAAAGCGGAACGTTCGGCCTGAGATAGAACTATGTACTAATCATCCGGCGTTTTGGCGTGAAGGCCGTGATCGGTAAAGTGGAATGGTCGCCAAGACGCACGTCACAATAGACTGTTGCAGAAACAACCTGCAGAAGGTCGTCACGGATGATTCGTCTGGGGAGAGGCTGCGCCGGGCGCCGGTTCGACCAACGAAACTCCGTGAAGGGCCAAGTGAGATGGACGCTCAATGCACCAAGAGCCGCTAACCATCATCCTCTCGTTCGCCTTCTTGTTCGCCGTTGGCGCCATTGGGAGTGCCATGTGTCTCGGGTGGCTGACGCATCGTGAGTATCTGATTGCAAGGGAAGATTGGGTGCGGGACGGAGGTCCGACGTGGTGGCCGTGGCAGCCGCGACAGTTCCGACAGTGGCTATCGTCCGAATTCCATGTGAACAACGCACCACGAATACGGTGGTTATTTTCAACTCCTGGTTGGGTCAAGCGTGACCGGACGGCATGGGCCTTACATACCGGTCACCGAATCCTTACCTTCGTCGCGTTAGCCTCATGGATCACATTGATGTGGGTCTTGATCAGAACGTCAGGCAATCCGCGTTGAATGGGAAATGTTCATTATCCACTGGTCAATTGTCATTTTTCACTTGTACGGGACGATCACCTTTCCACCCTTCATCACAAATTTCACGCGTTGAAGTTCGGTAATGTCGGCCGATGGGTCACCGGAAACAGCCACGAGGTCTGCGTATTTGCCTTTCTCGACGGAACCAAGGCGGTCTGCCCATCCCAGAATCTCAGCATTGATGATCGTTCCTGACTGAATTGCCCTTGCCGGCTTCACACCGGCATGCTTCACCAGCGACTCGAATTCGAGCGCTTGCGTGCCATGCGGGAAAGTGGAACCGTCGGCACCGCTGCCCACCATCATTTTCAAACCGTTCGTCTTTCCCGCCATCGTTACTGCTCTTTCAAAGATGGGAATCATGCGGTACTTGCCGTCCGTGTTCTTCTTATCGACATCGTCCATGTAAGGTTCGATGTATCGGGTGAAGGTCGGATCGTAATACAGACCCTTTTGCACGATCATATTGGCCTCTTCCTGATTGAGGTCATAGGCGTGCTCGATCGTGTCGCACCCTGCCAGGATGGCATTGTGCTTTCCTTCTCCACCCAACACGTGACAGCCGGCTTTGTGTCCGAGCTTGTGAGTTTCGTCGATCAATGCCTCCAGCACTGGCTTGGGGTACATCAAGACAAATTTCGGCTCGCCGGTGGGCGTGAATGAATAGCCGCCTGTCGGAAAGAGCTTGATCCAGTCGACGCCGTGTTGAATATGCTCCTGAACCGCCTTTCGTGCCTCCTCAACCGAGCGGACGAAGATGTTGCCGAGGGGATCCTCCGATTCCGATTGCCGCCCGCCGCCCCAAGCGATTCCGCGGCCTGAAACCTGGTATCTCGGACCATCGATTCGGCCTTCGTCAATCGCCTTGCGGATGTCCACATCCGCGTATCCGTTCCCGTGCGAGCTCATGTCCCGCGCCGCGGTGAAGCCCGCGCGGAGATCCGCTTGCAAGTTGTGGATGGCGATGAGCGTCGACGTCTCGCGCGACATGCCGGGTTTCGGCGTGTTGAACATATGCGTGTGCGCATCGATCAAACCGGGCAACACCGTTGCCCCACTGAGATCAATGACGTGAGCTCCGGCTGGAATTTTGATTTGCGCTTCGGGCCCGACTTCCGTGATCCGCTCGCCTTGCAGAAGGACGATCTGTTTCGTCAGCATCTGGCCGTTCTTGCTGTCGAACAATCGGCCTGCCCGAACGGCGATCACCTGCGAAGGGGGCGCGCACTTGATGACGCCTCCGTCAGAGCCGACGCAGGGCGTCGGTCCGGCTCCCCGCCATGGAGCCGGGGGAGGCTGAACCGCCTGCGCCGATAGGGTTGCTGCAACCAGTAAAATTCCGAATGCCGCCAAGACCGCCTTGTTTCGCATCGTCATACGCGCCCTTTCTTTGTGTGTTTGTGGTTTTTGCAGGTAAAATGCCGGACGTAGGATTTTACACTTTTCCCGGGGAGGACGCGAATGCGGCGCGCGCTAATAGTTGCGGTCGTTCTAGTTATCTCGACCGCTCTGGCCGCCACGCAAAACGCTCTGTCGCCCCGCGCCGTTCTCGATCAATACTGCATCACCTGCCACAACGAAAAGCTTCGCACTGCCGGTCTTGCTCTGGACAAGCTGGATGTCATGCACCCCAACTCGAATGCCGAGATCTGGGAACGCGTCATCGAAAAGCTGCGGGCCGGTTCCATGCCTCCGCCGGGAAGACCGCGGCCGGACACGGCAACGTATCGTGCGGTTGCAACCTGGTTAGAGAATGAAATCGATCGAGCATGGACAGCAAATCCCAATCCCGGCAGAATCGGTGCGGTCCATCGGCTCAATCGAACCGAATACAGCAACGCGATTCGCGACCTCTTCGGCGTCACTGTCGACGTCAGATCGCAGCTTCCCGGAGACGAGACGGCGGACGGCAGCTTCGATAATTTCGCGGACTCACTCTCCATCTCGACCGCGCATTTGGAGCGGTATCTCTCCGTTGGTCGCCAGGTAACGCGCCTCGCAACGGGGCTCCCGCCAACCAGCCCATCGATGGACCGGTTCGAAATCCCCCTGCACGTCTTACAAGACGAGCGGCAAAGCGAAGAACTGCCATTCGGGTCTCGCGGCGGAATCGCCGTTAAATATGATTTCCCGATCGACGGCGAATACCTGATCAAGGTTCGCCTCCAGCGGCAATATCAGGATTACATCAAGGGAATGGGATGGCATCAGCAACTCGATATTCGCCTTGATGGATCGCTACTGAAACGCTTCACCGTAGGCGGCGAAGGAAAGGGCCGCCCCGCCGCGTCCAGCTATGCCGGCGATGGCGAGCCGGGATTCGCGGGAGATGACTCGTGGGAAAAATACATGCAAATCGGAGCGGACGCCGGATTGGAAGTTCGTGTTCCGATCGAGGCGGGACCGCACCTGGTCGGTGTGTACTTCGTGCGAGAACTGTGGGAGCCGGAAGGGCTGCCCCAACCGCTGCAGAGAGGCCGTGTTATTACGGACGACCAGGTCTATATGGACTACGCTAATGTCGGCGCAGTCCTCATCGGCGGACCCTTCACATCCACGGGAACCGCGAACGATGCACCGAGCCGCCGCGCGATCTTTGTCTGCTACCCGAAGCAGCCGGCCGAAGAAGGCGCATGCGCTAACCGGATTCTTTCACGTATAGCGCGCCTGGCCTACCGCCGGCCCGTCACACAACAGGATGTGCAAACGCTGTTGGAGTTCTTCAACAAGGGGCGGCGTGACGGCGGAACATTTGATACCGGTATTCAGTTCGCGCTCGAGCGTCTGCTGGTCGATCCGGATTTTCTGCTCCGCGTCCACCGGGACTCGAAGCAGAGTGAATCGATCTATCGTCTCAGCGATCTCGAGATTGCGTCGCGATTGTCGTTCTTCCTGTGGAGCAGCATCCCCGACGAGCGGTTGCTCGACTTCGCCGAACGCGGCCAGCTCAGCAATCCGCAAACTCTCGAGAGAGAAACGCGGCGGATGCTCGCGGATCCGCGCGCAATCGATTCGCTTGTAACGACCTTTGCGGGGCAATGGTTGAATTTGCGGCGTGTCGAGGAGACCGTCGTCGATCCGGGACGTTATCCGAATTATGACGAAAGTCTGCTTCAAGGATTTCAACGCGAAACCGAACTGTTTATCGGCAGCACGATCGGTGAGGACCGGAGCCTAGCGGACCTCTTGAATGCGGACTACACGTTCGTCAACGAGCGGCTCGCACGGCATTACGGAATACCCGGAGTTTACGGCAGCCGCTTCCGGCGCGTGACGCTGCCG
>Ga0209376_1000417_pt1 | contig 47329 bp, 34 predicted proteins | sample GraSoiAngelo_134_FD_185891 | JGI IMG/M metagenome (GOLD analysis project Ga0209376, IMG submission 185891) | Grasslands soil microbial communities from the Angelo Coastal Reserve, California, USA - 14_0929_05_30cm (SPAdes) (version 2) | ecosystem: Environmental > Terrestrial > Soil > Grasslands ...
GGCGATCGGAATCGAAGGCCGCCCGGGCCTCCTGGAGGACGACACGGTCCTCATTCAATGCCGTCTCGCGGTCCTCGAGATCGCGCGTTCGAGCGGACAATTCCTGGTGTGTGGCCTCCGCCCGTGCGGTCGCCTGGTTTGCTTTCTCTTCCGCTTCCCGGACCTGGGCCTCGCGGGACTCGAGTTCCGCCTCGAGCGGGGCCACGCGCCCCTCCCTCGCGTTCAATTCCTCCCCCTTGGCTGCGGCGGCGGCCTCCGCCGCTTCAGCGCTGGCCACGCGCTCGTCGACCGATCGCTTGAACTGTAGCAGATCTTTCTGATCGATCTCGAATTGCTCTCGGCCGTGGGCGAGATCTTCGAGATCCTTGCGGACGACGGCCCGGCGATCTTCCAAGTCCTTCCGTTCCCCGCGGATCGCCTCGACTTCCTGGGCCAGGCGCTCCTTCTCGGCGCGGAGGCGGTCCTCTTCCGGCGCGAGGTCTCGCTCGCGCTCGTTCAATCGTTCCTCCACCGTCCGGACGGAAGTCTCGCGCTCGGTGACGGCCCTGGACTTCGTGGAGAGTTCCGCTTCGCGGGCCTCGACCTGGGCCTTTCCGGCATCCAACTCTCCCCGCGCGGCTTCGTTCTTCTTCGCGAGGTCCTCCAACGCGCCGCGTTCCTGCGCGACCTCGAGTTCGCGTCGGCGTAGGTCCTCCTCCTTCGCGGCGAGGGCGGCCCGATCCAACTCGATCTGCGATCGCGCTTCGTCCGCCTGCTTCTGAATCGCGTCCAGCTCGACCCCTCGCGTCTCGATCCCGACCCCTCGCTCGTCGAGTTCCTTCGATCGCGCTTCGAGTCGGCCCTCTTCTTGGCGGGTCTCTTCCAAGCGCTGCTTGATCGCGTCCTCGAACTTGTCCTGGACTTGGACGAGCATCTCCCGCGCGAACTCGACCTGTTCCGGGCTCACGGGACCGTAGGCGAGGAGGGCGACCGCGAGGGCATCTCCGCGAACCGTCTGCCCATGGTACTTCTGAATCTTGATCGGCTTGTCGACCGCGTCGAGGATGCCGGCCTCGACGACTTGCCCATAGGTAACTTGGCACGCCGGGTCCAACGTGAATTCCCGGAGCATCTTGCCCCGTTCGTCCACGAGGAAGGCCTTCGCGGGCCGCCAACGCTGCCGCTGGGCGAACATCCCGATCATCACAAGGACTCCAATTGGGGGGATGGCAAGCACGTAAGGCGTCTGCCAGATTCCGGGCTGTGGATTCGTCGGCGGGTTGACAGAGGGCACGATGCGACCGACCCCAATCTTATCGGTGGTGCCGCGGAGCCCCACCTCGTCGATCGCGACCGCCCGGACCGTCACGTTCTCGATCGGCCCGCTCGGAGTCCAGGTGAAAGTTCCATCGACGGATGTATCGGAGCCGATCGAATTCCATGTGCCGTTGAAGTACGTGAAATCCACGCGGACGACATCCGGGGCGGTCACGTAGGAGAATGTCAGCGTGCCGTTTGTCGCTTGATCGTCCGAGACCGTCCCGAGGGTGATCGTCGGAGCCGTGTTGTCAACTTCGATTGGCGAGACGAGGGTGGTGTTCGTGAGCGTGCGGTTGTTTTCGACGGTGGCGCGAAGACTCCCTCCGATGAAATTGAGGCCGGAGGTGTTCCACAGGAACGTCCCGTTCGGGAAGACCGGCGAGCCCATTGGCCTCCATCCCGATCCATCGTTGTACTCAAACGTGACTTGAACTGCCCCCGTCGAACTGGCGTATCGAATCGGGACGATCCCTGTCACATGGGCGTTCAACCCGGGAGCCGAGATTCCGATCCACGGTCGCACGCCGAGGAACGTGAGGCGGATTTCGCTCAACGTTGGCGTGACGGTGGGATCCACCGTTGTCAGAGTTGCGCGGAACCGAATCCGACCCGTTGCGACGCTTTCGCTCAGGAGAGAGGCCGGAGGGGAGACCGAGTGCCAGCTCCCGCCTCCGTCGAGGGAGTATTCGTAGGCGGTCGTCTGTCCGTTCAGTGTTTGGACCACGCTGACGTTCCGCCACTCGGAAATGTCCGAAGTGACGAGGTCCCGCGTCTCCACCGTCCCCGCGGTCCTTCGGGCTGTCCACGAGACATTCACGTCTCCGACGACGGGCGTGTGATCCGGGGAGGTGACCGCGAACGAGAGACGGAACTCAAAGTACCGCGAACTTCCGCTCAGGCCGGACCCCGCGGGATTCGCGTATGGGGCAGACCAGTTCGTCCAGGTGGCATCCGCCGGAGTGACGTTCCCGGTCCGCGTCGAGACGGCTACCGTCGCATCGGGCCCCTGGCTGACTCGAATGTAGTCCACGTCGACCGCGAGGGGAACCCCCGAAGTGCCATCGGCGGTGAAGAAGGCAAGCCGGATCGCGTACGGATATTCGTCCGTTGGCGAGTAAGTATCTCGGAGAACCCAGGCGATTCCGTTGTCGCTTGTCCATGCCTGGAAGGTGTTCCCCGTGCGCACGAGGCGAGACCAAGCCGGGATCGGGTTCGCGTTCGCGACGTCGACCCTGGTCGTGGTCGCTGCATCCGCCGTCGCGCGGATCTGCCATCGGACGGTGCCACTTGCCGAATCATACCGCTTCTGGACGCCGTACCAGTTCCACGTGTCGAGGAGCGCCATGAGCCCTGCTTTCTGCCCGCCCGCCGTCGGGTTCGTCGAGAACTTCATCGTCGCGTTGAAGTCTCCGACGATTCGTCCCCAGAGTACGTTGCCGGTGAACGTCGCCCCACCGATGTCCGCGCCGGTGGTCGAAACGACATGGAGGTGGCCGGGCGTCGTCGCTCCGACGTCCTGCGCGGCCGGTGGGTTGATCCAAGTCCACTTCGGGTCTAGCGATCCGCCGTTGAACTCGTCGGCGACGAGCGACCGCGCGGAGGCGTTCCACGAGATCGACTGCCATTGCGCCATCGTTCCCGGTCCGCCGACTTTCGACACATACACCCCGGCCGCGCCCAGGATTCGGTACGAGAGATCGAGGCGCGGGCGCCGAGTGGCATCGACGGCATAATCGCTCGAGAAGAACGTCTTGTCCGCGTTGGCGCCGGTGCTGATCGCCGCGAGCATGAGACCGTTATTGGGAAGTCGGCCCCGATACCAGAGGTCAACGAGTTGCGTGACGTTCCACGAACGCCAGCCCGCGGTGTTGTCCAGAGACACCTGTCCGATGACATGGACGTTGATGTCCCCGCCCGCCGTCCCCCACGGCGTCCCGGTCATCCGGTTGTTCCAGGTGGCTTGTGCTTCATTCCAGGAAGACGTCACCTGGACCGCGTATCCGGTGAAGGTCGCGCCAACCCCCGCGCTCTGATAGAGGTTGAGGGTCGCGCCGTCGATGACCGCGCCTGCGGGGATCGACGAGAGGTCGAATCGGAGGATGGGACGAGATTGCGGGTTGAACCCGTCCAAGATCAGGGTCGTGTCGGACCCATGGTTCATGTTCACATTCTGCTGGTCCAGCCACGTATCCTCGCCGACGGCCGGGGCCGGTTGCAGGCTGAGAAGGGTGGACGGGCCCGAGGTTGCCGCGAGCGTGACGTTGCCGGGCGAGCGGGCGAGGTCCACGTTCGTCACGTTGTCCGGCGCCGCGAAGTCCGCCGCGGTCGTGCTGTTCCACCAGGTCACATACCGTTCAAGGGCCGCGGTCGCCCCGGAGATCTCGGTATTGGCCATCGCATAGTCGGACGGCGTTGTGAAGTTCCAGACCGCCGTCGATGTGCCGTCGCCGTTGTCCATCGTCGTCGGATCCGCGTGGGCAGGCGGGACCGCGAGACTCGACAACGCTCCCAGGAGGAGAATGCCGATCGTGGCGATGAGCGCGCCGCGCCACGGCATGCCTCCGACTGGAGGGGCGACTCTTCTCAAAGGGAATCAGGAAAAGAGCCGGGAGTGAGCTATTTAAGGGCCGGTCGGTGGTTATCTGAGATGATTATATGGAGGGAACCGCTACTCGGCGGTGACCCGACCTGAAAGGCGGGCTTCCATCGCCTCGAGTTCGGCCGCTCGTCGGCGCAGTTTCTCCTCGCGGTCGAGCAGTTCCAGGGCCTTCTGCTGGATGATCTTCACCCTTCGCTCAATGTCCTTCTTGGCCTCGTCGGTCTGCGCACGCGGGTCGGGCGCCGGCGCCCTCGCCTGCGCGAGGATTGTCTTCTGACGGCCCACGTCTTGTTCTCGTGTCGTCAAGTCGTCCGTGCGGCGCGCGAGGTCATGCTCCCGCTCGTCGGACTTCGCCTCGCGATCTCGAACCCGTTCCTCCCGGTCCAGGAGTTCGATCGCGCGGCGCTGGAGGAACTTCCGTTCGCGGGCCAGTTCCTCTTTCTCACCCTCCTGGGCTTTCCGAACCTCGTCGGTGGGGGCGGAACCGGGCTCGCGGTGGGATGCGACGAGTCGTTCTTTCGCCATCGCTGCGAACCGTTGGCTCAGGTCGGCGACGCGCGCCTCGATCTCTTTGCGGGTTTTTTCTTCCTCGACCGATCGCGCCGCGACATCTTTCCGCTCTTTCTCAAGCGTGCCGACCGCCTCGCGCGCCTCCTGTTGAATCCTCTCGATTTGAGCGGACGCCTCCGAAAATCGAGTCGCGAGTTCGTTCCTCTCCGCGATGATGGCCTTGCGCTCCTGTTCGAACGCTTGCCGGGCCTCCGCCGTCATCTTCGGATCGGCCTTCTTCGATTCGAGGGCCTGGTTCGAGGCGAGCTGCTTCGTCATCTCGAGGGTCTTCATCGCCCGCGAGACGCCGCGCGAGACGGAGTCTTGCATCCGGGCCGCGTAGTCCGCAAGCGAGGCAAGGCCCGCCTTCTGTCGATTGAGTTCCTCCTGTCGGCCAGAGAGGTTCGCGAGTTCGGCCTTCAGTTTGGCCTCCTGTTCGGCGAGGGCCTTCTCCTTCGTATTGAGTCGCGACTCGCGATCGGCAAGCCCCTTGTCCGAGTCGACCTTCGACTCTGAGCCCCGGACCGGGGTGCCACCCTTCGCCGCGAGATGGGAATCCGCGGCGGTCAATAAGAGGGCGGTCCAGTCGACGTCCTCGCTCGCGAGATGTCCGCGAGACAGGAGGACGAAGACGAACTTCCCACTTTGGAAGGCGGTGAACACGTATTCTCCGACGAAGAGAGAATCTCGATCTCCGATCCCTTCCGGCGGCAGGACCTTCAGGAAATCGTCGTAGTCGATCGGGCAGTCCGCATCGAGGATGTATTCGCCGGACATCTCGCCTCGGTCGTCGAGGACGTAGATTTTTTTGAGCTGTGCGCGGACCGCCTTCCTCGCGGGCGCCGCCATGAGGACCGGGAGAAGGGCCGGGCTGAGACCTCGCAGTAAGATTCCCGTCACCAGGGCTTGGATCGGCCCTTGCATGCGCTGCCCGCCTCGATATGCGAGGGCGTTCCCTCACACGAGTTCGTCGGAGAGAATCGAGCGGGCTGCACTCTATTTAAGGGGCGGGCTTTGGTTATCGGTCGTGAGAAGGGCCGCTCATTGTGGCGGCGCGGATGGCGTTTTGTCGTGTGTCGCCGTCGTCGAATCGGATTCGGGAACGGAAGGCGATTTCAACGTCGCCTGCCGGAACGTGCGCTGCATTAGGATCGCGTAATCCCGGAGGGCGACCAGGCGCGTCTCCCTTGTCCGGACCTCGGCCTCCAGATCCCGGAGGGCCATGGCGGAGCTTCGGAGTTCCGCCTCGAGGAGGGCGATCTTCTGCTCGCGACGACCGAGGCTCGCCTCGCGCGCCCCCACTTCGCGTTCTCGTTCGCGGAGTGCGTCCTCCCGCGCAGCGACGGCCGGCGAAAGGACGGGAGGGAGATGCACGCGCATCGCTGCCAGGAGGGTGCCAATCGAACCTCTCTCCTCGATCCTCGGGACCCCGTGGCTCAACACGACGAACCACAGGTCTTCGACTCGAAACGGAGTGAAGGCGTACTCGCCTTGGTAAAACGCGACGAGATGGCGCATGCCGCTGACCGGGATCGACCGGAGGAGATCGTCGTACTCCAGGGGGCAGTCATCGCGGAGGGCGTATTCGCCCAGCAACCTCGTCCCTTCGTCGAGGACGAAGATCCGTTCGTAGTCGATCTTCGGGACCATGCGAGGGGCTTGAACGGCGGACCTCGCCGCGCCCACCGTCCCATCCGGCTGGGCCGGCGCTTCGTCGACGACGGACTCTCTCATAGCTGGGACGACCTCCCCTTACCCCTACGTGGAAGATAGGAAGGGTCCGCATCTTGAGGGTTTCTGTCCGCTGGCCCTCGTTATCATCCTCGACATCGAGGGTGGGGGATTCGAACCCGCATCAAACCAGAGAACGGGCCTTCTCGAGGTTGTCCACCCCGAGGGCAAGCTGCGGGCGGCCCCCGACGGTTCCGAGCTGGATCGCGCTGACCACGTCGACGCCGGCATCCCCGAGCCTCTTCGCGAGTGCCGCGAGGGAACCGGGTTTGTCTTCGAGTCGGACGACGAGGACCGTCCGCGTCGAGCAGGCATATCCGTGTTTCACCAGCGCCTCGCGGGCCTGCATTGGCTGGCTCGCGATCAGGCTGACATAGGACCGGCCGGCCACGGACTCCGCGCTGATCGCATCGATGTTGATGCCGGCCTCGCCGAGGACCGCCGCGAGCTTCGCGAGTTCGCCCGGACGATCGGGCACGTCGATGTCAATCTGGATCAATGTTTCTCCCTCGCGCCCGGATAGCGTTCCGAGCGTACAAGCGTTGCGTGCCTTCGCCCGGCGGCGAATCCCTTATCCGGCTTCGCCGCGTCCGACACGTTGACGATGCGCTTCCAACTTGCGTACGTGGGAATTCAGGTCCGCGACATCGAGCGGTCGTTGGCGTTCTACCGCGACATCCTCGGCATGCGGATTGTCCGGCGCGCGCGGGTGCCGGAAACCAAGGGCGAGTGGGTGGAGCTTCGGAGTCCCGGTTCCCGCCTCCTGCTCGAACTCAACTGGTACCCGGAGGGCTCCAAATTCTTCGCGGGACCCTATCGCCGCGGCGATGCCCTAGATCACATCGCCTTCTATTGCGAGGACGTCGAGGGCGCCTACCGCGAGCTGCTGGCGAAGGGCGTTCGGTCCGCCCAAGCCCCTTTCATGGAGGGCGGATCGCTCCTCGCCTTCGTGCGGGACCCCGACGGTCTCTGGATCGAACTCAACGGTCCGGCCGCATCGTCCTAGAACCGCAGTTCCTTCGGCTCCGGTTCCCGGGATGGGGCCATGAGGACGATTCGGGCGTCGACGACGCGATAGCCGCGGCCCTGTTCCAGGGCGATGACCGGGTTGAGGTCCATTTCCTGAATCGAATCGTGGTCCGAGACGAGCGCCGCCAGCCGCAAGATGGCCTCCTGGAGGGCCGGCACGTCGCGGGCCGGCTCCCCGCGGACCCCGCGGAGCAACGGGTAGGTACGGATCGACTCGATCATCCGAATCGCGTCGCGATCCGTCAAGGGCGGCAGTCCGAAGGAGACGTCCTTCAGGTATTCGACGTAGATCCCGCCGAGCCCGAAGACGAGCAGAGGACCGTAGACCCGGTCGCGCGTCATGCCGAGGATGACCTCCTTTCCTCCCTCCACGAACTCTTGGACGAGGAACCCGTCGAGGACGACCTTCCGCTGGCGGAGTCGCCGCTCCATCCGCGAGGCCGCGTCGAGCAGTTCCTTTTCGTCCTGGAGTCCCAACGCCACCGCCTGGAGCTCCGTCTTGTGGACGATCTCGGGGCCCGCGGCTTTCAGGACGACGGGGAAGCCGACCCCTTTCGCGGCCCGGGAGACGTCTTCGAGTCGTCGGACGAGTCGGGCCTTCGCGGTTTGGATCCCGTAGGCAGCGAGCACCGCATTCGCCTCATCGTGGAGAAGCCGAGACCGACCTTCCTGGGCCGCGCGGGCCAGGATCGCCGCGGCGCCGTCGCGGTCCACGGTGAACGTCCGCTCCGTCCCCTCGTCCCGTTTGCGATATTGCCCGTGACGATACATCGCGGCGAGCGATCGCGCGGCGCTCTCCGGGAACAGATACGAGGGGACGCCATGGCTCACGAGTTCCACGAAACCGGGACTGTCCTCGGACCGGCCGAGGAAGTTGCACAACACGGGCTTGGCGTGCGCCTCCGCGGCCTGCCACACTGCGCGGGCGACGTCCACCTCGTCGACCCGCACCGGAGGAACGTAGATGGCGATCGCGGCGTCGACGCCCGAATCGGCCAGGACCGCCTCGAGCGCCCGCCGATAGTCCTCGAGGGTCCCTTGCGGCGTCAGGTCGACCGGGTTTCGGAGGGACGCTTCCGCGGGGGCCCAGGAGTGCATGAAGGCTTGGGTCGCCGGAGACAACTCCGCGAGGCGCAAGCCTTGTGCGATGAGTTCGTCGACGCACATGATCGCGGGACCGCCGGCGTCGGAGACGATGGCCACTCGATCGCCCCGCGGAAGCGGTTGAAGGGAGAAGGCCATCGCGAGATCGAACAGCTCCTCAATGGAGCCGGCCCGAAGCACCCCGGTCTGCGCGAACACAGCCTCCGCCGCGAGGTCGGAACCCCCGAGGGATCCCGTGTGCGATGCGGCCGCTCGACTCCCGGCCTCGGAGCGGCCCGACTTGACGGCGATGACCGGTTTCTCCTTCGTGGTCGCCCGGGCGATCCGGACGAAGTTCTTCGGGTTCCCAAAATTCTCGATGTACGCGAGGACGATTTTGGTCTCCGGGTCGGCCCGCCACGACGCGAGCAGGTCGTTCAGGCTCACCTGGGCCTTGTTCCCCAGGGAGCAGAACTTCGCGAAGCCGACCCCGAGCGTCCTGGCATGTTCCAGGATGGCGATGCCGAGCGCGCCGCTCTGCGTGACCAGCGAGATGCCTCCCCGGAGCGGCGGCGTCGGCGCGAAGGTCGCGTCCATTCGGACGTCGGGATGCGTGTTGATGACGCCCATGCAGTTCGGACCGACCAGCGTGAGGCCGTACGACTCGCAGATGCGGAGGAGGCGGGATTCTCGCTCGACGCCGACCCCACCGATCTCCCGGAAACCCGCCGTGATCACGACGAGTCCTCGCACGCCTTTCTCGCCGCAGGCCTTCGCGGCATCGACCGCGAGATCGGCGGGGACCGTGATCACCGCGAGATCGACGGGATCCGGGACGTCCGAGATGCGGGGATACGCGCGGATCCCGTGGATGCCGGTCGCGTTCGGATTCACCGGGTAGAGGATCCCTTGGTATTCGTTGACGATCAGATTCCGCAGGATCTCGTAGCCGATTTTTCCACGATGGCGCGAGGCCCCGATGACCGCGATGGATCTCGGAGAAAAGATCGCGTCGAGTCCCTCGGCGGACATCCCGCCGCCAAGTTCCGGGGCCGTAATGAACCTTGCCGGAGGCCTGTCGTGTGAGGAGTTATCACGCATGGTAACTACGTCCTTCGCCTAATATATCGTGAAGTGAACCGGGAAGTCCGCCTGGATTGGGTTTGGTCCCGCCCGGAGCCTCGAATCCGATGGTCTTCCCTCGCCTCGGCCCTCGCGGCCGACCCCACGTCGTCGCAGCGCTCCTCGCCTGGGCCCTCCTCGTCGCCGTCTTTGTCTCCCTGCCGACCGCGCGGGCGGCCGGTCCGATCTTGCCGTGCGACAAGACCGGCCACATCACGATCGATGAACGGTGGGACCTGTCGTGTCCGGCGTGGCACATGGTCGGGAACGTCACCGTCGATCCCGGCGTGACGCTGAGGATTGATCCGCGCGTCACGGTCACCGCCGATTCGTGGATTCATCTGTATATCCGCGGGAGGCTGACCGCCGATGGCGCCGCAGGCCAGCTGATCACCTTCAAACCGACCACCTCGGCTTCGACCGTCCCGTGGGGCGGGGTCCAGTTCAACGCGTCGAGCACCGGGTCGGTGACCTTCGCCTCCCTCACCTACGCGGAGCGGGCGATTTATGCGACCCAAAGTTCTCCCACGATCTCCGACAATGTCATCGATAGCGCGTTCTTCGGGATCCTCCTCGAGGCATCGAGTTCGTCCGCCCTCCGAAACCGGATCAACTACACGAACATCGCAATCCAAGCGAGCACCACGGGGAACGTGGGCCTTTCGTCCAATATCATCACGAACCTGACGGGCAATCCCGCCCTGGGGATCTACGTCACCAACTTGCAATCCGCCTCGATCCTTTCCAACACGATCCAAAATGTTGTCGCCTCGAACGGCCGGACGCCGCTGACCCCCGGAAGCCGCGGGACGGATGGCGGCTACGCGGTCGGCATCCTCGTGAACGGCACACCGTCGGCGACGATCGATGGCAATATGATGACCCGGCTATGGGGAGGCCAAGGTGGAAACGGCGCCGCCAGTTCCGCCGGTAACGGCGGCCGCGGCGGGGACGGCGGGTCGGCCGGCGGCGTGGTCACTTTCGGAGTCGGGAGCCTCGATGTGTCGTCGAACTCGATCGCGAATGTCCTCGGGGGCCATGGCGGGAACGGAGGGACGTCGTCCGCAGGGACGGGCATCGGCGGCAACGGCGGGAACGGAGGGGGCGCCGCGGGAGTTCAGTCGACGAGCTCTGCTTCATCGGCCCAGTGGACCCTCAACTTCTTCTCCGGGATCACCGCGGGCTCGGCCGGCGACGGCGGGTCCGCGAGCATCGGAAACTTCGGGAACGGCGGGATGGGGGCGGACGCGTACGGCTTCTTGACCGGTCAATCGATGAACGGAGACGCGAACGGGAACACCGTTCAGACGGTGCGCGGGGGGCACGGCGGGAACAGCACGAACGGGCCTCGGGGCACCGCGGGCGGGAACGGCGGTCAGGTCTCCGCCTTCTGGGCTCTTGGAGTCGACGGGAGCGCGTCGATCCGGAACAATTGGTTCACCGACCTGACGGGCGGGACCGGCGGATCGGGGCGGACGGCGGCGGGAGCCGGGGGCAACGCGACCGGGATCGTGTCGGTCGGGGACGGCAACGCGTTCAACGTCTCGACGGTGAAGTGGAACACGCTCTCTCAGGTGGCCGGGGGCGTCGGCGGCATCGGGACGGTCGGCGGCGGGAGTGGCGGAATCGTCTCCGGACTCGCGGCGTTCCATGTGGACCTCATCTCTGATTCCAACATCCTTGACACGCTGATTGGAGGACGCGGAGGCAATTCGTTCATCCCCGCGAATCCCGCGGGTCGGGGCGGTGATAGCACCGCGTTCATCGCGGCCTTGGTGCCCGCGGGGAATTCGTACTCCGATACGCTTCAGACGGTCACCAAAGGCGCTGCGGGAACCGGCACCGGCAGCCCGAAGAGCTACGGCGTCGGTGCCCTCGCGATCGGGAACACGACCACGCAGACGCGGCTCACCCTGACGAACATGACCTTGACGGCGATCAGCGACTTGGACCTCAGCATCGGCAACTACACGGAGGCCACGACGGTCAAAACGCCCTTCTCGACGGCGAAGTTCGCAGTCCAGTTCGCGGCGAACCTGACGGTGCGGAACTTCCTGGCGGTGGCGACCTTCTGGCCGAACAACAGCACCTACCTCGGCGGGTCGCACGTCCACGTCGACGACGACGGCCTCACCGCATGGGACCTCACGACGTCGAGCGGCCTGGCGCAGTGGCTCCTCGTCACGGATCGCGTGTACCAGCAATCGACGACCAAGATCCACGACAACGTCACCCGCGTCACGGTTTCCTATCCCGGGGCTTCCTTCTGGAGCAACCCCCGTTCCGTCGACATGGCCACGAGCCACACCGAGAATTTCGGCATGGTCGACGTCACGGCGCCTACCTCCTCGGCCCTTCCCCTCCCCACGTACAAGAACACGCTCACGTTCGGCATCACCTACACCTACGACGACGGGAACGGGACCGGCGTCCAGTCGGTGACCCTCTGGTACCGTGGCGGAGGTCTGGCGACGTGGACCCTCTATGGCACGCAAGTCGTCCCCAACGCCGGGGGCTTCTCCTTCACCGCCTCGGGCGACGGAACCTACGAATTCTACACGACGGCGACGGACAAGGCCGGCAACTCGCAGGCCCCCCCGTCGGCGAACTCGCCGAACAACACGTGGACAATCGTCGATACGGTCCGGCCGGGATCCCACGTGAATGCCCTCCCGACGTACGAGACCACGCCGTTCCTCGTCTCCTGGGCGCCCGATCCGGGCGTGACCGACATCGTGGCCTATCGGATCCAATACAACTCCGGGTCCGGGTGGGTCGATTGGCTCGCGGACACCCATTCGACCTCCGGCACGTTCACGGCGACGTCCCAGGGATCGTACGCGTTCCGCTCCATCGCCCGCGATGCCGCGGGGAACGTCGAGGTCGCTCCCGCGGGGAATGACACCTGGACGATTGTCGATACGATTCTACCGCGATCCAAGACGCTCCCACTCTCGGTCTACGAGACCTCCTCGCCGTTCCAGGTGACGTGGCAACCCGCCGAGGGGACCGTCGACATCGCCTCCTATCGAATCGAGGTGAACGACAACAGCGCCGGTTGGGCTATTTGGATCGCCTCGACGACGGCCACGTCTGGGTCCTACTCGGGCCAGGACGGGCACACGTACCAGTTCCATTCGATCGCGACGGACAACGCGGGAAATGTCGAGTCGAAGAGCACGAACGATTCCTGGACGATTGTCGACATGTCGCCGCCGGACTCCGTCGTCACGGCCCTACCGCCGTTCGAGAACACCGTGCAGTTCACGGTCTCTTGGGGTCCCGTCGGCGGGACGACGGACATCGCCACATACCAGGTCCAGGTCCGGGAAGGCGCGGGAGCCTGGGTCGACCTCGCCTGCTGCTCGAGCACGACTTCCGTTAGCACGTCCTTCGTCGGCCAAGACGGACGTTCCTACGGCTTCCGCTCGATCGCGCGCGATCGCGCCGGAAACATCGAGATCGCTCCCCCTGGCAACGACACGGCCACGACGGTCGACATCCGGCCGCCGTTCGTCACCGATGTCGCGCCCCTCGGGGCGAACACGAACCTCACCCCCTGGGTGAACGTCACGTTCAGCGAGCCGATGGACCGCAACTCGGTCGTCCTCGCCTTCTCGATCACACCCGAGATGAACGGCGCGTACCAGTGGAGCGCGGACTCGACCCAGCTGACGTTCGTCCCGGCTCGAGCGCTCAGCGCGGGGACGACCTACGCCGTCACGGTGGATTCGAGGGCCAAGGATCGCGCTGGGAACTTGATGACGCCGTCGAAGACATTCCAGTTCTCCACCGCGGGCGGGGGCCTGACCGGTGGGTTCAGCGTCGGAGAGTATTGGTGGCTCCTCGCCGTCGTCGGGGCCGTTGCCGGGGGAGCCCTTTTCATGATCCTACGTCGCCGCGGGAGCGCCGCGAAGGCTCCGCCCGCGGCCGCCGCGGCGGAAAAGGAGAGCAACGCGATCGTCGAGGACGTGTTCTTGCTCAACCACCGGGACGGGGTCTTGATCAAGCACGAGACGCGCCGGCTCCGGCCGGACGTCGACACGGACATCCTGAGCGGGATGCTCACCGCCGTCCAGCAATTCGTCAAGGACGCGCTGCAGGGAGACGACTACGCCGACCTGAACGAGATGACCGTCGGACACATGCACATCTTGATCGGCCGCGGCAAGTGGCTCGTGCTCGCGGCGCGCATCGAAGGCGACGGCTCGGAATCCTGGACAGGGCGCATCGAACGGTGCATCAAGGACATGGAAGACCACCACTGGGACCAGCTCGAGGACTGGGACGGGGACATGGCCCTCGCGCGCGTGCTGGCGCCATACCTGAAGAAGCTCGTCTCCGGCGGATACGTGCTGCCGAACGCGTGAATTCGCGCCTCGAATGCATTCCGGAACGCAAGGCGCTCTTTCGTTCGTTCGCTACAACAAGAACGGATTTCCTCCCGTTGTGAGCCTCCGGTTAGAACGACATTCGCCCCTTCGTCACCGGAGTAGAATATTCCGATTGTTGCAGGGTCAATACCGATAACAAAAGCTTTAATTCTGGATGCCACTTTCTAACAAGGGATGGGACGAGACCCTAGCTTGTTCCAGAGACTTGCGTCCGCAGAGCGGATGCCGTCTCGTTGTGACCGAAGCGCGGGCCTACGCCCGCGGTGATCCAAGAATGGCAAGCGACGAGAGCGAGGGGAAGGCGGGGAAGTCGGCCGACGAGGTCCGGGACGAGTTCGAAGAGAAGATGGACCGCCTGCGCCGACAGTACGAGCGGGACCTGCACTCCTTCCGATACGAGATCGAGGAGCGTGAGTACCGGCTCAAGGCCTACGAGGACAAGTTCAACAAGATCAAGCAACCGCCGCTCCTGTACGCCTACGTCGTCCGGAAGGAAGGACCCGACCTCGACGGGAACCAGGTCGTCGTCGCGCGGGCGACGGAACTCCTCAAGGTCTCGACCGGCCTGGTAGACAAGTCCCAGCTCGGGGTCGGTCAATACGTGTGGGTGCACCCGCAGACCTATGCGATCGTCGAAGGCTCCGCGGTCCGGAACGAGGGCGTGATCGCGAAGGTCGGGGACATGATGGACGGCAAGCTCGTGATCTCGATCGAAGGGGACATGGAGAAGCGCCTCATCGATTGCGACAAGGGCGTCTACAAGAAGCTGAAGCCCGGATTCCAGATCAGCGTCTTGCCTCCGACGATGGAAGTCCTCGAGGTCCTCCCGAATCTCGAGGTGAAATCGCTCTTGCTCGGCGAGAAGCCGAACGTCAAGTACGGGCAGATCGGCGGGCTCATGGAGGCGATCGAGCGGATCAAGGACGTCGTCGTCCTGCCGTACCAGGAGGCGAAGCTGTTCCAGCAAATCGCGCTCGAGGCCCCCCGCGGCATCTTGCTCTACGGGCCGCCCGGCTGCGGCAAGACGTTGCTCGTGAAGGCGATCGCGACGGAGAACGACATGACGTTCTTCAACGTCAGCATCGCCGACGTCCTGTCGAAGTGGGTCGGCGAGAGCGAGCGCATCATCAAGGAGATCTTCCGGCAGGCGCATGAGAAGAAGCCGAGCATCGTCTTCTTCGATGAGATCGAGGCCCTCTTCACGGTCCGCGGGATGATGGACACGTCCGGCGTGCACAAGAACATCATCGCGCAGATCCTGAGCGAGATGGACGGCCTCGTCGAGCTCCACGACGTGTTCGTGATCGGCGCGACGAACCGCGCGGACCTCGTCGACCCGGCGCTGTTGCGGCCCGGGCGATTCGACGAGATCATCGAGATCCCGCGGCCCGACCGGAATGCGGCGGAGGAGATCCTCCGCATCTACCTGAACGAATCGCTCCCGGTACAGGCGAGCTTCGAGGAGCAATCCGGCGGCCACAAGGAGGCCGTCGACACCCTGCGGCGGTTCGTCCTCGACGAACTGTACGGGGAGAACAAGTGGGTCAAGGTCAAACTCGACGCGGAAGCGAAAGAGGCGATTAAGACCGTCAAGCGCAAGGACATCATTTCCGGCGCCATCATTGAGGCCATCGTGACGACGGCGAAGAAGAACTTCGTGAAGCGGGTCATCCTGCTGAAGAAAACGGAGCGGAAGAAGGAAGGCCTCAACATGAAGGACCTCGAGATGGCGATCGACGAAGAGAGCAAGGAGCACGCGATCACGGAGATGTACGTCTACGAGAAGCGCCAACGGGAGGTCTTCCGGACCGGTGCGGACCCGATGGTCGGGTGACGCATGAGGAAGATGGTCCAGGGGACCGAGCACGAGTACACTTTGTACTGCCGCAAGATGGGTACGATGGGGTTCGACCCCCACATGATGGCCCTCGATCTGCTGCGAGATTCCGACCTGCACCTCGCGGGCGAATTCATCACGAACGGCTCCCGCGTCTACTACGACGTCGGACACTTCGAGGTCAGCACGGCGGAGACGACGAACTTCCACGACGTGGTCGTGTGGGAGAAGGCCGGGGAGAAGATCCTCGACTGGTTGCGCCGCGTCATGGAGGAGAAATACACCGGCGACATGAAGATCCACGCGTTCAAGAACAACACGTCGCCCGATGGGACGTCGTACGGGTCCCACGAGAATTACTGTGTCTCCCGCGACGTGCCGTTCCCAGGCCAGTACCTCCGCGACCTCGTGCCGCACCTCGCGACCCGATTCATCTACACCGGCGCAGGAGACATCCTCCGAGGAAAATACGTCCTCTCGCCGATGGCCTTCCTCACGTCCCAAGTGATCAGCGGCGAGACGATGCACGATACCGGCATCCTGAACACCCGGGACGAGCCCCATGCGGACGGGCGCGTGTGGCGCCGGCTTCACGTCATCGTCGGGGACGCCCTCATGAACGAGACCGCGATCATGCTCCGTCACTTCACGACATCGGCCGTGCTCCAGTTGATGGAGGACGGTCGACTGGACGACGTGCCGAGGCTCAAGGACCCGATTCGGGACGTTTGGCACAACGTGGAGCTCCGGAACCCGGAGCAGTGGAAGGTCGAGCTCGAGGATGGCCGGATCGTCTCGCCGATCGACGTCCAGCGCTATTACCTCGAGAAGATCGAGACGACCGTGCAGGACGACTGGGAACGGCGCGCGATGCGGACGTTCGAGGAGGTCCTCGACGGACTGGAAAACCGCCGCTCGAAAGATCTCGCCCGGCGCATCGAGTGGCTCGACCGGTACTACGCGATTCAGGAGGCCGGGGCGAAGAAGGCCGGACCGGAGGTCGAGATGATGGCGTGCAAGCAGTACTCGGAAATTGGTGCGGAGCGATCGTTGTTCTACAAGCGCCAGCGGGCGGGCCTCGTCGAACGCATGACGGACGACGATGCTATCAAAAAGGCAATTCAAGAACCGCCGAAAGACACCCGCGCAGCCCTTCGTCGGGAACTATGCGACACCTTCAATATCGAGATGATTGATTGGTCCATGTTGGTCGTGAACGACGGGACCCGACGCCGCATCGATCTCCTCGATCCCTACGCAACGAAGATGGAGGCACCGTATGCCACAGCAAGTTGAGGAAAAGCCCAAAAAGCGGAAGAAGAGCGAGAAGAAGCTCGAGTTCGAGGCGGGCAAAGTCTTCACCCCCGGCGAAGTCAAGGAAGAGGACTTTGAGCTCGATCTGGAATCGAGCAAATATCGCGCGCAAAAAGGAGAAGGCGGGGATCGACGGGCATAGGCCTTCCTTTCCATCTCCCCCGGGACGTTTCTTAGGTTCCGGGGCCTTGTTAAACCGAATGCTTTCGGCCGAGTTTCTGGCTGGATTCGTCGAAGCCGAAGTCTACCGCGGCCTCCAAGGTTCCTCGGGAACCGGGTCGCCCGAATTTCTGAGTGCGATTGTGACCTGGATCGTGGGACCTCGGGCAACTCTATATCGCGCGCCCGCGATTCCGGACCCGAATGCCCACCCACGTGGAGACGCTGAAGAACGGCCTGAAGGTCATCCTGCGGCCGATCTCCGACACGAGGGCTGTCTCCACCTGGGTCGTCTACCGCATCGGCTCGCGCAACGAGGTTCCCGGCATGACGGGCTCCACCCACTGGGTCGAGCACATGTTGTTCAAGGGTGGCGGCAAACTCGGCAAGGGGGACATCGACAAGCTGATCTCCCGCCTCGGCGGCAAGATGAACGCATTCACGGACACGGACTACACGATGTATTTCGAGACGATCCCCGCAAGCGCGATGGACACGGCCCTCATGATCGAATCGGAGAGGATGCGGAACGCGGCCTTCGATCCTAAGGAGGTCGAGGCGGAGCGGACGGTCGTCATCAGCGAACGGGAGGGCGCCGAGAATCAGCCCGAGTTCGCGGTCGAGGAGGAGCTATGGGCCCTCGCCTTCCAGGTCCATCCGTACCACTGGACGCCGATCGGATACAAGCAAGACCTCGCGGTCCTCGATCGGGAGCCGCTCTACCGTCACTACCTCCGGCACTACGCGCCCAACAACGCCTCCCTGATCCTGGTCGGCGGGTTCGATCCCGCGGTCGCGATGCAGCACGTGCGGGAGGCCTTCTCCACGTTGCGGCCGGAGGCTGCGCCGGATCCGATGCGGCTCGCGGAGCCGGACCAGCGGGGCGAGCGCCGGAGCGACCTCGTCCGTCCTGGGCCGGCCGACCTCCTCTCGATCGGATGGCACATCCCTGCGGCGGCCCATGGCGACACCCCGGCACTCATCCTCCTTTCGACCGTCCTCGGGGGCTGGCGCGGGCTCCTCTCTTTTGCGGCGGGCGACTGGCATCCACGGTCGAACCGCCTCTACCGGGCCCTCGTCGAGTCGAAGCTCGCGACGGACGCCGGCGTGCGGCAAGAAATGAAGCTCGATCCGTCCCTCCTGATCGTGTCGGCGACCTTGGCCAAGGGCGCCTCGCTCGATCGGGTCGAACAGGTGATCGACCGCGAGGTCGACAAGCTCCGACGGACGCTGCCGGTCAAGGCCGAGCTCGATCGCGCGAAACAGCAGGTCCGTTCCTGGGCCCGGTACGAACAGGACGGCGTCACGTTCCAAGGGATGCTCCTCAGCGCGGGCGAGGGCCTGTCCTCGTGGGACTTCGGGGAGCGGCTCCTCGGCAAGGTCGAGAAGGTCCGCGGCGAGCAGGTGCGTGAGGTGGCGAGGACCTACCTCGTCGACCAGCACCGGTCCGTCGTTCGGTTCCATGCCCAAGGGGCCGCTGCATGAACCTGCCAGATCGCACGGTGTTGGGAAACGGCGCCGTCCTCGTGTCGGCGTCCCTGCCGTCGAACCCGTTCGTCGCGTTCCGCGGGAGCATTCCCGCGGGGGTCGCGGCGGAAGGCGAGTCGCATGGCCTCGCCGAGTTCACGTCCCGCCTCCTCCTCAGCGGCACGCGCCATCGCAGCGCGGCCAAGCTCGCCGACCGCCTCGAGGGCATCGGCGCGACGCTCGAGTTCCACAACGGCGACGAGGTCCTGAGCTTCAGCAGCCGGAGCACGCGCGACACCGCGCGGGAGACGGTCCGAATCCTCGTCGAGTGCCTGTCCGAGCCGACGTTCCCTGAGCGCGAGATCGAGCGGGTCCGCGGCGAGTTGCTGAACGATCTACGGATCGAGGCCGACGACACGCACCTGAGGGCCATGCGGGAGCTCGAACGGTTCGTGTTCCCGAACGACCATCCGTACGGTCGCGACCCGAAGGGCGGGGCCGACCGCGTCCGCCGGATTCGGCGCCGCGACATCGTGGCCTTCCACGAGGCGCACGTCAACCCGGAGGCCTTGATCTTGGCCGTGACCGGAGACGTGGACCGTCGGCTCATGGAGGACGCGATCGCCGAACCGCTCTCCCGCCTCGACGCTTCCTCGGAAGGCGTCCCCGCGATCCCGCCGCCCCGTCCGCACAAGCCGCGCCGGGTCTCGATCCCGATGCCGCACAAATCCCAGGCGGACATCGTCGTCGGCGGCCCCGCGGTCCCGCGGCGCCACGACGACTACTACGCGCTGAACTTGGCCAACCTCCTGTTCGGCCGGATCGGGTTGTACGGCCGCCTCGGGAGGAACTTGAGGGACGAGCAAGGCCTCGCCTACTACGCATTCGCGAGCCTCGACGCCAAGACGGCGGGCGGCATGTGGTCCCTCGCCGCGGGCGTGAACCCCGCGAACCTCTCGAAGGCGACGCGCTCGATCCGCGAGGAGCTCGACCGCCTGCAGACGGACCCGTTTCATTCGGACGAGGTCCGGGACGGGAAGGACAACCAGGTCGGGTCGCTCATCGTCTCCCTCGAACGGAACGCGGAGGTCGCGTCGGAGCTCCATCGCATGGAGTACTACGGGCTCGGCATGGGGTTCCTCGAGCGGTATCCGGAGATCGTCCGCGGGCTGGAAGAGGACCGCGTGCGCGAGGTCGCGATGAAATACTTCACGGCCGAGGGCAGCTCGATGGTCGTCGCCGGGCCGGTCGGGCGGGCGCGTCTCACCCTGTGACACCTCCGTCGGCGGGGCCGAATGTTTATATCGCGTCCTCCCGATGCGCGGCCGAGTTGGGCGAGCGATCGGGGGAGGGACCCTCGCGGGGTAGCTGCTCGACCGTCGCCCGGCAGGAGGAACGTTCATGGATTCGTTCGTTCGACGCGCGTGGGCCATCTCGCTGACCATCCTCATGATTGCCGCGATCCTGTTGGTCGCGGTCGCCGGCTCCCCGAAAGCGGCCACAAATGTGCGTCCGGCCGCGCCAGCCGATTCGGCCGCGCTGCGGGCTCCCTCGGCGGCAAGTCCGTCGATGGATCCGGCGATGCAACGATTGCTCGATCGCGCCCGCGAACCTTCGGCGGCATGGAACAAGCTCACCCCATCGGTCCAAGAGGCGGCGCGATCGGGGACCGGAACCTTCCGCGTCGCGATCTTGACGGACGACGTCAACACGCTCGGCGCCTTCCTGCGGAAGGACGGCGTGCCGACGCCCATCGGCTCCGTCCCCACCACCCGAAGCGGCGTGCGGGTCGTGACGATGGACGTGCCCACGCGGCTATTGGAGAAAGTCGCGGCGCTCGACCACGTCTACAGCATCGCGCCGGCGGTGCTGCCCGCGGCGCCGGACCGGGTGGAGACCGGCGCGTCGGCCCTGAACGCGATTCGCAGCGGCGGACCGGCCCCGGACCTCATCGCGGCCGGCAAGGGCCACCACGTCCCGGAGGCATGGGCCCTCGGTTACACCGGATATGGAGTCCAGGTGTCCACGATGGACAGCGGCACCGATTTCGGCCACCCGGACCTCCAAGGCACGTTCGCCCGGGACTCCGATCCATCGTCGCCGTACTTCGACTGGCCGATGGCCTTCGATCCGAATTCGATGGCGTCCTATCTCCTCGGCGGGCTGACCTTCCCGACCGCGCCGAGCTCCTGGTACGTCGACACGACGTTCACCTCCCCCGCGGACGGAGCGGGCAACCTGATCCTGCCTTTCAACGGCCATGTGTACAACGTCTTGGGCGTCCCGAGCGCGAGCGGGGTCTACCACCTCGGGCTCCACCCGGACTTCACGCTGGGCAGCGACTATCGCGAATTCGTCGCCGTCCTCGTCTCGGATTCGACAACCCCCGGGGTCTACGACACCGTCCACGTGGACCTCGATGACAATCACGCCTTCGGCAACGACAAAGCTGCGACCGTCGCGTCTCCGGACATCTGGGCGGACACCGACGGCGACGGCCTCGCGGACCTCTCCGGCGGCCTCATCTACTTCATCGGGGACGGGGCGCATCCGATCCCCTACAGCGACGTGATGGGCGCGCGCTACGGCCTCCCGGTCCCGACCGCGGGACCTGGCGACCTCGTCGCGTTCCAAATCGGCGACGCGCTCGCGCCGGGCGGCGGGGACCACGGGACGCTCTGTGCGTCTGCGATCGTTGCGCAGAACAAGACCGGCGCCGTCCTCGGATTCGCCCCGCAGGCGAAGCTGATCTCCGTCGGCAACATCTACGCAGGCGGATTCTTCTACGACATGTTCACGTTCGTCGGAGAAGGGTACGACGGGATCCCGGACACGGGGGACGAGGCCCAAGTCGCCTCCGCGTCCTTCGGCTTCTCCGGGACCTTCGACGACGGCTGGGACTTCACGGCCCGGTGGGTGGAGTACAACTCCCTCGTGAACCCGGACACGACCTTCACCGTCTCGAGCGGCAACGGCGGACATGGGTTTGGGACCGTCACCTCGCCGTCCTCGAGCAGCGGCGTCATCTCCGTCGGCGCGTCGACGAGCTACAACGCGGCCCTCGGCACCTTCGAGGATGCGGCCCACTCGACCTTCGGCGACGTGCAGCCTTGGTCGAACCGGGGCCCGAGCACGCTGGGTACCTCCAAGCCGGACGTCGTCACGGTCGGCGCATGGGCGTCCGGCGACGGAGCCCTCAACCAGTTCGGCGGGTTCCCGCCGTGGGTCGTGTGGGGCGGGACGTCTCTGTCTTCGCCAGCAACGACCGCGATCGTGGCCCTCATCGTGAACGCTTACCAGAACGCGACCGGCGGGACTCTCGGCAACCAGTATGCCAAGGTCCTCTTGACCGGCGCCGCCGATGACACGCACTACGATCCCCAGGTCATGGGCCACGGCCTCACGAACGCCCTGCGGGGGGTCGAGGCCGCGAGCAATCGGGACGGCCTCGCCGCATACCACTTCACGGCTTCCGGCATCGAGCCGGATTGGATGGCGGGGACCTACCGCGGGACGGCCTATCCGAGCTTCACGAACCTGTTGTCTCCGGGCGGCTCGTCGACGGACTCGTTCTCCGTGGAGAATCACAACGGGGCGGCCGGGAAGACGGTCGACGTATCCGACTGGGAACTGCGACGGATCGGCGAGAGCTCGTGGACGATCGTGACGCACAACGCCAACGAGAGCCCGCCCGATTTCGTTCGGCCGGATTACCTCATCAACCTGACCGGCCTGGTGCCGGCCGGGACGAACCTCGTCAAGGCGACGATCAGTTTCCCGCTGAACCAAATGGACCCGGACGGCAACTACGTGTACAACAGCCGGTGGCGCTTGCTGTTGTACGATTGGAAGGACTACAACGGCGACGGGACGTATTGGACCGACGCGAACGGAAATGGCGTCGTCAACGCGGGCGAGATGAACGCGTCGGCGGGCACGGAGATCCAGCGCTTCACCTATGGGTATCCGACCGGGACGAACATCGAAGCTTTCGTCCACGATCCGCTCGCGCGGATCCACGACGGCTTCCTCCTGGGGATCCAGCACCGGACCGTCTCCGCGCTCGTCCCGTCGACGACTCTGACGGTGACGGTCGACTACTACCAGGCGCTCGATGCGCCCTGGCTGACGGAGAGCGCGTCCAGCCTGTCCCTCGCCGCGGGGGGCGTCGGCTCGGTCGACGTGACCGTTTCCGTCCCCGCGAGCCAGCCCTTCGGGATCCTGTCGGGAACGGTCGTCCTGACGGACACGAGCTCTGGCGCGGAGACCCTGATCCCGGTCGTCGCGCAAGTCGCGGCGACGGGCACCTCGTTCACCTTCGGCGGCAACGCGACCAGCACCGCGTTCCTGGACAACAACCGCGTGTTCGGCGGCGCGGATTGGACGTGGCGGCCGGAGGCCGGCGACTGGCGGTTCTTCTACACCGACGTCCCGGACGCGACGCCCGTCTATCCGGGCGAGAACCTCCTCGTGCACACCTGGTGGTCGACCGCGCCGACGGACATCGACACGTTGATCTTCGGCCCGACGCCGGATCCCTTCTCGGGCATCGGCCCGCCGGTCTGGGGACCCTACACCTTGTCGGTCCAGGGCGCGAGCCTAAACACGAACATCGACGCGGGCCGATGGCGTTTCAACACGGTCACCGGCGGGCCCGAGGAATGGGTCACCGCGCCGCTGAGCCCGGGCCTGCATGCGATCGGGCTGCACAACGTCCTGAACGCGGGGACGGGTCCCTCGGACCTGTTCCACGGCGAAGTCGGCACCTTCAGCGTGGCGCCGACCCCGTGGGTCGTGTCGACGACGAATGCGACCGGGAAGGGAGCGTTCCATGCGAATTCATCCCTTGCCTTGTCGGGTCTCACGGTCCGCGGCTTCGGAGTGTCCGCGCCGGTCCTCGAGAGGAACCTGACGATCGTCGGCGGGGGCATCTATACCGAGACCTTCGACGCTGCGAACGCGGGCCTGATCGACGTCGCGATCGGCGAATCGTACCTGCAGGGCATGGACCTCGACCTGTACCTCTATCGCTGGACCGGCTCGAGCTATGCCCTCGTCGCCTCGTCGGCGGGGCCGACCGCCTTCGAGGAGGTCCGCCTCACGATGCCCGAGTCGGGGAGGTACCTGATCCTCGTGGACGGCTTTTCTGTCCCCGCGGGGACCGGCCAGTTCGATATGTTCAAGGTGATCATCCAGGGGACGCAGCTCACCCCGACGAACGTGCCCGGGACCGGTATCCCGGCCGGTACCAATGCCCCCTTCAACGTGACGTGGAACTTCGCAGGGACCCGACCCGGACTCTACTTCGGCATCCTGTTCGTCGGGCCCACAGGCGCCCCGGCGGTCGAAGTGGACGCCGGCTTCCTGCTGGTCGATGCGAATCCGCCGACGATCCTGTCGACGACGCCCGCGAATGGTTCGTTCCTCCGAGACTCCTCGGCCCACGTCGCGGCGACCTACGTGGACCCGGAGATCTCGGCGGGCATCGTGTCCGCGACGATCCTCGTCGACGGCACGGACTTCTCTTTCTTCGCGACGTTCAACGACACGACCTTCGACTGGTCCTTGCCGTTCGGATTCAGCGAGGGAACGCACACCGTCGTGTTCACGATCCTCGACGGCGCCGGCTTCTCAGCGTCCAAGACTTGGAGCTTCACCGTCGACACGATGGCGCCGAGCCTGTCCGTGACGAGCCCCAACGACGGGCTCACAGGGACGGCGCTGACGCCGGTCTCCGGCACCACGGAACCGGGCGCGACGGTCACCGTGAACGGCGTGTCTACGGCGGTCAACGCGACGACGGGCCACTTCAGCCGTGACATCGTCCTCGCCGAAGGTGCGAACACGATCACGGTCGTCGCGCAGGACCGGGCCGGAAATACGGCTACCGATGTGCGATCGGTCACGCTCGACACGACCGCTCCTTCGCTGACGGTCACCGCGCCGGCGCAGGGATCCCGAGTCCCGACGAACTCCGTGCAGGTCACCGGGACGACGGATGTGGACGCGATCGTTTCCGTGAACGGGATTTCGGCCCCGGTCGCATCCAGCGGTGGCTTCGACGTGACGATCGTCCTCTTGGACGGCCGTCACACGGTCACGATCGTCGCGACCGACCCCGCGGGCAACAAGGCACAGGTCGTGCGGACGATCGACGTCGGCCCGGCCCCGGATGCGACCGCACCAGTCGTGACGGTGACGAGCCCAGCGGACGGGGCGACGGTCGACCAAGCTTCCGTCGTCGTGTCCGGGACGGTCGACGACACGAGTGCGACAGTCATCGTGAACGGCGTCGCGGTCCACCCCGCGGCAGACGGGTCGTGGAGTGTGACGATCTCCCTCGCCTCCGGCACGAACACGATTTCGGTGTCCGCGGTCGACGCGGCGGGGAACCGGGCGACCGCAGTCTCTCGTTCGGTGACGTACCAGTCGCCGGTGCCGGGGATCAACCAGGCTGTCACGTCGCTGAGCGGCAACTTGGTCCTCGGGCTCGCGATCGTCCTCGTCGGGCTCATCGCCCTCGTCTTCGTCCTCTACTCGAACCTGAACCGCAAGATTGGGCAACTGAGGCCCCCGAAGCCGCCGGAGCCGCCGGCCGGAGAGCTGTAGGGGGAGCGGGCGGCTCCCCCCTTTTCTTCTTTATTCCCTGCCGCGGCGAGGTCATCGATGGGACGCCTCAGAATAGAGGCTCTTCGACCACGCGAGCCGGTCCGCCGACCGCGCAGGGGATCGTCTCGATCCCGAGGTCCGCGATCGCCGTCCAGACTTGTTCGGCGTGGTCCGGGAACGTGTTCACGTAGACCGTTGCCCCCGTATCGATCGAGAAGAAGGCCGGTATGCCCTGTTCTCGAAGGCGGCGGACGGCGAGGATGACCCGCAAGGTGTCGGGTTGCCAGAGGACCATCTCGCCGGCCCCGGTCATCGTGATCCCGTGCAGCATGAGGGTGTCCCGTTCCGCTAGACCGCAGATGGACCCGATGTCTCGGTTCCGGATCGCGAGCTCCATCTCCGCGATCAGCCGCGGCATCTCGGCGAGGCGGGCGTGGAAGAACGGCGACGTCAGCGCCTCCCGATGGGCGTCCTCGGTCTGCTTGAACGCGGGGACGACGGCGACGACCATCCCCATCTGGAGCTCCTCGCCGGCGAGACGGGTCGCGTAGGAATCCTCGTCCGTCAGCCCCATCTTCCATTTGCTGAATCCGCCCGTCACCGCGCGCGCCGCGGATCCCGCCCCCCGTCGGGCGAAGCGCGAGATCTCCTCGAGGCCTAGGTCTAATCCGGCGGCCTTCGCGGAGGCCATCGCCAGCGCGGCGAAGCCGGAGGCGCTCGCGCCCAGCCCGATGTTCGACGGGAAGTCGTTCTCGGATGCCATGCGAAATCGCCGTCGGATCGAGGCCTTCGCCCGGATCGGATCGACGACGGAACGGATCCGCTCCATGTCGTGTCCCATCACCTCGCGGCCATCGATCGTCGCCTGATCCCGCGGGAATTCGCCGAACTCCACGGTCGTGCGCGTCGTCAAGGGCGCGGTGCAGACGCTGATCGAATCGTGGAAAGGGAGGCGGAGGACGGGGTCCGCGAGCCCGTGGTACTTGATCAATCCCTGGATCGGATGGGCCACGGCGGTCGCCTTCAATCCCGCCACCGCCCAAGCACGCGGGGAAGTTCTGCATGGTCATCGATCACGGCGTCCGGTTGGACGCCGGATTCCCTGGGCCGCGCTTGGCCGCGGGGGCGGTACCCCTTCCGGTCCGCGTGGAACCAAACGGCGCGCATCCCCATCGCTTTCGCACCCCGGACATCGGCATCGAGATCGTCGCCGACGTGAACCGCCCGCTCCGCGGGATGCCCCAGGGCCTCCAACGCGGCCTCGAAGATCGGCCGGAGCGGCTTCCGGACACCGACCTCGTCGCTGAAGACCCGCACCCGAAAGAATCGCCCGATTCCCATCCGGTCCTGGAGCCTTCGAAGGTATTGCCCCCAGGTCCTCCCGGTGTTCGAGACGAGTCCGATCGCGATTCCATTCCGCTCGAGTTCCTCCAGGGTCTCCCGGACATGGGGGAAAAGGTTCGGAGGGACTTCCTGGAGGGCCCCGCCGAACGCTTCGGAGACGCGCTCGGCCAGGATCGCGTCTTTCGGGTCCAAGCCGGCGAATTGGAGGAAGGTCCGGACCTGTTCCTCGGGGGCGGGATCGACGTTTCGTTCCCACCCCTCCTCGAGGATTGCCTGTTGCCGATCGTAGGCCCGCAAAAGCTCGTCCCGGATCAGGGGGAGCTTTGGGACCGCCTTGAGGAGCCGATCGATTCGGAGTTCCCGGAGCTCTCGATCCTGCTCCACCGTCGTGAGCGCGATCGTGTCCCACCAGTCGAATGTCACGGCCTCGATCATCGCGGTCCTCTAGATGTCGAAGATGACCTCGGCGAATCCTTTCGCCGGATCGACGGTCAGGCCATGGCGGGTCACCGCCTTGATGGCGAGTTTCAGTTCATGCCGTGACTTGTCGATCGTCTCTCCGCGGGCATGACCGACGAGGGCCGTCCCGGCGACGTGGACGTCGAACGAGGAGAACAGGAACCGTTGGGTCTCGTGGACGTAGAGCAATTCCGAAAGCCACCGGAGGAATAGCGTCGGGATGTCGTCGGCGTTCAGGCGGACTTCGACCTCGCCGATCGGCTTGACCGTCGAGAGGTCCGCGATCAGGCTGAACATCCCCTCGGCGGCGTTCGCAAATAGCTCGTCGAGGGACCTTCCATACGCCCGGATGGCGACGTCCGCAGTGTGGTCGATTTCCTCGAAGCGCACGGCGAAGGCAAAGGCCCGGATGAGATGAAGCTTCTTCGCGTCTCCCTCAGATCCCGCGGCTCTTCCCCGGCCAAAGGACCTTGTGGAGCTGGACTTGGAGGCGCACCGGGAGGCGGTCCTCGAGGATCCACGCCGCGAGCCGATCCGGGTCGAGGCCCATCGAGACCTTGTGTGCCGCAGCGACCGGCGAGAACAGCACGGTCTGCGCCTTGGTGCCGTACGCGGAAAGCACGCGCCTTGCGAACTCGTAGTCCTCGCGGTCACGGAGGACGAACTTGACTTCGTCGTGGGGCTGTAGGAGGCCCAGGTTCGCGTACGCCTTCTCCGCCTTCATCCCGGAGCCGGGGCACTTCACGTCCATCACGTACCGGACCCGGCCGCTCGCCCGCTCCGCCGGCGCCAGCCGGTCGAACGTGTGCAGATCCACCTCGCCGTCGGTCTCGAAGGAATGGACGAAGTCCTCCGGAAGACGACGGACCGCGGCCGCGATCGACTCCGCCTGAAGGAGCGGCTCGCCCCCGGTCCAGCAGACATATCGGATGCCTTCTCCTTCCTCGGCGGCCGCCGACAACTCGCGGATCCGGTCCACGACATCCTCGACGGAGGACCGGGTGAATTCGCCGCCCTCCACGGCGTACATGGAGTCGCACCAGGCGCACCGCAGATTGCACGCGTACAGGCGCACGAAGATGGTCGGGAGGCCCGCGAGGGAGCTCTCTCCCTGGATCGAGACGTACATCTCGTTGAGCAGAAGTTCCTGCCCCTTTCGGACGGGGACGGTCGTCTGGGCCTGCACGAGGCAACCGATGCGCGGGGCCCCACTTAAGCGTTCTTCGCTGCGGGACGGGCGTAAGGGAGCGGATCCTCGATCCCGGCCTCGCGGAAGCCTTTGAGGCGGAGCTGGCAGGAGTCGCAGACGCCGCAGGCTTTCGCCCGACCGTGGTAGCAGGACCACGTGAGGGCCCACGGGACCCCCAACGACTCGCCGGTCCGGACGATGTCCGCCTTCGACATCTCGATGAGGGGCGTCCGGATCTCGATCGGATGTCCCTCGACCCCGCGTTTGGTCCCGAGGCGGGCGACCTCTTGGAACGCGCGGTAGAATTCCGGGCGGCAGTCCACGTATCCGGAAAAATCGACAAAGTTCGCGGCGATGACGATGGCCGCCGCGCCAGCGGCCTCTGCGAGTCCGAGGGCGTAGGACAGGAAGATCGTGTTCCGGGCCGGGACATAAGTCGCCGGGATCCCGCGCCCGATCTCTTGCATCGGTCGCCCCTCCGGGATTGGAATGCGCTGGTCCGTGAGGGCCGACCCGCCGATCGCCGTCAGGTCCAAGGAGACGACGCGGTGCTCTCGGACGCGGAAGTGGGCCGCGACCCGCTTCGCGGCGGCGATCTCCCGCCGGTGGCGCTGGCCGTAGTCGAGGGTGAGGGCGATCACGTCGAATCCCTCTTTCAGAGTCATGGCGAGGGCCGTCGCCGAGTCCATTCCTCCGGAGAGGAGCACGACCGCCTTTTGGACACGGACCATCGTCGGCTGGATAAGCCGGGGACCGTCAAAAAGGCGATGCGACGGTCGATTCGCGTACCCCGTGGTTATAGTTAAATAACTATAACACCTACTGAGCTCCATGCAAGTCGGCTGTGGCGTGTACGTCCATCCGGTTCGGGAGCGGCGGTATCTGTACTTCTGGCACTACGAGAGCCGAGGCGGATCCCGGGTCCAGGTGAAGGACTACGTGGGTCCGGTCGACTCGGCTCGCGCTCGAGGAGAAGCCGCGCACCGGTGCGAAGCGTACTATGCAAAGGTCGCGGACGACCTCGAGAAACTTCGGACCTCGAGCCTTGCGGAGATCCGGACCCTCGGAACCACGTGATCGGACGAGTTATGGTCAAACGACTATAACATCGATGGCCCGGGCTCGGAGCGGACCGTTCAATCGGAGAGCTTGGCGACGATTCGATTGAACCGTTGAACCAGAGGGCCGACTCGGCGAAAACCGTCCGACCCTTCGGAGGGCTCCTGGAGCAAGCCGATCTCATGGCCTTCGGGGTCCCGCAGGTAGGCGACCTTCCCGTACGGCCGGGTCGCAGGCGGTCCCAGGAACTCCGCTCCGCGTCTTCCGAGCTCGGCGTACGCCGCATCGAGGTCGGGGACCGCGAAGACGAGGAAGCCTTCGGGCGCCCCCGTCATCTCTCCCGTCGGGTAGCGATGGATCGCGAGGCGGACGCTGCCCGCGTCGAAGTGGATGACGTGGGCTTCCTCCAGGAGGATCGGCAGCCCCATCACATCCCGATAGAACGCCCGCGCGCGGTCGAGGTCTCTGGAGTAGAGGACGATCCCTTCGAGGATGCGCGGCGTCGCCATGTGGACCGTTGCTCGGGAGGCCGAACGACCTCATCAGCTTCGCGGGCTACGCCCGGATCTCGTCGAAGCGGTAGTCCGTCCACTCGCGTTCGCCGAGGACGATCTCGAACTCCTGCGGCGTCAACATCGGCTCCTTGTACTGCAGGACGTCCTCGATCGCGATCCGCGGACACGCCGTGTTGACCCACGCGTCCACGCGATATCCTTGGAGCAGATCGGGTGCGACGAGGTCCATGAGGAACAGGCTCGCCTGCCTCCCGTGTTTCTCGGCCAGCGCCTTGAGCCCGAGGGCCATGTCCATCCTCTCCTGCCCGATCTTCTTCGACACGAGGATGCCGAACGTCTGGGCATCGTGGGCCCGCGCGATGGCGGCGTGGCGCTGCCGGAGCACGCGGTCGCGCACCTCCTTGAGGTCACGGGCGGTCCCGCGCTCGGGATCCGCGACGATGACCGGCTTGTCGACGAGGATCGCCACGCCGAGCGGATGGAAGTCCCCCGTGCCGATGTACAGGTAGCCGTCGACGTCCTTCTCGACGACCGTCGCGGTGTGGTAATCGCATCCGAGGACCTGGCCGGCGTACGCGACCCGCCGGTCCGGCTCCCCGATGCGGACGACGTGCCCTTTCCTCTCGAGGTGGTCCTTGATCGGCGGGAGCCAATGGCGGAATTGGGTCGTCGTCAGGAGCCCGACGCGGTTCGGGAGGAGGGGCTCCGCGGCATCGATGAAGGCCAAGGAGGCGAGCGGCGGACCCGGGAGATCGTAGAAGAAGACCCGGTTGTACCGGAGGTGCGGCATCGGCGCGTGGCCGAGGTGGACGATCAGGTCCACCGGCATCTCGGCGACGTCGCAGGCCCCGAAGGACGGGTCGGCGGAGACGAGGCAGGTCACGCCCGCCCTCGACTCGATCTCGCGGGCGAGTTCCACGGCCTTCGTGCGCAGGCCGACCGGAAATTGGAGCCCGACCGTCTTCGCGTTCCGGCCGCGGATCACTTCCAGGAGTCGGTCCGTCTCGCGCATGGACGCGAAGACACCACGCGGGTCGGGAAAAAGGTGTCCCTTCGGTCCTAGCGTTTCTTCTCGCGTTCGATCTCGATCCGCCAAGGCGTCGGGAGCTTGATGCCGCCTTTCCGGAGGGCTTCCTTCGCGTCGTCGACATGGTCTTCCGTCGTCGAGATCGTGAAGATTTTCATGCCCGGGTGCACGCGGGCCGCCGTGCCGACGGCCGCGCCGAAGGCCGCGCGCATCCCTTCCGAGATGCGGTCCGCGCCGGCGCCCGTCGCGATCTTGTTCTCCCGCAGCACGTTGTGCGGGTAGAGCCGAAGCTTCAGGTGGTAGCCGTTGCCCGCCTTCTTCACGATGTAGCGGTTCGCGGAGATGCGCGCCGCCTCGAGGGCGATGTGCCGGATCTGGCATTGCTCTTCCGCGATCAGGTGGACATGGACCGGGAAGTTCGTCCTCGGGTCGCCGATATCGAACTGGCTGATCCGGATCCCGGGGACGCCGCCCATGTACCGCTTCTGGGCGTAGGCCTGTCCGCGGATCTCCCGATACATGCTGTTCGGCTTGCGCGTCATCGTCGGAGGGCGCTCGAAGGGGGGAGCGATATTTAATCCTTGGCGGGCTCGGACGCGGACCGGGAAATCATTAAGAGCGTCGCATTGTGTCGCGCGAGTCGATGCTCCTCGTGAAGCTCGGCGGAAGCGTCGTCACGGAGAAGGACAAACTCCGCACGGCCCGCCGTCCGGCGATCCGACGCCTCGCCGGGGAGCTCGCGGCGGTCCGCCAACCGCTCCTGGTCGTCCACGGCGCCGGCTCCTTCGGACACATCCTCGCGAGCCGTCATCGCTTGAACGAGGGCGGCTCGACCCCTGCGAAGCGCGCGGCCGCCGCGCGCGTCCAGGCGGATGTCCGCGACTTGGACCGCCTCATCGTGGATGCCCTGAACGCGGTCCGTCTCGCCGCGGCGCCGATCCCGCCCTCCGCGGTCCTCTCCCTGGACGATGGGAGCGTCTCTTCGATGGACCTGACGCCGTTCTTAGAGTTCGCCTCGATGGGTTTCACGCCGGTCACCTTCGGGGACGTCGTGCGGGACGTGCGGCGAGGTTTCTCCATCTGTTCCGGGGATCTGCTGATGCTCGAGCTCGCGCGCGCCTTCCGCCCCGATCGCGCGGTCTTCGTCGCCGACGTGGACGGCCTCTTCACCGCGGACCCGAAGCGCCGTCGCGACGCGCGACTGCTGGACAAGATTTCCGAGGCCGACCTTTCGAAGATCGAGTTTTCCTCCGCCAAGCGGACCGACGTCACCGGGAGCATCGAGGGGAAGGTGCGCCGGATGTTCGAAATTGCGGGGCATACCGGCGAATGCCTCATCGTCAACGGTAACGTAAAGAACCGAGTCCGGGATGCACTCCGAGGCCGGCGGGTCGTCGGCACCCGGATCGCCCGAGGTCCCTGAGATGGTCGAGCCGTCGAAGACGGAACAGCGGAAGGCGGAGCACGTCAACATCATCCTGCAGGAGAACGTCTCCGCGGAATACAACTATTGGAACGACGTCCGCCTCGTGCACGATGCCCTCCCGGAGGTCGACCTGGACGCGATCGATCTGAGCGTGAAGTTCTTCGGCAAGAAGCTCCGGGCGCCCCTCATCATCTCCTCGATGACCGGAGGATTCGGCATGGGGAAAGAGATCAATGCGAACCTCGCGAAGGCCGCGGCCGAGGTCGGGGTCGCGATGGGCGTCGGATCGCAGCGCGCCGCGCTGGAGAAGCCGGAGCTCGCCGCGACGTACGCGGTCGTGAAGGATCACGGCATCCCGCTCGTCTTCGCGAACCTCGGCGCGCCGCAGCTGGTGCCGCAGGAGGGCAAGAGGGCCTACGGCATCGCGGACGCGAAACGCGCGATCGACATGATCGACGCGGACGCCCTGATCATCCATCTCAATTTCCTGCAGGAGGTCGTGCAGCCGGAAGGAGACCGCCGGGCTAAGGGTTGCCTCGCGGCCATCCGGGCCCTCGCGGCGAAGTTCCCCGTCATGGCGAAGGAGACCGGCGCGGGGATCTCGCGGGAGGCGGCGGCCCGACTCAAGGAGGCCGGCGTCCAGGCGATCGACGTGGGAGGACTCGGGGGCACCTCGTTCTCCGCGGTCGAACATTACCGGGCGCGGAAGGAGGCGTCGAGCCTGAAGGAACGCCTGGGGGCCACGTTCTGGAACTGGGGCATCCCGACGCCGGCGTCGATCATGCTCGCCGACGTGGGCCTCCCGCTCATCGCGACCGGCGGCATCCGGAGCGGCCTCGATGCCGCGAAGGGGATCGCCCTTGGGGCGACGATGGCCGGGATGGCGAAGCCGATGCTCGAGGCCGCGAAGGTCTCCGCCGACGCGGTCGTTGCGGAGCTGCGCGCGGTCATCGAGGAGCTCAAGGCCGCGATGTTCCTCACCGGGTCGACCTCGATTCCCGAGCTCCAGGAGCGGAAGGCCATCGTGAGCCCGCCGACCGCGAGTTGGCTCGAGGCGCGGGAAGCGTGACCCGATGACCTCGACGGGTTCGGAGTCGGCGGAGGCACGACTCGAATCCCTGCTGAAGCCGTATCGAGACCTTTCGAACGAGCACATGGAATTGATCTGGACGGAGTTCGCCGCGGAGCATCCCGCGGGATCCTTTCCGTCGACGAAGACGATGCGTCAGAATTCGCGTCTCTTCCTGGCGGGGAAACGGTACCGGTTCGCCCTCGCGCTCGCCGGTTACCGATTGCTCATGGGGGACCGACCCTCCCGCGATCTGGAACGGGCCGCAACGTGGCTCGAGTGGTACCATCTCTACACGCTCTTCCTCGACGACATCATGGACGAGGACTTCCGCCGGCGGACGTTCCCGAGCGCGTGGTCCTCGAACGCCCGCCTGTACCGCGGCGCCGACGCCGCGCGGCCTGCGACCGTCTTCCGGACGCGCCGACATCGGTACGGGGTCTCGCAGGCGATCCTCGACGCGCTCCGCATCCGCTCCCTTGCGGAGGGGGCGATCGAGCGCGCGGTCGGCCTCCATCCGTCCGTCCGGTTGGAGTTGCTCGCCGAGTTGACGACCGTCGACCTGATCCTCAGCGACGGTCAAGGCCTCGACATCGACTTCGAACGGGCGGCGGACATCCCGGAGGAAGCCTACGTCCGGATGAGCGAGGCGAAGACGGCCCGCCTCTACGTGGGAGCGGCCGCGACGGCGGCGATCGCCGCCCGGGCCTCCTCGGAGGACCGAGCCGCGCTCGAGGCGTACGCGCGGGCCTTCGCAATCGCGTTCCAAGATCGTGACGATCTCCTCGGATCGGGAGTCGTCGCTTCGCGGATTGGCGGATCGTCGGAAGGGGACATCCGGCAAGGCAAGAGGACCCGCCTCTATGTCCTCGCCCGCGGACGGCTCCGCGGCGGGGATCGGACCGCCTTCCTCCGGGCCTACGGCCGGGGGACGAAGACGACGAAGCGCGATGTCGCGGTCGTGCGGGACCTCCTTCGGACCCATGTCTTGCCCGCCATGGAGGATCGCATCCGGGAGTACCAGAAGGCCGCGCGGGACGCGTTGCGTCGGCTCCCGGCCCGCGATCCGGACGCGAAGCAATTCCTGGAAGCCCTCATCGAGGCCCAAGGTTCGCGGGAGGCGTGACCGGTCCCGGCGGTCGCAACGTGCGATCAGGCCCTCGCGGTTGTGGCCCAGGCCCTTGAGGTCGCGAAGCGGGCGAAGGACTTCGGGCAGGGTGTGAGCGGCGCCGCAGCTGGTGAACGGATGTCGCGATTCGATGTGAACGCGGCGACTACGACAACGCGATGCGGTTCGCCGAAGAAGTCTTACGAATCTTCGGCGGGATCCCACCCGCCCATCGATGAGGAAGACCGAACGATTGCTAATCAGTCCTCGAGCCCGCGGGCGGTGATTCGGAAGGTCGCCCGCATCCCCTCTTCGCGGTGTCGATGCTTGTCGAGGACCGCCGTCCGCAGCGACGCTCCCGACCGTTCGAACCGCAGGATCGTCTTCGCGTTGTGGCTCAACATGTGGCCGCCGAGCGGCAGGTAGGCGCCGGTGTCGATGTCCGTGTACACCTGCGACGTGACGACGACGGGCATGCCGCGTTGCCGCGAGACCCGGAGGAGCTTGCCGATCTGCCGCGTGAGGCCGTACCGCTCGTCGCGCCGGGTCTCGTCGCGCATCGTGAGTCGGTAATGCATCGTGATGCTGTCGATGACGATCAGGCCGACCTCCCGGTTGCCCTCCGAGAGCTTGACGGCCTTCTCGATGAACTTCTCCTGCTCCTCGAAGCTGTACGGCTCGGAGAAGAGGATGTTCTTCGCGACGACCTCGAAGTCGTCCCCGCAGATCTGCCGCAGCCGCTCGAGCGAGACGCCTTCCGTGTCGATGTAGATCACCTTGTGTCCCGCGCGGACGACGTTCCGCGCGAGCTGCAGGCAGAAGTTCGTCTTGCCGCTCCCCGCCTCTCCATGGAGGAGGGTGATGCATCCCTCCTCGACTCCCCCGCCCAAGAGGTCGTCCAGGGCTCGGCAGCCCAGGGCCACCGTCATCTGCGCGGTCAAAGCCTCGGCGCCCATTAATCCTTCGAGCCCTCGGGCGGGAGATTCGACAGGTACGCGGCCTCCGAGGTCCAGACGACGACGGCTCGCGCCGCGGGCCTCTTCGAAGCCGGTCGGAGGGGACGCTCTTCCGCGGTCTGCGGATGGATCGCGACGAGCTCGCCGGAATCGAGCCGGGCCAGTTGCGCCTCAAAACGTTCCGCGTCGATCCGGTTCGCCCCGCGGACGTCCTTCGGCTTGAAGCGGCTCGACTCGCCCGTCGCGAGGTCTCGGAGGACGACGAACGGTCGGACCGACGTCACTTCCGCGACGGCCCCCTTGTGACGCACGACGTCGCCCTTCTGGAAGGCCGGCAGGCGGACGAGGGCCGTGACCCGGTAGACCTCGCGGCCCTGCCGCTGACCGAACAGCTTCGGCGAGGCCGTCACCGTGCCGCCGAAGGCCCCCGCGAGATCCCGCGCGAGCCCCTTGGCCAGCGCGTTCGTGCTCACGTAGAAGTCGAGGCCGCCATGGACCTCTTCGATGCGCGAGACGAAGGCCTCGGGGTCCTCCGACCGATCGATGCGCGCGGCGACGAACGTCCGGGCGGCCCGCACTTCGCGCGGCGCGAGTTCGCGGTCCTCCCCCCGGACTTGGAGGATTCCCTCGTAATACCGTCCGCGTTGCTTCTGGCACGCGTCGCAGTACGAGGGCTTGATGCGAATCCGGACCTGGAAATCTTGGACCGCGGTCAGCTCCTGGAACCGGCCCGCCGCCTTGACCCGGACGGAGAGGTTGTTCGCGTCCTCCTCCCGTGCGACGTGGGTGAAGCTGAGCCGTTCATAGGGAGCGAGGGGCGGCATCGCCTCGCGGAGCAGTTGCGGGATCACCAGGTCGCGATCCGCCTTCGTCCAGCCGGACCGGAGACGGTACGACCCGCAGGACTGACAGCGCGGGACGTCGATGAACTCGACCGGCGCGACGATCGGATGCCGTTTCCGAAAGCAGTTCGCGCAGAGGCCTTCGTAGACCGGGCCTTCCGCCCCGCACTCGACGCAGAACATGGGTTCCTTTTTTCCATTCGCGCCGCGCTACTTAAGTGCTGGCGTGGCCGAGCCGCCCCGGATATCCGGACGGAAGGCCATAAGTATCCGTCGGCGCGTCGGCTCCGGGGATGGCGAAGAGAGAACCGTCTTGGTGGCGCTTGCGACAGATCCGCCACCGGGACGCGGTCATCCTCGCCATCCTCTCCGCCGCGTGCCTCCTTGGCGGGCAGGTCACCGACAACGCAACCCAGTGCGCCTCTCCGCCCTGCAGCATCTCGGGGATCTACGAGGATTACGTCGCGCCCTACCTCAACAACCCGCCGGTCCTCGTCGTCCTCATCTTGCTCGCCTTGTTGGGCTTCACGACGTACTTCGGCGGCATCTTCGTCCTCCTCGGCGGACTCCATTTCTCCTGGGGCCGAGTCGGACGGGGTCGGTTCCTCCTGGGACTCGGGTTGGGCGTGAGCTTGCTCGGCCTCGTCGGTCGCCTCTCGCGGACGATCCTCACGACCGGAAGGCCGTTCGGCGATCCGTTGATCGCGCTCCTCGCCGTCACCGCCAGTCTCTCGGGCCTCGGCATCCTCCTGGGGATCGTCAGCCACACCCTCATGGGAAAGTACGCGCTGATGCTCAAGAAGCACGCCAAGCGGGTCCTGCGTCGCTGGCGCAAGTCCCGACGACCCACGGACCGGTCGTCGAAGTCGCGGGTCACATGAGCACGAACTGCGCGTGCGGCACGCCGTCGATCCACAGGATGCCGCCGTCAGAGACGAACCCCGCGCGCATCGCGGCCTCGACGGTCTCTTGGCCGACGAAGTTGCCGATCGTCGCGAGCTTGAGGTTCGAGATGAACCCTTCCTCCGAGACGACGTCGCCCTCGTAGAACTTGCCGACCTCGATTTTGAACTTGCCCTCGCGGAACGTCTTGCCCACCAAGTCCGCATCGGCCGCCGCGACCAAGGTCTCTTTCCCTTGGTGGTACACCTTCATGCGGATCGGCATCGAAGGATCGCGGCTACAATCGTTCGACGAGCTTATACTTGTTTTTGACGGGGCTGTAAATCTCCCCTTCCTGCGCCCAACGTTTCAGCCACGAGTCGACCTTCGCAGGAGGGATGCCCCGTTCTTGGGCCAGACGGACGATGTCCTCGTAATCCGCGACGCCTTCCGGTCCCGCGAGCTCGTTGATGATGTCGCGGATCGAGATGATCTGTTCCCGCTGCGACTGGCTGATTCCGGTCTGGATGATGTCGATGTCGAAGCGGCCCTCCTCGCCGGCGACCTTGCCCATCCAGTACTCGACGATCCGGACCGCGCGATCCGCGTCGTCCACGGTGACCGCTTCGCTGAGTCGAATCCGCGCGCCGGCTTCCGCGAGGCGGATGATCGCTTCGAGCTGTCGCGGGGTGATCGGCACGCTGGAACCGGCCGCCTCGCCGGTCTTCCGGATGTCGAGGTATTTTTTCTCGATGACCGACATGGCCTCGGTCGTCATGATCGGGTAGATGCGCTTCGCATACGCGACGTACTTGCGGAGGAAGTCCGGGTTCAGATGCGGCGTGTACGGTTCCTCGAGGGCTTGCGTCTCCTCCGTGACCAGTCCGGCCTCCCGGCGCTTTCGGATCTCCCCGACGCGGTGGCCCTTCAGGATATGATCCGCCAGTTCCCGATCTCGGTCCGCTTGCGGCCGATCGATCATGGAGAAGATGATATCGAAACGACTGAGCAGCGCGGGCGGGAGGTCGATTTGTTCCGAGATGTACTTGTGCTCGTCGAACCGGCCGAACTTCGGATTCGCGGCGGCGAGGACCGCGCATCGCGACTGGAGGACGGCCGTGATTCCTGCTTTAGCGACACTAATCCGTTGCTGTTCCATCGCTTCATGGATCGCGGATCGATCCTGCGGGTTCATCTTTTCGATTTCGTCGATGCATGCAAGTCCGAGATCCGCAAGGACCAACGCACCCGCTTCGAGGGTCCAACGGCCTTCTCCGAATTCATCGCGAACGGCGCTGGCCGTAAGTCCGGCTGCGGTTGAAGATTTGCCGGTTGCGTAGATCCCGCGCGGAGATAGCCTACTCATGTACGACAGCAACTCGCTCTTCCCGATCCCCGGGTCTCCGACCATGAGCACGTGGATATCCCCGCGGATCCGGCGGCCGTCCGGCATGACCTTCGGGACGCCGCTGAACAGCTGCAGGGCGAGCGCCTCCTTCTCCACGTACATGCCGTACATCGATGGCGCGATCGAGGCGGTGATCATCCGGAAGATGTCCGGACTCGCGCCCGTCTCACGGATGAGCCGCGCGTCCTCCTCCGTCACCTCGATCTCTTCGAACTCGACCTGCTCCTTTTCGACCGAGTTCACGTCCATGAAGATGTCGAAGAGGGTGGACTTCGCCCCAGGCCGGCCTTTCTGGATGCTTCGGAGCACGCCGCTCATGATGACTCGCTCTCCCGGGGTGATGCGACCGGTCAGGTCGTCTTCCAGATACAGCGTGAGCCGCTGCGGCTCTTCGCCGCCGCGCAAGCCCTCCGGCGACTCCTGGATCTCGAGCTTCTGCGTGTCGAGGTACATCGACGTCTCGGTCATCAGGCGGAATTTCGTCGCGCTCGCCGACCGCTTGCAGCCTCCCTGTTCCTCATAGCATTCGAGCGGCTCCCGGAACGCCTGCCCGTCCTGAGGCTCCTTGATGATCGTCCCGCAACGGAGGCACTGGAAGAGCGCGTCCGTCACGCGCGGACGGACCTCGGTCGACTTGCGCACGAGGCCCTCGACGGCGATGTATTGGCCAAGGTGCTTCGCCCTCAGGTCGCGAATCGGCACGCGCCGGTCCCTGGGCAGGGCTTTGACCCGCAAGTGGATCTGGGCCGCCTCATCGCCCGGCGGCGCGAGCCGCCGGATCGCCTCCTCCCCCGCCATGAGGACGTTCAGCGGGTGACGCAAGAGGTAGATCGCCATGTCCGTGTCGAACCGGTTCAGCTCGTCGAACACGACGGAGAGGCTACGGTCCTCCGGAAATCGATCCGCGATCGCGATGATCTTGGAGAGGTAACCGAATTCCTCGAAGAACTCCTCCCACTTTGCGATGAGCTCGTCCTGCGGGAACTCTACGAGCACCTCTTTCTCCCGACCCGGAGGCGGCGCAGTATCGGGAAGGCTCATATCCCTTTGAGTCCCCCTTCCGATGGCCGCCGGGTCACGCGTGAGTTTAGGTCGGACCGTTTCCACTGGAACGAACGCCTTGCAAGTGCCATCATTCGCAGGGGGAGAAGCCGCACTCGAGGCATCGCACGCAACCGTCGGCATGTTGCAGGGCCGCGCAGCATTCGGGACAACTCGTCCGCAACCGGACCGCATTTGCACCCACGGCAGGACCTTCCCGGTCGTTGGAAGGCTTTCGCACGAGGATCCTCACACACGCTCCATGTCAGGTCGACCGATTTAAGCAGGCTGCGGGAGGGAGGTGGCTGAAACTATCCAGGAGCCGAAGGTTCTTCCGAGGTCGGCGCCTTGCATCGGCCGATGGACCTGCCGGAAGAGCTTGCGGCACTGCAGCGGTTCCACGGCCACCTCGGAGTCTACGTGACCGTCGGGCTCCGGATGGGGGCGATCGGGAAGCGGCGGTTCGGACATTACAAGGGCCTCCGGGCGATTGTCCGAAGCCAATCCGAGCCACCGATGCGATGCGTCCTCGATGGCGTTCAGTTCTCGAGCGGTTGTACCATGGGCAAGGGGAACATCGCCCTCGAGTCGGGATCGGAACCGGAGGTCGTCTTCGAGAAAGAGGGACGGCGGATCCAGATCGCCCTGAGGCCCGGATGGCGGGAGCGCATCGACCGGGAGATGTCGAAGGACAAGGAATTGGAGCAATCCCTGTATTACTACGAAATTCCGGAACGCGACCTGTTGGAAATCCAGGAAGGCTGAGAGTCACCAGCCCGGGACCGTCCAGTCCACCGCGACGGGAACTTGGACCCAATAGCCGGTGCCGCTAGCGATCGCGTCGCCGGACGCCAAGGCGCGAACGTGGTACGGTCCCGCGGCATCGATCCCCATGACCGCGGTCGCGCCCGTCGCGGCGATCAGGTTCCCGATCGTCATGCCCGCGGCGAAGCCGGGGAGGGCCACGAGGTTCCAACCCGCGCACAAGCGGATTCGATTCGTCTGCAGGACGACGCCCAATGCAGTCAGGGAGCCCGGCGCCGTCCCGTTCATCCAGAAGCCTCGACCCGGGACGAGCGAGAACGATGCGGCGTCCGTGGGGATCGCCGAGGACCAACCGACGCCCCCCGCGCAGGCGTCGTAGGTCCAGGCATCGGCCCAGGCCATCCCGGCCGCGAAGTCGACGAATGCGGGGTCCGTCAGGCGGAGGGGCACTCCGAGGAGATTGAGACCGGAGGAAAAGGCGATGCGGACCTTCGCCGCGATCGCATTCGAGAGGCCGCGATTCCCGGCCGCGTCGACGGATTGAATGCGGTAGAAATAATCCGCCGAATCGGCCGCCCGCCCGGGGTCGACGAACCGATAGGTCGCGCTCCGGTTGGCGAAGATCGGACCGCTGACGTCGACCGTCCAAGGCCCTCGGGGCGAGTCGGATCGGAAGACGTCATACTCCGTCGTCCCGCCGAACAGGCTGTCGTCGAAGGGGGCCCGCCATCCGATCGACAGGTCGAGATTCCCATTCACCCGGAGGACCGTATTTGGGATCGCGGGCGCCGGGGGGACCGTGTCGGGACCCGCGTTGATGACGACGAAACATTTCGAGCCGTAGGGCCCCCAGTTGCCCGCGGCATCCTGTGCGTGCATCCAGACGCAGGCGGTGCCGGGAGGCGCGGGCAGTGCATCCGCCCACGACACCGCTTCGACCGTCCCGTCGAACCGGCCGTCGGAGGGTGACATCGGGATGCCCTGGCCATTGGAGCCCGGCGGAGGCTGCCCGGCCTGCAAGAACAGCTCCGCCGCGGCGATGTCGGATCCGCCCCGGGCCCGATCATCGACCGTCGCGGTGAAGGTCACGGGAAGGGCGCCGCCCGGAGGCAGCGGATCGATCCGGATGCTGCCGGCCCACAGGACCGGGCCCTGGAGGTCCCCTCCCGGCCGTGCGATCGCGAAGGTCGCTTTCGACGTGTCGGAGGCGCTGAGGGAGGGGTTCCCGTCGTCGTGCGCCGTGATCCGTATCCGGTACGCGACTCCGTTCGGCACCGCACCCAGGTCCCATGCGTACGTCCTCATGGATCCTGGGAGCGTTGCGATCGGACTCCACGTGAGTCCCCCGTCCGCGCTCGCCTGGAGGACGAAGTTCGCGATCCCGACGCCGGGGCCGTAGGCCGATGCCGTCCAGGCGATCGAAAGGGACGGCCTCTGGAAGACGCCCCCGTTCGGCGCGGTGAGGGCCACGTCGGGATGATCGCGGTCGAGGCCCGACGCTGCGGTGCTCATGAGCCAACGGAGGGTCCCATCGAGGATCGCGGCGCGCGTGGGGCTCGCCGGCCGAAGGTCCGTCGCATTCGTGTCGAGGCCGGTGATCTCGAACGCGAAGTACGCCAAGCGGGAGTAGTTGCCGCCCCACACGCCCACGCCCGCGGAGCCGTTCCGGGCGGAGGAAATCCAACGCAGGCCGATTGGCGCGTTCGCCGGGCTGCACCCCAGGACCGACCCGTCGTCGGTCCACATGGTCGTGGTCGGGCCGCCGGCGGAAATCGCCGCGAGCTCGTCGTCCGCGCCGCCCGTTCGGTGGGGTGTGTACAGCACGCCGCCAGGGTAGGCGCCGCTGATCGGGTCCGACGGGACGCCGTTGGCTCGGGCGATGGAACTCGGATCGCAGACGAACCTCGCCTTCAGCACGCCTTGGACCCAGGCGGCGCTCTCCGGCGAGGCGAAGGATGAGTTCGAATCCGACAGGGCCCAGGCGGCATCGTGGGACGCGACGATCAGACGACCGCCGCCGTCCAGGTACCGTTTCACGAGGTCCCGCTCGGCCGCGTCGAACGGCGGGTATTGCTCCAGCCCGACCTGCCAGAGGACCGCGCGACGAGCCTGAAGCACGGTGAGGTCCGGAAGCCCCTGGTCGGCGATCCGCCACAAGGAATGGGTCCAGCCATTCGCGGCGAGCCCCGCCTCGTACGATGCCTCTCGCTCCGGAGGGAACGAAGGACCTCCGATCACGACAAGGACGTCCCCGAGCGGATTGGTACGGTAGCGGTACAGGAGTCCGCTGTTCGCGTCCGTCGTCGCGTTCCCGAGCCGACCGCGCGAGGTGACCTCGAAGAAGTAGTCCGTATCTGCGGTGAGATTCGTCAGCATGATCGCGTGGTCGGTGACGAGGTCGGAGGCGTTCTTGGCGAAGATCAGGGAGGCCGGGCTCGTCCCGTAGCGGACCTCCGTGGTGGCCGGCTGGTTCGTGCTCCAACGGACCCTGCCGCTCGTCGCGCTCCGGTCCGTGACCGTGACATCGTGGATCGTCGGGCCGCTCGCGAGGACCTTGGCGCGCGCCGTCGACGTATGTGGAGGCCCAGCATCCTGGTACGTCGCGGTGAGGATGTCCCCCTCGCGGACCTGGAGGACGCCGTCCGCCGCGGGCGTCCCGAAGGCCGTTTGGATCGAACCGCGCCACACCTCCTCGGGGCCGCCGCCGACGAGGGTCACGTTCTCCCCGGCCCTTTCGATCCCGGACGTCACATGGACGACGACCGATGTCGCGGAGGAGTCCTCCACGGTGATCCGGACCGTGTCGCCTTCGGAGTAGGCAGGGCGATCGAATCGCACCCGGCCGTACGACGGATCGACGGCGCCCGTCGCGACGAGGGCGAAGGGCTGCGGGCCGACCGGGATGTTCGATCCGATCACGCGGACGGTCCAGTCGCCGGCGATCGCGGACTTCCGGATCACCGCCTCCTCGACGTTCGTCATGTCGAACGAGCCGTCCGGGAGGGACTCGGCCTGGGCGAACGGCGCGAAGTGATTGCCGCGGTGCACGGTCCCGTCGGGCGCGGTCACCTCGAGGTCCAGGTCGTTCACGAGGGCTTTCGTCGACCCCAGGGTGCCGGGGAAGTCGCTCCACGCGAGGACGATTTTCAGCGGCCCCGGGCTCGTGACGTGGAAGGTGTAGCTCTCGGCGTCCCCCGTGAGCAACCCCGCGGTCCCATCGACGACCTGCGTTCGGAACGTGTCCCCGAGGGAGGCAAGAGGGAGCACGTTCGAGAGGAGGACGCGTCCGAACCCTTGCTCGTTGTTCGGCCACGTGTCCGAGGGCGAGCGCGAGACGATGCCGGATCCGGTGACCGGGACGCCCGAGGCGATCAAGAGGGCCCGGATCAGGGCGGCGCTCGGGGTCATTGCGTCCGCCGCCAGGGGCCGTCCCGAGGGATACCAGCCGTCCGTGAAGTACTGCCGGATGATCGCGGCCGCCGCCGCAGCCGCCGGGGTCGAGTAGCTGGTGCCGAACCACTTGTCGTCCGGTTGTCCCCTCCCGCTGAGCATGTTCCCATCGGACATCGCGGACTCCCCGTCGAAAATCGTGACGATCGTCGGTTTGATGCGCCCGTCCACGGTCGGGCCGCGGCCGCTCTGCGAGGCCAAGTCGTTCTGCGCCAGGCCCGAACCGGTGTCCGGGTTGTAGGCGCCGCCGACGGTGACGATGTCCTTCGCCGTCGCGGGCGTGCCGATCGTCCCGGAAGAGCACGCGGACAGGCAGTTGCCGGCGGCGAAGAGGATCGTCATGTCCGGATGGGCCCAGACGAACGCGTCGACCATCCGGGCCTGGGTGTCGTAGACGTTGTCGGTGCCTCCCCAGCTGTCGCTGTGGATCCGGACCGGCGCGACAGGATCGTTGTAGACGAGTCCGGGCGGGCCGAAGAGGTCCGCGTAATCCTGCGGCAGATAGCTCAGCACGTCTGTGTTCCCGCTGCCTCCGGGACAGCCCGGGGCAACCGTGCCGATGTCCTGGAAGTAGAGCTTCGCCCCTTCGGCGTTGCCGTCGTTCGGCGAGGTCCCGATGCCCGTGTCATTGCCCGCGAGCGTCGAGGCGACCGCAGTCCCATGTCCGAAGGTGCAATCCGGGAACCTGGGCCGGTGGTTGCTGTCCTCGATCGACCAAGGATCCCAGGGACCTCCGCCGCCCGGCCAGGTGAGCTGCCCGGTGAGGACGCCCATGTTGAGGTAGCGGACGACCTTCCGGCGGGTGAGGTCCGTGGTGTTGTAGAGATCGCCCGAGACGATTGTTCCGGCCGATTGCCGGAACTGATCGCCGTCGTAATCCAGGCCGGTGTCCGCCTGGCCGACGACTTGGCCGGTGGCATCCAGCCCGACGTTCCAATAGCGGTAGTTCGCCGTGGCATTCGACTGGATCACCCAATCCGTCTCCGCGTTCCAATCGTGCACGTCGCGCACCGGGTCGACGAACTCGACCGACGGCAACGCGGTCAGCGCGGCGACGAGATTCGCGGGGATTCGCGCTCGCGCCCAGCGGAAGTCGCCGCTCCCAAACGCGCCGAGGACCGCGGGCCCGGAGCCAGCGGCGAAGCCGGGCGGGATTCCCTTGTGGCCGATCCACGCCTCGATCGCCTCCGGAGACTCCCCCGGGAACACGACGACGCGGACGTCGAGGACCCCGTCCCTCGGGAGGTCCGGACGGGTTTTCCACTGGGGCGCATACGGTCCCGTCCAGTCGACGGCCGGGAGGGCGGCGACCTGGGCGAACGTGGAACTCGGGCCCCGGACGACGAACGCGTCTTGAGGGAGGTACCGGAGGATCGTCAGGCCGAGGGACTCCAATGATTGCGTCCACTCGATCTTGATCGGGCCGTGGAAGTGGACGATGCCGACTGCCGGCTCGGATGAAACGGCCGACCACGGAGCCATCGGGGGCATGGTCGACGCCGCGAGATCGATGGGGCCTCCGAGGAGTTGCAGCGTCGAACTCCCGACCATCGGCTCCGCATAGTGGCCTTGGGATCTCAGGAGGGCCATGGCCCCCGCGGAACCACGGGCGACCGCGAAGGCGGCATAGGACTCGACCGGTTCGGCCCCTGTGGTTTGGATCTCCGCGACGGAGGCATCGGTCCGGAAGGTCGTGAAGGGCATCGATGGCGGAGGACTTGACGACGAAGGCCCCGGCGTCGGCGGAGGCAGTTGGATCAGGAGGACGAGGACCAGCCCGACAACCGCGATTACACGGAGAAGACGACGGGCCGTCCGCCCATTCCTCCAGCCGGATCCGGGGCCATTGCCCCGCATCCAGATCGCGGGAAGCGGCCGGCCGCACATTAGGCTTTTGCCCCGAAACTGCGGCCCGCGGATGCCGCTCGTCCTGGTCATTCCGCGATGATTCGAGTCGCTTGAAAGATTCCGTTCTGGAATATGAGCGTGAAGTAATTCGGGGAATGGTTCGTGCCGCGCATCTTCACGCATCGGATGCGGCGCTGGATGTTGGCATCGTCGACGCGTTCCATCTTCGCGTGGATGATCCCGTCGCAGATGTATTCCTCTCCATGCCTTCCGAAGTCCTCGCTGTTCGGCTTCATCTCGCTGATCAGGATCGTCGTGGCCTCGAGGTCTCGCATCCACTCGCACAGCTGGAATAGCTCCTCCCTCGGATTCTCGAATCTCGCCATGACTTCGAGCACCGGCAACGAATCGACCACGAGGATCTCGAAGTTGAGGGTGCGCTTCAGGTTCGACGCGTACATCTTGAAAATCTCGAGCCACGTGCGGTCCGCCTTTCCATCGAGGTTCCGGCGGATCGCCCCGAGGTCGACGAGGCTCACCTTCGACTCGACATCATGAGGGCTCAGGCTCATCTGCTCGAGATGGCGCGTGAGGTTGTCGCGGCTCTGCTCCAGCGAGATGTACGTGCCGGCTTTCCCCTCTCGGAGGGCGTTCTGGTAGATCACGTTGAACGCGATCGTGGACTTCATCGTCCCCGGTTCACCGGCGAGGAGGACGATCTGACCGACGGGGATGCCGCCGTCGAGTTTTTCGTCGAACCCGTGGATGAACGTACGGATTCGGTCCCCTTGGGCCATACGGTCGTTTCCATTGGAAGGTGCGTGTATAACCGTTCCGAGGCGGTTATCAGGGGAGAACAGCGTCTCCGCACGGGAGAGAAAACGAAAAAAGAAAGGGGGAGTAATCGCGAACTGAAATACGAGGGCGGCTCAGGCATAAGATGATTTTTGCACTCGGTTTGTGAGCATCCCTTCCGCTGGAAACCTTTATTTGTTATCCGGTTTGTTACCACGTCGTCGGCTGGGGGTTCCTTGGTTGTTTATCCCTGAGCGGAATCTCAAGGACCTGGTCGTCTCATACTTGCGGTCGCAGGAGCGCTCGATCAGTGCGCTCACGAAGCAACTCAAGCAAGACGGCTACAGTTTCCACCGACTGTTCGTCACCGGCTACCTGAAGGCCCTGGCGGACGTCGGCATGCTCCGGGAGAAGGACATTCCGCCGTCCAAGGTTTACACGACCTCCGCACACCGCGAACTGAACTTGTACGAGATTGTCGGATCCCGTTGCCGGGAGGCGACGAAGGACGAGGCCGACCAAGTGCGCCTCGCGATCGGCGTGCTGCAGAAGTTGTTCCGACGGCCGATTTTCCTCCGGGAGGTCCGCGAATGCGGGTTCTCCGCCGCCATCGAGGCGCCGCAGGCCCCACGAGAGGAGCGCGAAGAGGCTCGGCGGGGCCTCGTCAAGTTGGGGCTCCAGCTACCGACGAACGAGCCCGCCTATGGCGTGCCGGACCGGAAGAGCGAGGTCCGCGACGAGATCCTGTACGACCTGATCGTCCAGCGGTTCGGGATGGGGGGCCTCGTCCTCGAGACGAAGCAGACGAAGCTCACGGAGCGGTAAAGGAGCTAGGCCATCGGGATGGATGCGCAACCCGACGCCGGGTGACCCGGATGCTTCCTCGGTCCCGCACCCCCGCGAGCGTTGGTAGTCCGCGGTGAGGCTGCTCACTTCCGTGCCTGACCCGTTCCC